>Ga0302314_10012387_pt1 | contig 14768 bp, 14 predicted proteins | sample III_Palsa_N2_3_FD_200533 | JGI IMG/M metagenome (GOLD analysis project Ga0302314, IMG submission 200533) | Peat permafrost microbial communities from Stordalen Mire near Abisko, Sweden - III_Palsa_N2_3 | ecosystem: Environmental > Terrestrial > Soil > Palsa > Peat permafrost | place: Sweden... | reverse complement strand
GGCGCAGCGCGAGTCGGGCGAGAAGACCGGGCAACTGCCTGCCAGCGTGCACCTGACGGGCATGCCGGAGAAAATCTCCGAGCGGGACGGGACCGCCCGGCACGAGATCATTTTCATCCTCACCGCCGCCTTCGCCGGTGAGGCTGCCAGCGATCCATCTGATGCGAGGCAGATCACGTACAAAACTCACACCAGGCTAGAACGAGCCCAAACGCGCCCTTGGCGCACCCGACGGCGTGGTCTTCGAGTATGTCGAGACCGGTGCGGTCGGGTGAGAACCAGCCTGTTCACCTAGGAATGCCGCGAACAGGCACCAGAATATGTCGAAATCAGGTACCGGATGCTGTCGAGACTAGGTACTGACTGCTGCCGAAATCAGGTGCCCGAGGCCATGGAACAGGTATCGTCAGGGACATGGCAGACCAGTACGTCACTCGACTCGTGGATGGGCTGCTTGATCAACTACTCGTGTCGTTCAGCGCGATCTCCCTGGTGGGACCCCGCGCGGCGGGCAAGACGACCACGGCAGTACGCCGTGCGGGCACGGTGCTCAGGCTTGACCGCCCCAACGTACGCAACGCCGTCGCCGCCGACCCCGATGCGATGTTGCAGGGACTGCCGGAACCGGTCGTTATCGACGAGTGGCAGGAAGCGCCGGATGTTCTTGGCGCGGTCAAGCGGTCCGTTGATGACGATCCGAGACCAGGCAGGTATATTCTCACCGGCTCCGTCCGTGCCGAGCTTGAGAATCAGGTCTGGCCGGGCACCGGGCGCATTCTGCAGGTTCCGATGTACGGCATGTCGGTACGCGAGCGACTTGGACGTGCGGCCGGGCCGACATTTATTGACCGTGTCGCTCTCGGGGGAGCCTCGGATTTGAAATCGCCGGGCGGCGAAGTCAACATTCGCGGCTACCTGGATCTCATGCTTGAAGGAAGCTTTCCCGAGCCGGCTCTTCGGATTCCGGCGATGGCACGGAGGCGATGGTTCGATGGCTACGTCGAGCAGATGATTACCCGTGATGTTCCGGCGATAGCACCGCGCCGTGATCCGGACCTGCTGCGCCGTTACCTGTCCGCCCTAGCCGTCAACAGTGCCGGGCTCGTCGCGGAGGAGAGCCTGCGGGAGGCCGCAGGCATCAACACCAAGACCGCCCGCGAGTACCAGGCCCTGTTTCAGCGGATGTTTGTCCTCGATCTGGTACCCGCCTGGTTCTCCAACCGGGTCAAGCGGCTGGTGAAGACCCCTAAGCGCTATCTGGTGGATCCCGCCCTGGTGGCCGCGGTCTTGGGCTTGGGCCAGGAAGCCATCCTGTATGGCCCGGACATGCTTGGCCGCCTCTTGGATACCTTCGTCGCCGCTCAGTTGCGAGCGGAGTTGGCCGTTAGTGACCTAGGCCCTCGCCTGTACCACCTGCGGGAGGAACACGGCCGCCGGGAAGTCGACCTCGTCATCGAAACCGCCAGCGGGACACTTATCGGGATTGAGATCAAAGCGTCCGCCACCGTGACAGCACATGACGCCCGGCACCTGGCGTGGCTGCGCGACGAGGTGGGCGACGCGTTCGCCGCTGGTTTCGTCCTGCACACGGGACCGTACGTCTTCCCGCTCGGCGATCGCCTAGTCGCCGCCCCGGTCTCCGCGCTCTGGACCTAAAATCCGGCACGCAGGACACGTACAAACTCGAACCATGCTAGAGCGGGCCCGAAGGCGCGCGCTAGCCGCAGTCGGGCCGGATAATCGATGGCTCGGCTAAATGGCAACTTTTTGCGTTCACATGCACCTCATTTACACCATTCCTTTCAATTATGGCGACTTTTATCTACAGATCGTCACCATGTGCGTAGCGTGAGGAAATGCCTTCAATGCCACACGAGGGCCGCTGGCACTGGTCCGCCAGCACCCCGAGATCGCCGTGGACCTCGTCGCGGGCATCCCCGGCATCACGCTCCCCGACCAGGTAACCGTCTCCATCATTCCCACCGGCATGAGCGCGGTCGTCCCGGTCCAGTGCCTCGCCGACATTCTCGCCCGCCGGGTATTGGACGCCAAGGCCAGCCCCGAGGTCAGCGAGGCCGACCGGTCGCGGATGACGGCGAGCATCCTCAGACTCGCGTCCGATGCCGTACGGCACCTCCTGGAGGCGATGATGACCACGAGCGAATACCAGAAGACCTTCGTCGAGAAAATCCACGACCAGGGCATCGCCGAAGGCGAAGCCAAGGGCAAGGCCGAGGATGTCCTGAAGCTCCTCGACGCCAGGCGCCTCGCCCCGTCCAAGGACCAGCGGCAGCAGGTCACCTCCTGCACCGACACCGCTCAGCTGGATCTCTGGTTCGACCGCGCCATCACGGCCGGCACCGCCGCCGAGGTGTTCGCGGACTGAGCATGCCGCTCATTCACCACCGCGAACCGCCCTGCGGTCGTGGGCGGCCCGCCGGACGGCGAGACTAGCGGTGCCCACGCAGACCGGACCGCCCGCGGCAGGACCAGGTCGTCCCACAGGTCGACGAGCAGCGCGCCGTCGACGTAGGCGAGGATGTCGGCGGGCCTTCCTTCTTGCAGGACGATCTCGTACACGCGCGCCCGGTCGGCACGCGACCTGAGGTCGAACATGCGCCCTGGTGCGGACCAGTTGAGGTGCAACGGCAGCTCCACCGCCGCGAGGGCGTGCGCAACGTCCAGTCGCGGCAGGCGATCCGGGACCCATGTCAGCCTTCCGCGCTGGGACGGCTGCTGGGTGAATGACACCTGCGGCTGCGCCGCCAGCTCCCATCCCGCCCGGGAAAGGAGCCGGGCAAATGTGGCGACCGTGGGAGACTTCCGCCCGTGCTCGTACGCCGACAGCGTCGGCCGCGAGGTCCCGGCGCGGCGCGCTAGCTCCTCCTGAGTCAGGCCGGAACTGACCCGGGCTTGCTCGAGCAGCTCGGCGGGTTTCATCATCCATCCAATGCATCCGATGAGATAATGTATCCGATCAGATACCATCTCCGGCTTACGTTCCTTCCTCCGCGGCCGGTACATTGCCCCGAAAGTGCTCATGATGCCCGCGTGAGCTCACGTGACCTCAGATCACATCCGATTGGGCAGCTCATAGACATGATAACGAAAACTTTGGCTACCACGTAAATACTGGTCCCTTATAGGGGGCCATAGCTTTCGTGATCATGCCAGCGAGCAGTGATCTTGTTCGGTATGGCAAGCCTAGCTGGGCGATATGCCCGATTCGTGGCTCCTGAATAGACCACCAGGATCTACGTGCCATCAGATGGCCGGCCGGCCTGCCCCGTGCCGCCGGGGCAGCGTGCCCAAATGAGCATTCGGCATGTTGCCTTGACCGGAGCCCTAGCGCTCGGTGAGGTGCTTGTGGTCGTGGGCGGCTAGCAGGGCGCTGACGCCGCTGCCGCCGGTAGCGAGGATCTGGTCGACCAGGGATATCGCGTCGCTGGCGGCCTGGTCTGCGGGGATGCCGTCGTCGTGGATATTGGAGATCAGGCTACGGTCCGCGTCGGTGCACGAGGGCGTCGGGCGGTAACCGAAATAGGCGGACATGCTGGCCTGTACGTCGAGGCCGGGACGCTCGCCGATCAGCAGCACCACGACCTGCGGGCGCAGCAGCTCGCCGACCTCGTTCATCAGGCCCACCCGGGCATGCCTGACCGCGATCGGCCGGCCAAGCGTCCAGCCGCGTGCCTCGCCGAGCCGCGTGAACGTCGCCACGAAGGGCGGCGCGTAGCTGCCGACGGCGCGGGCCGACAGGCCATCGGCGACGATCAGCTGGACGGTGGGCTCCCTGCTGCCCTCGGCCCTGATCCGCGCCGCGCCCTCCTCGCTGAAGAGCCTGCCGAGGTCCGGACGGCGCAGGTAGGCGTGCGGCGTGTGAGCCTGGGTGGTCACCGTGAACATGCCGTGCCCGACGACAAGCGGCTCAAGCGCGCCGGACTCGTCGTCGAGGCGGGCATGAACGGCGTCGCGGGCCGCGGCGTGATCGACACGCAGGGCGAGCAGGTCCCTGGTGCGCAGCGTGGTGCCGACCCGGCCGAGGAAGACCCTGGCGGGCGTGGCGGCCGCCAGCGCCGGCCGGACGGGATCGAGTGGCCGCAGCGGCTCCAAATCCACGGCGGCCACGGCATTCTCGGCGGCGGTCATCGGGCGGCGCCCAGCGCGGGCACCGCGTGGCGGGCGGCGATGACCTCGGCAAGCCTCGCCATGCGGCCGGCTCGCGTGGTGCCATGACCCTCGCCGACTATTTCCCCATTTATCAGGATGCCGACCGACTCCGCCCACCGGGCGAACTCCGGCGCAGGCGCCGTCCGGCTCAGCCGCCGCATGGACGCGACGTCGTGATAGCTGGTCGACTGGTAGCCGAGCATCACGTCCACCCCGCCCGGCAGCCCCATGAAGTAGTTGCACCCCGCGCTCGTCAGCAGCATGAGCAGGTCGTCGTTGGTGTTCTGGTCGGCGTCCACGTGGTTGGTGTAGCAGACGTCGACGCCCATCGGCAGCCCGAGCAGCTTGCCGCAGAAGTGGTCCTCAAGACCGGCCCTGGTGATCTGCCTGCTGTCCGCCAGGTACTCGGGCCCGATGAACCCGACGACCGTGTTGATGAGGAACGGGTCGAGCGTCTTGGCCGCGCCCTGCGCCCGCGCCTCGAGCGTGAGCTGGTCGATGCCGTGATGGCTGTTGGACGAGAGCGCGCTGCCCTGGCCTGTCTCGATATACACGCACTGGTCGCCGACGAAGTCCTGCGGCCGCTCCCGATGCGAAGCCATGACTGCCGCCCGTGCCTCCTGCAACAAAGACAGATTTATCCCGAACGAACGGTTGGCTTCCTCGGTGCCCGCCAATGACTGGAATAGCAGGTCGACGGGCGCGCCTGCTTCGAGCGCCGCGATCTGCGTGGTCACATGCGCGAGCACGCACGTCTGGGTGGGGATCTCAAGGGCGGCGGTGAACTCGTTCATGCCCGCGAGCAGATGCGCGGTCCTCGCCGCGGAGTCGGTGGCCGGATTGACGCCGATGACCGCGTCGCCGCAGGCGTAGCCGAGACCGTCCACGATCGAAGCGAGAATGCCGGCTAGGTCGTCGGTGGGGTGGTTCGGCTGAAGGCGGCCGCCGAGCGTGCCAGGATCGCCCATGGTGTTGCGGCATTTAGTGATGGTCCGCAGCGGCCGTGCGGCGAGCACCAGGTCGAGGTCGCTCATGATCTTGGCGACCGCGGCCGCGACCTCGGGCAGGAAGCCGTCGCGCAGCGTCGTCCGCCAGAGCCCGGGGAACTGCGGCGCGAGAATCAGCTCGCGGAGCTGGCCGACCGTCAGCGAGGCAATGGTCTCGCTCGCGGCCGGCGCGACGGCGGCCCTGGTCGCGGCCGTCACCTCGTCATCGACGAGCGGTTGATCGTGAAAGTCGCTCATCCGCACGTCCGCGAGTGCCAGCTTCGCGGCGACCCGCTCGCGTTCGCTCACGGCGGCGATCCCGGCGAGTTCGTCGCCGGACTTGCGTTCGTTCGCCTTGGCAAGCAGCTCTGTCAGGTCCGCGAAGGAGAACCGCTCCCCGTGCACGGTCGCGCTGTAGGGCATAAATCTGCCTCCGGTTTGATCCGCGATCAGTCGCGGAGACCCCATCGGCTCCCTTGCCGCTAATTGTCCCATACCAGCCCCTGTGAAATCACGGCAGAAAGCGTGTCAAGAAGGTCGTCGGCGTGAACCGGCTTCGTGAGGACGGCGTCGGGACCGTAACCGTCGGCGGACGCCGACCACGTGTCTCGGGGTTTGGCCGTGATGAGGACAACGGGGAGTCCTGGCAGCATCTGCCGCAGTGCGGCGAGCATCTCAAGTCCGGACATGTTCGGCAGGTCGAGATCGGTAAGCACGAGATCCCACGACTGCTCCGCCGCCAGGGCAAGCGCGGCGACGGGGTCGGAGGTGTGGGTGACCTCGCACCCCCCTCGCCTGGTGAGGATATGGGTGGCGTAGAGGGCGGCGTCTGGGTCGTCTTCGACGAGCAGGATCCGCCTTCGTGAGGTGGGCACCTGCGCGGACTCGTGGACGGATGAGTGGGCCATAAGGGCTCAGCCTGCTTGCCCGTGATGCGCAGAAGGTACCTTTTTGGGTGCTGACCGGTTGCCATGATCAGCTGCGGTAACGGTAGCCGAAGCCGCGGACCGCCTCGATGGGCGCGTCGGGTCCGCTGTCGGTGCCAAGCTTGCGGCGCAGCCGCATGACGCTGTACTTGACCCGGTCGGGACCGACGCCGAACGGGTCGCTCCACGCCAGCTCGAGCAGCTTGACGGGGCTGAGGACCTGCCCACGGTGCTTGACGAGCGCGGCGAGCAGCCGGTACTCCGTCGGGGTAAGACCGACCGGCTCGCCATCCACGATTACCTCGTGCGTACCGAAGTTCACCTGCACGATGCCGTCGTCGTAGACCTCGGGCAGCGAGTGGCCCGCGAGCTGGTGCCGCCGCAGCAGGGCCTGCACGCGGGCGACGAGCTCGGCATTGCCGAACGGCTTGGTGAGGTAGTCGTCCGCGCCGCCGCGCAGGCCGCGCACCTTGTCGGCTTCCTGGCTGTGCGAGGTCAAGACGAGGATGGGAATATCGCTCAGGTCGCGCATCCGCTCAAGCACCGTCCAGCCGTCCATCTCGGGCAGCCCGATGTCCAGGATCACGAGGTCGGGCGGGGCGCCGTGGAAGACGCGCAGCCCTTCCCGCCCGTTGGCGACCGCGGTCACCTCGAACCCGTTCTTGGCAAGGACGGTCTTGATACCGAGCCCGATGTCGCGGTCGTCCTCGATCACGAGCACTCGCTCTGTCATGTCACCGCCCTTGTTAGCAAACGCCGTCCCGGCACCACTGTCATGGCACCGCGGATCTCTGTCATGACACCGCCGTGGCCGCGCACGGGCAGCCGGACGCTGAACGTGGTCCCCCGACCGAGCGTGCTGTCCACCGTGACCTGCCCGCCGTGCATCTCGACGAGCGCCTTGACGATGCTCAGCCCAAGGCCGGTGCCTGGCAGGCCGGCGATCCGCGCGTTTGACCCGCGGACGAACGCGCCGAACAGCCGGGCTGCCTCGTCGGGCGGGATGCCTATCCCGGTGTCAGACACGTCGATCCGCCAGGTTTCCCGTGCGTATCCCGCGCTGACCCGGACGAGCCCGCCCGCCGTGGAGAACTTGACGGCGTTGCCGATCAGGTTGTCAAGCACCTGGAGCAGCCGCCGGGGATCGGCTCGTACCCGCGGTCCTTCGCCCGCGTCCAGGTGGATGGTGACACCCGACTTGGCGGCGACTGCCATGGCGCTCTTGACCGCATCCTCCGCGAGGCCGGGGATGGAGACCTCGGCCAGTTCGAGCGGCAGCGCGCCGCCCTCGAGCCGGTTAAGCATCAGCAGGTCGTCGATCAGCCGGAGCAGCCGGTCGGCGTTCCGCTCGATGATGTCAAGGAACCTGCCGCCATCCGCTGAGAGCCCGTCCGACTCTCCGCGAAGCAGCTCGCTGAACGAGACGATCGACGTCAGGGGCGTGCGCAGCTCATGAGAGACCACGGCGAGAAACTCCGCGCGCCGGTCGTCAAGGTCGGCCTGCGCCGACTCGCCCCGCGACCGGTCCTGGTCAGGCCTGGTCTTCGGAACGCTGCCCATATCTCTGGTGTCCCCTGAGTCACAGCAGTCAAACTGTCTTGATGACTTCCCGCAACCGACATGCAACTTAGCGTTAGACTTGGTGCTGTGGGCGAAGCGGGGGCATCGTCGGCCGGTCGGCGTTCGTCGTCATCACCGAGCCGATCACGGGCTGGGGTCGCCTGAGCCAGCGTTGCTGGGTCAGGCCATACGCACCTCAGGGCAATCGGCCGGCGGGATCCGCGGGATCCACGCTTGGCGGCTACTTTTTGTTCGTGAAGCCGGCATCGACCGGTAGCGTCACGCCGGTGACATAGCGGGCGTCGTCGGAGACCAGCCAGACGATCGCGTTGGAGATGTCCTCCGGTTCGACCATGTCGACGGGGAGCGCGTTGGCCAGCGCGTTGGACAGCTGCGGGTCCTGGGCGAGGAACTCCATCGACGCGTCATTGATGATCATGGGCGTTCGCACGCCGGTCGGGTGCACGGTGTTGACGCGGATGCTGTGCTTGGCGAGGGTGTTGGCGTAGGAGCGCATGAGCCCGACGACGCCATGCTTGGACGCGGTGTAGCCGAGCCCGCCGCGGGTCGGGCCGCCGATGCCGTTGATGCCCGCGGTGGAACTGGTGAGCACGATCGCGCCGCCCCGGCCGCGCTCGATCATCGACGGGATGGCGGTCTCCACGGTGTTGAACACGCCGGTGAGGTTGACGTCGAGCACGTCCTGCCAGGTGCTGTGCGGCTCAGTGAGCGCCATGGGCGCGATGCCGGCGTTCGCGAGCACGATGTCGACCGGTCCTAGCTCGGCGGTGCCCTGTTCAAACGCCTGCTTGAGCTGCGTCTCGTCGCGGACGTCGGCGCGGGCGGTGAAGATGCGCCGGTCGAGCGCCTCGACCTCCTTGGCGGTCTCGGCGAGATCCTCTGGGGTGGACATCGGGTAGGCCACGCTGTCGATCTGCCGGCAGATGTCCACCGCGATGATGTCCGCGCCCTCCTGGGCGAGACGGATGGCGTGACTGCGACCCTGACCACGCGCGGCACCGGTGATGAAGGCAACCTTGCCATCGAGCTTTCCCATGTCCGAATATTATTGTCATCGGGTGACATGATCAAATCGCTGCGTCATCCGCGTCGGCGTCCATCACCACCGCGCACGCCTCATCCGCCGCCGGGCCGAAGCACCCGGAACGCCTCCGCGAGCACCTTTCCAGGATCCGGACGAGAAGCTGGCGGATCGGGTTCTCCTCATCGGCGACCAGGACGCGGCACCGGCGTTCTGCCGTGGTGCCGGCCTGGCCGACCGTGAGGACCACCTCATCTCTGTCATGTCGGTGGCTACCCGTCAGTGCGCACCGCCCTTGCCGCTAGCGTGGCCACGCCAGCACCGGGCCGCGGGCATGCAGGGTGACCGGGGATCCAGTGGGGAGCTCGCAGCCGCCGAGCGTCCGGACGATGAGGGCAGGCAGGCCTGACTTCTGCTCGGGCTTGACGTGCACGACCGCGTCGTGTCCGTGGTAGCCGTAAGCGACGATCCGGCCATCCAGACCGCGGGAGCCGTTTTTCGCGGCGATGTCGATCTGTTCCGGGCGCACCAGCACGGTGACCGGGCCTGGGCTGAGGTTTGCCCCCATGCAGGACTGGACCGGCAGCGGCCCCAGGATGGTGTCGACCGAGTCGCTGCCGAGAACGCCATCGACCAGGTTTGCCTCGCCGATGAAGCGCGCCAACTCCGGGTCGGCGGGCATGGTGTACAGATCCATCGGGGCGGCGCACTGGGCGACTATGCCGCTGCGGAGCACGGCGACCCGGTCGGCGGTGGACAGCGCTTCGTCCTGGTCGTGGGTGACTAGCACGGCGGTGGCACCCGCCTCGTTGAGCAGGCGCCTGACGTCGGCTCGGATGGTGGCGCGCAGGTTGGCGTCGAGCGAGCCGAAGGGCTCATCGAGAAGGACGAGGCTGGGCTTGATGGCGAGTGCCCGCGCCAGCGCGACCCGCTGCTGCTGGCCGCCGGAGAGCTGATGCGGGTAGCGCTTACCGAGGCCGCCCATGCCAACCGCGTCGAGCAGGTCGCCGATGTCTTTGCTGCGCCGCTCCCGGCGGGGAAGGCCGAAGCCGACGTTCGCCGCGACGGTGAGGTGCGGGAACAGGCAGCCTTCCTGCGGCACGTAGCCGATGCGGCGGTGCTCGGCAGGCACGCGTGCGCCTGGCCCGTCGACGACGGCGCCGCCGAGGGTCACCATGCCGCCGTCGGCGTGCTCGAAGCCCGCGATGATCCGCAGCAGGGTGGTCTTGCCGCTGCCCGACGGGCCGAGGATCGCGGTGAGTGAGCCTTCTGGCACGTCAAGGTCGACATCGGTAAGGACCGGGCGGCCCCCGAATGCCTTGGTCAGGCCGGTGACGGCGAGCTGAGTCATGTGATCGAGATCCCTTCGACGTTTCCTGAGCGGTTGAAGAACCTGCCGAGCACGTAGCTCGGCACTGCGGCGATGGCTATCATCACCAGGGCGAACGGGGCGGCCTGGCCGTAAGACAAATTGCTCTCGTAGGCCCAGAACTGGGTGGACAACGTCTGCGCCCCGGTCGGGATCAGCAGCAGGGTCGCGGTCAGCTCGGTGACGACGGACAGGAACACCAGGCAGAACGCGGCGGCAAGGCCGGGCAGCGCGAGCCGCAGCGTCACCCGCAGCAGCACGGCGAGCCGCCGCTGGCCCAGGGAACGGGCCATGTCATCCAGGTTCGCGGGGGCCCGGGAGAGGGACGCCTTCACCCCGACGAGCGCCAGCGGGAAGAACATGATGGCATAACACAGGATGAGCAGCGGGGCACTCTGATAGCCGAAGCCATTGGCGTAGTGCTCGGTGAAGTACGACAGGGCGAACGCGGCGACCACGCCGGGCATGGCGAGCACCAGGTAGCTGCTGCGCTCAAGCACGTGGCGGATCCGGCCTGTACCGCGGACCGCCAGCATTGCCATGGGCAGCGCGAGCACGGTGTCAAGCGCGGCCGCGGCGATGCCGTAGCCGGCGGTGGTCAGGGCGGCGGTGGGCAGAGTGACGCCGGAGAGTGCGTGGGTGCCGCCCTGGAAGATCCAGTAGATGCTCGAGCCGACCGGCACTCCAAGCGCCAGAACGACCAGCAGGGCGAAGCAGGCCAGCACGGGCAGCGTGGCCTTTCCGAGCCGTCGCGGCGGCAGGTTGCGGGCGACGAGCGGACCCGAACGGCTCACCCGGCCCCGGCCGCGCGCCAAGCCCTCCCCGCCAAGCACCAGGAGGCTGAGCGCCACCAGGACCAGGGAGAGCGCGCAGGCGGCCGGCACGCTGAACGACAGCGAGAACTCGCCGAAGATCTCGGTGGTGAAGGTCTGGTAGCCCAGGATCTCGAACGCCCCGTACTCGGCCAGCATGACCATGGCCACCAGCAGGCAGCCACCGAGAATCGCGCCGCGGGCCTGGGCCAGCGTGATCCGGGTGAACGTCCGGAACCGGCCGACACCGAGGCTGCGCGCCACCTCCTCCTGGCCCGGGTCGGCGGCGCGGAAGCTCGCCGCCACCGGCAGGTAAACCAGCGGATACACCGCGAGGGTCATGACCACGACAGCCCCGCGGAAGCCCTGCACCCAGGTCCACAGCGACGCCCAGCCGAAGCTCACCACGAAGTCGGGAATCGCCAGCGGCACCACGATCAGGATTTCCCAGACGCGCTTGCCCGGCAGGTTCGTCCGCTCGATGCACCAGGCGGCCCCGGTGCCGATGATCGCGCACAGGGCGGTCACGACGACGGTGAGCTTGATGGTGTTCCACAGCAGGTTCGCGGTCAGGCTGCGGAAGATCAGGTGCGATACCGCCGATGCCCCCGCGCCCTGCGCTTCGAACAGCAAGAACACCAGGGGCATCGCGAGCAGCGCTGCAACCAGGCAGCTGGCCGCGATGAGGAACACGGGCCGCTGGGCACGCCGGGCACGCCCGGCCGGAGGCGTGGCCGGGGCGCCCGGCGTGCCGGATCTGGGAAGGGTCTGCGAGGAAGCCATCACGACCTCACCCCTTGTTGCGCGGTCCCCGGCGCGGTCACAGCAGGCCCGCTTCGCGCATCAAGGTGACCGCGGTGGTCCCGGTGCCGAGCTCGGCGATGGTAATCGGGTAGGGTTTTAGCTGGTCGAAGGGCGTCTCGCCGGCCAGGGTGGTCACGCCGGAGGCGATCGGGTACTCGAAGCTGATCGACTTGGCCGGGTTGGCGATGATCTCCTGGGCCGGCACACTGGCCAGGTAGGCGAGGAACTTCTGCGCCGCCGCCTGGTGGCTGGAGGACTTCAGGATCGCCGCACCCGAGACGTCCACGACATAGCCGGGATCACTCGCCGCGAAGTAGGCGATCCGCGACTTGGTGCTCGCCGCGCCAATCTCGGCGCGCATCCGGTACCAGTAGTACTGGTTGACGATGCCGAACGCCGCGGCGCCCCGGTTCACCTCATCGGCGATCGTCTCGTTATCCGGGTAGACATGAGAGCCGGCGTTCGCCTTGATCCCGTCCAGCCAGCGCAGCGTCGCCGCCTGGCCATAGGCGCTCTCCACGGCGGTTACGATCGGCTGGAAGTCGGTCTCCTGCGGTGCCACCGCCAGCATGCCCTTGTACTTCGGGTCGGCCAACTGCATGACCGACGTCGGCAGCTGGCTCTCCTTGATCAGGGCCGGATCGTAGATGAGCACGCTCACCCGGCCCGACACCCCGACCCAGTCCCCCTGCGGCGAGTCGTACTGAGCCGGGGTACGCGCTAGCGTCGAGGCGTCCACGTGAGCCAGCAGGTTCTTGCCCTGCAGGTACTCAAGGACCTGGGAGTTCTCTGTGAGGATCACGTCCGCCGGGGAGCGCGATCCCTCGCCGACGATCTCGTCGGCGAGCGTGTCCTCGTCATTGCTGCGCACGCTGACGTTGATCCCGGTGGCCTTCTCGAACCCTGCCACCAGCGCGTCGGTGGTCTGCACATGCTGGCCGTTGTAGAGGGTGATCGTCAGGGCATCGGCGCCCGACGCCGCGCCGCCGCAGCCCGCCAGCAGGCCCGCGGCGAGGGCAATCCCGGCGACGGCGGCGACGGCGCGCCACTTCCCGGCCGACAGGCGTCTTGCCGCTTCGCGGCCTGGCCGCGATGAACCGGGCCTCATGCCGTTGCCCCCGCCCCTGGGCAGAGCTTGTTGATCCGGTTGATCGCCGCCGTGAGCGCCGAGCTGGCCGTCTTGCCCGTGCCATTGGCCGCGACATAGCTGCTGTAGGCGCTGTCGAGCGTGCTGATCGCCTGGCTGAGCGCCTGGTCCGAGGAGTGGATCTGCTTCAGCGGCAGGATCTGCGCCTGGGCGTACCCGACCGGATCCGTGCCGGGGTCCGGGCCGTTGGTGAGCGCGGCGCTCACCTGCGAGCAGGTCTGCTGCGCGACCGTCTGCGAGGTGGTCGCGGCGGTCGTGGCGGTTTGGCCGCCCGAGCTGCAGGCGCCGACAAGCACCGTCATCGCCAGCGACATCATCGTCAGCGCCCCGCCCGCGCGGGTCCGCGCTCTGGTCTTGTGACTCACAGTGATCATCGTTGCTCTCCACAGTTGTCATCCCTCTCTGCGAGGATGGCGGCCCCCCGTGGTCCATGCCTGCAAGCAAGTGCAGCTTAGGCATGCCTAACTAAGCCGGTCAATAGGTTAGGCTTACCTAAGAACGTAATAGTTCGTTAAGCCGAAGCTCTGAACCAACTGCCTGTGAACCAACTGCCGTGCCGAGCTTCCACGGCGGGCTTGCCGAGGAATTAAGCCGTCGGCATGGCGGACCCATATCGCCTGAACAGGGATAACACCGATCCCAGCGCTCCAGATGCCGCCCCAGATGCCGCCGCGGCCCCTCGCGATAGATCATTACCAAACCGTTACCGGCCTCGCCGTCGGGCGGCCGACCCGTCACTGTGATCACGACGAGACCGCGCTAGCACCCGACAAGGACGGCCATGACGCTGACAAGGACGGCCATGACGCAAGACGCATGCTCGCTCGATGCCCTCGGCGATGGGCTGCCCGGAGTCCGCCCTTGTGATCATCTGGAGACGGGCCAGCCGGGGTCCTGCCGGCTGGAGGCCGACCAGCTGGAGACGCTGCTTGAGCTGCCCGCGATGCGCTGCGCTGACACGGCGCGGATGCGCGGAGAACCTCTTCAAGCCAGCGCCGTGCGGCACCGCCGGTTTCTCCTGCTCGAGGTGCCCGGACCATGGGGAAGTTCCGCGCTGGGCGAGAGCCGCATGGACGCGGGCATCACCCGGCAGCTCGCCGAGGCGGCGTCAGCCGCCGACACCCATGTCCTGCTTATCCGGCGGCCGGGCCGCCACCCGTCGGTGCGCTCCGGCACCGGGCCGACGGCCCTGGCGTGGGCCATCGCCGACGCCTCACCCGAGGTCGAGCGCGTCCTGTGGGGCACCTGGAGTGAGCCCGCTGATCTGCTCGGCCTGGATCTCGACGCCCCCATCCCCGATGACTACGCCGCTACCGGGCCGCAGCGGCTTGCCCTGGTGTGCACGAACGGCAAACGCGACCAGTGCTGCGCCGTCCGCGGCCGGCCGGTGGCCGCGGCGATCGCCGCGGCCTCAGACTGGGATACCTGGGAATGCTCCCATCTCGGCGGGCACCGTTTCGCGGCGACCGCCCTGCTGCTGCCCTCAGGGGACATGTTCGGCTGGCTGGACCCGGATTCGGCCCCCGAAATCCTGAAGCGGTTCGACGCCGGCCAGATCGTGCTCTCCAACTACCGCGGCCGCTGCGGGCAGCCGGCCGAGGTACAGGCCGCGCTGCACATCGCGGCGGTCCGACTGGGAGACTACCGGCGCGGGGCTGTCCAGGTATCTTCCCTCCGTCCTTTCCCGGCCGGAGCCGGTACCGGCTTGCCAGAGATTTCCGCGGACGCCGAGGACGCCGAGGGCCTTTTGGAGGTCGAGGTCACCCACCGGTCGCATAGCAGCCAGGAAACCGCCTACCGGATGACGATGGCCCGGTGCCGGCTGGCGCCGACCTACCTGTCGTGCTCCGACGACAAGCCGAAGGTAGAGATCCGTTACGAGGCAACAGCCTTCGCCCGCATCCGGTAATTACGCTTCTTCCAGAAATGGTGGATCGCCTTCTACACCTGGG
>Ga0302314_10012386_pt1 | contig 14769 bp, 10 predicted proteins | sample III_Palsa_N2_3_FD_200533 | JGI IMG/M metagenome (GOLD analysis project Ga0302314, IMG submission 200533) | Peat permafrost microbial communities from Stordalen Mire near Abisko, Sweden - III_Palsa_N2_3 | ecosystem: Environmental > Terrestrial > Soil > Palsa > Peat permafrost | place: Sweden... | reverse complement strand
GGCCGGAATTCTCCTCGCCGATCAGCCAGCCGGTCGCCTCCTCATAGGACATGAAGCAGGTGGCGTTGCCGTGGATGCCCATCTTCTCTTCCAGGCCCACGCATTTGACGCCTTCGTTGCGCGGCCCCACGCCACCGTCGGCGGTGGGCAGGAATTTTGGCACGATGAAGAGGGAGATGCCGCGCACGCCGGCCGGAGCGCCTTCGATCCGCGCCAGCACCAGATGGACGATGTTGTCGGCCATGTCGTGTTCGCCGCCGGAAATCCAGATCTTCTGGCCGGAAATCTTATAGCTGCCGTCGCCCTGCGGGACCGCCTTGGTGCGCAGCAGCCCCAGGTCCGTGCCGCACTGCGGCTCGGTCAGGTTCATGGTGCCGCCCCACTCGGCGCTGGCCAGCTTGGGCAGGTAGAGCGCCTTCTGCTCCGGCGAGCCGCCTTCCAGGATGGCGGAATAGGCGCCGTGGGTCAGGCCCGGGTACATGGAGAAGGCCATGTTGGCGGCCGACGACATCTCCGAATAGGCCAGGCCGATCACCCGGGGCAGGCCCTGGCCGCCGAATTCCGGCTCCGAGCCCAGCGCCGGCCAGCCGGCCGCGACCATCGCCTTATAGGCTTCCTTAAAGCCCTTCGGCGTCTTGACGGTGTTGTCCGGCGACCAGACGCAGCCTTCCTTGTCGCCGACGCCGTTCAGGGGCGCGAGCACCTCTTCGCAGAATTTCGCGCCCGCGGTCAGGATCTGCTCGACCAGCTCCAGCGGCGCTTCGGCGAAGCCGGGCAGGTTTGAATAGGCCTCAAGCCCCAGAACCTCGCGCAGGACAAACAACTGGTCGCGAACAGGCGCGCGGTAGCTCATGAGGGCATCGTCCGAAAGGCTGGAAGGCGGCGGCTACTTTGCCGCCAGTTCGTGGACGCCGTCCAGTCTCGCCCGCAGAGCCGTATCGTAGTCCGCCGCATGGGGCAGCAGATCGGGCCGGGTCCGGGCCAGGAAGGCCTCCAGATGGTCGCAGGCGGTGCGCAGTTCGTCGATGGCATGGTCGATATCATCGCGCTGAGCCTCGAAGGCGACGATCCGTTCGCGGAATTTCTTCAGCGAGCGGGCGTTCTGAACCGCGCCGCCGTCTTCGGTGTTGTAGAGGTCGAGAATCTCGCGGATTTCCGACAGGCTCAGGCCGACCCGCTTGCCGCGCAGAATCAGGGTCAGGCGGGCACGGTCGCGGTAGCCGTAGACCCGGTTCATGCCGTCGCGCTTGGGGGACAACAAGCCCTTGTCCTCATAGAATCTGAGGGCGCGGGCGGTGACTTTGAATTCAACACAAAGCTGGCGGATGGTGTAGGTGCGCTCAAGACGGCGCAGGTCACTGGGCATCGGGCTTCCTCCTTGTATTTTGAGGAAGGGCTAAACCTGCATTCCGTGAACGTCAACGTAAACTTAACGCCGATCACATGGAGTTGAGAAGCGTTCTCAGGCGGCCAGGTCCTCGCCGCGCAGCGCCCGTTCGATAAGATTTATCGTCCGATCAAGGCCAAAAATAGCCGCGAAGGAGCCGAAGCGGGGGCCCTGGCTCTGACCCAACAGCACCTCATAGAGCGCGGAGAACCAGCCACGCAGGGGCTCGAACCCGGCGTCCTTGCCGACGGCATAGACTTCATTCTGGATCGCCTCGCCGTCCTTACAGTCAGCGGGCAATCCCTTAAGCCGCGCGACAAGGTCGGCCAGCGCGGCGCGCTCCTTCTCGTCCGGCGCCCGGAAGGTCTTCGCCGGGCGCACGAAGTCCTCGTAATAGTGGATGGCGTAGCGCGTCAGTCGATCGAGCAGGGGCTCCGTCTGCGGCGTTGCTCCGGGCAGATAGGCCTGAATGAATCCCCACAGGATCGCCTGGTCCGAGGCGTTGGCCGCGGAGACCAGGTTGAGCAACAGGCTGAAGGAGACCGGCGAGCCCTTTTCCGGCGGATGGCCGCCGTGCACGCTCCAGACCGGATTATCCAGCGGGTTGGCCGAATTCGCCCCTTCCGCGGCCGCGCGGTTATAGGCGTCCAGCTGTTGCAGATATTCGTCCGTCGCCTTGGGGATGACGTCGAAATAGAGCCGCTTGGCCGACTTGGGCGACTGGAACAGGTAATAGGCCAGGCTCTCCGGCGCGCCGTAGCGCAGCCAGTCTTCCATGGTCAGGCCATTGCCCTTGGACTTGGAGATCTTCTGGTTGTGCTCATCCATGAACAGCTCGTACTGGAAGCCGTTGGGCGGCTCGCCGCCGAGCACCTTGCAGATCCGGTTGGAGACGCGGACGGAGTCCACCAGGTCCTTGCCGGACATCTCATAGTCGACATCCAACGCCGTCCACCGCGCCGCCCAATCCGGGCGCCACTGCAGTTTCACCGCGCCGCCGGTGACCGGAACCTCGGTCAGCGTCCCGTCCTCATCCGGAAACACGATCGTGCCGCGTTCGACGTTCCGCTCCAGGGTTGGCGCCTGCAACACCCGGCCGGACTTGGGGCTGATCGGCAGGAAGGGTGAATAGGTCGCCCGGCGTTCCTCGCCCAGGGTCGGCAGCATGATGGCCTGCACGGCGTCGAACCGCGCCAACACCCGCAGCAGCACCTCGTCATAACGGCCTGTGCGGTAGCATTCCGTTGCGGAGACAAACTCATAGTCGAAACCGAAGCCGTCGAGGAAAGCGCGCAGACGGGCGTTGTTGTGATCGCCGAAGCTGGGATATTCGCCGAACGGATCACGCACGCTGGTGACCGGCTTGTCGCGATCAGCCTCCAGAATCTCCCGGTTGGGGATATTGTCCGGAATCTTCCGCAGGCCGTCCATGTCGTCCGACACGACCAGCAGGCGGGTGGGAATCGCGTCCCCGGTCAGGGCGCGGAAGGCCGTCCGCACCATGGTTGGCCGCGCGACCTCGCCAAACGTGCCCAGGTGAGGGAGGCCCGACGCGCCATAGCCGCACTGGAACACCACGGGCCGCAAGAGGGCCGGCAGGGCGCTGACCGCCTCATCCATCTTACCCTGGCCGATCAGCACGCTCGCGAGATCGCGGTCGGCGTCGCTATCCAGGCGGGTCCGAAGCACGCGCGCCAAGAGCTCGCGCGCCTGTTCGAATGGCCAGGCGCGGGCTTGCGCGGCGAGAGAAGAAGGTCCGTCGGTCATGGGCGCGATATCAGGCCGCTGGCCGCGTTGGTCAACAGCGGCGTGGCCCATGCACCACATTGCAACGCGGAAACATCGGCCCTGGCGCGATCTTGGGGCCAAGTGGTTGTAAGACCCCGCGAACATTGTATAGCTTAGCCTGCACGCTGTGAGATGTGCTGTGCGAAAATCGCGTCGGGTGTGGCTCTGGTGACACCCCAGCTGTGTTGCTGGCTTGCTATAACAATAATCCTGACAGGCTCGGCCTTGCCGGGAAAAAGAGAGAGGGCTCTTGAAAATGAAGCTAAAATTCCTTGCGGGCGCCGCGGTTTCCGCGATGTTCGCCGCCTCGGGCGCCTACGCCCAAGACGCTGGATGGTATGGCGCCATCGACGTTGGCGGCCACCAGCCCGAACACACCTCGTTGCACACGACCAACGCGTCGCCGCCGACCCAATTCAGCGTCCACCAGGACGGCGACTGGGTCGGGTTCGCCCGTGTCGGCTACCGCTTCGATCCGCACTGGCGCCTTGAAATCGAAGGCGGCTACCGTCCCGGCAAGTGGGGCACGTCGCAAGGCACCGCCTTCTCGGGTCACGCCGACGACGGCACCGTGATGATGAACCTCCTCTATGACATCGCCCCGCAATGGACGATCCAACCCTTCGTCGGTGTCGGCGCTGGCGTCGACAAGGAATTCGTCAAGGAACGCGCCTCCACCGTCGTGTTCGGCACCACGGGTCAAGCGGCGTTTGCTTGGCAAGGTCTGGCCGGCCTGTCCTGGGCGGTCACGCACCAGATCAACGTCGACCTGACCTATCGCTATCTGGACGGCGGCCACTTCGACTACAACTGCTCGATCCCCGTCTGCCCGGTTCACACCAGCGAATATAAAGACGACTCGCTGACGATCGGCCTGCGGTATTCGTTCGCGGCTCCGCCGCCCCCGCCGCCCCCGCCCCCGCCGCCTCCTCCCCCGCCCCCGCCTCCGCCGCCTCCTCCCCCGCCGCCCCCGCCGCCTCCGGCGTTCGTGGCCAAGGACTTCGTGGTCTACTTCCCGTTCGATCAGTATGTGCTGACGCCGGAAGCCCAGGATGTGGTCAAGCAAGCGGCTCAATACGCCACTGACGGTCACGCCACCCGCATCGTCGTGGTTGGCCACACCGACACCTCCGGCAGCGTCAAGTACAACCTGCGTCTGTCCGAACGCCGCGCCAAGGCCGTCGCCGACGCCATGGTTGGCCTCGGCATCGGCCAGGACGTCATGAAGGTCGATTGGGTCGGTAAGACCGATCTGGCCGTCCCGACGCCCGACGGTGTGAAGGAGCCCTTGAACCGCCGGTCCACCATCTCGATCAACTTCTGATCAAGACCGAACCTCGGTTCTAGAACTACGAAGAGCCCGGCCTAGCGCCGGGCTCTTTTTTTGCGCCTTGCGTTGCGGACCTGCGAGCCGCGCAGATCGGTTGGGCGTCCCTAGTCGGTCACCAGCCCGTGCAGCAGGCTGTCCAACATCGCGGCGGCCAGTTCGTCCGCCGACTGCCATTCAAACGCCGGCCGGGTGATCTTCAGCGCCACCAGACCATGACAGGCCATCCACAGCATCTGGGTGGCCGTCCGCGCGTCGCCGTAACGAAGCCGCCCTTCTCCCGCCAACTCGGTGACCACGCTCTCAAACCGCTCATAGGTCTGTGAGCCCAGATCGCCGACCAGCTCGGTGGGGCCGGTCGCCGCCTCATCCACGGTATTGCAGAACACCAGTCGGTAGGCGTTGGGGTTCTGAAGCCCGAAATCCATATAGGCCTGCAGCATCATCCGCACGCGGGCGACGGCGTCGATCGGCCGGCGCGAGATCTCGGTATTATTGGCCAGCATGATGGCCATGGCGCCCTGGCAGATCTCCCTGAGGATCTGATCCTTGTCGCGGAAATGCATATAGAGCGCCGTCGAGGACACCCCGACCTCGTCGGCGATCTTGCGGATCGTCGCGCCCTCATGGCCATCGCGAACAAAGATCGCCTCGGCGGCGCGCAGAATCTCGGCCCGACGAAGGTGGCCGTCGCCCTTGGCCTTGCGAGCCGAACGGGGCTTTTCCAAAACACCGGGTGCGGACGAATCCCCCCGGCGACGAACGCGCTGATCTATCAAAAATCCACCCTGCGCAGCTACGCGACCCCTATCCTTTGCTTTTCGTTGCGGAAGCCGCGCCGGTCAAGGACTCTGGACGTCGCGGGGCCAATCCGCGTAAGCCGCGCAGATGACCGCGCCTTCAAAACCCGTCATCGCCCCTGGCCCGATCGTCATGCGCACGAGCGGCTGGTCCGACTATGGCCTGATCGACAGCGGTGACGGCAAGAAGCTGGAACGCTGCGGCCCCTATCGGCTGGTTCGCCCCGAACCCCAGTGCCTTTGGACGCCGCGCCTGGACGCGGACGCCTGGGCCGCGGCCGACGCCGTCTTCGACCCCACCGACGAGGACGAAGCCGGCCACTGGCGGTTTCGCACCAAGCCTAGGGACTCTTGGCCGATGGATTGGAACGGCGTGGGATTTCATGGCCGCCTCACCGCCTTCCGTCACCTGGCCGTCTTTCCAGAGCAGGCGGCCAATTGGGCGTGGCTGAGGGAGCATCTGCAATCCGGTGCAAACGGCGCGCGGGTGCTGAACCTGTTCGGCTACACCGGCGTCGCCAGCCTCGTCTGCGCCGATGCGGGGGCGGCGGTTACCCACGTGGACGCATCCAAGAAGGCCATCGGCTGGGCGCGCGAAAACGCCGAGCTCTCCAAGCTGACCGACCGGCCAATCCGCTGGATCTGCGAGGACGCTCGCCGCTATGTGCAGCGCGAGGTGAGGCGGGGTTCGAAATACGAGGGCATCATTCTCGATCCGCCCAAATACGGGCGCGGACCCACCGGCGAGGTCTGGCGGCTATTCGAGGATCTGCCCGAACTGCTGAGGCAATGCGTCAGCCTGCTGTCCGATGACGCCGCCTTCCTCCTTCTCAACGGCTATGCCGAGCGTATCTCCGGCCTGTCGCTGGCCGGTCTGATGGCCGATGCGATGGCGGGGCGCGGCGGCCAGATCGACTGGGGCGAGTTGGCGCTCATGGAGGACACCGGCGACCGAGGCGTGGGCCTGTCCTTCTTCGCGCGCTGGAGCGCCTAATGAGCGGCCGGCAGATCACCTCCTTGACCAATCCGACGGTCAAGGCCGTGCGGGCGCTGCATCTGCGCAAGGAACGGGAGGAAAGCGGCCTCTTCCTCGCCGAAGGCCTGAAGCTGGTCATTGAGGCGATGGATCTTGGCCGCACGCCGCGCATCCTGATGTTCGGCCCCGAGGCGACCAGCCACCCGCTCCTACGCCGCGCCGTAGAGGCGACCCAGGCCGGCGGCGGCGAGGTGATCGAAGTCAGCCGGGACATCCTGGAAAAAGTCTCACGCCGCGACAACCCCCAAGCGGTGGTCGCGGTGTTTCCGCAGGTCTTCACATCCCTCAACGATCTGAAGCCGTCCGCCGCCCCCTGCTGGGTCGCCCTGCAGGCGGTGCGCGACCCCGGCAACCTCGGGACCATCGTGCGCACCGCAGATTCCGCCGGTTGCGGGGGCGTGATCCTGGTCGGTGACTGCTGCGACCCCTATTCGGTCGAGGCGGTCCGCGCGACCATGGGTTCGATCTTCGCGGTTCCCCTGGTCAAAGCCAGCGTCGCGGAGTTTATCGCCTGGCGCAAATCCTGGCCCGGGTCGGTCGTCGGCGCCCTGCTCACGGCGACCAACGGCTATCGCGACGCGCCCTACCGCGCCCCCACCCTGATCCTGATGGGCAACGAACAGGCGGGCCTGCCGCCGGATCTGGCGGCGGTCTGCGATGTGACCGTGAAAATCCCCATGCGCGGCCGCGCCGACAGCCTGAACCTGTCGGTGGCCACGGGGATCATGATCTATGCGGTGACCGGTTGATCTCAGGTCCCGCGCGGTTTGACCCGCGTCGTCGGCGGCGCGGCGGCGGGGTCCTCCGGCCAGGGATGCCGGGGATAGCGACCGCGCATATCCTTGCGCACGTCCGCCCAGGAGCCCTTCCAGAATCCCGGCAGGTCCTTGGTGGTCTGAATCGGCCTGCGTGCTGGTGACAGCAGCGCCAAGGTGAGCGGGACGCGTCCGCCGCCGACGCTCGGGTGGGCATTCAGTCCGAACAGCTCCTGCACCCTGATCTCGATGCGCGGGCCGCCTTCAGCCGCATAGTCGATGGCCGCCCGCGTGCCGGTCGGCGCGGTCCAGGCCTCCGGCGCTTCGGCGTCCAGGCGGGCCTGGACGCCCCACGGAACCAGCGCCTTTAGCGCCACATGAAGATCGCCGGGGTTGATCTGAGCAAGGCGGGTTTTACCCGTGAGCACGGACGCCAACCAATCTTCAAGGCCATCCAACAGCGCCTCGTCGGACAGGTCGGGCCATTCACCGCCGAAGGAACCCAGGAAGCCCACACGGGCGCGCAGCCGGTCCGACGCCTCGCCCCATGGCAGGCAGGCCAATCCCTGTGCACGGACATTGGCCAGCAGCGCCGCCTCGATCATCGCCGGGTCGGGATTGTCGATCCGGCGGCGATCGACCACGATCCGTCCCAGGCGCCGAATCCGCTGGGCGCGGATACGGCCTGTCTCGTCGGTTTCGATCTCCTCCTGGACCGCGATGCGATCGGCGAAGACCTCCAGCAACGACGTCTCGTCCAGCCTCGCCGCCGAGAGGATGCGGTCGCGGGTCTCGCCGCCGCCAAGTTCCGCCACGGCCAGCCACGGCTCGCGGGCAAGATGATCGGCCGGATCGACATAAGCGCCCCGTCCATTGGCGAGCTGGAATTCCCCTGGACCGCCGCGCGCCTTGGCGATCCGTTCGGGGAAGGCCTCGGCGAGCAGCAAACCGTCGTCCAACGCCGGCCCATCGCTGCGCAGGCCGCGCGCCCACCGCCCCGCCAGCGCGCGGGCGTCCTTGGCGCGGGGCCCAGCATCGCGCATCCAGCGGCTCATGCGATCCGACAGGTCCGCTGATGATCCACCCAGGCCCTGCTCGCCCAGCAGGACCGCCAGACCCGAGGCGCGGCTGGCGGCGCCTTGAGCCGCGCCGCACAGCACCATGTGAGCCAGACGCGGCGCAAGCGGCAGGCTCGCCATCGCCTTGCCGTGGGCCGTGAGGTCGCCGTCCCCGTCCAGCGCGCCGAGTTGCACCAGCAGTCCCCGCGCCTCTCGCATGGCGGCGACCGGCGGCGGATCGAGAAAGACCAGCGCGCCCGCATCCTTCGCGCCCCACTGGGCCAGATCCAGCGCCAGGCGCGACAGGTCCGTTTCGAGGATTTCCGGGCGCGCAAACGGGGTGAGCGCGCGGGTCTCCGCCTCATCCCAGAGGCGGTAGCAGACCCCCGGCGCGGTACGGCCGGCGCGTCCCTGGCGCTGATCGGCGGAAGCCCTGGAAACCCGCACGGTCTCAAGCCGCGTCAGGCCCCGCGACGGGTCATAGCGAGGAACGCGGGCCAGGCCGCAGTCGACCACCACGCGCACACCCTGGATGGTCAGGCTGCTCTCGGCGATGGCGGTGGCCAGCACGACCTTGCGCCGCCCAGGCGGCGCCGGCGCGATGGCGCGGTCCTGGGCGGATGGATCAAGCGCGCCGTAGAGAGGCTCGATATCGACAGCGGGGTCACGCAGCCGTTCGGCCAGCCGCTCGCGGGTTCGCAGAATCTCGCCCTGGCCGGGCAGAAACACCAGCAGGTCTCCATCGGTCTCGGCCAAGCTCGACAGGACCACGCGCGCCATATGGTCCTCCAGCCGCAAGGCTGCGTTTCGGCCCACATAGCGCGTCTCCACCGGATACTGCCGCCCAAGGCTTTCGATGACCGGGCAGTCGCCAAGCGCAGCAGCCACGCGGGCGCCGTCGAGGGTCGCTGACATGACCAGCAGGCGCAGATCGTCGCGCAGGACCGATTGGCTATCGCAAGCCAGGGCGAGGCCAAGGTCGGCGTCGAGGCTGCGTTCGTGGAACTCGTCGAACAGGACGGCGCTGACGCCTTCCAGCGCCGGGTCATCCAAGATCATGCGGGTAAAGACCCCCTCGGTGACCACCTCGATCCGCGTCCGCGCCGAAATGCGCGACTGCAGCCGAACCCGAAAGCCGACGCGCTCCCCAACAGCCTCGCCGAGGGTCGCCGCCATGCGGGCGGCGGCGGCCCGCGCCGCAAGGCGCCGCGGTTCAAGGACGATGATCTTGCCCGTGACCCAGGGCTGCTCCAGCAAGGCCAAGGGCGCGACCGTAGTCTTGCCCGCGCCCGGCGGCGCCACCAGCACCGCGCGAACCTGGGTCTCAAGCGCCGCCATCAGTGATGGCAGCGCCTCATGGATGGGAAGCCCGGCCTCGGCTGAGGCCGTCATATCAGTCCCCGACGTGGGGCAGCTCATAGGGTTCGGGTTCATGGCCATCAACCCAGACGCCCTTGCGCAGATTGGAGTGCCACATCCCGTAGAGGAAGTAGATCACGAAGCCGACCGACAGATAGATCAGGAAGAAGTTGCGGGTCTTCGGCACGGCCATCAGGCTCATCAGCAGGATGCCGCACATGATCACGCCCAGGATCGGCGTGATCGGGAACAGCGGCGTCCGGAACGGGCGCGGCATGTTCGGATGGGTCACCCGCAGATAGATCACCGTGATGCAGACAATGGCGAAGGCGGCCAGCGAGCCGACATTGGTCACGTCCGACAAGGTGTCGAGTCCGAGGAAGCCGGCGCAGGTGGCGGTGAAACAGCCGACGATGATGGTGTTGATCCAGGGCGTCTTCAGCACCGGATGCACCTTGGCGATGATGGGCGGCAGCAGGCCGTCGCGGGCCATGGTGTAGAAGACGCGGGTCTGGCCGTAGAGCAGCACCAGGGTCACGCTGGAGAGGCCGCAGATGGCGCCGATTTTCACGAGCACGGCGAACCAGGGCATGCCGATCTGATCAACGGCCGTGGCGATAGGCGCGGGATTGTCCAGCGACTGGTAGGGCACGATGCCGACCAGGACGGCCGAGGTGGCGATATAGAGGACGGTGCAGATCACCAGGGCGCCGATAATGCCGATCGGCATATCCTTGCCCGGGTTCTTGGACTCCGCGCCGGCGGTGGAGACCGCCTCGAAGCCGACATAGGCGAAGAAGATCACCGCCGCGCCGTGAATGACGCCGGTGAGGCCATAGCGCGAGCTCTTGGCGCCGGTGAGCACGTCCCATAGCGCCCGGCCGATCTGGTGGGGAATATCCATCGGCGTGCCGGGCGGCGGGGCGGGAATCTGCGCCGGCACCAGCGGGTGCCAGTTGGACGGGTGCACGAACCGCGAGCCGATGGCGATGAAGGCGATGACCACCGTCAGCTTGATGGCGACGATGATGTTGTTGACGGTGGCGGACTCCGAGACGCCCAGAACCAGCAGGGCGGTTACGCAGCCGACGATGAAGATCGCCGGCAGATTGACGATGCCGGTGGCGATCACCGCGCCCGTCGCGTTGGTGACCGGCACGCCCCAGGCGGCGGTCAGGGCGGCCGGAATGTGAATGCCCATATTGTCGCCAAGCAGGCTGACGAAATAGCCCGACCAGCCTACGGCCACTGTCGCGGCGGCCAGGCCGTATTCGAGCAGCATCAGCACGCCCATGACCCAGGCGACGATCTCGCCCATGGAGGCGTAGCTGTAGGAATAGGCTGAACCGGAGACCGGCAGGGCCGAGGCCAGCTCGGCGTAGCAGAGCGCCACGAAGGCGCAGAGGGTTCCGGTAATGACGAAGGAGATCATGATGGCCGGCCCGGCCCATTCGGCGGCGGCGTGGCCGGTCAGAACGAAGATACCGGTGCCGATGATGCAGCCGATGCCGAGCAGGACCAGGTTCAGGGCGCCCAGCGAACGCTTCAGTTCGCTGTGCTGGGTTTCCGAGTGGATCTGTTCGACCGTCTTTTTTCGGAATATCCCCGACAGGCCCCGGTTGGGACCCAACGCCACATTCGCCATACGGCTCTCCCCGACACGACCCGACGCAAATTTCGCCAAGACTTTCAAACAAGCTAGCCGCGCGGCGCGGTTTGCACAACGGCGCACGCGGCAGGCCGGGGACCCTGTGCGGATTGGCCCCGGACGCCTAGCCCCCTCGCCTCCCCGGTTTGAATTTGGCCCGCGCGCGCCTAGTTTAGGAGCGGTCGGCGCACACCGCGCCATCAAACCAGTCGATAGACTGATCGCCAGGAAACTGTTGTGGACGCTTCAGAGACCGAAGGACCGCCGATCCGCGCCATGATCGCGCCGGTGACGCCGCTACAGCAGAACTGCACCATCGTCTGGTGCACCAAGACCAAGAAGGCCGCCGTGATCGATCCCGGCGGCGAGGTCGACCGCCTGCTCGCGGCCATCGAGGGTCAGGGCCTGACGGTGGAGAAGATTTGGATCACCCACGGCCACATGGACCACGCCGGCGGTACGGCGGCGCTGAAGGCCGCCACCGGCGCGCCGATCGAGGGCCCTCATCCCGACGACAAGTTCTGGATCGACGGCATCGAAGAGGCCGGCAAACGATACGGCGTCCCCGGAGCCAAGGTGTTCACACCCGACCGATGGCTGGGCGACGGCGACGTGGTCACGCTGGGCGAGACCGAGTTCGAAGTGTTTCATTGTCCCGGCCATACGCCCGGCCACGTGGTCTTCTTCCACCGCCAGGCCCGCTTCGCCCAGGTCGGCGACGTGCTGTTCCAAGGCTCGGTGGGCCGCTCTGACTTTCCGCAAGGCAATCACCAGCAGCTGATCGGGTCCATCACCAGCAAGCTCTGGCCGCTGGGCGAGGATGTGGCCTTTGTCCCAGGTCACGGCCCGATGTCGACCTTCGGCGCCGAACGGAAGACCAACCCGTTTGTCTCGGACGAAGCGCTGGCGGAGTGAAGCACCAAACCTTCCCCGACAATTGGGGAAGGTTTGCTACAGCGCCACGATGTCGATCAGCCGTTCGCCAGCCACATCGCGCTCACGCTCGACATGGCCGCCGCTCAACGCGACGGGCCGACGCTCCGAACTGGAGAGCACGAGTGTCAGCCGTCGATCCGTCGCCAGCATTCCCGACACGCTCACAGACAGCGTGATCCCCCACTCCGTCGCCTCACCCTCGATGCGCCAGGGGGCGGACGGCCCGTTGATGCTTGTCCCATCGTCTTCGATCCATCCACCACCGATCTTGCCGGCGACAGGCGCCGCTATGCGGACCCCGCGTTCGAACGCGGCCGAATTGAAGTGGGCCGGAGCCAGGTTCAGCGGCAAGGCCGCGCCAGCGCGAAGTAGCATTGGCGGCCGGTCCAGTGGGCAGGCAAGACGGACGGTCTCGCCACCGGCGTGACGGCCCCCCGTCCAATAATCCTCCCAATCCGCGCCACGCGGCAGAACGACGTCGACCGTCTCCGCGCCCTCATCGACCGCCGGCGCGGCCAACAGCTGCTCGCCCAGCATGAAGACGTCCTGCTCGACCCAACAGGCGGGATCGTCGGGGAAGGTCAGGAACAGCGGGCGCACGGTGGGCGCATAGTCGTCCGAATACCGCCGCAGGCATTCTTTCAGATACGGCGTCAGCCGATGACGCAGGCCCAGCAAGGCGCGCACGGTTGGGACCGCAGCCGCATACATCCACGGCTCGTTGGCGCTGCCGTCGTCGTTCCACGAGTGGATACTGAATCGCGGCAACAACACGCCGGCGGCAATCCAGCGCAGGAACAGTTCGGCGTCCGGCTTCGGCCCCGCGAACCCGCCGATGTCGTGGCCGAAGTTGGAGACGCCGCTCAGCGACAGACCCAATCCCATCATCAGGTTCCACCGCAGGGTCTTCCAGGCCGTGGTGTTGTCGCCCGACCAGGTCTGGGCATAGCGCTGCATGCCGACCGCGCCGGATCGGCTGACCACCATCGGCCGTTCGCTCGGCTTATGGGCAAGCTGCGCCTCGCGGGAGGCCCGCATCATCAACAGCGGCTGCAGCGGTTTGCACTCGGCCGCCGCACGCGGCTGGCCGGCGCCGGCGATGCGGGCGCGGGGGCTGGCGATCTCGTATTCGTTGTTGTCGTTCCAGGTGGCGGCGACGCCGTAGTCCAGCAGGCTTTCCGTCACCCGCGCCTTCCACCAGACCGCGGCGTCCGGATTGGTGAAATCGATATAGGCGCCGACCTCGTCCCAGAACTGCACCCAGTGCGGCGCGCCGTCGGGCTCACGGATCAGCAGGCCCTTGGCGTGTGCCTCCTCGAACAGCGGATGGTCGCGGAGCAGACAGGGTTTGATATTGGCGCAGAGCCTGACGCCCTTGGCGACGTAGTCGGCCACAAATCCGGACGGGTCAGGGAATTTGTCCCGGTTCCAGTTGAACACATACCGCTTATCGCCAATCGAGGTGTAGCCGGACGACAGGTGAAAGCTCTCGCACGGGATATCGTGCTCCGCGCAGAGCTTGAGGAACTCGCCCATCTGGGCCTGGGCGTCCGGGGCGTCGGTGTAGGCCATGGTCGAGCCGGAATAGGCCAGGACCCAGTCCGGCATCCGCGCGGGCTTGCCTGTCAACCAGGTGAAGCGCTGGGTCACCTCCAGCGGAGCCGGCCCGGCGATGACATAGTAGTCGAGGTCGCCATGGTCGGCGACAAAGCCACGATAGAGGCCGTGGTAGTTGTCGCGCTCGCAGCCGAAGTCGAATTCGCAGTCCGACAGGGTGTCGTAGAACAGGCCGAACGCCGCGCCCTCGCCCGTATGCGTCATGTAGAACGGGATGTGTTTGTAGAGCGGGTCGGAGGTCTCGGCGTCGTAGCCCATGGCGTCGAGATTGGTCAGGCGATAGCGGCCTCCTGCGCGGTTCATAGATCCCGAACGCTCGCCCAGGCCGTAATAGGCCTCGCCGGTCGTGGTCTTCAGATAGTGGCGCGGGCGTCCGTCCCACCAGCCGAAATCATAGGCCTGGGTTGGCCGGTCGGCCGCGATGAGGCGCCAATCATCTCCAACCCGCATCGACCAGCGGCAGCGCAGATTGCGCCAGGCCAACTCCAGTCGCAGGCGTTCGGTGGTCAGAACCAGCCGATCGGCGTCAGTTTCCAGTTCGTAGGACGCCAGGCTGAAGCCTCGGAGATCGAACCGGTCGCGTCCGCCGTAGGCGACGTCGTCCTGTCCAGGCGCGATGGCCCAGGTGCGCGGAAAGCCCACCTCGCCGTCGGGCAGGACCATCACCCGGACGATGTCGGGTTCTAGCACGAAGATATGCGCGGTCTCGCCGCCGCCAGCCGCGAGCACCAAATGCGCGCCATCGCGTTCGATCAGGCGGAACACTGGCGGATCGGCGAGCGTGGCCATCAGACGACCGCCAGGACGGGTCGGGACGGCGCGGGGGGCCTCACCAGTTCCACATGGTCCCATCTTCCAGCCGCGCGACCGGAAGCTGTTTCGGCGAATAGGGATATTTGGCCGCCAGAGCCTCATCGATATCGCAGCCATGTCCGGGCGCAGCGCCGGGACGCAGCCGGCCGGCCTCGAACCAGTAGGCATGCGGGAAGACCGCGTCCGTGGCCTCGGTGTGGCGCATATATTCCTGGATGCCGAAGTTCGGGACCCACGCATCGAAA
>Ga0302314_10012385_pt1 | contig 14770 bp, 12 predicted proteins | sample III_Palsa_N2_3_FD_200533 | JGI IMG/M metagenome (GOLD analysis project Ga0302314, IMG submission 200533) | Peat permafrost microbial communities from Stordalen Mire near Abisko, Sweden - III_Palsa_N2_3 | ecosystem: Environmental > Terrestrial > Soil > Palsa > Peat permafrost | place: Sweden... | reverse complement strand
ATCACCTTTTATCCGATCCCCCTGTTCGACAATCCTGCGGCTTACGCGGCAATGGAAAATGGTCGCGAGCATATCCGGCATGTTTCGGACATGTGCTGGACGCTGGCGCCGATCGGGCTTCTCTGCGTCAAAAGCAAATGGTTGCGTAATAGCCTCGTCATCATCAGCTTCGTATTTCCCGTGCTGGTGATCGACCGCAACCGAATCTTCGCCACGCTGTTTTCCTTTGCGCTGGTTCTCGTCTTGCGTAGAGACGAGGCGAAGCCCTTGCCGTGGAAAGCGATAGGATTTCTAGCGGTAGTGGGTGGCAGCGTTTTTTCGATACTGGGCGCGCTGCGATCGGGATCACTGGACGCCATCACGCTGCCGTTCAGCGCCATGTACCGTGCGGCGCCGGCGGGCATCCAGTGGCTGCTTTTGTATATCAGCGCCGGCCCGTACAACTTCAGCGCGATACTGGCCAAGCATTACGTCAACACCAGTTTTCTGATCAATCAGCTCGTACCTATGAGCGGCTCCGTCGCCACCGCGGGCACGGATATCCCGCTGGATGCGTCGACCATCAACGTCGGTTCGGAGTTTTTTCCTTTCCTGCTGGCGTTTGGACCGTTTGGGGCGGTGCTTTCGATGTTCGCGTTGTATGCGCTGCTGCTATGGAGCTCACGACGTCTTTTCCCGAGGGCGTCGCTGTTTTCCCTGCTGATTTTTTTGCGGGTTGCCTACGTCGGTGTGATGTCGCCTTTTGCACCCCAGGCATTCACCTGGACGAACGTGGGTTTTATCGGCTTGTGTCTTTTTATGCAGGTGCTGGCGTCGTGGCTACCCGACCGGACAGCCCGGAAACCAGACGATGCAGGGCAAGCCAATGCGTTCGCGATCATCGATGGAAAAATCTCTCCACCCCTTTCCCCATGAGCCAGAATTATGCAACGTGATGAGATTTATCTAGTCGACATGTACCGGATTTTTGTCCGCGAGCGGCGGTGGTTTGTCGCCGTTCTGGTCGTGGTTCTGGCCTGTACCTTCGCATTTACCCATGTCGTGAAGCCGCAATGGCAGGCCACCGCCTGGATCCAGATCGGTCAGGTGGGGCAGGCATCTACCGGCCAGGATCCAAAAGTTGAACCGCTGCTGCGAGTCATCGAGCGACTGCAGTTGGTGCCGTTCGAAAACGAGATCATGAAAAGCGTGGGTTATTCATCGAGTACGCCTGAGGCACGACTTTTCCGCGCGAGTTTGAAACTGGAGCCTTTGCCGTACGAAGGTCCGCTTATCAAGTTGACCGTCCGTGCAAAGTCCGCGCAGCAGGCCAGGCAATTTGCCGAAGCGACGGTTACCCAGCTGCAGGCCGTTCACCGACAGATCGAGGCGGTGCCGCTTGCGCTGGCCCACGCGCGTCTTGAACAAATCCAGTCCGATCTGGCGAGCACGATCGCCGACCGTGACCGATTGATGCAGGTGGCAAATTCAAAAGGTGGAAGTGATGAGAAAGGCGAGAGCGCTTCGGCCCCGCTGGTCGCGAAAGTGCTTCTGGCCAGCAAGGACGAAGAAATCCGCACCTTGCAGCAAACAAGAAGCGATCTCGCTGCCCGCCTTGGCGCGACCTACACCTATGAAACGTCGATGATGTGGCCGGTGTATGTGCCCGACAACCAGGTTTTTCCAAATATCACGCTGATGTGGGGCATAGGTCTGCTGCTGGCGGTCTGCCTGGGTGCATTCGCGGCGATTGCGAGAAACGCTGCAAGGCGAGGGCAGCCCGCCTAGATCCAGGTCAGTTGTCCCAGCAGAAAGGGCAGCCAAAGTCGGCGGGCTTGATGGATTCAGGAATCTTGATTTCTCAATCCATTCAACCAAACCAGCCATGAAAGGCACTCATCAATACGAGCCAATGCCGAATGCCCTGGCTGGCGCCGCAGGTCGGTGCGAAATCAAGTGCTGCGTTCCCACGCAGCGGAGATCCATATGTATGCGCAACACAAGGTAAAAATGAGTGACCACGTGGTGCCAGCATTGAATAGCGGCAGGCAGGGATCGGGCGCACTTCTAGACGATGCACAACTGCTCGAGACGCAGCGAGCCTTTGACAGCGTGGCCGCCGACTATGACGGCCCGCGAGGCAACAACGAACTTATTCAGCGCATGCGTGTTTCGCTTTGGGATGCGGTGCTCGATGGTCTTGCCGACGATTCCCGGCTGCTCGACCTGGGTTGTGGCACGGGTCTCGATGCGCTCGAATTTGCCAGGCGCGGGCATGCAGTCGTTGCCACCGACTGGTCGCCGCAGATGGTCGAACGGACGCGGGCACGCGCATTGGATGAAGGCATGTCGTCGCAGGTCACGGCAGCGCACGTGGGCATCCAGCAACTGGATAAACTCGACGACCGCTTCGACGTCATCTACTCCAATTTCGGACCGCTGAATTGTGCGCCAGACCTGGGTGCGGTCGCAACCGAATGCGCGCGTCTACTACGGCCCGGCGGCCGGCTGGTTTTTTCGGTGATGGGTCGGTTCTGCCCATGGGAGTTGGGGCACTACACGTTGCGCGGACGCTTCAAGCGGGCGCTCGTGCGTGCAGCGCGTGGCGCGACCGCGGTTAGCATGAATCGTCGAACGATCTGGACTTACTACTATTTTCCGCGCGAGTTTTATCGCGCGTTCGCCGAGCATTTTTCACTGCAGAGCTATCGCGGACTCAGTGTGTTCATGCCGCCGCCTTATCTGGTGGATTACTACCGACGCCGTCGAGCCTGGTGCGAGCGTCTGGGGCGGATGGACGATCGCTGGGGCGCGCTGCCGCTACTGCGCGATATGGGCGACCATTTCCTGATCGTGATGCGGAAGCCTTGAGACAATGGAACTTCTGCAAGCCGCCATGGACGTCACCCTCTGTCGCGCGACCACGATGGCGCCGGACGGTCCCACGCGGGTGCCGCTGCCGATCAGGGCAGGGCGGATCGGTTCGTCGCTGGCCGCGCGGGCGTATCGATTTGATCTGCGCGATCATCTGATCTTTCCCGGTTTGATCAACGCGCACGATCATCTGCACAACAATGCGGTACCACCTCTGGTCAAAGGCGCGCCGTTCCCGAACAGCTATGCGTGGATGAGCGCATTCCAAGAGCACTTCGCCGAACCCACCGTCAAGGCCGCGCTCAACGTGCCGAAGACATTGAGGATGCGGCACGGCGCCCTGAAAAACCTGCTCGCCGGCACCACATGCGTGGCGCATCATGATCCCTGGCATGCGGCGTTCGACGCCTCGGATTTTCCGGTCGCGCTGTTGCGTGATTACGGCTGGAGCTACGCGCTGGGCTGGCCTGATTACGGCCCACCGATTCTGCAGAGTTTTGCCGATACGCCGGCAGATCAACCCTGGTTTATCCACCTGGCCGAAGGCACCGACGTCACGGCGCAGGCGGAGTTGGCGCAGCTGGATCAGATGGGCTGTCTGGCGAAAAACAGCGTGCTTGTTCACGGCGTCGGTTTGCGCGAGCAGGATATTGACCGCGTGATTGCGGCCGGTGCCGCAGTGGTCTGGTGTGCAGAGAGCAACCGCGCGCTGCTCGGGCAATCGCTGGATCCACGCCGACTGTACGAAGCCGGCCGCCTTGCGCTGGGCACTGACTCGCGGCTCAGCGGCGCGCGCGATCTGCTCGATGAAATGCGCGCCATCGCCGCGCGCGATGAACTCAGCCACGCGCAGTTGCTGGAGCTTGCCACGACACAGGCGGCGAGCATTTTGCGTCTGCCGTTGCGCGGCAGCCTTGCGCCGGGATCGCGCGCCGACCTGGTCATTGTCGAGGACCGTGGCGGCGAAGCGCGCAGCCTGGTCGGTATTCAACGCGGCCATATTCGCGCAGTGATACGCGACGGTATTCCGTGGATCGCCGATATGGATTTCGCCGAGTGGTTTGCCATTTCCGGCATGGATCCCGTCGCCGTGACGCTGGACGGCCAACCAAAGCTGATGGCGCGATCGCTCGCCGACCCTGCGCTGATCGACATGGAACCCGGGCTTGAATTAACGACCACTCGGCATGCGCATGAGCGTTCTTTTGCCGCCGAAGCGCAGTGCAGCTGATGTCACGCATGCCGGTTCTTGAACCCAAGGAAGCCTATGCGCTGTGGGCGCCGAGCTATCCGGCCTATGCGCACAATCCGGTCATGCTGGCCGAAGAGCGCGCCATGCTCGATTTGATGCCAGCGAACCTGAAAGAGCTCGCTGTGCTCGATGCCGGCTGTGGGAGTGGGCGTTACATGTTGCATGCGCTGCGACGTGGCGCGACGCGCGTCACAGGCGTTGATCTATCGCCGGCGATGCTGGAGCGCGCCCGTACTGAACTCAGCGAGGTCGAGCATGGCGATAAACTGGAGCTGCTGCAGGGCAGTTTGAACGTCTTACCGATAACGGACGCGTGGGCCGACCTAACGATCTGCAGTCTGGTCGTCGGCCACCTAGAAAGCCTGCGTCCCGCGCTGGCCGAACTGCACCGGGTCACGCGGCCGGGCAGCACGGTGTTGTGCAGCGACGTGCATCCGATCGGACCGGCGCTGGGCTGGCAGCGTGATTTCAAAGCCGCCGGCCAGCATTACGCCGTGCGGCATACGCAACACCTCTACAGCCACTGGCACACGGCCTGTGCGGCGATAGGGTTGCGCATCGAGCGCGTGCTGGAACCCATGCTCGATCCGGCCGACATCCCCGTTGGCGCGCGCTTCGATCGCGTGGCGCTGGACGTGCCGGTGGTGCTTATCTTTCAGCTGCGGCGCGTGGCCTGATCAACGAATAGCGAAAGGCGTCTCATGACTTATCGTCCCAACACGCTGCTGGTCAACCCGACCGTCACCCGGAATCCACGTTTTCCGCTGGCGCTGCTTAATCTGTCGGCGACATTGGACCGTTTCGGCGACAGCCATATCGTGGATGGCAACATCGATCGTGACTTGGTGAGCGCGACGCTCGCCGCCGCCGAGAAACAGCACTTCGACAGCCTCGGCATCGGCATCATGGGTGGCCCGCAGGTGGCGCCGGCGATTGCCGTGTCCAAGGCCATGCGCGAGCGTTATCCAGCGATGCCGATCATCTGGGGCGGTTACTTTCCGACGCTGTATACCGATACCACTCTCGCGGCGTCGTACGTGGATTACGCCGTGCGCGGGCAGGGTGAGGACAGCCTGGTCGAACTGGTTTCTGCCCTGGGTCGCGGCGGCGGTAACGATGCCTTGGCGAAGATCGGCGGGTTGTCTTGGCGCCGCGATGGCGAGATCGTGCACAACCCCAATCGCAAGTTCGAGCGCGGCGATTCCGCGCTGGTGCTGCCGTATGAAAAGCTCGGCAACCCGGATAAATATCTGACGCGCACGTTTCTCGGACAGCGTACCGCGGCGCACCAGGCATCGATCGGCTGTCGCTTCCGCTGCACGTTCTGCGGCGTGGCAGCGATGTTCGGCGGCGCGACGTCGCTACCGCCGACCGACCGCCTGGAGCGCGAGCTGAGTTATCTCAAGTACGAGCTGGGTGCCGACTCGATCCTTTTTTACGATCACAATTTTTTCGATCGCGAGCAGGACATGATCCCGATGCTGAAAATCATGGCCCGGCTCGAAATGCCGTGGTGGTGTTTTGCCCGCGCCGATGCCCTGATCAATCTGTCGGAGAGCACCTGGGAACTGGTGCGGAAAAGCCAGCTGCGCATGGCGTATATCGGCGCGGAGTCACCGAGCGGCGCGATGCTCAAGGAAATCCGCAAAGGCACGCGCCCCGATCAGACACTCGCGGTGGCCGAGCTGTGTCAGCGCCATGGTGTCATCCCCGAGTTCTCCTTTATGCTCGCGCCGCCGGTGAACACTGAAGAAGAAACCGAGCTGACGTTCGAGTTCATCCGCGAACTGAAGCGCATCAACCCGGCATCGGAAATCATCACCTATATCTACACGCCGTTGCCGGAAGGCAGCAAGCACGAAAAGGATCGCGGCAAGCGTGAGTCCATGGCTTTGCTCGATGTGCATGGCGAGCCGGTGGTTTTTCCGTCAACGCCGGACGAGTGGACGGAACGCAAGTGGGTGGACTATGCCTGCCACGCCGATGCGCCCTGGCTTACCGATAAGCTGCGCCAGCGCATTTACGATTTCGTGACCGTGCTGCGCTGCCGTTTTCCCACCGTGCAGGATCAGCGTGCGCCGCGCTGGGCCAAGTGCAGTTTAAGCGCCATCGCTTCGTGGCGTTATCGCCATCGGCGTTACAACCATCCGTGGGAACTCAACATCGCCAATCGTTTCGTGCAACTGCGCAAGCCGCAAATCACCGGCGCGTAAATATGCCACCCATGCACGTGGCGCAAATCAATTTTCTGCCGCCATCGGCGGATCTGACGCATGACGAGGTTCTCGAACACTGGCCTTCACTGGCGGATATTGCGGAAGTGGCAGCGAGTGGCGGAACACGCGTGTCGGTAGTCCAGGCGGCGGCGCGTGATGAACGGTTTGCGCGAAACGATATCGAGTACCACTTCGTCGACGTCAGCGGATTGAGTCGAGCCAAAGACCGCGGCCGACGTCTGGCTGATGCGCTTGCCGAGATCAAGCCCAACGTATTGCATGCCAATGGCCTGGGTTTTGCGGAGGACGCCTTCGCCATCTCGCAATGTTTGCCGCAGCTGCCGATTATTTTTCAGGACCATGCCGACCGTTCGCCGCCCTGGTGGCGACGGCCGCAATGGCGGCGCTGGTACGCGGGCATCGCCGGCGTCGCCTTCACGGCTATCGAGCAGGCGCACGCATTCAACGCGGGCGGTTTGTTTGGACCGACAGTGCGTGTATTTGCGATACCGGAATCCAGCAGCCGTTTCACGCCGGGCAGTCGTGTTCACGCGCGCGCCGAAACAGGACTGTACGGCGATCCTTGCGTGCTGTGGATTGGCCATCTGAATGCGGGCAAAGACCCGTTGACCGTTCTCGACGGCGTGGCACTCGCCGCGTCAAGGTTGCCGGGCCTGCAGTTGTGGTGCGTCTTCGGCAATGCGCCACTGCTGGACGATGTCCAACAGCGCATCGATCACGATCCACAGCTCAGTGGACGCGTGCATCTGCTGGGCAAGGTGCCGCACGCGCAAATCGAGGTATTGATGCGATGCGCGGATTTGTTCGTCTCGGGCAGCCACCACGAAGGGTCGGGCTATTCGCTGCTGGAATCCCTGGCGTGCGGCATTGCACCGGTGGTGACCGATATTCCTCCGTTCCGCGTGCTCACCGGCAACGGCAACGTCGGGCATTTGTGGCCTTGCGGTGAAGCAGCGCGTCTCGCGGAAGCGCTAATACATGCAAGCGTCAATCGCATGTCGACAGAGCGCGTTCGCGCGCACTTCGACGACACAGTTTCGTTCAGCGCGGTCGGTCGCCAATGGGCGGATGCGTATGCGCAGGTATGCGAAGACCGACGACGGAGCCCGGCATGAAGCTTGCGCTGGTGGTTCCCGGTGGTGTCGATCGATCCGGCGAAGTGCGCGTGATTCCGGTGCTGCTGGCCTTGATCAAACGCCTTGCTCTGACGCACGAAGTGCATGTTTTCGTGCCACGGCAGGAGGCGGCAGCGGCGCGGTGGGAACTGGCCGGCGCGTCCATCCACAACATGGGCGATGGCTGGACTCGCCTGCGTACCATCGCGGCGATTCGGCGAGAGCATCGATTGGCGCCGTTCGATCTGATTCACGCGATTTTTTCGGGCTTCTGCAGCGAGGTCGCCGTCGCCGCCGCCATTCTGCTGAGGCGACCGAGCTTCGTGCATATTGCCGGTGGTGAACTCGTCGCGCTGCATGACATCGGCTACGGCGGTTCACTGCACTGGAAAGGCCGGCTGCGGGAAGCGCTCGTGCTGCGCGCTGCGCACGTGATCACGGCGGCCAGTGAACCGATTATCGAATCGATCAACGCGCTGGGACTGCAGGCGAAACGTGTGCCTCTCGGCGTCGATCTCCAGGTCTGGCCACCGTGCTATCCGCGGTGGCGCCACGAGCGAGTTGCCCGATTGATTCACGTTGCCAGTCTCAACGCGGTCAAGGACCAGTCCTCGTTGTTGCGGGCAATGAAAATTCTTGTCGACAAAAAAATCGAATTTCAGATGGACATCGTCGGCATAGATACCTTGCAGGGCGAGGCGTCAATGCTGGCCCGACAACTCGGCGTACAACGACACGTACGATTCCTGGGATTCAAGACGCAGCGCGAGCTTCGTCCGATCATCGAGCAGGCTGACCTGCTGGTGATGTCGTCGCTGCACGAGGCGGGTCCTTTGGTGCTGCTCGAAGCCGCTGTGGCCGGCGTGCCGACGGTGGGCACGGCAGTAGGACACATCGCCGAGTGGTCACCTTTCGCCGCCTTGGCCGTCGCGGTAGGCGATCCTGTCGCGCTGGCGGATGCCGTTTGCCGCGTGCTTGCCGATGAAAACCTGCGGATGCAGCTGGCGCTTGCCGCGCAAACTCGGGCCATCGCCATCGATGCGGATTACACCGCCCAGGCATTTGAAAATCTCTACCGATCAACGCGTCCGATGACCGCGGTTGTACGGCGAAGTCTTACCTAAACCGACGCGCTGGTGGCATCGAGGGCCGCGCGCACCACGTACAACGTGTCCATTCGTGGAAGCGGGCGGGTAAGCAAAGCCAGCAGGCGCCGACCGCGAGACAACGTCACCCAGCTTTTTTGTTGCAACCAAAGCTGGGTTCGGACCATGTCGGCGTACTCTTTGCGGGCCTCTTCGGGCGGCCTAACGCGGTTGCCGATGTAGTGCCTGAATTCGCGAAGCGAGCGCAGCCACTCCACACCTTGAAGCGTGTGGTGCCACAGTTCCGAACACGATACCTGGGTCAACGTCTGGCGCTTCGAGACGAGCTTGAGCAGCGGGTGGCAGTGCAACTCAAGCCGGGCCAATACGGACGCTGGAATGGCGCCCGCAAAATAGCGTTCGACCAGACGCAGCGGCGGCAGTGCCCACCACGCACCTTCCGCGGCATGCGCGTCCAACAACGCATCCCAGTCGCTGGATGACAGGCGAGCCGATAGTCGTGCGAGGTCGTTCAGATGCAGCAGTCGCAAACTGCGGTGGCAGATATTGCCCGCCGCATGCAGCAGCAGATGGCTCATCAGTGCGCCATCGGATGGGTAGGGATTCAAGCCCGCCTGCGGTGACCGCGGGAAAATCCGCTCGGTGATATCGACCGCCGTGATGGGCAGCCGCTCCTGGATACGCGCATGCAGCTCGATGTTTATCGGCGTGTCGCGGTGTTCGCCCAGCCCGAAAATCGGCTGACCTTTGGCCGGCTTGAACACGCGGTGCTTCCATACGACGAACGATTCCTCGTAGCCGAGTTCGATCAACAGCCGGATCGACGGTTCGACATCGTCTTCGCGCACCAGTAGGTCGATATCGGCCATCGGCCGCTCACCGGGTTGATAAATTCCCAGCGAATGCAATGCCGCGCCCTTCAACGGAACGATGGCAAGATCGACGGCGCGAGCGTTGTGATCGATGCGCTCCAGCAGCGCGGCGATGCGTTGATGGCGGTGTTCGACGTGCGTGCGCTGATCAGCCAGAAAGCGCTTCCATTCCGGATTTTGCCACTTGGACGATTGACTCAGTAGTGGAGACACCCCGTGTGCGACCGCGACCGCCGAAGCGAGCTGCCATTCCAGTTCGCTCCATGCGGGCGTGGCGCCGGTCGGCTGGTCCCGCGCCAGCTCGGCGGCCAGCGCTTCAGTGGTGAGGCGCAAACCGCGCTTAACAATTTTGAGCGACGGCAACATGGCGCGGTACCTGTACATTGGTTTGCACGGCGGCGGGCGCCAAAGTCGGGTCTTTGGAGCGATGGCTTCGCTCACTCGCGATCAGCGCGTCCCACTTCGCATCGAGCGCAGCGCGCGCCTGATCGTGTGATTCCAACGTTGGGTCGACGGCCATCGTCTGAAGCGTCACCTGCTCGTGCAGCAGATTGCGCACGCTGCGGTAGAAGTCCGAGTCATAGGCGCCGCGAAACATCATGGCCAGGTCGTTGCTCTCCTGCCAATGCGTCTTGGCGCCGAGTTGGGCTTTGACCTGCTCGTAGAATTTTGTTCCGGGCAGCGGATACGACACGCTGACGCCGATATCGTCCGGTGCCGCCTGCGTGATAAGTTCGCGCGTTGCCAAAATATCCGCCAGCTGCTCGCCGAGATAACCCAGCTGGATAAAGAAGCCCACGCGAATACCGTGATCACCCAGTCGTTTGCGCGCAACCACCAGTTCTTCGACCTTGGTACCCTTGGTCATCGCGTCGAGTACGCGCTGACTGCCGCTTTCGGCACCAATCCACGCTTCGGCGCAGCCGGCTTGCTGAAGTGCCTTGGTCATACGATCGCTGATCAGATCAGCGCGGGTCTGGATGATAAAAGGAACCGAGCCCTCGTTCTCGATCAGGTGTTCGCCGAAGGCCGTGACCCAGTCGACGTGAAAGCCGAAAATGTCATCGGCCATCCATATATGATCCGGTTTGAACGTCCGTTTCAGATACGTCATTTCCGCCGCCACGTCCCGCGCATCGCGCTGCCGGTAATGATTGCCCCAGATCGGCTTCGCGCACCAGTTGCAGCGAAAAGGGCAGCCGCGTGACGCCGCCATGTTCAGGCTGAAATAGCCGTGTCGTTCCTGCCACATCGTTCGATACCGTTCGATGTCGACCAGATCCCACGCTGGATGACCGACCAGTCGCAGGTCAGGCGGTTGCACGCCGATACGCGTCAGCCGCGTCTGACCACCGTCGAGCGCCGCAATGCCATTGATATCCGATACCCAACGCGACGCGTCTACGTCTGGGTCGTGTTCGAGTCGATCGATCAGCTGGATCAGTGCGCCGATGCCTTCACCGATCAGCACCGCATGGGCGCCTGCGGCCAGAAAGGCATCCGGATGATCGGACGCGTCGGAGCCGGCGACGATGACCCGAGCGCCGTGCGCGCGAGCCTCGGCGATCATCTGGCAGGCCGCTTCGCGCATGCGTCCGAGGCACATCTTAGTGAGGTAGTTGAAGTTGTCTTCGTAAAAGACCACGACGTCTGGCTGCGCGGCCTGAAAGGACGCTTCGTAATCCTCTACACCTTCAGCAAGCATTGCATCGAACAAGGAAACTTCGTGACCTGCCTGCCTCAAAAGTGCAGAGATCTGAATCGTAGCGAGCGGGGGATATGGCTTGCCGCGCTCCCACTGTTTGCGGTCGTAGTTCAAAAAATAGGAGTGGCCAACTTGAATCTTTAGCATCTCGAAAGGGGCCTCGATCGTCGCCGTAAGGGGATAAGCGCGCAGTGATAAGCCGCTGTACGCATCGACGTGGTGCCGGCGCAACAGCTCCATCGTTCGGCGTGGTGTTCGCAGGTAAGTGCTCTACCGGTCCCTTTTGGTTGCTCTGTCCCGAAAAACCGACGAGTTGGTATCGCACGATGATGAGAACCCGACCGCGTTGGCGATGCGCAGGGTTCTCTTCGCATGAGAAGATCCTGGCGCGCTCGGCGGGATAATGCGACGCAACCTTTTGTCCCCGGAGCTGCACTTACGTGGGACAACAAAGGGGCAGCGCACGCCGTGTTACGCAATGGCATAGAAACCGCCGCGAATGTTTTCGCGACGAATCAGCCGAGTTCAATTCGGATGGATTCAGATAAAGATGCCGACCCTTTTCTCGAGCGATTCGGTCCACGCTTTTCGACCCGCATACAGATCATGGGTGGACGCTTTCTGTTCGAAAGCACCAGTGAAGCGCTATTGCGTGTGGTCAATGCGGCCTACGGTGGTCTTCCGCAATATCTTCTGCCAGTGGCAGCGGGCGATTTCCGTATTGAGCTGCGCATGCTGCCGCGGCAGGTTTCTTCAACTCACGCCGAGCCACCGCCCGTGCAGACGATGTCGGGCGCGGGCTTCGTTTGTGGTGTCATGGATGCGTCGAACTATGTACTCATGGCGCCGGAGCAGCGCAGGGCGCTTATCGTGGCGTCCGAAGACATGCTCGACCGGCCGTATCACTTGCGCTATGAGCTGATCGAATTCGCCGTTTTTATTTTGGCCACGCGCGCACATGGCCTGGTTCCTTTGCATGGAGCCTGTGTCGGTCGAGGCGGACGCGGCATTGCTGGGAGCCAGCGGCGCTGGCAAATCGACGCTGGCTTTGCACAGCCTTTTGGAAGGGCTGGAATTTGTCGCCGAAGATGCCGTGTTCGTGCAGCCGCAGAACATGCTCGCCACGGGTGTAGCCAATTACCTGCACGTGAAATCCGATGCCCTGCGTTTTGTCGAAGATCACCAGGCAAGACGCTGGATCACCGAGGCGCCCACCATACGCCGTCGCAGCGGAGTGAAAAAATTCGAGGCGGATTTGCGACAAAGCCCAGGGCGTCTCGCCACGGATCCCATGGAAATCATCGGCGCCGTTCTCGTTTCCAGCGAGTCGGCCGATGACCCGACCCGCCTGTTGCATCGCTTGCCCAGCAGGGAAATCAGCGCGTTGCTGTCCGATGATCAGCCTTACGCATCGAGGCAACCGGGTTGGCATCCCTTCGAACAGCGGCTGACGGAGCTTGGCGTGTACCGGCTTCGGCGTGGTCGCCATCCGAGGGATTCGGTTGATGCATTGCGGGATCTTCTCGGCTGACACGCGGGCGCGCTGCACGGTGATTTTTAAACGCAACCTTTTCTCCCTGAGAAGGCACCCACGAAAACGTATGGGCAAAAAGATTTTCACTATGACGGAGACGTTGCACCTGAGTCGCGGAAAGGCGTCATCGAATCCGTGGCTGTTGTTGCCTGCGTTCGGTCGGTGGCTCTGAAGTGTTCACGTCACCATGGTCAGCGCGTGACAGGGACGATGATCTGTTGCGCTCGCTCTTGAGCACCTTTACCGGCGTCGATCTGGCAGAGACCATCGCTTACATCGCGCTGTCATTAGGCGTGGCTTTTACGGGTAGCCTTGCCGCCGTTTTTTTGGTGGCCTTGGTGCAACCGGGACATGACCTGCCATTCGCTGGCGGCATGTTCAATCTGCACGGTGGTATCGAAATACACGCGGCGATTTTCGCGATCGCGACGGCGACGTTTGCACTGATGCGCTGGCAAGCCGCGCGACTAGGCGCTCGTCTGGTCGGACGCTACGGCATGGGCCTGCGCTGCAAAGTACACGCACGCCTGACCGAAGCGCCTCTGGCTTCGTTGGCAGACGCTACCTCGGCGGAGATCGCCAACGTACTCACGTACAACGTCGAAATTGTCGTTCAGGGCTTCAGTGCGTTACAGCAACTGCTGCTGGCGGCAGTGACATCCGTCGTCAGTCTGGGACTCGCTTTCTGGGTATCTCCGCCCTTGATGCTTGCCGTTCCCGTGCTTGCGTGCGTTGGGCTGATGGCGTCGCGTGCCTTTGGCCGCGAACAGGCCATCGTCAGCCGCCAATATGTGGCAGACATGACACGTTTGTTCTGGCACAGCGAAGATTTTCCACGCCGCTTACGTCACGTCCGCTCGTTCGAGCGGGAGGATGCCGAGAAAGCGAGCTACGTTGCTGTGTCCGCACGGTTGTATCAGGGCTATCGTCGTCAGATCGAGCTCGTGGCATCCGGAAGGCTGATGCTCGAGTTGCTGGCGGCCGTCGGGGTTTCCGCCATTTTCGTGTTTGCCCATCTTTGGCATGGTATCGATCAGCCGTCCCTTATTGCCGTGTGTCTGCTTCTTGGGCGCGTATTGCCTTATGCGCTGTCGACGCGGCAGAGTTTTCAGCAGTTGCGTTCAGCGCAGCCGGCGTTCGAGCTCTGGCGAAAGTACATGAGAATGGACGCCGCCCCGCGATCCGTTTCTCCCATTCGTGCGACAAATTCCAGCGCGCTGCTGCGCATCGATCGTATGCGCATCGTGCCGCCGCTGGCCGGCATCGACATCGCTGCACTGAATCTTGTTCCCGGTGAACTGTGCTTGATATCGGGGGAGTCCGGTATCGGCAAAAGCAGTTTGATCGACGTTCTTTCCGGCATGACCGAACCCGCCCTTTTTTCGGCACGTCTCGGTGACCAACCCCTCAGTTTTGACGAGTATCGTGAGGTCGTTCGAAAGGGTGCTTACATCAGCCAGAATGTTCGCCCGTGGCAGCGTTCCGTGCGCGAATGCCTGTTGTGGGCGGCTCCCGGCGCAACCGACGAAACTATGAAGCACGCATTGAGGGAAGTCGGTTTCGATAAACGGTTGCTACGCAAGGACGGGCTCGATACGACTTTGCAAAGCGCCTCGAACAGGCTGTCCGGCGGAGAGTTGCAGCGGTTGTTACTCGCACAGGTCATCTTGCGCCAGCCGTTTCTTGCGTTGCTGGATGAAGCGACCAGCGCGCTAGATATGGCCTCCGAAATGGCCGTTCTTTCGGCGATGAAGCGCCTCCTGCCACAAACGATTTTGATGGTGGTTTCCCATCGCAGTAGCGTTGACGCTCTCGCAGATCAACACCTTTCCATTGGCAACGATCTGGTGGCGAAGCTTGAGCGAAGCGTTCATCCGCCACAGGCAGCAGGGGCGATGTCGATTCAATCCGTGACTCCTGATCTGGAGCATGCGTCGGTTTCGTTATAGATGCCTGACCTAATGCAGGGGTTGCGGGTGGACGCGTGTGCCTCGTCGTTCTCGTTCAAAGGAAAGACCTGAAGGTGCCGGAGATTGCGCGGCAGCTGCATGTGCCACCAGCCTCTAACGACCCAGCTATGACGGCTATTTCGGCTG
>Ga0302314_10012383_pt1 | contig 14772 bp, 16 predicted proteins | sample III_Palsa_N2_3_FD_200533 | JGI IMG/M metagenome (GOLD analysis project Ga0302314, IMG submission 200533) | Peat permafrost microbial communities from Stordalen Mire near Abisko, Sweden - III_Palsa_N2_3 | ecosystem: Environmental > Terrestrial > Soil > Palsa > Peat permafrost | place: Sweden... | reverse complement strand
AGCCGGACCTACGGGCCGCATGTGTGGCGGTGCGCCCGCGACGGGGCCTGGCGCATGGACGGCATCTACGGGCAGTTCGGGATCGTGCTCCCCGGGCACCGGGCGTGCGTGGGCGTCACGGCGCACTGCCAGGGGCCGACCACGAACATCCTCGACTGCGTGTGGGAACACATCGTGCCGGCGCTGGCCTGACCGGTCAGGCGGTGAACGCGCAGAACTCGTTGCCCTCGGGGTCAGCCAGGACGTGCCAGCCGATGTCGTCGTCCGGCTCGCGCAGCAGCACCGCGCCCGCCTCGACCAGCGGCGTGATGCCGGGCACCGTGACATCCCAGTGGATGCGGTTCTTCACGGTCTTCGGCTCGGGGACCGCGGCGAAGTCCATGGTGCGGATCGGCATGCCGGGCACGTCTTCCAGGGTGTACCAGCCGTCGTTCTCGGCCGCCTCGACCCCGTAGACCGTCCCCCACCAGCGGGCCTGCGCTTCCGCGTCGCCGCAGTCGACCCCCAGGCCGTGGAGCCGTTCGGCCGGGACCGGCTCGCGCGGGAACGCGCAGAACTCGCCGCCCTCGGGATCGGCCATGATCGTCCAGGCGCGGGTGCCGTGGCGCGGTTCCACGACCGTCGCACCGAGCGCCTCCAGGCTGGCCAGGTCCCGGACGTAGATGTCCAGGTGCACCCGGTGCTTGACCGTCTTGCCCTCCGGGACCCGGTTGACCCAGATCGTGTGCCGCGGCGTCGGCCCCGTGAGCAGCCCGTCGCCGTCATCCTGGATTTCCCAGTGGCGGCCGAGCGCGGCCGCCCAGAACGAGCCGAGCCGAGCGGGGTCGACCGCGTCCAGGCAGAGGTCCTTGAACCGGGCGATGGCCATGAGGGAAAATCTACCCCGCCCGCCTTGCCGATCACCGCCGCGCTCAGCGGGCTCACCGGTCACGGCGGATGATCGCGGGCATCCGCGGCACGGTGCGGAACGCTAGCGCGGCCGCGGCCAGCGTGACCAGGCTGGCGACGTCGGCTACCCCCGTGAGGTGGGCCGCCTGGGCAAGGAAGGGTCCGGCTACGGCGCCGGTGAGGGTGGCCGCGGCCTCGCCGGTGAGGAATACGGCGCTGACCCGGCCGAGCGTCGCGTCGGGGATCACCCGCTGCGTGGCCGTCTGTGAGGTCACCAGCGACATGGAGCCGAACGCGCCGACGGCGACCGCGGCCGGCAGCGCGGTGGCGAGCGACGACGACGTGAATAGCGCGAAGTACGCGACGGCGGTCGCGCTCAGGCTGGCGGTCAGCAGGTTCCGGGGCTGTGCCCGGTCCAGCAGCGCGCGGATCACCGGGGCACCGAGCAGGAAGCCCGCGCCCAGGCCGGACAGCAGGAAGCCGGTGTGCCCGGTGCCGCCCAGCCGCTCGACCCCGAGGGGAATCAGCAGGGCGCTGAGCGAGGCGTTCGCCGCCAGGAAGATGACCGTGACCGGAAGCAGCGCCCGGGCAACCGGCTGGCCGGCCAGCACGCGCGCCCCGGTTATGAGGTCTCGGGCCACGGCCCCGATCGTGGCCTTCCGGTCGGCCTGCTCACCGTCGGACCTCGAGGTCAGGAATATGGCCGCCGCCGACAGCAGGTAGCTGACGGCGTCCGCGCCGATCAGCCACTTGATGCCGGCGAAGGCTAGCAGGATCGCGCCGAGCGGGCCGCCGATCAGCCGGACAGCGCCGGCGCCGAACGAGTTCAGCGCGTTGGCACTGCTCAGCAGCGGGCCGGTGCCGACCATGGCGGGCGTACGGGCCGCCAGGGCGGGGCCGTACAGTACGGCGCCGGCGTTCTCGGCGATCAGCGCGACGTACAGGACCCAGTAGCGGCCCGGCGAGACACCCGCCAGCATGGCGGTCACCGCGCCCGCGCAGAACACGTTCGTCGCGATCATCAGCCGTCGCCGGTCCCACCGGTCGGCGAAGACCCCCGCGACCGGACCGAGCGCCAGCACTGGCAGGTACTCCGCGGCGAGGGCGAGCCCGGTGTCACGCAGCGAGCCGGTGGCGGTGAGAATATGGGCGGGGATGGCCAGGACCAGCAGCCACGAGCCAAGGGAACTGACGAGGCCGCCCGCCCACAGCAGCCGGAAATCGGGTACCCGCAGGGCCTGGAGCACAGGACCGCCTCCTCAGTATTATCCTCTGAGGATAGCTCTACAAATAATTATTCTGTCAAGACAGGATTTTCATGGAGCAGTCAGCGCTAGGGCGCCAGTTGCGGGCACGCCGGACCGCGGCCGGGCGGACCGTGGCCTCGGTCGCGACCGACGCGGGCCTGTCGGTGCCCTACATCGCCAACCTGGAGAACGGCCGGGGCAACCCGACCGTCACCGCGCTGACCCGGCTCGCCGAGGCGCTGGGCATGCGGCTGGATCTCACGCTCGCGCCGGACGAGGACCGCCAGCGGGACCGGGCGGCGGCCGCACCCGAGGTACCCGCCTCGCTGGTCCGGCTCGGGCGCACCCCCAGGTTCCGGCGGGCGGTCACGACCATCGCCGCGACGGCGAGCCTGGATCCGGATGAGCTCTCCGCCCGGCTGGTGGCCGCCCTCGCGGCGCTCGCGGACGCCCTGGGCCGGGACCTGGCCGAGCCGGACTGGTGGCGCGTCCTGGACGCGCTCCTGCTGATCGCCGTTCATCCCGCGGCCCCGTAGCCTCCGCGCGGACGTGATCACGAAGGATTCGCACACCTATACGATGCTCATCCTTCACCAGGAACTAAGTCTTCGCGATCATGCGTCGGTGCCGGGCCTCGCTAGCTGATGCGCAGGAGCTTCTCGGCCTTGGCCCAGGTCATGACGACGTCGGTCGGGGTGGTGCCGCAGACGCCCGCGAACAGTTCGGTCTCGCTGTCGCCGAAGGCCTTGCCCGTGGCCACGTGGCCGGCGCCCATGGCGATCTCGTGGCGGGCTCCGCCGCAGTTCGCCGTGGTGCCGTACTGGCCGAGGATGTTGTCGCGGTGACCCCAGGCCGATCCCTTGTCGTCGTACATCCAGCCGTAGTCGGAGCCGAGCGCGTTGTCGAAGCCGCCGGCCCAGTTGCCGCCGAGGCTGATCCAGCGGCCGCCGCCGGGCAGCGTGCTCGGCACCTTGTTGAGCGGCGGGTCCTCATCGTTGTTCGCGCCGATCTGCGCGACCGCGTCCAGCGACTTGGTCAGCACCACGATGGCGGGCAGCCCGCGCTCGATGCGCTCGAGGTTGGCCGACACGAACAGCTGCTCGTCGACGGTGAGCTTCTCGTAGGCGGGCAGCGAGAACGACATGCCGCCGATCTTCTCGAGGACCGAGCGGGCGTGGGTGATCGCGTGCACGACGATGGTGTTGCACGCGGCCGTGTCCTTGCCGTCGGCGCAGGACTCGGAGATCAGGAAGTTGGGGCCGGGGTTCACGTTGCGGGAGGGGTTCTTCGGGGGCAGGATGCCCTTGTCCGGGCTGGCGACGCCCGCGCTCGCCGCGACGGAGACGGACCCAACGAGCGCGGCCACGGTGAGGGCGACCGCCCCGAGCCGCGCTGCCATGCGGGATGTCGCCATGATCTCCTCCTGTGGCCGTCTGCCGGCCGCCCCGTTCCCGGCTAGGCCGGCTGCGGCGCCTACGGTATCTAACGAAACGGTCTCAGGAGACGGAAACGTGATCTTCAGGGTGGGCCGTATTATTCTCCGTCCTCGCCGAGCTCCGCCGGCTCCCGGCAGGCGGGCTCGTACCCGGCGGCCCGCGCCGGACACGCCGCCGCCCCGGCCCTGAAACGCCGGCTCCGCCATCGCTCCTGATAGCGTCACGATGAGCCTTCGCTCTCAGTGAAGAATCTCAGAGGGAAGGCAAAGGAAAGGGCGGCACGGGGAAGGCGGGGCGGAAATGGCGGAGCGTGACCCAGATCCCGCCCGGGAACGGGTGCGCCGGGCCGCGGTCATCGTGCACCCGGGCAAGCACGCCGACCCGCACGGTTTCCGGGCCACCGTGCGCAAGGCCCTGGACGACCACGGCTGGGCCGAGTGCCTCTGGATGGAGACCACCCCCGAGATCTCCGGCAAGACCCTCGCTGAGCGGGCGGTGCTCGCCGGGGTCGACCTGGTGCTCGCCAGCGGCGGCGACGGGACCATCACCGCGTGTGCCAGCGGCGTGGCCGGCTCGGGGATTCCGCTCGGCCTGCTGCCGACCGGAACCGGGAACCTGCTGGCCCACAACCTCGGCCTCCCGCTCGATCTCGACGGCGCGCTCACCGTGGCGCTGACCGGGGCCGAGCGGCAGCTGGACGTCGGCGTGGCCAACGGGCAGCCGTTCGTGGTGATGGCCGGGATCGGGTTCGACGCCGAACTGCTCGCCGACACCAGCGAAGAGCTCAAGAGCCGGACCGGACCGCTGGCCTACTGGCTTTCCGGCATGCGGCACCTGTGGGACCGCCCGACCCGGGTTGGGCTGCGGGCGGACGGCAAGCCGCCGCTGCGGCGCTGGGCCAGCGGCGTGGTCGTCGGCAATGTCGGGACGCTCCAGGCCAACCTGCGGCTGCTGCCGGACGCGGTGCCCGACGACGGCGTTCTCGACGTGGCCGTGCTGAGCGCCTGGGGGCTGATCGGCTGGATCGCGCTTGCCGCCGACGTGCTGATGCTGCGGCGCCGGTCCCCCTTCCTGACCCGGCTCGAGGTCCGTGACCTGCTCGTCGATGCCGGACGCCCGCGACCGTGGGAGATCGACGGCGAGGTGATCGGGATGACCAGGCAGCTGCGGGTCAGCCTCAAGCCCGGCGACCTGATAGTGCGCGTCCCCGCGGCGGCCAACGGCCAGCAAAGATCCAAATCAGTATCAGGATGAACGGTCCTGTGCTCCGCCCCCCAGCCCACGGACGTGATCACGAAGGATTTGCCCGCGCATAGCGTGCTTTTCCTTCACCAGGAATCAAGCCTTCGTGATCATGTCGGCAGTTCCGTTCCCGCTTGCTCCGCCACCATGTACTCGGCGTACCAGTCGGGCCAGTTCGGGTCGCCAACGGCTCCATCGCCGCCGTCAAGGTCCCTGGCACCACGCAGAACGACAACCGGATCGTCAGCGTCACCGGCTCGAGGATGCTGATCGACGCGCAGACCAGCTGCCCCGGCAGCCAGTCGCTGCTCTGGTTCACCCCGGGCACTCACGCCGAGCAGTGGCTGCTCCGCACCCCCGCGGGCGAGGCCGGCGTCGAGGCGGTCGTCCCCTACTGCAGCACCGACAACGCCTGCTGAGGCGCGGCTGATTTCAGCATTGCCTATCTCCGCTCTCGCTTAGCACAAAACCCGGCAAACTACCGCAAACCAATCATATGAGCAGGTTTCGGAAAAAGCTATACAATCGTCAACCCATATGCATCAAATACCACCAGTCGCCCGAGAAACACACCGAATCTCCTATCTAACCGACGAGCGATAGTTCCATATAATTCTTGTGACCATTACTCCCCGAGATCAGCGCATTCCGCTTATGATGACGTCGACGGTGCGGAGAGACGGGGGATACATGCCAAAACGGGAGGCTAGCTGGCGCGTCGTGTCCGCCTGGGTTACCGCAATCTTGACCGCGGGCGGCCTCATCGATGGCCTGATCATCAACAAAGTCACCGCCGGCTGGGGCTGGATAGCGGGGGCCGCAGCACTGACCCTGCTACTGGCCGCCCTAACGGGATGGCTCGCCTACCGGAATTCCCCTGATCCGCAGCCGCTCGACCAGTCCCCTGATCCGCAGGCGGACGGCCAGGCGGCCGGAGCGACGGTAGTGACGGGTGAGTCTACGGGCGGGAATATCCGGACGGAGATCAACGACTACCAGGCGGGGAATGAGCCGTCTCAACAGCTCGGACCCGGGGCCGTTCGCGTGGACGGGAAAAGCCGCGTTGGTAATATCAATACCAAGGTCACGGGTTACCGATCCGGTAACGAGACACGGCATTAGCGATGGAAACAAGCACCAGAAAGAGAGAAGTTACCGGTGAGCCGGGTACGCAAGGTCCGGGCAGTGTCCGCCTTGACGGCGGGTCCACCGCCGGGGACATCACCACGACGACGATTAATTACCAGGGCGAGCCCGGCGAGCAGCTGAAATTGGCCATCCAGAACTGGAAGAAGCTCAGCAAGATGGCTGAGCTCGACCGGTTCGTCGGCCGTGACAAGGCCATCGCCGAGATCAAGGCGGCACTCGCCGAACTCGACGGCGGATATATCCTCATCAAAGGCCCGGCCGGGATCGGCAAGACCGCGCTCGCGGCCCGGCTGGTCGAGTCGGAAGGCTACATATTCCACTTCGCCGGCTTCAGGCAAGGACGGTACCCGGAACACGCTCGCAAGAACATCGCGGGGCAGCTGATCACCAGGTGGGACCTGTCCGACTGGGCGCCCGACAACCGCTTCCCGGCAGGCGACGACGTCGACGACCCCGAATGGCTGGCGAACGTCCTCGACGCCGCCGCGGCGAAGCGCGACGCCGAGTACCCGGAGGACGCGGACATCCCTCCCCTCGTCGTGGTGGTCGACGGACTGGACGAGGCCCTGCGGGCGGATCCGCGCTGCGATACGGATATCCCCTTCGGACTGCCCCGGGCGAACGAACTGCCGGACCGGGTATTCATCATCGCGACCTGCCGGGTCGGAACTCCCGCTGAGCAGCTGGGCATCTTCCCCGAGCGCGTGGTGGAACTGACACCGGAAAGCCCGGACAATATCGACGATGTGCGCAAGTACATCGAGCAGTTCGTGCGGGGCGATAAAGCCGACAGGGTGCTGTCAGGCCGACTCAGCAGAAGACGCGTCGACCCCGATGACTTCATCAGGAAACTGATGGAGAAGAGCAGCGGGTCGTGGCTCTACGTCTACTACGTCATGAAAGAGCTGCGCTCCCGGTCGTGCGGGCTTAACGTCTCGCAGCTCGATACGCTGCCCGTTGGCTTGAAGAACTTCTACAGCCAGCAGTTTTCGCGGTGGCTGGAACCAAGGAGAACCTGGGAGCACCTGCGCTTGCCAGTTCTCGCGACGCTCGCGGCCCTGCCGGGGCCCGCTACCGCCGCGGAGATCGCGCGATACGCCGGCCTCGACCGGGGTCGCGACGTTAACTCCGCTGCCCGCTGGCTGGCGGAAGGCCTTCGCCCGTTCCTTGACGCCGAGAACGGCGGGCCAGAATTGAAGTACCAGCTAGCCCACCGCAGCTTGCGCGACCGCATGGCCACCGACGCCGACCTGGCCAAGCCGGCCACGGCGGCGGAAGGCCTGGACCAAGAGATCCTGGACTCCTGCCGGCTCGCGCACGAGAGAATAGCGCGAGTCCTGATGCCGGAGCCGCTGGCGGACCTGTCCCAGTGGGAGCGACTGCCGGTCGCGGTCCGGCAGGCGCTGCCCAGGCACGCCGCGCTCGGCGGGCTGCTGGGAACGCTGCTCCCGCAAGCGGCCTTCCACCTGAGCTGCCCGTCGGTGGAGATCTTCCGGGTGCGGGGATACCTGACCGGCGCGAGTCAGGAGGCAGCCGTCTCGGCACTCGAAATGGCCCAAGCGCACTGGGGCGACGACACCCCGGCCCGCGACAAGGCCTGGTGGCTGCACATCTGGGCCAGGCGATTCGCAGAGGATGACCTCGCGGCCTCGGCCTGGGAGCTGTCCGGACGGCAGGAATCGGTCGTCCGGGCAATGTGGCTGGGAACCCCTCATCGCCTGCTGGCCGATGGACCGCCCGGCAAGGACCGCCAGCCCGAGCATGTGTGGTGCGTTGCCCCGGTAGAACTAGGTGACGGCACGACTGCCCTGGCCGCGGGGACCGGCAGCAGTATCCGGCTCTGGAACCCGGCCACCTCTGCCCCGATCGGCGGGCCGATGACCGGCCATCTCAATACCGTCCAAGCGCTCGTGCAGATCCGGGCCGACGACGGCAGCCCGCAACTGGCCACCGGGGACGCGGATGGCACGATCATGGCGTGGGGGCTGCCCGGCGGCCCAACCCAGGGCGTGGTGCTGGGAACGTGCACGGACCTTAATGGGGATGAAAGCCCGGTCCGGGTCTTCGCCGCGGCCCGGCCCGGCGGTGGCCGGTCCGTCCTCATCAGCGGCGACGGCGCGAGCGAGATCACGGGTCACCCAGCCCAGGACGGGACGGTCAGGCGGTGGGATGGCAACCAGTCAACGCCGGTCGGCCGCCACGACGGACCGGTCGCCGCACTCGACGTCATCCACCTCGCCGGGCGGACCATAATCGCGAGCGGCGGGGAGAAGGACGGGGTCCGTTTCTGGGATCTCCCGGCGGGCCCACAGCCGGCCTTCGATCGGCGAGCCTCGCTCGCCGCCCCGGCGATCCTGGGTCCCGTCCGCGCGCTCACCTGTATCGATGTCCAGGACGAGGCTCCCGTGCTGGTAACGGCGGGAGAAGGCGGCGGGGAGATCCAGCTCTGGCGGATCGAGGCCAGCGCGACCGGCGGCCTCGATATCACTGCGATCGGTTCCTTCTCCGAGCACAAGCAGCCGATTCACGCGCTCGGCCTCATTCCACGCCCCGGTCACCGTCCTCCGCTCGGTCCCCTCGTCGTCAGCGGGGACGCCGATGGAACCCTGCTGATCTGGGATCCGAAGACCCTCGAGCCCTACGGGAAGCCGCTTCTCGGCCACCTCGGACCGGTCTGGGCCGTCGGTGTCGTGACCTTCCCCGATGAAGGCTGGACGCTGCTGGCCTCGGCCGGCGGCGATCGGACGCTCCGGCTGTGGGACTCCAAGCACAAGGAATGGCCCGATCGCCAGCTGCACGGCCACCACGGGGCGGTGACCACCATCACCACGCTGCTCCACCCTGAGCACGGGGAACTGCTCGCCAGCGCGGGCACCGACGGCACCATCCGGATGTGGGACGTGCGGGACGCGGGACCCGCTGAGCCTCCTCGGTTCACGTTCGCGGCGCACGGCGGACGGCCCATCGCGAGCATCGCGGCGATCACCGGGTCCCAGGACCGCGCGGTTCTGGCCAGCGGCGGTGACGACCGCGTGATTCGGGTCTGGGACTTCGCCCAGGACCCGCCGACGCAGCGGACCGCGGTCCAGCACGCCACGGCGGTCACCGGCCTGAGCGGCACGGTCGACGGCACCGGACGCATGCTGCTCGCCTTCGGTGACGACGGCGGATGCGCGGAGACCTGGAACCTGGCGTCCCCCCATGAACGCGTCGCATCCCTCCGGGCCCACGACGCGCAGGTGCTGGCCATCTCGTTCGTCGAGACCGCCGCCGGGCCGACGATGCTCGCCACCGGTGGCATCGGCAGCGACTTCGCCGTCCGGCTGTGGAACCCGGAAACCGGCCAGCAAGCGGATGGCGAGCCATTTAACGGTCACGAAGGATGGGTCCGCTGCATTCAGCCCGTCACCAGGAACGGCGAAATCCTGCTGGCCACTGGAGGAGAAGACTGGAACATCCGCATCTGGGATCTCCGTAATCGCGCGGAGGCCGGGCCACCGCTCATGGGGCACGACGGCGCGGTCCACTCGATCCTTCCGCTCGAATTGCCGGGCCATCCGGGGCTCATCGCCAGCTGCGGCAGCGACGCCAGCGTGCGCCTGTGGGACCTGTCCAGCGCCGTCCAGCTCGGCGAGCCGCTGATCGGGCATGTCGGGACGGTCCGGTCCCTCGCTCTCATCACCGGGCCGCACGGTCCCCTGCTGGCGACCGCGGGTACCGACCACTCCATCATGCTGTGGGACCTGCGTCATCGCCTCGACCCCGGGGATCTGGCCCGAGAACCTCCCGCAGGCGGCCAGGAACGGCGAGAGATGGATGGCCAGTATGCGATCCGGTGACGGCAAAAAGCGCTGGGGACGGCTGCGGCGCTTGCTGAAGATGCTGGGCATCGTCGCTATTTTCCGCTGGCTCGCCAGCTTGCTACGCCCTTCCCTACCCGTGACCGACGAACTCCCCGAGATCAAGGTCGACCTGCTGACCTACCGCGAAGTGGTGCGCTACTTCACCGAGGACCGGCCGACCGACCCGACAATCGTGGGCGGCGCCCTCCTGCGCAAGCGAAAGCGTACGCGCACGTCGCCTCGCTATGAGCAGCTCTTCATCAACGACAAGGAGCAGCCGGTGACGGACGGCTCCGGAGAGATGTACGGCCGGTCCGTCCGGGCCGCCCAGGTGGATGATGAACTCGCCGCCGCATTCGGCAGTCCCGACAACGATCTCGTGATCTTCCGGTAGGCCGGAGAGGAGAGCCGACAGCATGGATCCCGGCACGCTCATCATCGCCGCCCTGGCAATGGGTGCCGTGGCGGTCATGTCCATCGCCATTACCTGGAACCGCATCATCGGCTGGTTCCGGGGCCGTTCCAAGATCATGAGCGCGTACCAGCACGCCGTTGGCTTCACCATCGCCGAAAGGATCAACGGAAAGAAATACACGGTTATAAGCGGGATCATGGATGCGCCCGATGCCACCACGGTGATCGTGCAAGGAATCTATGACCTAGACGATGGCCAGGTCATAGACGCCCGCAAGATGAAGAATTCTGACCCGATAGTGGATGAAATGGTGATCAGCGCCCACAATCAGGGCAACGGCCTCGTGATCTACGAATGATCGGGCGGAGGACACCATGATGATCCCCGGTGCGGGAGATCCCACCGCGGACCTTGCCCTGCTGCTAGCAGGCTTGGCAGGCGGCGTGATCATAGGATTCGACAAGATCATTCCCGAGATACGCTCCGGTAAGTACCTGGATATCGATAATGTCACGTATCGGGACGTTATTGCGTACTTTCGGGACAAGCGGCCCAATGATTTCAGGATCGAAGGAGGAGCACTCCTACGGCGTCCGGACGCCGGGGGGACCGTGCTTTATCAGGTCTTCCTCGATCGTGAGGATGCCATCGTCATTGACGAGGACGGGGTGCCGTTCGGCCGGGCTGTCCGGGCGCGCGTCATTGACGATGAGCTGAACACCCGGTTCGGCCGGACCGACGTCATTATCTTCAGGTAACAGCCCACGAGGGACGGGGATATCTGGTGGAACCTGTTAGCTTTACGCTGGCCATCGCCCTCTTCGGGTTGATGGGGTCGGCAATCTTGACGATCACCGCCAGGCGAATCCGGGACTGGTTTCGGCATCGCGGGCAGATCAAGCAGAGCAACGCCAAGATCATCGCCTTCAGCCTGGCCGAGCGGATCGAGGCAAAGCAGTACGTCGAGGTGCCCGGGGTCTTCGGCACGTCCGCCAAGAGCACGCAGATGGTACAGGGGTTTTACGACCCAGACACCGGCCGCCTCGTCGACGCGCGGGCGTTGGCCAGCATGGAACGCCCGGAGCAGGTCGTCATCGATACGCACGAGGCTGGCCGCGGCCTTGTCATCTACACGTGAGGCACTGGGGAAGCCATGATCCCAATCATCGTCGCACTCGCGGCGGCCGCGCTCGGAGCGGCGGTCTTGACGCTCTCGAAGGTCCAGAGCTGGATGTCGAGACGCAAGGTACCGCAGGGTACCGGCGAAATCATTAGCGAGAAACTGGCAACGGGTCAGTTCTCCGTGGTGAGCGGCGTTTTCTCCCCCGAGGGAACGCAGATCGCCCGCAAGCGGTGGACGGCGAAGGAACTGGATAACTCCTTCCGCGAGGCGCTCAGGAAGGCCGGTGGCAAGATCATTGTCAACTACTAGCGGCCGCCGCCGACAGGTCCGTATGGAGGGCGTCATCCCCGGCGCCAGCGCGGGCGACGCAGCCGTGCTCCGGAGCAGGATAACGAGCATGGTCAACACCCTGGTCGGGTCGCACGAACGGTCCGGCCGGCCCCTCGAGCCCTTCGACCTGGTGATCAGGTACGTCGACCCCGATGACATCCGGGTCACGCCGCCCGTGAGCGCAGTGCCGGCTTTCGGCCTCGGGGCGGCCGCCGCCCGGCCGGCTAAGGACCTTGAGCCGGGCGCGGACGAGGTACCCGAGTTCGTGGCGATCAAGCCGAGTTACCGGCTTGATCAGGTCGTGCTGCCCGCGCCGACCCGGGAGTCCCTGCTCGACTGCGTGTCGTTTGTCGAGGTAACTCCGCTGGTCTTCGGCACCTGGGGACTGTCCTCGATTGAGCCGCATCCGTCCATCGCGGTGAACTTCCGCGGTCCGCCCGGGACCGGCAAGACGATGGCGGCTCATGCCGCGGCCGCCTACCTCGGCCGGAAGATCATGCTCAGCCGGGTGTCGGACCTGGAGAGCAAGTACCACGGCCAAGGTCCGAAGAACCTCGTCGGCCTGTTCGAGTCGGCCGCGGCGCAAGGCGCCGTGATCTTCATCGACGAGGCTGAATCGCTGCTGTCACGCCGCTTCGCCCAGCCCGAGCAGGCCGCCGAGAGCGCCATCAACTCGATGCGCACCGAGCTGCTGATGGCGCTCGACGCCTTCGACGGACTCGTGATCTTCGCCAGCAACCTGCCCGACAGCTATGACCTCGCCATCGAGTCACGCCTCTTGCACGTGGACTTCGCCCTGCCCGATCAGGCAGCCCGCCTGGCCATCTGGCGATTGCACCTGCCGCCGGGCCTTCCACTCGAACCGGGCTGCTCGATCGAGCGCCTGGCCGACGTGGCTGGCGTCAGCGGCCGCGATATCAAGCTCGCCGTCATCCGGGCGGCCGTCGGCGCGGCCCGCCGGAAGGAGGAGTTCATCACCGAAGAGATGCTCACCCGCGCCCTGCTGTTTCAGCGCGGCGCCCGCCAGCCGACCGACAACCCCGCCCCCACGCTGAGCGAGCAGGAGCTGACGAGCGCGATCAGGGCACGGCTGGACGCGGAGGGCACCGTCGCGGACGGGACCGCTCCTTCCTAACGCACCGCTTCCACAAGCACCGCTTCCACAAGCACCGCCCCGAAGCTGGTCAGGACTGGTCGAGAGCCTCGGGCACCACGCTGATGGCACGTTCAGCGAGGCGCTCGGTGTGGTAACTCAGCCAGCCGCAGACGCCGGCCAGGGGGAGCTCGATGAACACCGCGAGGGCGATCGACTCGAACATCTGGTGCCGGGGCGAGGTCAGGACGTCGAACCAGGCGTCGCAGACCAGGAGCGTCGCGGCCGAGGCGGAGGCGAGGGCCAGGTAGCGGGAGCGGCGCAGCGCGAAGTAGCCGGTAGCCGCCAGCGCGATCAGCTCGAAGACGTCGAAGCCAACCCAGGCGGCGTCGTAGTGATGCGAGACCTGGCGGGCCGGGAGGGAGAGCCCGAGGTACACGATCCACGGGATGAGCACCACCGAGCAGACGATGAAGACCGGCGCCACCCAGCGCGATACCTCCGGTTCGCCCGTAACATCCATCTAAGTAGCGTAACCGGGCAACCTGAGCTGGTCCTTCATGACATCTGTGGCCAGCTGAGTCCGAGCTCGGCGCTGACCTCGGCGGTGTGCTCGCCGAGGGCGGCGGCGGTGCCGTCTTGCCCCGGCCGGCGGCGCGGCGCGGCCACCGGGACCGGGCCGGCCTCGGTGTCGACCACCCAGCCGTTCTCGGTGCGGCGGGCGGGGGTTGAGGGGCGGCCAGCCCGGTTCCCGTGCCCGCTGGCGGCCGGGTCCAAGGCGGCGGCGATCGCGCCGGACATGGCGATGTCGAGCAGCGCGCCGCCGGCGGGCGCGCTCGCGGCCGCCACGGCGGCGGTCAGGCCGGTGAGCGGGTCGGCGATGGCGTCGCCGGCGAATAGGGGATGCCCGTCGTGGTCGGTCGCCACCAGGCCGCCGCCCGCCGCGACGTCGTCCCCGAAGCCGATGCGGTCGACGGCGCGCCCGTAGGCGGTGATCGACACCCAGGTGGTGCCGGCGGTCACGGCGGCGTCCGCGTCGAGTCCGAACCGGGCGAGCGCCCGCGGCCTTGACGACTCGATGACGATGTCGGCCGCGTCGACCAGGGCCGCGAGGGCCTCCCGGCCTTGGCCGGTGAGCGGGTCGAAGGCGACGCCGCGGTGGCCCGCGTGCAGCAGCCGGTAGAACCCGGGGTCGCCGCGCCGGGCGCCGTCCGGCCGGCTGGGGGTCTCGACCTTGACGACCCGGGCACCGGCGAGGCCCAGCAGGTGCGCGCACAGCGGGCCGGCCCACAGCACGCTGAAATCGGCGACCAGCACGCCGTCGAGGGGACTGCTGGTCGTGACCGGCTGCTGGCGGCTGGGCGGCACGGTGTTCGACGGCACGGTGTTCGACGGCACGGTGTTCGACGGCGGGGCGGTCAGTCGCGCGTGGAGAAACGGGCTCAGGACCGGAGCCGCGGCGAGGCCGAGGAGATCGGCGCGCTCGCGGAGCTCCGCGCCGGTGTGATCGGCCAGCCAGCGGGTGACCGCGGGCCAGGGGTCATCGCCGACGTCCGCGCTGATCAGGGCGCCGAGCAGCGCGGGGTCGTCGGGCCGCGCGCAGGATACGGCGGCCCACCCGTCGGCCGTCGGCAGCAGCCGGCAAGCGCCGCCGGCCGACACCGCGCCGCCGCGCCGGCGCCCGGTGAACGCCGCGCGCTCGGACAGCAGCCGGGCGCCGTCCACGCGGACTCCGGTGAGCGCGGCGAACTGGACGGCCAGCTCGGCCGCCAGCGTCGCGCCGCGCCCGGGCGGGACGAGCGGAGGACCGCCGGGCCGCCCGGTCAGCGCCATTACCCCGCTGCGCGCCCAGTCGGCAGCGGGATCCTCGTGGCGGTCAGATCCCACGGTCTTAGTGTTATCAGCTTCCGCGCGCGTTCCGGTAGCGGCATCGCGGCGCGCGGATAACCTTGCCCTATGACAATCGGCAGCGTCACGGCGTTGATCGCGATCGGCGCGGGCGCCGGG
>Ga0302314_10012382_pt1 | contig 14772 bp, 12 predicted proteins | sample III_Palsa_N2_3_FD_200533 | JGI IMG/M metagenome (GOLD analysis project Ga0302314, IMG submission 200533) | Peat permafrost microbial communities from Stordalen Mire near Abisko, Sweden - III_Palsa_N2_3 | ecosystem: Environmental > Terrestrial > Soil > Palsa > Peat permafrost | place: Sweden... | reverse complement strand
CTTGTCGCCGCTTGGCTGGTGGCGGGCGCGGTGCTTCGGCACCGTTCCCCTATCGCCTACTGGTACCTCATCGGGTACCCGGCAACCTGGGTCCGTATCACAAGTAGTTGGCGCCCGCTGTGTGTCGAGCGGGGCCTTTCCACCGCTCGCCGGTCGGGTCAGACGATGGTCGGGGACATGATCGTACGCGGTCAGGATGTCCGCCCGATCATCCCCCGGCTGTGGATCGGGCGACCGATGCGCGACGGGCTGAGCGTGCGGGTTCGGCTGCTGCCGGGCCAGACGCCGGAACAGTACAGCTCGGCGACCGAGGCCCTGATGCACACCTGGCGCATGGCCACGGTGCGGGTGTCCTCACCCGAGCGCGGATACGTGGTGATCGTCGCCCGGCGCCGCGACCCTTTGGAAGGCGTCGTGGTGCGTGACGACGGGATCGCCCCCGTACTGCCGTCCGACGCCCCGCCTGGGCGCCCGATCCTGACGCTGGACGTGGGGGTGACCGAGCGCGCCACCTCGTGGCGGATCAACCTCCGCTCGCTCCCGCACTGGCTGATCGTCGGACAGACGCGGTCGGGAAAGTCCACGCTCATCCATGCGATGGTGTCCCGGCTCGCGGGCATGGCGGTGGCGCTGGTGGCCATCGACCTCAAGGGCGGGATGGAGATGCGCACCTACGGCCCGCGCCTGTCCGGGCTGGCCACCACGCGCACGGAGGCTAACGAACTGCTCGGGCGCCTGCTGGCGCTGATGCAGGATCGGATGGCCGAGTGCACGAAACACAACAAGCGCAACGTGTGGGACCTCCCGGTCCCGCCCCCGCCCGTGGTCGTGCTGATCGACGAGGTAGCGGAGTTGTACCTGATCTCCGAGCCGGGAGAGAAGGCGCTGCGCGATCAGAGCACGGCGACGCTGCTGCGGCTCGCGCAGCTCGGTGCGTCACTCGACATCCACTTGGTGGTCGGGGCGCAACGGTTCGGCTCGGACCTCGGTCCGGGTGCGACGGCGCTGCGTGCGCAGCTCGGCGGGCGGGTGTGCATGGCGGTGGGCGATCCGGAGTCGGCCGTGATGACGCTCGGGGACAAGTGGCCCGATGCGGTCGCCACAGCGCAGATGATCACGGCGCAGCATCGCGGGTTCGCGGTGGCCGCCGACGATGAGGGCTCGTGGATGCGGGTGCGGTGCATGCTGACCACCCCGGAAGACGCGATGGCCACGGCGCAGGCAACCGCCTGGCTCCGCCCGGTCCTGCCGGGCATCTCCTTCCCCTACGACATGCCCGAAGGGGGTGAGGAGTAATGGGCGCTCACCTGCTGGGGATTCCTGCGGTGCTGCTGTTCGGGCTGCTCGGTTGGATGATCGAGCGCTCCGGGCGGGTGGCCGCGCTGGATGCCTGGGTGTTCGTGCTGTTCGGGTTCTACCTGGGCGGCACGGGCCTGGGCACGGTCCTGTCGGACGTGGTCTCAACCGTCATCAACGCGATCGGGGGAATCAAGTGACCGGCGATCCGACGATATGGGCGGCGGTCGTCAAGCGCTGGGCGGAAGACCGCAACCGCGCCCGGCTGTGCCCCCGGTGCGGCGGGATGGGCAAGGTCCGCAGGTTCCTGCGGCGCACCTGGCGCGAGTGCCCGGCCTGCCACGGTGGCGGCGGCGCGATCGACGATGAGCGCGCCTGGTGGGACGCGCGGTGAGCAGGGCGCCGAGCGTGTGGCGGCGCTGCCCGGTGTGCGGGGGCCGCAAGTACCTGTGGCTGCGGCGCAACCGCCGTGAGTGCGGCACCTGCCACGGGCGCGGCAAGGTCCGAGCGAACTAGAACCCTGACACGGAAACGGAAGGTGATCGGCATGTGCACCGTACGCGGCCCGCCCGAACCGGCGGGCCTGTGAGGGCCTACGAAAGGGGTTTACACGTGGTACCCAAGAAGGAATACGGGACGGTGGCGGTGGACGTCGCCGGGCTCGATCGGCTCGCCGGGAGCGAGCTTCGGGGCTGGTATCGCCAGCTCGAACAAACCGGGGGGTGCGCGCGGCCGGTCTACCTGGTCGGGCACACGATGACCAGGGATCGCGCAACCGGCGCGGTCGTGCACTACTTCACTTCGCACTCTCAGCCGTTCGGGCGGCTGATGATCGCCTGCCGCAACCGGCGCGACGCGGTGTGCCCGGCCTGCGCGTTGCTGCACAAGGGAGACACGTATCAGATCGTGGTCTCCGGGCTCGCGGGCGGCAAGGGCGTTGATCCGGAGGTCTCGCGTCATCCGCGCGTGTTCGCCACCCTGACGGCCCCGTCGTTCGGGCTCGTACACGGCGCCGGGCGTGCGGTGTGCCGGGCGGGCAAGGGCCAGCCGACATGCCCGCACGGACGGGCGCTGTACTGCCTCGCCACCCATCAGCCCGGAGACGATCAGGTCGGCACGCCGTTGTGCCCGGACTGCTACGACTACGCGGGCGCTGTGCTGTTCAACGCCTACGCCGGGCAGTTGTGGAACCGGTTCTGCATTCAAGTGCGGCGGGACGTGGCCACGGCTGCGGGCATCGCGCGGACCAAGCTGGGGACGGTGCTGCGGGTCTCGTTCGTGAAGGTCGTCGAGTACCAGCGGCGCGGCGCGGTCCACCTGCACGCGGTCATCCGCTTCGACGGCCCGGACGGTCCCGGCGACCAGCCCCCGGACTGGGCCACTGCCGAACTGCTCGCCCAAGCGGCGCGCGGCGCGGGACCGGCTGTCAGCCTGCGTATCCCGGACCCCGACGGCGGCATCCGGGTACTGCGGTTCGGCGCGCAGCTCGACGTGCGCGAGATCGTAGCCGGTGATAGTGCGGGCCTGTCGGCACGGGCCGTGGGGTCCTACGTCGCGAAGTACGTCACGAAGGGAGACATCCCCGGCCTGGTCCACGCCTGGCGCTTCGAAATGGCCTCGCAGATCCGGGCCGCACCCTACCTGACCGACCACGGCAAGCGGCTGGTGCTCACGGCCTGGAACCTCGGTGGGCGACCGGAGTACGAGGCACTGCGCCTGCGCAACTGGGCTCAGCAACTCGGATTCCGGGGGCACATCGCGACCAAGTCCCGCGTCTACTCCACCACGTACGGAGCCCTGCGGGCCGCGCGCGCGGACTTCCGCCGTCAGGCTGCGGGCCTGCTCCTGCCGCACCCGGACACCACGGAGACGCAAAGCAACTGGCACTATGTCGAATCGGGCCTGACCCCCGCACAAGCGGAGATCGCCGCGAGCATGGCCGCGCAAACCGCGATCCGGCGCGGACCCAAACCCGACTGGATCGACGACCAGCCCCGGGACGAACCATGAAACCCCAGCTGGCGGGGCAGGTACGTAGGCTCGCCGGCCTGGATCGGGCGGGCTGGAAACCGTGCGCTGATATACAGTCGCGAAGCGGCGTTCTAACCAGCCCTCGGGCGGGTGGGCGGGTTCGGGTGGGCGGGCGGGACCGGCGGCGGCCCCCACCCCGACCCATCAGGATCACCACGCGGGGCCGGTCGGCGGTGGTCGCCCGTGGCTGAGACGGCGGACGATCAGGGGTCCGGGCCTGGTGAGCCGGGCGCGGTGGATGAGGAGTTGCGGGCCTGGGCGCGGGCCTGGGTCGAGACGTTCCCGCCGTGGTCGGATGAGCAGTGGCGGGAGATCAATATTGGGCTCGGTTACCGCCTGAAGGGTGAGAAGGAAACAGGCTGATACGGGCGGGTGGCCCGCGCTGCCGGGGAGCGTACTCCTCGGGGCGCGGGCCGCTCCCGTGTCAGGCCCTGACCTTGGGCCTGGCCTTCGGCATCGCCTTGCGCTTCGGCGTCATCCTCGGCTTGCGCGTCTCGACCGGGATCGGCTTGAGCCGCTTGGCCGCCGGGGTCGCTAGGCCGCGCTGCTCGGACGGCGTGACGATAATCGCCGAAAGGGCCTTCTCCATGTACCCGCGCCGGTCGACCAGAGTCAGCGTCGGCCAGTCCTTGCGCAGGTTGACCGGGCGGTCCGCGCTCTGGGCGCTCTCGCGCACAAACGCGTTCTGCTCGTTGGTCAGCGCGCGCTCCTCGGCTTCGTACTCGCCCAAGTCGGCGTAGTAGCGCTCCGGACTGATCTGCCCGGCCCGGTGGGCGGCCTTGAGCGCGGCCATGTTCTCGTAGACGCGCTCCAGCTCGGCTTCCCGGCCCCAGGTGGCCGCCGCCTTGACCGGGGCGGCCTTGCGCGCGGCGGCTTCCTGCTCCCATTTCGAGACGACTATTTCGCGGATCGCCTCGTCGGCCTCCGGACCGTTGACCTTCGTCCCGCCGCACCCGCCGGACGACTTCGGCGGGCAGGTGTACCAGAAGAACCCCGGCGGCCTGGTCGGGGCTTTGGGGGCCTTCGTCCCGCGCAACGGGTGCTCGCACTTGCTGCACCGCAGCGTGCCAGTGCCGAGGTACTTGCGCGCGTTCAACCCGGTCCCGCGCGTGTTCGTCGCCTGCGCGGCCTGCGGGGCCTCGCCGATGATCTCCAGCAGCGCGCGCCACTTCGCGGGCGTGGTCATCGCGGTCCACTGTCCCTTGACCGGCTTGCCGTTCGGGCCGAGCTTGATCACGACAATCTTCGGCGAATCCGGGTCGGCCGGATCGCGCGGCACGGTGACCATGCGGTACCCGGCCACACGCGGGTTGCGCAGCATCTTGACGAAGTTGGTCGGGCGCCACTTGTTCCCGAGCGGCGTAAGAATCCCCTGCTTGTTCCACTCGGCGCAGATGCTCGCGCGGCTGCGGCCCTTGAGAATCTCGTTGATCGCCTTCCGGAACAGCTTCGACTCGGTCGGGTGGAGCGTGCGCTTGTCCTCGTTCCAGCCGAACGGGCGCGTTCCCCCGGTGGGGATGCCCTCCAACTGCAACGTCTCGTGCATGTCCCTCACCCGCTGGGCACTGTCGGCCGACTGGGCGTTCTTCATGTTGACCAGGTTGCGCGCACCCTGCTGGCCGTACCGGGTGGACAGGTCGAAGGTATGAGTCAGCTCCACCACCGGCCGCTTGCAGTGCATCACGGCATCGATCGCGTCTTCCAGGTCGCGCGGGTCACGCGTCCACCGGTCGGGGTCGGCGCACATGATCGCGTCGAACGACTCGCCGTTCTTCGCCACCCCACGCATCAGGTCCTTGAGAACCTGCTGGTACACCGGGCGTATCACCCGGTAGATCGTGTTCCCCTCGGCGTCCTTCATCTTCACCCGCTTGTACGCGGAGGTATGCGGCTCGCTGTAGTCGTCACACACCACGGTCCCGCCGCGCGACTCGATGTCCGCGCGGCACCGCTCCACCTGCCGCGCCCGGGTATCGATGTCCAGTCCGGTCCGGTACTTCGGGGCGGTCCTCTTCTTCCGCTCCTTCGCCCGCTTGCGACGCTTCGACTCGTTCGACATGCGCGAGAGAATCACGAAGCGCATGCCCGTGTAATCGCCCTTGCGGGCCTGCTCAAGTAGGTCATTACTCATACCTACATGGTACATCTGTGAGCCTGCTGCGGGCAGGCGCAGCCCTATCAGGGTTCTGCCGGGGGCGCAACCGGCGAAGGACACGCCACGCGTTAGCCAGACCACACCACCGCCGGTTGCGCCCCCGGCAGAACCCTGATCGCCTTCAGGTGCACGAACGAGGAGAGAACACCACCCCGACCCCACCACCACCCCCGGACCCGCAGCCCGACAGACAAGACGGCTCTCCGAGGGAGGTGCCCGCCGGAGGCAGCCGTTGACTTTGACGTTCATACCTGAACACAAGGCAAGAGCGCGACGCCGGGGTGGACGAGTAGCAGTGCGGGCCGGGCGACGGTTGAATGTCACAGGCGCGTAGCGGCGATTGCCGTATCACGCGGGCCTTGCACGGCAGCACCTTCGACGCCTTCGCGACGCTCCGCGCTTTCCCACGATGCTCTTGTCCCCTTTAGGTTTCCCCTCCAGGTAAGGCGGGTGACCCAGCGCCGAGTTAGACGGCGGACCGTCTCCGCGTACTGGGCTCGTCACGGTTTCTGGCGTCAGGCGTTTGCGGTTGGTAGGTATGGGTTCGGGATCTTCCGGCCTCGGTAGCGGTGCCGTGTTACCGGCACCTTGGCGATGAGAACACCGACGAGGGCATCGAGGCCGCCCGTTTGGCGGGCATGGACGTGCGCGGCGTCCGGCACACCGAGACGATCTAGGAACTGTACGAGGGGCGGGGGTCTGCTGAATCGGTGGGAGGCCAGCCATCGGCCGAGACTTGCCCGGCTGCCGGTCAACTAAAGTCACTCGTAACGCCTTGACTGCATCTGCTGCCTGCGAGGGTGACCTTGAACAGCGAACTTGTCACGAACGACCCTTCGATTCTGCATGCGCCGAAGATCGGTGAGGCCTGGCTGGTTGTGGCCCGGCGGATCTTGGCCCTCGGCAACGACACGCGGTACGACGATCTGCCTGTCCGGGAGATCTCGCTGGTGACCCTTGTCGTGACGCACCCCGACCCCGTGGACCCGGTGATCGCGCGGCACGCCGATCCGGAGCGGTTGGCTTGGATGCACGCCAACTTCGTCGACTACACGAAGGTCGCCGCGCTGGGCGATGCGGACAGCTATGCGACCCGCCTATTCGACTACGAACACTCCGGGCGCGACCAGATTGCCTGGGTCATCGACCGTCTGCGCGCGGATCCGACCTCGCGCTCGGCTACGGTCACCACCTTCCAGCCGCATTCCGACACCAGCTATATCCCGTGCGTGAGCATGCTGGATTTCTGGCTGCCGGGTGGCGCCGTCGAGTTGCTGGTCTACGCGCATAGTATCGACTTCGGCGCAAAGGGGTACGGTAACCTGGTGGAACTCGCGACCCTGCAACACCGTGTCGCTGATGCCCTCGGCCGGCCGGCCGGGCGTCTGGTGATGATCGTCAAGTCCGCCCATGTCTACGACACCGAGGCGCGGTACATGGGTGATGTTCTGGCTGCGGACCCCGCTGTCCAGTCTCAGTAGTCTTTGTAGTCTTTCAGCCCTTGTTGCTTCCCGCTCGAAGGGCGACCAGTGGTTCCGCAGGATGCTGCGAGAGATATCCCAGGCTCTGCCTCATATAAGCGCGTGGGTTGGTGTCTAAGTGCTTTGACCATTTCGGACGCGCCTCGCCGCGCATGAACGCGAAGCACGCCAACGCGTACCCGTGCATCTCCTCGCTCAGGTAAGTGCGATGGCGGAACTTCGACCGGCCTTGGCTCAGCCCGCGAGACGCCGCCGCGCGCACGTTGGCGAGTGGGTCCACCTCGACCTCCACCGCCGCATTCGCACCGAATACGCCCAATCCCGAGTACACCGCGAGCAGGTCGATGAGCCGCTCGCGGGTCATCCGGTGAGCCGGGACGCCATCCTCTCCCACGAAGCGCAGATGCCCGAGCATGTGCGCGATGGTCGCCACCAGTTCGATGGGCCTCCCGGCGAGCGCCGTGTCCAGCGCGATCACGCGGCCCTTCGCACCGCTGCTGAACGCCCCGCCGGGGTAACTCGCACACCCCGTGAGCCCTCGTGCAGCCACCGAGCCGAGAGCGCCGTGGGCGAAGGGCGCCGCGGTCAGCCGTTCAGTATCCAGATCCAGGCCCATCGCCGAGGCGATGCCCACGACCAACGCCTGCGCCTGCTCGACTTCACCCGAAAACGGCCCTGGGAAATCCTCTGCGGTCGGCAGGAGCACGCGACTCGCGAGCAGCGAAGCGCCGAACCTGTCTGCCAGCCAGGCAAACGATCCCTCGATCCACTCCCGGTCGGCCGCAGCCACAGGGCTTCGAGTATCGCGGCCGAACACTGCACCCCCCTACGCGACACGGCAACCAAGAAGACGCGAACCCGCCACGCGAATGGCGCGCACGCCACTATCCCATGATCCGACACCCGAGGGCGGGCCTGGCGAACAGGGCTGAGACGTCCCATCCGTACGTCCCGAAGCCCACCCTACGATAATGGTTGCTTATGTCAACTAACTAGTCTAGCCTCTCTAGCCATGACTGTGACTGAGCTCGATGACAAGACCGCCCTCGTGCTGATCGATCTTCAGCAGGGCACGCTGTCCGCGCCGACCGTTCCGCATGCCCCGGGTGACGTGGTGGGCAGAGCGGCCCGGCTCGCCGAGGCGTTTCGGGAGGCGGGGGCGCCGGTCGTGCTGGTGCGGATGGTGAACGCGGCGGACGGGGCCGACGCGGTGAAGGGGCGCAGCGAGGCCGCGCGGCGGGCGGGTGCGGGCGGCGGGAATCGGCGGCCGCACGACCTGGGGCCGGTCGCCGATGTGCTGGGCGGGCATCCCGAAGATGTACAGGTGACGAAGCGGAACTGGGGTGCGTTTTACGGCACCGATCTTGACCTGCAGCTTCGTCGACGCGGCGTGACCCAGATCGTGCTCGCCGGGGTCGCGACGAGCCTCGGTGTCGAGTCGACGGCGCGGGCGGCGCATGAGCACGGGTACAACGTCGCCTTTGCGGTGGACGCCATGACCGACATCAACGCCGACGCGCACGCGCACAGCATCGCGTGGGTGTTTCCGCTGGTCGGCGAGCTGGCGACGACGGAGGAGATCTGCGAACTGCTGGGTAAGCAGGCGTCGTGACCTGACGTAGCATCAGGTATCACTTGCGTAACAGTGGACCCGCGACGGCATGGTTGTAACCATGCCGTCGCATTTGTTGTGTGAGGCATGCAATAGAGGGTGTGACGGGCCTGATCGGAGGTCCGGAGGTTGGGTAAATTGGTCTAGTCCAATCGTGCACCGAAGGCCCGTGGACGCCGCTGACGATTGATCATGGCCTCCACCTGCGTCGCTAAATCGTTATCGCGCGCAACAAAATCGAGCGGCTGGCGTTTTCGCTCTCTCGGATCAAGGACATACGTTGCCTCCAACAACATTCCTTGGACCCGCCGACCCCGCATCCGGGCGCCGGCGCCCTGAGAAAGGACCACGCGCAATGATGCGTAAGGCCGTCCTGAGTGCCACCGTCGTCGGCGCCGCAGCCCTCGCTTTCGGTGTCGCCGGGTGCTCATCCTCCTCCAGTTCCTCCGCTTCGGGCTCGAGCTCTTCCTCCTCCGCCGTGCAGGTCGGCGTCATCCTGCCGGACACCGTCTCCTCCGCGCGCTACGTGAACGCGGACGCGCCGGCCCTGACCGCCGAGTGCAAGGCCAAGGACCTGAACTGCGACATCCAGAACGCGCAGGGCGTGCCGGCCACCCAGCAGTCGCTCGCGGACAAGATGATCAACACCGAGCACGTCCAGGTGCTGATCCTCGACCCGCTGAACCCGACCGTGGGCGCGGCCATCGAGAAGGAGGCGCACGCGGCGGGCGTCAAGACCATCGACTACGACCGGCTCGACACCGGCGCCTCCCCCGACTACTACGTGTCCTACAACAACACCGAGGTCGGCACGCTGCAGGGCCAGGCGCTCGTCGCCGCCGCGAAGGCCAAGGGCATCACCAGCCCGGACGTCGCGATCCTGGACGGGTCCACCACCGACCACAACGCCGTCCTGTTCAACCAGGGCTACATGTCGGTTCTCAGCCCGCTGATCAAGTCCGGCTCCTGGAAGGAGTCCGGCGAGCAGTGGGTCACCAACTGGGACAACCCGACCGCCGGCACCGACTTCATGGCGATGTACAACAAGGACCACAACATCAACGTGGTCATGGTCGCCAACGACGGCATGGCCAACGCGGTCATCCAGGACCTGAAGAACCTCGGCATCGCGGGCAAGGTCGTCGTCTCCGGCCAGGACGCCTCGGCGGCCGGCCTGCAGAACATCCTCGCGGGCGACCAGTCCTTCTCGATCTACAAGGCCGCCAAGGGCGAGGCGGTCCCGTCCGTAGACCTGGCCGCGCAGATCATCGCGGGCAAGGTGACCGACACCTTCAGCAGCGTCACGGACCCGACCGACAACCAGCAGGTCAAGTCGATCCTGGGCACCCCGGTCGTGATCACGAAGTCGAACATCGACCTGCCGATCAAGGGTGGCGACGACAAGCTGTCCGACGTGTGCACCTCGGCCTTCGCCTCCGCCTGCTCGGCGGCGGGCCTCCAGTAATCCCCTTCGCGGCACCCCGGGCGCGCCCGCCTACAGGCGTGCGCCCGGGGGTTCGGCCCGAGCTCTCATTCAGCGCGGTTAGGAGAGCGACAATGAGCGAACCGATTCTTCGGCTGCGGGGGATAACCAAGTCCTTCGGGCCAGTCGAGGTTCTCAAGGGCGTCGACTTCGAGGCCCACGCCGGCGAGGTCACCGCCCTGGTCGGCGACAACGGCGCGGGCAAGTCCACGCTGGTCAAGTGCGTCGGCGGCACGTACGCCATCGACGGCGGCGAGTACCTCTTCGAGGGCAAGCCGGTAACCGTGCGCGGCCCGCGCGACGCGGCGGCGCTCGGCATCGAGATCGTCTACCAGGACCTCGCGCTCGCCGACAACCTGGACATCGTCCAGAACATGTTCCTGGGCCGCGAGTCGCTCAACCGCAAGACCCGCACCCTCGACGAGGCGGAGATGGAGCACCTCGCCGGCGAGGCCCTCGCCTCGCTGTCGGTGCGCACCGTCAAGTCCGTGCGGCAGAAGGTCTCCAGCCTCTCCGGCGGCCAGCGACAGACCGTCGCCATCGCCAAGACCGTGCTGTGGAACTCCCGGGTCGTCATCCTCGACGAGCCGACGGCCGCGCTCGGCGTCGCGCAGACCGCGCAGGTCCTCGACCTGGTACGGCGCCTGGCCGACCAGGGCATGGCCGTCATCCTCATCTCGCACAACATGCTCGACGTGCTGAAGGTCTCCGACCGCGTCGCAGCCCTCTACCTCGGCCGGATGGCCGCGCAGGTCAAGACCTCCGAGATCAACCACACCCAGATCGTCGAGCTGATCACGGCGGGCCGCTCCGGCTCGCTGGGCCTCGTCGAGCACGCCGAGGCCAAGGAAGGGGCGGCGGCATGACCGGCACCGAAACCACAGCGACCCGGGACGTGGTGGCCGAGCACGAGGCCGCCAACCCGGCCGCGAACGTCACCGCGCTGATCCCGCAGACCCCCGGCGGCAGCTTCCGCGCCTACCTGCGCAACCTGCGCGGCGGCGAGACCGGCTCGGTCCCGGCCGTCGTCGGCGCGCTGATCCTGATGGTCATCTTCGGCGTGGCGCAGGGCAACTTCCTGTCCAGCAGCAACCTCGTCGCGATCGTCCAGCAGGCGGCGCCGACCACGATCATGGCCATGGGCCTGGTCTTCGTCCTGCTGCTCGGCGAGATCGACCTGTCCGCGGGCGTCGTCGGCTCCACGGCGGCGGCCTTCGGCGCGGTCCTCTCGGTCAAGCACGGCATGCCCTGGTACGTCGCGATCCTCGGCTCGGCCGCGTTCGGCGGCGTCGTCGGCCTGGTCCTCGGCTGGCTGCGCGCCAAGCTCGGCATCCCCTCGTTCGTCGTCACGCTCTCCGCCTTCATCGCCTTCCAGGGCGTGCAGATCCTGGTGATCAACTCGAAGAGCAACGGCATCCAGGTCAGCGACCAGACCCTGCACGACCTCTACTTCGGCCGGCTCTCCCCGGCGGCCGGCTGGATCGTGCTCGTCGTCAGCGTCCTGCTGTACGTGCTGGTCAAGCTGGTGCAGAGCGCGGCCCGCAAGCGCCGAAAGCTGGCCGTCGAGCCGGTCGCCGTACTCGGTCTGCGCGCGCTGGCGATCGCGGTGTTCGGCGGGGTCTTTGTCTACCTGATGAACATCGACCAGTCGGTGGCCTGGCAGCGGCGCGAGGGCATCCACCAGCGGGGCGTGCCGTGGTCCGCGGTCATCATTCTGGGGCTCCTGGTGGTTCTCGCCTTCGTGCTCACCAAGACCCGCTACGGCCGGCACGTGTTCGCCGTCGGCGGCAGCGAGGAGGCGGCCCGCCGCGCCGGCATCAGGGTCCTGGCGATCCGCACCTCGGTGTTCGTGCTCTGCTCAGGTCTTGCGGCGCTGTCCGGGCTCATCCTGGCCGGCCAGCTCGGCGGCGTGAGCACCGGCGACGGCACCGGCAACACGCTGCTGCTGGCGGTCGCCGCGGCGGTCATCGGCGGCACCTCGCTGATGGGCGGACGCGGCCGGATCGTGGACGCGATCCTCGGCGGCGTGGTCCTGGCCATCCTGCAGAACGGCATCTCCGACCTGCTCCAGGGCAACAACGCCTCGGCCTACGAGCTCATCATCGAGGGCTCGGTGCTGCTGCTCGCGGCGGCCGTCGACTCGATGTCCCGCAGGGCCCGCCGATAGCCCGGCGCGGCATAGGATTGTGCTCCGCGGATTCGGGTCGGTACAGAAAGGGTCCCATGGCTGCCGGACCAGGTGGTTCGACGCAGGACGAAGTGCGCAGGCACAACGTCTCGACCCTGCTGCGCTACGTCCACGTGCACGGGCCGACCTCCCGCGCCGAGCTGACCAGCGCCATGCAGCTCAACCGCTCGACCATCGGCACCCTGACGGCCGATCTGGCCGGGGCCGGCCTGGTCCGCGAGGAACTGCCCGCGCGCACGGCCGGGGCCGGGGCGGGCCGCCCGTCCCTGGTCGTCTGGCCGCGGCCCGAGCAGGTCTACGTGCTCGCCTTCGACATCGGCGTGGACTACCTGATCGCCGCGCGGGTCGGCCTCGGCGGCTCGATCCTGGACCGGCGCGAGCTCTACCGGCCGCGCGGCGACTACGACCTGGACGACGTCGTCGCCCACCTGTGCCGCTTCAACACCGAGATGTCCGCGCGCGCCGAGCCCGGCGCGGTCTGCGTCGGGGTGGGCGCGGCGATCGCCGGCGTGGTGCGCGAGTCCGACGGCCTGGTCCGCTTCGCGCCCAACCTCGGCTGGGTGGACGCGCCGCTCGGCGAGGTGCTGGCCGAGGGCCTCGGCCGACAGGGCGTGCGCGCGCAGGTCGCGGTCGGCAACGACGCGGACCTCGGCGTGCTCGCCGAGCACGTGCGCGGCGCGGCGGCCGGCTCCTCGGACGCGGTCTACCTCACCGGCGAGGTCGGCGTCGGCGCGGGCATCATCGTCAACAGCAAACCGCTGCGCGGCCACGGCGGCTACGGAGGTGAGCTCGGCCACATGGTCGTCAACCCGGCCGGGCGGCTGTGCCGGTGCGGGGCCCGCGGCTGCTGGGAGACCGAGATCGGCGAGAAGGCCATCCTGGACGCGGCCGGCCACCCGGACGGCCCGCGCTCCACGGTCCCCGCGGTCGTCGCCGCGGCGGCGGGCGGCGACCCGCGCGCGCTGGCCGCGCTGCGGCACGTGGGGGAGTGGCTGGCCATCGGCGTCGGCAACCTGGTGAACATCTTCAACCCCGAGGTGGTTATCTTCGGCGGGCTGCTGCGCGACCTCTTCCCGGCCGTTGAGCAGCAGCTTTGCAGCACGCTGCGCACCGTCGGCCTCTCCGCCCCGCGCGAGCAGGTCCGGCTCACCGCCCCCGGCCTCGGCGCCGACTCCACGCTCGTCGGCGCCGCCGAACAGGCCTTCGGACCGCTGCTGTTCGACCCGCCCGGCACCCTCGCGATGCTCGACTGACCCGGCTGCCCACCCAGGCCTTCGCTGTGGCAATTCAACCCGGGTCGATTCACCCCGGAATGACCCTTTCGTTTACCGGGATCTCGCACGGTGAAGAAGATGTGGAGGTGTCCGCCCCGCGCCGGGAGCCCGACCGCTCGCCGCATAGACTCGACTAGCTAGCCGATCGCGTGGTGACTCTGCCCTTGCGTACGGCCCGGGTGGGTAATACGCCCGGAGGTAAGGGTCGGTGGCTGCATCGACCACGGGAACGGTGAAGGAGACTGCGTTGGCCGGCTTGTTGGAATCGGTGAAGCAGCCGCGCGACCTCGACCGGCTGAGCCGCGCGGAGCTGGACAGGCTGGCCGCGGAGATCCGCGAGTTCCTGATCGCGAACGTATCGCGCACCGGCGGCCACCTCGGCCCCAACCTCGGCGTGGTCGAGCTGACGATCGCCCTGCACCGCGTCTTCGACTCCCCGCGCGACGCGCTGATCTGGGACGTCGGCCACCAGGCGTACGTGCACAAGCTGCTGACCGGGCGGCAGGACTTCGAGAAGCTGCGCAGCGTCGGCGGCCTTTCCGGCTACCCCTCGCGGGCCGAGTCCGAGCACGACATCGTGGAGAACTCGCACGCCTCCACCGCCCTGAGCTACGCCGACGGCGTCGCCAAGGCCTTCCGGCTGCAGGGCCTGACCGACCGCCGGGTGGTCGGCGTCATCGGCGACGGCGCGCTGACCGGCGGCATGGCCTGGGAGGCGCTCAACAACATCGCCGGCGGCGACCTGCCGGTGGTGGTCGTCGTCAACGACAACGAGCGCTCCTACGCGCCGACCATCGGCGGCCTGGCCAACCACCTCGGTACGCTGCGCACCACCCAGGGCTACGAGCGCTTCCTGGACTGGGGCAAGAACACCCTGGCCCGCACCCCGTACGTCGGCGGCGCGATCTACGAGACGCTGCACGGGATGAAGAAGGGCATCAAGGACATCGTCGCCCCGCAGGGCATGTTCGAGGACCTGGGCCTGAAGTACATCGGCCCGATCGACGGACACGACGTGGACGCGGTCGAGTCGGCGCTGCGCCGGGCCAAGGCCTTCGGCGGCCCGGTGATCGTGCACGTGCTCACCCGCAAGGGCGAGGGCTACGAGCCGGCCCGCGCCGACGAGGTGCACCAGCTGCACCAGGTCAACCCGCAGACCAACCCGGAGACCGGGCTGCCGTTCCAGGTCAAGGGCACCTCGTGGACCGACGTGTTCGCCGAGGAGATGCTCAAGATCGGCAACGACCGTCCT
>Ga0302314_10012381_pt1 | contig 14773 bp, 12 predicted proteins | sample III_Palsa_N2_3_FD_200533 | JGI IMG/M metagenome (GOLD analysis project Ga0302314, IMG submission 200533) | Peat permafrost microbial communities from Stordalen Mire near Abisko, Sweden - III_Palsa_N2_3 | ecosystem: Environmental > Terrestrial > Soil > Palsa > Peat permafrost | place: Sweden... | reverse complement strand
CGCGCAGAGCTGCCGCTCATCGAAGAGTGGTTCGAGTTTGTCGGCGACAAACTGCCCACGGGCGTCAAGGACGAGTTCGACGCGCTCAAGCAGCGGCTGGCCGAGGCCGACTAACACTTCCTTCGCATCGATGGGAGGGTAGCCACATCCGTAGTATCGGGTTGCCGAACTCTACTGTGCGACCGCGCTGAGCTTGTAATTTGACAAGTGGCTAGCCCAGGTTCGATAGCGAGTCTGCGTTGCTGGCCGCGTGCCCGGCGGGTAACTTAAGCGACGGGGGTCGCCGCGGCCTCTCTTCGACAGGGGACGAGGTATTGGTGTCGGCCGACGCCCGCGACGCAGTCAGGTCGTCCTCGCCGTCGCGCACGTTGTACCGCTCAATGGCGATCGTCGCTGTGGTCATCTGCCCCGCCTTGGCGCTGCGCTTCCTCGGCATCCAGGTTGATCCAATTGTCGGCCTGATCGCCTATGGGGGCGCGGTGGTCGGGGCCAGTTTCGTGCTTGCCTGGGCCGCCGAAGCCGCCCAGGTCGACGTGTCCGGCAGCCTGGCGGTGGCGGTACTCGCCGTGATCGCCGTGCTGCCGGAATACGCGGTCGACCTGTACTACGCCTACACCGCCGGTCACATGCCCGCGTACACCCAATACGCGGCGGCGAACATGACGGGGTCGAATCGGCTGCTGATGGGACTCGGCTGGCCGGTCGTCGTGCTGGTCAGCGTGCTCGTTGCGCACCGGACCTCTGGACGCAAAATCGACGGACTGGAGCTCGAGGCGAGCAACCGGTTGGAGATCGGCTTTCTGATGATCGCCGGGGTCGTCGCTTTTGTCATCCCCGCGACTGGCCGTATCCATATCGCGCTCGGGGTGGCACTGCTGTGCTGGTTCGGCTACTACCTGTTCAAGCTGACACGTGGCGACGTCGAGGAACCCGAGCTCATCGGGACCGCCGCGGCGCTGGGCGGCCTGCCCGACCGGACGCGCCGCATCGCAGTGTCGATGCTGTTCATCTTCGCCGCCGCGGTGATCCTGACATGCGCAAAACCTTTCGCCGACAACCTGATCGGCGCCGGAACCAAGCTGGGTATCGACCGCTTCCTGCTGGTGCAGTGGCTCGCCCCGCTGGCCTCGGAGGCACCGGAGTTCATCATTGCGACCATCCTTGCCGCCCGCGGCAAGGGCGGGACAGCTATCGCGATGCTGATCTCGGCGAAGGTCAACCAGTGGACGCTACTGATCGGATCGTTACCGGTGGCGTTCATGCTCGGCGGGGGAGGCGCCGCAATGCATTTGGACGGCCGCCAGATCGAGGAGATCGTGCTGACCGCCGCGCAGACGTTGATGGGCGTGACGCTGTTGCTCGGCCTGCGGTTCCAGCGCTGGACCGCCTGGACGCTGCTCGGCTTGTTCGTTCTGCAGTTCCCGCTCACCTCGACCGACGGGCGACTGGTCCTCAGCGGGGTGTACGCGGTGATAGCGGTGGTGGCCGTGGTGCGTCATCGGCGCGAGCTGTTGCCTACGTTGTCGGCGCCCTTCGCCGGTCGGGCCAAGCGTCACGGCGGGCGCCCGCAGCCCGAAGAGGCGCATTCGCCGTAGGGCACAGCAGGATCGCGCCCTCTTGACAGCTGTCAATTTTAGCGGCGGTAAAGTCTGCCCATGCAGATTCGCGAGCACACCTCCGGTCAGGGGGGAGCCAACAAGCCCGCCATCATTCTTCACCCCTCCGGCACGATGATCAGCTTCGACGAGCTGGAAGCCCGCGCCAATCGGCTGGCGCACTACTTCCGCGAGGCCGGTCTGGTCGAAGGCGACGTCGTCGCGATTCTGATGGAAAACAACGAGCACATCCACGCGGTCATGTGGGCGGCCCGGCGCAGCGGCTTGTATTACGTGCCGATCAACACTCACCTGACCGCGCCGGAGGCGGCCTACATCGTCGACAACAGCGCGGCCAAGGCGATCATCGGGTCGGCCGCGCTGCGTAAAACGTGCGAGAACCTCGGTGAACATCTGCCCCGCGGCCTGCCGGAGTTGTTGTTACTCGCCTGCGGCGAAGGGGAGGCCGATCTCGACGGTTGGCAGCGATACCCGGAATGCGTTGCCGGTCAGCCGGATACGCCGATCGATGACGAGCGTGAAGGCGATCTACTGCAGTATTCCTCGGGCACTACCGGTCGACCCAAGGGCATCAAACGCGATCTGCCGCATGTCTTGCCCGCCGACGCGCCGGGCATGATGTCGGCGCTGGTCGGGTTCTGGATGCACCCGGACGCGGTGTATCTGAGCCCGGCGCCGCTGTATCACACCGCGCCGTCGGTGTGGTCGATGAGCGTGCAGGCCGGCGGTATCACCACGGTCGTCCTGGAGAAGTTCGAACCCGAGAGTTGTCTCGAGGCCATCCAGCGTCACCAGGTGACGCACGGTCAGTTCGTGCCGGTCATGTTCACCCGGATGCTGAAAATGCCTGAAGCGAGCCGTAACTCGTACGACTTATCCAGTTTGCAGCGGGTCATGCACGCGGCTGCGCCGTGTCCGGTCGAGATCAAGAAGCAGATGATCGACTGGTGGGGGCCGATCGTCGACGAGTACTACGCCTCCTCGGAGGCGATCGGATCGACGTTGATCAGCGCCGAGGAATGGCTCGCCCATCCCGGCTCGGTGGGCAAGCCGATGGCGTGTGAGATCCACATTCTCGACGAGGACGGCAACGAGGTGCCGCCGGGCCAATCCGGTGAAATCTATTTCGAGGGCGGCTTTTCCTTCGAGTACCTCAACGATGCGGAAAAGACTGCCAAGTCCCGCGACACGCACGGTTGGACGACCGTCGGCGATGTCGGCCATGTCGACGAAGACGGTTACCTGTACCTGACCGACCGTCGCCACCACATGATCATTTCCGGCGGCGTGAACATCTATCCGCAGGAAGCCGAGAACATGCTGGTGACTCATCCGAAAGTGCTCGACGCGGCGGTGTTCGGCATCCCTGACGACGACATGGGCCAAAGCGTCAAGGCCGCGGTGCAGACTGTCGACCCGGCCGACGCCACCGAGGAATTCGGTGACGAGTTGCTCACCTGGCTGCGAGAGCGCTTGGCGCACTACAAGTGTCCGCAGTCGATCTCGTTCGAAGCGCAGTTGCCGCGCACCGACACCGGCAAGATGTTCAAACACGAGCTGGTCAAGAAGTATTCTTTGTGACGCTCCGCATCGTCGACGTCTCGGACCCGGTGTCCGATGTCGACGTGTGCGAGGTGCCGCTGGTCGCCGTCGGCTCGCTTGCCGGGGCATCCGAATTCTGGCTGCAGCAAGCAATATTCACACTCACCGAAGACGATGCTGACGACCGCCGGGCGATCACTGTCGCGTCGATCGATACTGCGCTCGACGACCTGGCCGCACGAGCGGAGCGCTGGCCGATCGCCGCGGCGGTGTGCGACGACGTGCTGCGGTCGGTCGATCCGGCCGGCCCGGCACTGCCCGGCGTCATGGCTGAGTCGCTGGCCTACTCCACGCTGCAGGCCGGTCCGGAGTTCGCTCACTGGTTGGCCGAACGCGGGCCGGCCACGATGCCTGTCATTGTCGACCCGGTGCTTGCCGACCGCGACGGCGACACGCTGCGGATCACGTTCAACCGACCGCAACGTCACAACGCGTTCTCCACCGATGCCCGTGCCGCACTGCTCGAGGCATTGACTGTGGCACAACTTGATTCGTTGGTCGACGAGGTCGTGCTGACCGGGAACGGCCCGTCATTCTGCAGCGGCGGCGACCTCGCGGAGTTCGGCACGTTCCGCGACCCGGCCAGCGCGCATCTGGCTCGCACCCGTTACAGCCCGGCGTTAGCGCTCGACGCCCTGACTCTCCGACTCGGAAAGGCCTGCCGCGCTGATGTGCACGGTCAGGTGCTGGGCAGCGGATTGGAGATGGCGGCCTTCTGCGGGCGGGTCGAGGCTGCGCCGGATTCGGTGTTCGGCTTGCCGGAGTTGAGCCTCGGCCTGATTCCCGGCGCCGGCGGGACAGTCAGCGTGACCCGGCGGATCGGTCGTTGGCGCACAGCGTATCTCGTGCTGTCCGGCCGTACGGTTGACACTGACACCGCGTTGGCGTGGGGCCTGGTTGATGCTAAAACTTAGCGGTCATTTCCGGGCTTGACCCAGGCCCGCTTCAGCAGGGGGACATTGGCAGACGCGTTTGAGGTCGTCCGCGGTCGATCCGTGTTCAGCTGGGTGATCTCGAACTCTATCGACAGCCCGGGCCGGGTTGGTAATGTCTGGGCATGAACGGTGGGTGCAGTCGCCAGTGCTGATCGCAGCGTTGCGCGATTTGCAGTGGCGACGGCGACGCTTCATCATCGCCATCCTCGGCACAGGCGTGGTGTTCGCCATGACGCTCGTCCTCACCGGCGTCTCCAATGGATTCCGTGTCGAGGCTCGGCAGACCGTCGAATCCTTGGGCATAGACACGTTTGTCATGAAATCCGGCGCGACCGGTCCGTTCCTCGGGGCATCGCCGTTCGCGGCCGAGCAGGTCGGCGTGGTCGCCAAAGTCACTGGCGTTACCGATGCGGTTGGGTTGGTGTACTTGCCCACGACGGCAAAGGACGGCACCTCGACACGCAACGTGAACCTGTTTGGCGCGCCCGCGCCGCCGGTGGCGAAGGGCCAGCCACCTTCGGGCCCCGGCGAGATCGCGGTGTCGAGCACACTGGGGCGCGACGTCGGTGACGATCTGGAGGTCGGTTCCAAGACGTTGCGCATAGTCGGGATCGTCGACAACTCGACCGCTTTGGTCAATCAGCCCAATGTGTTCGTCACGGTCGCGGGGGCACAGCAGGTCGCGTTCTCCGGCCAACCCTTGATCTCGTCAATCGGTCTGCGCGGCACGCCCGCCCGGCTTCCCGACGGCTACCGTGCCGTCGGCCGGGACGGCGCAGTGGACGACCTATTGCGACCGTTGAAGCCTGCGTATCAAACGCTCACGATCATCGCGGTCCTGTTGTGGATTGTCGCCGCCTTGATCGTGGGCTCGATGATCTACCTATCCGCGCTGGAGCGCACGCGTGACTTCGCGGTGTTCAAGGCGGTCGGTGTATCGACGCGTTCGGTCCTCGGCGGTATGGCTTTGCAGGCAGTCCTGGTCGCTATCGTCGCGGCGGCGTTGGGCGCCGTGCTATCGGTCGCGCTCGCACCGCTGTTTCCGATGCGTGTGGTGGTTCCGGTGTCGGCATTCCTGCTGCTGCCCGCGGTCGCGATCGTGATCGGTCTGCTCGCGAGCGTCGCAGGGCTCCGGCGCGCGGTCACCGTCGATCCCGCGCTGGCGTTCGGAGGTCCTTGAGCAGTGGCCGATTTGGGTATCGAGGATCTAACAGTCGAGTACTCCAGTGGTGAGTACGCAATCCGTCCGATCGACCACCTGAATCTCGAGGCGGCGGCGGGCTCGCTGGTGATCCTGCTCGGGCCGAGTGGCTGCGGCAAGACGACGTTGCTGTCGTGTCTGGGAGGAATCCTGAAGCCGACGTCGGGCCGCATCACGTTCGGCGACCTCAACGTCACCGCGTTGGATGCCCGCGCGCTGTCACGGTACCGGCGGAGCACCGTCGGCATCGTATTCCAGGCGTTCAACCTGGTGCCCAGCCTCAACGCGATTGAGAACGTGATGGTGCCGATGCGCGCGGCCGGAATCTCCGGCGGCACCGCGCGCCAACGGGCCGAGGAACTGCTGACGCGTGTCGGTCTGAAAGATCGCATGAAGCACCGACCGGGTGATCTAAGCGGCGGACAGCAACAGCGCGTCGCTGTTGCGCGCGCGATCGCCCTCGACCCGCCGCTGATTCTGGCCGACGAACCAACCGCGCATCTCGACTTCATACAGGTCGAGGAAGTGCTACGGCTGATCCGCGAGCTCGCGCGTGGCGATCGCGTGGTCGTCGTTGCCACCCACGACACTCGAATGCTCCCGCTCGCAGATCGCGTCGTGGAGTTGGTGCCGCAGTTGGCGTCTACGAACCGAGCACCCGAAACCGTGCAGCTGACGCCGGGTTCCGTGGTGTTCGAGCAGGGCACGATAGGTGATCTCATCTACCTCGTCGCCGAGGGCGAGCTCGAGATCGTGCGCGAACTGTCTGGTGGCGGTGAAGAATTGCTGAAGGTCGCCACCCAGGGCGACTACTTCGGCGAGATCGGCACGCTGTTCGGTCTGCCCCGATCGGCGACGGTGCGGGCGCGCACCGAGGCGATAGTGATCGGCTACACGGTGCAGGCGTTCCGCCAGCAGCTCGGCCTCGGGGGTGTGCGCGACCTGATCGAGCATCGTGCACTCACGATTCGCTGAAGCGCTGCGGATACGCGGCCGACCTCAGATGCCGCCGCGGGACACCAATTGCGCGGCGATGACGTTGCGCTGGATCTCATTGGTGCCCTCGCCGACGATCATCAGCGGAGCATCGCGGAAGTACCGCTCGACGTCGTATTCGGTGGAATAGCCGTAGCCGCCGTGGATCCGGACGGCGTTGAGCGCGATCTCCATCGCCACCTCGGAGGCGAACAGTTTGGCCATCCCGGCCTCCATGTCGCAGCGTTCACCGCTGTCGTAACGCTCGGCCGCGTAACGGGTCAGCTGTCGGGCCGCGGTCAGCTTGGTCGCCATATCGGCAAGGTAGTTGCCGACCGACTGGTGCTTCCAGATCGGCTGGCCGAAGCTTTCGCGCTGCTGCGCATACGCCAGCGCGTCGTCAAAGGCCGCGGTCGCAACCCCCAGCGCGCGCGATGCCACCTGAATACGGCCGGTCTCAAGGCCTTTCATCATCTGCGAAAAGCCTTCGCCCGCTTCGCCGCCCAGAACCGACGACCGTGGCGTCCGATAGCCGTCGAACGACAGCTCGCAGCTCTCCACGCCCTTGTAGCCGAGCTTAGGCAGGTCCCGCGACACCGTGAGCCCCGGACCGTGCTCGACCAGCAGTATCGAGATGCCTTTATGGCGCGGCGTGGCTTTCGGGTCGGTCTTGCACAGCAACGCGATCAGCCCGGACCGGCGCGCGTTGGAAATCCACGTCTTGGAGCCATTGACGATGAGAACAGAGTCATCAGCGCCATCCGGCACTGCGGTGGTCGACATGTTCTGCAGATCGCTGCCGCCGCCGGGCTCGGTGAGTGCCATGGTCGCGCGAAGTTCACCGGTGGCCATCGGCGGCAGGTAGCGCTGCTTCTGCTCGTCGGTGCCGAACAGCGCCAGCAGCTTGGCCACCACGGTGTGGCCGCCCATCGCGCCGGCCAGGCTCATCCAGCCGCGGGCCAGCTCCTGGGTGACCAGCACGTAGCAGGGCATCGACACCGGCGTGCCGCCGTACTCGTCCGGAATGGCCAGCCCGTAGATGCCGATGCGCTTCATCTGCTCGATCCACGCTTCGGGATACTCGTTGGCATGCTCGACTTCGCGCACCGTCGGCCTGACCTCTTTATCGACGAACTCGCGCACCGTCGCGACCAACATCGTCTCGTCGTCGTTGAGGCCCGTACCCATGGGGCAATCGTGGCATGCCCGGAAGCCGGGTCACGATGACCGTCGGACCCTACTTCGACCAGGTGCACACCGGGCAGGTATTCGCCGGTGCGCCGTCGATGACGCTGACACCCGGGCTGGCCGCCGTGCACCAAAGCATCCTGGGCGATCGGCTGCGGTTGCCGCTGGACGCCGAACTGTCCGGCGCGGTCACCAAGCTGCCCGCGCCGCTGGCGCACCCGGGGCTGGTCTGCGACGTCGCCATCGGCCAGTCGACGCTGGCCACCCAGCACGTCAAGGCCAACCTGTTCTACCGCGGGCTGGTGTTCTTCCGCTTTCCGGCGATCGGCGACACCCTGTTCACCCGCACCGAGGTCGTCGGGCTGAAGAAGAACACCGCCAAACCGGGCCGGGCGCCCACCGGGCTGATGGCCCTGCGGATGACCACCATCGACCAGGCCGATCGGCTGATCCTGGACTTCTACCGGTGCGCGATGCTGCCGCTCAGTCCCGGCGCCGACCCCGATGGCGCCGATCACGCCGACGACCTGTCGATGATCGGCGCGGACCTGGTTCCACCGCCGTCGGCGGCCGCCGAGTGGGACGGCGAGGTGTTCCGCGAGCGGGTCCCCGGCCCGCACTTCGACGCCGGCCTCGCGGGTTCGGTGCTGCACAGCAGCGCCGACGTCGTCAGCAGTGCGCCGGAGCTGGCTCGCCTGACGCTGAATATTGCTTCCGTGCATCATGATTCACGGGTAGGTGGACGTCGTCTCGTGTACGGCGGGCACACCATCGGGCTGGCGCTGGGGCAGGCCACTCGGCTGCTGCCGAATTTGGCGACGGTGCTGGGCTGGCAGTCCTGTGATCACACCGGACCGGTGTACGAAGGCGACACCCTCTACAGCGAGTTGCACATCGACTCCGCCGAGTCGACTGACGACGGCGGGCGGCTGGGTCTACGGTCGCTGGTCTACGCGGTCAGCGACACCGATGAGGAACCGCGGCAGGTGCTGGACTGGTGTTTCACTGCGCTGCAGTTCTAGGCCGTCGACGCCGGCGCGCACAATGGGGGACGTGACTGCGACGTGGGAGTGGGCCAGCGTGCTGGTCGAGGCGCGCCGTGTCGCCGCCGACGTCAGCGGGTTGCTCAATGTCCAGGTCGATGCCGCTACCACGCTGGCGGGCCGCGCGGCGATGATGAACCTGACGGCGTCGGGCCGCATCTCGGCGGGTGGCGCCACTCGTCTGCTGCGTACCGCCGACGGCTGGTGTGCAGTCGCGCTGCCGCGCGACGACGATGTTGAGGCGCTGCCGGCACTGATGGAGGTCGACGAGGTCGCCGGCGATCATTGGACCGCGCTAACCCGCTGGGCGGCAGCATGTCCCACCGAGAACGTCGTCGCCCGCGCGCAGTTGCTCGACATCGCCGCCGCGGCGCTGGGGGAGGCCGCGGCCGCGCTACCGATGATTCGTCCCAGCGGCAGCGGTGGCGCCTCGCGGGGCTTCAAAGGATTGCTGGTAGCGGACTTGTCGTCGCTGTGGGCCGGGCCGTTGTGCGCTCAGCTGCTAGTACGCGCGGGCGCGACCGTCGTCAAGGTGGAGAGCCGCATCAGGCCTGATGGCACGCGACGGGGAGAGCCGGCCTTCTTCGATTGGATGAACTCCGGAAAGCTCTGCTATGCCGCTGATTTCGACCGTGACGGCGACGCGCTGCGCCGCCTGCTGGCCGCCGCCGACATTGTCATCGAAGGCTCCCGGCCCGCGGCACTGCGGCGCAGAAAGCTGAGTGCCGACGACGTGCCTGCCCAACCCGGTCGAATCTGGTTGCGGATCAACGGCTACCGCGACCAGCCAGACCGACCGGCATTCGGCGACGACGCCGCAGTCGCCGGCGGCTTGGTGGGTGCTGCCGCCGACGGACCGGTGTTCTGTGGGGATGCGATTGCCGACCCGCTGAGCGGGCTGGAGGCGGCACGCGTGGTGGGGGAGTCGCTGCGCCGCGGCGGTGGCGAGGTGATCGACGTGTCGATGGCTCAGGTCGCCGCACGGTATGCGGCGTTGCCGCAGTCGACGGACGGCGCCGCCCACGCCGACCGGCCCCTGTTGCCGGCGGCCGTGCCGCCCGCGTCGCCGCTCGGCGCCGACAACGCGGCCGTGGAGCGACTGGTAGCGGAGAGATCCTGCGCGACATGCTGATTCAACGGGCCGCGATGTTGGACGGTACGGTCATCGACCTTCGGGTGAGCGAGCACATCGACGAGGTAGCCGAAATGCTGACCGCCCGGCCCGGTGAAGACGTGCTGGATGCGGCGGGCGGGACCGTGCTGCCCGGCCTGCACGACCACCACGTGCACCTGCATTCCGCCGCGGCCGCTGAGCACTCGGTTCGGGTTGGGCCGCCGCAGGTAACTGATCGCGCCGGACTGGCGGCCGCGTTGACGAACGCGGAGGCCGGCGACGACGGCTGGATCCGCGCGGTGGGCTACCACGATTCTGTGGCCGGGCCGTTGGATCGGGACGCACTGGACGCCTTGAATGCCGTGGACCCGGCCACGCCGTTGCGCGTCCAGCACCGCAGCGGGGTGCTGTGGATCCTCAACTCGGCGGGTCTGGCCCGCGTCGGTCTGACCGACCATCCGGACGGCAGGCTGCGCAGCACCGACTCCTGGTCAGATGCGTTGAACCGCAACGAGACGAGCCTGACGGCCGTGAGCGATCGGCTCAGCAGCTACGGCGTCATCGGAATAACCGACGCCACACCGGATCTCGGCATCAACGACATCGTTCGGCTTGAAGAGCTGCACCGGCATGGCGACTTCCGCCAACACGTGCACTGCCTGGCACCGGACAAACGGATCCTGCATGACGACGACCTGGACCTCGAGGAACTCGCCGGCTGGATCGCGCAGCGGCACCGCGACGGCGGCCTGGTCGCCGTCCATTGCGTCACCGCCGCGCAATTGCTGGTGACGATCGCGGCACTGCGCGAAGCGGGCACCCACCCCGGCGACCGCATCGAGCACGCTGCCGTCGTGCCCTCAGACTGTTTGGCCGACCTGGCCGAACTCTCTGTCACCATCGTCACCCAGCCCAATTTCGTTGCCGAGCGCGGTGATCACTACCTCGACGAGATTCCCGCCGCCGAGCACGACCAACTCTGGCGGGTCGCGTCGCTGCTGCAGGCAGGTGTACCGGTGGCGCTGTCCACCGATATGCCGTTCGGCGACGACGACCCTTGGGCGGCAATGCGCGCCGCGGTGCACCGCACCACGCCCAGCGGAAACGTCCTGAGTGGTCGCGAATGTGTCTCGGCGCGAACAGCTTTGACGATGTTTCTCGGCCGCCCGGATCAACCCACCCGGCCGCGAACCGTCGCACCGGGCGAGCCGGCCGACCTGTGCGTGCTGACCGTGCCGCCCGACACCGTGCTGGCCGAGTTGGACGCCGAGATGGTCGCCGCAACCGTGATCAGTGGCGAAATCGCCTACCCGATAGGGTGACTCAGGAGATGTCACCGATCAGGTAGCGCTGTAACGTGGGCGCCACCGCGTTGACGAGAGTGTCGACGTCCATCGAGTGAATCGGCTCGACCCGCACCCCGTAGCGCATGATGCCCAGACCGACGACCGCCGAGGCGCACAGCGAGGCGCGGAACGTGACCTGGTCGGCACCCAGCGCCTTGAGTAGTGGGTTGAACACCGGGCCGATGAAAAGGCCCTGCGCGATGTCGACCGTCTTGGCCAAGCCCGCTGTGGCGATCGCGCTGGCAGCGAACGGCCCGCCACCGGCGGCATCCCAGGTGGTGATCAGCATGTGCAGCGTCCGTCGGCCGGCCTGGTTCACGCCGCCGCGGACGATCTTGTCGATGAAGTCTTTCGTACCGAATGGCAGATGCAGCTTGCGCGCCACCGGGTCGAGAATCCCGCGAAACGGATTGTCGGGGGGAGCCACGCTGCCAGGATGACACGGGCCGAATCAGTGCGGCAACTCGCGGAAGGGTGTGTCGCGATACGGCTCAGGCTCTTTCGGCAGGCCGAGCACGCGTTCACCGATGATGTTGCGCTGAATCTGATCGGTACCTCCGCCGATCGAGGTGAAGTACGCGTTCATCGTCCGGAACGTGACCGCATCGCCGACGGGATTCTCCGGTCCGGTCAACATGGCTTCGGCGCCGACGATCTCGGTCTCCACCCGGGCGGTCTCGTGCAGAATCCGCGACATGGCGATCTTGCCGAGCGCCATCAACGTCGCTGCCTCGCCGCGATCGACCGCGGCTCTCGAGCGCTGGGTGTTCCACCGATTGACCGTGGTGAGCGCATCGACGTGGGCAATCTGCTGACGAATGTAGGGGTCGCTGAGCCGGCCGGCGTCGCGTGCCAATTCCACCAGCACGTTTGCTTTTTCGGCTCTCGGCCGGTTGCTGTCCCTGGCGGTGCGGGCCAGATCGCCCATGAACCGGCGCTCGTAGGCAAGCGCGGTCTGCAGCACCGACCAGCCGCCGTTCAGTTCGCCGATCAGGTTGTCGGCGGGCACGCGGGCGTCTTCGATGAAGATCTCGTTGAACTCCGACTCGCCGGTGATCTGGTGAATCGGCCGAATCTCGATGCCGGGCTGATGCATCGGCAGCATGAAGAAGCTGATGCCTTGGTGTTTGGGGACGTCCCAATTGGTCCGGGCCACCAGCATGCCGTAGTCAGCAGTCGCGGCGAACGACGTCCACACCTTCTGTCCGTTGATCACCCAGTCGTCCCCGTCGCGCTCGGCACGAGTGCGCAGGCCGGCGAGGTCCGATCCGGCCCCGGGCTCGCTGTAGAACAGGCACCACTTGCTCTCACCGCGGATCGACGGTGGAAGCAGCCGCGCCTTCTGCTCGTCGGTTCCGGCGTCGTGCACCGTGCAGGCGAACAGGTTCGCGCGGTCATGACCGGTGCCCGGTGCGCCGACCGCAGCGAATTCTGCTGCAACAATTCGGGATTGGTCATCCGACAGGCCGCGGCCGTACCACTGCGGTTCCCAGCTGGGCACCGCCCATCCGGCATCGCCGACGGTCTGGGCCCAGGTAGCGCGGTCGCCACCGGGAATCCAGTTGGCCGCCAGCCAGTTACGCACCTCGGCGCGTAACTCGTCGTCAGTCAAGTGTGCTCACCGCCCTCGATTTGCTGCAGGTAGCGTTCGCGGTGCCACGATGGGCTGCCCAGCAGCTGGGCGTCGCTGCGGGCCCGACGCAAATACAGGTGTGCCGGATGCTCCCAGGTGAAGCCGATGCCGCCGTGTACCTGGATATTGTCGGCCGCTACCGAAACGAACGAATCCGAGCAATACGCTTGTGCCAGAGCAAGATCTGCAATCCGCGACGGGGCGTGCTCGGCGAATGATCCGGCGACGAAGCGCGCCGCTGACACCGCCGACTCCGCCTCCAACAGCATGTCGGCGCACATGTGTTTGACCGCCTGGAAGCTGCCGATCGCCCGACCGAATTGGTAACGGGTCTTGGCGTATTCGGTGGCCATCGCCACCGCACGCCGTGCACCGCCGGCCTGCTCGCTGGCCAGTGCCACTGCCGCGCGGTCCAGCGCCGCGGTGAACGCCTCGACGCCGGCGCCGGGCCGCCCGACCAGACGCGCCGGAGTGTCGACGAACTGCAGGCGGGACTGCTTGCGGGTCGGGTCCACGGTGGTCAACGGTGTGATGTCCAAGCCCGTGGCGCCCGCGTCGACCGCGAATACGGCAGGGCCCGCGTCGGTATCTGCCAGCACGTACAGCAGGTTCGCCAACTGTCCGTCGAGCACGAAGTGCTTGTAACCGGTGAGATGCCAGGCATCGCCGATGGCACCCGCTGATGTCGCGATCGTCGCAGGCAACCGGGCGGAGCCGTCCTCGGCGAAGGCGACCGTGGCGATCACGTCGCCGGCCGCGATTCGGGGCAGCACCGCAGCACATTCAGCGGCGTCGCCGATCTCGGCCAGCAGGCTCGGCACCAGCACCGCAGTCGACAGGAACGGGCCGACCAGCAGCGCTCGGCCCATCTCTTCCATGGCGATGCCCATTTCCACCGGGCCCGCACCGGAACCGCCGTACTGCTCTGCGATCAGCAGCCCGGTCAGACCCATGGCCGCTAATTCGCGCCACATCGCCGGGTCGAAACCCGTGTCGGTCGCCATCAGCGCCCGTACCTGCGCCTCATCCGAATGCCGTGCGAGCAGGTCGGCGACCGTGTCGCGCAGCGCTCGCTGCTCATCGGTCGTCGAGAACGGTGCGCTGCTGAGCATGGCCGCCGATCAGACCTTCGCTGCCAGCGCGGTGCGCAGATTCGCGCATTGGCTGGCGAAAAACGACCGTGACACACCGGCTTTCGGCACCACCAGATCGAAGCCGTGGAATGCGCCGTCGACCACGTCGAGCTGGCACGGGACTCCCGCCGCGTTGAGGCGCTCGGCGTACGCGACATCTTCGTCGTGGAACAGGTCATTGCTGCCGACACCGATCCAGGCCGGCGGCAGTCCGTTCAGATCGTCGCGGCGTGCCGGAACGGCGACCTGCGGATCGGCGTTGCCGAGGTAGGCGGCCCAGCCGAAGCGGTTGCTCTTCGGGCCCCACAGCCGGTAATTCGGGTTCTCCGCTGTTGATCCGCTGCGGTCGTCGAGCATCGGGTAGGCCAACAGTTGCAGGGTCGGCGACACCTCGCCGCGGTCACGTGCCAGGAATGCGAGCGCTGCAGCCAGACCACCGCCGGCACTGGTCCCGCCGATCGCCACCCGCGCCGGGTCGACGGCGGGCAGCTTGGCCAGCCAGCTCAGCGCGGAATAGCAGTCTTCCAGCGGCGCGGGGTAGGGATGCTCGGGCGCCAGCCGGTAATCAACCGCCGCGACGGTGACGCCCAACTCGCGAGCGAACCGGCGGCACAAATCATCGTCCTGTTGCGCGGTACCGATTACGTAGCCACCACCGTGAATCCACAACAATGCGGGACCTGGCTGCTCGACGCCGACCGGGCGGTGCAGGCGCACTCCGACGCCGGAGCCCAGGATGAGCGCCTCGACATCGCGACTGGATCCGCGCTGTGCCGCCGGGGAGATCGCGCGGATCAGCTTCAATGTCCGCGGACCGACGAGTGCCCGCGGCGCGAAGCGGGCGACTCTGCTCAGGTCAGGGTGGAATTCAGTGCTCGCCATCGGTCCAGTATCACCAACGCCAACCGGCCCGCGTCCGGGACTCCTCCGATTGCGGTAGGAACTTTCGATGGTGGTCAGATTTGACTGGTTTAGTTCGGCGCCGCG
>Ga0302314_10012380_pt1 | contig 14773 bp, 15 predicted proteins | sample III_Palsa_N2_3_FD_200533 | JGI IMG/M metagenome (GOLD analysis project Ga0302314, IMG submission 200533) | Peat permafrost microbial communities from Stordalen Mire near Abisko, Sweden - III_Palsa_N2_3 | ecosystem: Environmental > Terrestrial > Soil > Palsa > Peat permafrost | place: Sweden... | reverse complement strand
GAATTGCACACGTACCATTCGCCCCTGGACCTGGTCCGTGAGCGGTCGCCGGAACGTCCTGTCGCACTCGTGCGACCGGACGCCGTGGCCCTAGCGGCGCTCTGGTTCCAGAAGAACTTCAAAGGCGACGTTCTGTACGCCGTGAAGGCCAATCCCTCGCCATGGGTCATCAAGACCCTGGTGGATGCCGGCGTTCGCGCCTTCGACGTCGCCTCGCTGCCGGAGATCGAGTTGGTGGCCGAGCACGCGCCTGGCGCGCGCATGGCCTTCATGCATCCGGTCAAGTCGCGCAGGGCGATCTCGGCGGCCTATTTCGATCATGGGGTCCGGACCTTCTCGTTCGACACCCATGACGAGCTGGCCAAGATCCTCGACGCGACCGGCCAGGCCAAGGACCTGAACCTGATGGTGCGCCTGGCGGTGTCGGCGGAGGGCTCGTCCTATCCGCTCGCCGGCAAGTTCGGCGTGGAACAGGCGGACGCGCCGGCCCTGCTCCTGGCGGCGCGCCGCGCCACCCAGGAACTGATGGGGGTCAGCTTCCATGTAGGCAGCCAGTGCATGCGGCCCACCGCCTATCAGGCGGCGATGGCCCAGGCCTCGCGGGCCCTGGTCCGCGCGGGCGTGTTCGCCGACGTGGTGGATGTGGGCGGCGGTTTCCCCTCGGTCTATCCCGGCATGGTCCCGCCCTCGCTCGGCGACTATGTCGACAGCATCGACCGCGGTTTCGCCGAAATGATGGTGCACGAGACCACCGAACTCTGGTGCGAGCCCGGGCGGGCCCTGGTTGCCGAATCCTCCTCGGTCCTGGCCAAGGTCGAGCTGCGCAAGGGCGACGCGCTCTATCTGAACGACGGCTCCTACGGCTCTCTGTTCGACGCCACCCATTCCAAGTGGCCCTTTCCGGTGAAGCTGATCAAGGACGGCGAGGCGAGCGACGCCGCGCTGAAGCCGTTCCGCTTCTACGGCCCGACCTGCGATTCCATCGACCATATGCCCGGCCCTTTCTGGCTGCCGGAAGATGTGGCCGAGGGCGACTATATCGAGATCGGCATGCTGGGCGCCTATGGCGTGGCCATGACCACACGCTTCAACGGCTATGGCGACATGGACGCGGCGGAACTGACCGACGCGCCGATGGCTTCGATGTACGGCCTGGCGCCGCGCTCGATTCCCACGCCCAGATCGGAGACAAGCACTGTCGTCAAACTGTCGCGTGCGCGCGGCAAGAAGCGGCGCAGAAGGTAGGCCCCTCCAAAACCGCTCATCCCGGCGAACGCCGGGATGAGCGAAGAAAAGCGATCAGACCGCGAGCGAAAGCCCGGTCTTAAGCCAATCCGGAAAGGCTCTCGGTTCGTCGCTCCGTCCGGCCGAGAGGACATTCGTGACGGGTGCTCACCCTGCGGGAAACCCGACGATGAACGCTCCGACCAACACCAAGGCTGAACTGCTCTCCAAGACCGTCGAACATGTCGACATCACCGCCTATGACGCGCGGCCGGTGATCGATGCGATGCGCAAGATGAGCTTCACCTCGCGCGATACGGCCCGCGCCGCCGACATCCTGGACATGGCGATCGGCGACCCCGATTGCTCGCCGTGGCTGATCCTGGCCGGCTCCACCTCCGCGGGCGGCTGCATGCACGTCTACCGCGACATGGTGAAGTTCGGGATGATTGACGTCGTGGTGGCGACCGGCGCGTCCATCGTCGACATGGATTTCTTCGAGGCGCTGGGCTTCAAGCACTACCAGGCGGCCGGGCCGGTGGACGACAACATCCTGCGCGCCAACTATATCGACCGGATCTACGACACCTATATCGACGAGGAAGAGCTCCAGAACTGCGATCATGCGATCTATGAGCTGGCCAACACCCTGGAGCCCCGCCCCTATTCAAGCCGCGAATTCATCCACGAGATGGGCAAGTGGCTGGCGGAGGGTAACGCCAAGAAACCTGGCTCGCTGATCCAGACCGCCTATGAAGAAGGTGCGCCGATCTTCTGTCCGGCCTTCGTGGACAGCTCCGCCGGATTCGGCCTGGTGAAGCACCAGAAAGAGCGGATCGCGGCCAAGCAGCCCTACCTGACCATCGATGCGGTCGCCGATTTCCGCGAACTGACCGACATCAAGATCGCGGCCGGGACCACCGGCCTGTTCATGGTCGGCGGCGGAGTGCCCAAGAACTTCGCCCAGGACACCGTGGTTTGCGCCGAAATCCTGGGGATTGACGCCGAGGTGCACAAATACGCCGTGCAGATCACCGTGGCCGATGTGCGCGACGGCGCCTGCTCGTCCTCGACGCTCCAAGAGGCCGCCTCGTGGGGCAAGGTATCGACCACCTACGAGCAGATGGTGTTCGCCGAGGCCACCACCGTCGTTCCGCTGATCGCCTCCGACGCCTGGCATCGCGCCGGCTGGAAGACCCGCGAGAAGCGCCGCTGGGCCAAGCTGTTCGCTTGACCGGCGGCGGGTTGACCTTATGCCTGGGTCTATGACGGACACGGACGCGGAAACGCTGGGGATCGAAACGCTGGGGATCGAAACGCTGGGGATCGAGGTTTGGCGCGGCTGCGTCAGCACCTGGGAATGCGACGAAATGGGGCACATGAACGTGCGCTACTACGTCGCGCGCGCCATGGAAGGACTGGTTGGCCTCGCCGCCGCCCTGGGCATGCCCCAGGCCTTCTCACCCTACGCCAACGCAACCCTGGTGGTGCGCGAGCAGCATATCCGCTTCCTGCGCGAGGCCAGGCCCGGCGCGGCGCTGGCCATGCGCGGCTGCGTGCTGGACATGGGCGAGCACGAGGCGCGGCTGCTGCTCGTGCTGTTCCACGCCAGCGGCGAGCCGGCGGCGAGCTTCCAGACCGTGGTGGCCCATGTCACGGCCGGCGACGATCCCAGGCCCTTCGCCTGGCCGCGCCAGGCCCAGGAACTGGCCGAGGGCCTGACCGCCCAGGTCCCATCCTACGCCGCCGCCCGCAGCGTCAGCCTGGAGCCGTTCACCAGCCAGGCCAGCCTGGCGCGCGCCGATGCGCTCGGCCTGATCCCCATCAGCGGGGGCGCCTTCGGCGGGCAGGACTGCGACGTGTTCGGCCGGATGCGGCCGGAGCAGTTCATCGGCCGCGTCTCCGACGGCATCGCGACCCTGGCCTCGCGGACGCGGGCGGTGATCCTGGAATCGGCCGAGCCCCGGCCCCAGCGGATCGGCGGCGCGGTGCTGGAATACCGGCTGATCCACCTGGACTGGCCCCGCGCCGGCGACCGGTTCGTTGTCCGATCCGGTATGTCGGGCGTCGAGGATCGCACCCAGCGGCTGGTGCACTGGATGCTGGACCCCCATTCCGGCAAGGCATGGGGGACATCCGAGGCGGTCGCCGTCACGCTCGATCTCGACACGCGCAAGATCGTGACGGCCTCAGCCGCGGCCCGGGCGTCGCTCAGCGAGCGGGTGATCGCCGGCCTGACGCTGTAGACGTCCTCAGGGCCGGGTCACGCTCAGCAGGGTCTCGCGCACCAGATCCGCTCGCTCGATTGGCAGGAAATGGGTGGTTCCCGGAACGGTCCGCACCTGGATATCGGGATTGGCCGGATTGAACGCCTCAGGCGTCTCAAGGTGGCAGGTGGACCCCGCCTCGGCGCGCAGCACCCTGACCGGCGCGGTGATCTTCGACATGGCGTCCCAGGGATCATGGCCATGGGCGCGAAAACCCGACGCCTCCCAGGCCGGCGCGCACGCCAGCTCCACGCTCCCGTCCGGGAGATCTCGAAAGCCGTCGGCGATATAGTCCAGCAGCGGTTGATCGGGCCAGGTGCGGAAAGCGCCGCGCCCCTGATAGCTCTTGAACACGGCTTCGCGGTCGGGGAAGATGGCCCGCCGGCGGTCCGCGCCGAGCGCCAGCGCATTATCGTGCCGACCCTCGGCGGCGCGGGCGCGCGCCTCGTTCGAGACGATGACAGGGTCGAACAAGGCCAAGGCCTTGACCCGGTCGGGCCGTTCCGCAGCGCTGAGCACGCTCACCGTACCGCCCATGGAATGGCCCGCCAACGTCACAGGGTCGCCCCCGATAACCTCCAGCAGCGCCAGCAGGTCGTCGCGCAGGTCGAGCCAGTCCGCACGGCCCTCGGGTGTAGAACGTTGGGGACTGCGGCCGTGTCCCTGCTGGTCCACCGCGAGAATCCGCAGCGTCCGCCCCAGCGGCGCCAGGATGGAGCGGTAGGTCATGGCGTTGAAGCCATTGGCGTGCAGGAAGATCACGTCGATCGGCCGCGCCGGATCGCCGAACTCCAGCGCCGCCAGCTCGCCGGGCCGGCCCCCGCTCTGAATGCTGAAGGTCGCCCGCCGCGGCGCGGGCGATTGGAAAGCGGCGACGGGGTCTTGAGACGTCAAGGTCATGCCTGACCCTAGGCGCCCAGCGAAGCCTCGTCCACCGCGACCCTACGTCAGCCCGGTCAAGGCGTTAGCGGCGTCCGCCGCTGAGCAGGGCGCCGATCAACACACCGACGCCCAGCGCCGCGAAGGTGGCGGTCAGCGGCCGCTCCAGCACGCGATCGGTGAGATACTTCTGCGCCTCGTCGATCGACTCTCCGGCCGTGTCGGCATAAACTCGCGTCCGGGCGCGAAGCGTTTCCAGACCCTCCTGCACCGTCTTCTCGGTGCGGTCGGCGAGCGCGGTCAGGCGCTTCTCGGCTTCGAGGATGACCTTGTCGGCCTTGGTCGCGGCTTGGTCGATATGTTCGCTCGCGGGCATTGGACTCTCCGTAGGCGCGGATGGGGAGTAATCAGGTACTGGCCGGAACGCGGGCCGGGTTCGCCAGTTCCGGGCGCCCCTCCCGCCAACCGTCGCCGTTGCGGGCGTGGCCTATCGGTCCATGACGCTTTCCTTATCGCTCCGCAAGGTGTTCTCTGAAGCTAGATTCGCCGACTCCGCTTTGTTTTGATGTCGGCGGCGGTTAACCGGACTCGATCCTCGCATGAATCGGATTGAGACGAATTTGCCCGGCGTGGGGGCGCCTGGTCGGATGGCGGCTGAAGAGTCGGCGCGCTTGGCGGCTCTGCGCGACCTGCGTGTGCTCGACACGGAGGCCGATCCCCGGTTTGATCGGATCATTCGGCTGGCCGCGCGCCTGTTCGCCGCGCCCCGCGCCGCCATCGTCCTGATCGACGAGCACCGGATGTGGATGAAGGCGGCTTTGGGAATTCGCCGGGACGATTGGCCCCGCGCCGGCGCCTTGTCGGATATCGCGCTGCGCCACGGCGAGCCTATCTTCGTCGGCGACGTCCGCAATGACCCGCTCATGCACGGCGCTCACGGCGAGGGCGCCGGAGAGGTCCGATTCTACGCCGCCGCGCCGCTTCGCACGGCCGACGGCCAGATCATCGGCGTCCTCTGCGTGGCGGACACCAAGCCGCGCGGCCCGCCTAGCGAGGCCAGGCGCAATACCCTGATCGACCTGGCGGCGCTGGTGATGGATGAAATGGGCCGGGACGCGGAGGTCGCCGCGGCCCGCGAACAGAGCCGGTTCGACCAGGAACGGGTGGATCTGGCGCTGAACGCCGCGGGCCTAGCCGCCTATGAATGGGACCCCTCGAACGAATCGGTCGTGCTCAACGAGGGGGTGCGCGCGATGATCGGTTGGCCCGACACCGCCGCGCCCCTCGACCGCCTGTCCTTGCGCGGCATGATGCATCCGGACGATCGCGACCGCACCCTCAATGCGGTGCGCGAACAGTTGGCCGCCAGCGGGCGTTACCGCGTCGAGCTACGCGTCGTGCGCCCTGACAACGGGCGGGTGATCTGGGTCGCCAGCGCCGGCGCGCAGGTGGCTGCGGCCAACGGGCGGCCACAGCGGGTGATCGGGGTCATCCAGGACATCACCGCCCGCAAGACCGAGGAGGATGAGCGTGAGACCCTGGTGGCCGAACTGGACCACCGGGTAAAAAACGTCCTGGCCGCGGTCCAGTCGCTGGCCGCCCAGTCGGCGCGCAAGGCCGCCTCGCTTGAAGGCTTCCTCAAGACCTTCGCCGGACGCCTGAAATCCATGGCCTCGGCGCACCAGTTGTTGACCGCGACGCGCTGGCGCGGCGCCGGCATGCACAACATCGCCGCCGCCGAGCTGGGCGGCATGGCGCCCGGCCAGACCCGCTGGTCGGGCCCCGACGTCCTGTTGACCCCGCGCGGCGCCAACGCCATGTCCCTGGCCCTGCACGAACTGGCCACCAACGCGGTCAAGTTCGGCTCGTTGTCCACCGAGGTCGGAAGGGTCGACGTGACCTGGCGAACCTCCGAGGACGGCGGGCTGGAGCTGCAATGGCTGGAAAGCCGTGGGCCGTCCGTCGGCCTGCCGACCCGGCGCGGATTTGGCTCGACCCTGCTGGAAAAGGTCACCGGGCGGGAACTGGGCGGATCGGTGCGCGTCGAGTACCGGGCCGAGGGCGTGCGGGCCGTGCTGATCGTGGGCCCCTCGGCCTTCGCCCCGGCGCCGGCGGCCGGGGCCACGGTCAAGCCCGAGGCGGCGGGGCAGGCCATCGCCGGCGCCTCCGCCGGCGGGCCGACCGCGCGGCAGGCCATTCGCGTTAAAGGTTTGAAGTTGCTGATCGTCGAAGACGCCCTGCTGCTGGCGCTGGAGTTGGAGGCGGGCCTGTCCGAGGCGGGCGCCGAGGTGGTCGGCTCCGCCGCCGATGTGGGCGAGGCCATGCGCATGGTGGATCTGCCCATCGACGCGGCGGTGCTGGACGCCAATCTGAACGGCGCCTCGGTGCTGCCCGTGGCCGAAGCGCTGGCGGCGCGCGGCATACCGTTCGTGTTCGCCACCGGCTATGGCGACGACAAGATGCTGCCCAGCGGTTTCGATGCGCCGGTGATCCGCAAACCCTATGACGTCACCCAGGTCGCCGTCGCCCTGTCCGAGGTGACGGGCCGCACCAGGCCCCAACCGGCGATCAATTAAGACTCGGCGGAGCGCAGCCGCTCGACCGCAATTCCGGCCTCCGTGAGCGTCGCCAGCATCGCCGGATCGACCGGCGCGGTGACCAGCCGCACGATCTGCACGCCCTCGCGCGCCATGGCGACCATCTGTTCGGCGCCGGCCTGATCCGGCGTCAGGCGATGGGCGTCGCGGCGGACCAGGCCCAGGACGCCGGGCGCGCAGTCCGTATCGGCGATCAGCGCCTCGGCCAGGGAGAGCGCGCGGGAGGCGCGAAGGCTCAACAGATCGGCCGGGCCGGCGCCGTCGATGATACAGACCCGCCCGCCGAGACGGGCGGAACCCTCGTCCGCCAGGACCTGGCGGAGCAATCCCGCCGCACCGACCATGTCTCCCCGGATCGCGGCGTCGGCCGCGGGTCCGCCCAGGACTCCGCGCAGAAAGGCGCGGCGCTTGGCCAGATCCGGCAGGGCGGCTCGGATTTCCTCGCGCAGCTGGCGAAACAGCGCCGCCACCCGGCCGGCGCCCTCGGGGATCGCGGCCTCCAGATCGTTGCGCAGCAGCGCGGCCAGCATCGGCGCGGCGCCGTTGGTGCCCACCGCCGCGACCACCTCGCCCCGGTCAACGATCGCGGGCGTGATGAAATCGCACAGCTCGGGATGGTCGACCACATTGACCGGCGTTCCCGCCGCCCTGGCCGCCGCCGCCGCCCGGGTCAGGAAGGCCTCATCGCCGCCCGCGACGAAAGCCAGCGCCGCGCCGGCATAGGCGGCCGTCGTCATGGCCTCGGCGGCGGCCAGCCGGGTGACAACGGCGGGAGAGCCGTCGAACAGGCGCGCCTTGGCGTCTGCGGCGTCGCCCTCGCCGGCGATCACGACCCTACGGCCGGCCAAGGGAAAAAATGCGGGGAAGGTTTCCATTTTCGCCCGCAAACTAGCTTGCCAGCCGGCGCGCGTCAGCTTTTGATCGCGCAAGACACCTTAGCAGTGTTAAGTTTGCATGCGGCGGTCACAGGCCGCCCCAAAGACCACCAACGAATCACTCACCGGGGGAGACTTCGCTCATGGCCCTGACGCTGAACATCAACGGACACGACTATCCAGTCCAGGCCGATCCCGACACGCCGCTTTTGTGGGTGCTGCGCGACGAGCTGAAGATGACCGGCACCAAGTATGGCTGCGGCATCGCCCAGTGCGGCGCCTGCACTGTGCAGGCCGACGGCCAGGCGATCCGCTCCTGCCAGACCCCGATCCAGGCGGCGGCGGGCATGAAGATCACCACTATCGAGGGCCTGGGCGGAACCCATCCGCTGCAGGCGGCCTGGGTTAAACTTGACGTGCCGCAGTGCGGCTATTGCCAGTCCGGCCAGATCATGTCGGCGGCGGCGCTGCTGGCGGCCAAGCCCAAACCCACCGACCAGGACATCGACGACGCGATGAGCGGCAACATCTGCCGCTGCGGGACCTATCAGCGGATCCGGGCGGCGATCAAGGACGCCTCGGGCCAGGCGCCCGCCACGGCGAACGCGTGAGGACAGCACCATGAACGCGATCGTCAAGACACCAAAGACCGCTTCCAAGCTGGCCACCGCGACCCGGCGCGGCGTGATCGTCAGCGCCACCGCCGCCGGCGGCGCGCTGCTGGTCGGCTGCTCGATGGGCGACGTGCTGAGCATGGGCGCCAAGAAACAGGACTTCGGCGCCTTCGGCCCCTTCATCAAGATCGACCCGGACGGCTGGGTGACGGTGTTCAACAAGCACCAGGAGATGGGCCAGGGCAACCACGCCGGCCTGGCCGCCATCGTGGCCGAGGAGTTGGACGCCGACTGGGACAAGGTCCGGGTCCAGCCGTCGGCCGCCAACGCCAAGATCTACGCCAACACCCTGATCGGGGGCCTGCAGGGTACGGGCGGCTCGACCGCCATCGCCAATTCCTGGACCCAGCTGCGCACCGCCGGCGCGGCGGCGCGCGCCATGTTCGTCCAGGCCGCCTCGGTTCGCTGGACGACGCCGACCAAGGACATAACCGTCAAGGACGGCGTGGTATCGCACGTTCCCTCCGGCCGCACGGTCCGCTTCGCCGAACTGCTGCCGGACGTCGCCAAGCTGACGCCGCCGGCCCAGCCCACGCTGAAGAAGCCCAGCGACTTCACCCTGATCGGCACCGACCGGGTGGCGCGCAAGGACAGCCTGGCCAAGAGCACCGGAACCGCCGGCTATACCCAGGACGTCCACCTGCCGAACATGCTGACCGCCATGGTCGCCCATCCCACGCGCTTCGGGGCGACGGTCGCCTCCTTCGACGCCACGGCGGCCAGGGCGGTCCCTGGCGTGGTCGATGTGGTGAAGATCCCCACGGGCGTGGCGGTGATCGCCGAGAACACCTACGCCGCGCGCAAGGGCCGCGAAGCCCTGAAAGTGACCTGGAACGAGGACAAGGCCGAGAAGCGCTCCTCCGACCAGATCATGACCAGCTACAAGGGCGTCGTCGCCGGCAAGTCCGATGTCAAATGGCACGCTTTCCAGACGGCGGGCGACGCGGCCACGGCCTTCGGCGGCGAGTTGTTCCACGCCACCTACGAGTTCCCCTTCCTGGCCCATGCGACCATGGAGCCGATGAACTGCGTCGCCCAGGTGGACGGGCGCAAGGTCAAGCTGACCTTCGCCTCCCAGATCCAGACCCTGGACCAGTTGAACGCCGCCATGGTGGTGGGAACCCTGCCCGGCGCGGTCGAGATCCAGACACTGCCGGCGGGCGGATCGTTCGGCCGGCGCGGCAATCCGACCTCGGACTACGCCACCGAATGCGTCCATATCGCCAAACATGTCGGCGGCGGCCGGCCGGTGAAACTGGTCTGGACCCGCGAGGACGACATGACCGGCGGCCGTTATCGGCCAATGGTCCTGCACACCGTGGCGATCAGGACCGACACGGACGGCTATCCGGCGGCCTGGCGTCACCGCGTGGTCACCCAGTCGACCACCAAGGGCCTGCCGGGCGCCGGCGCGTTCGATCCGTCGGCGGTCGAGGGGACCAAGGACTCGCCCTATCTGAAGGCGACGCCGGTGGTCGACGGACAGGCCTATATCGCCGACAGCCCGGTCACGACGCTATGGTGGCGTTCGGTGGGCGCGACCCACACCGCCATGGCGATGGAGCACACCATCGACCAGCTGGCCCACAAGGCCGGCAAGGATCCGGCCGACTATCGCCGCGCCCTCTATACCCGCGCCGGGGCGACCCGGCACATCGCGGCGCTGAATCTGGCCTGCGAAAAGGCTGGCTGGGGCCAGCCCCTGCCGGCGGGCACAGCGCGGGGCCTGGCGGTGCATGAGAGCTTCGGCACCGTGGTGGCCCAGGTGGCCGAGGTCAGCCTGGTGGATGGCAAGCCCAGGGTCGGGCGCGTGGTCTGCGCGGTCGACTGCGGCGTCGCGGTCGCGCCGGACCTGGTCAAGGCCCAGATGGAGGGCGGGACCTGTTACGGACTGTCCGCCGCGCTCTACGGGGCGATCACCCTGAAGGATGGCGTGGTCGAGCAGCAGAATTTCGACACCTACCAGGTGCTGCGCATGAACGAGGCCCCAACGGTCGAGACCTACATCATCGCCTCCGCCAACCCGCCGAGCGGCGCGGGCGAACCCGGCACGCCCCTGATCGCACCGGCGGTGGCCAATGCGCTGCTGGTGCTGACCGGGAAGCCGACGACGAGTTTGCCGTTCGTGAAGGCGTAGGTGCTCCGCTCGCTAACTGCGAGCGTCACACGCGGTTACCCGTCGCATCGCGAAAGACCGTATTCGGGCCAAGATCGTCGTCGGGATAGTGGATGGTTTCCTGTCCGGGCTTGCGCGTGCCGACCGCGATGAAGGTTGCGGGTGCATCGGACCTGTTGGCGAGATGGTGCGCGTTGGGGCAGCCGGCTGGGAAGCCTGCGAAGGCTCCTTCAGTCAATGCGTGTTCACCGTTCTCGTCGATCAGGACCAGCTGTCCCGAAAGGACAAAGACGAACTCGTCCTCACCCTCATGCCAGTGTCGCAACGAGGATATGCAGCCAGGCTCAAGCGTCACGTGGTTGACCCCGAACTGGGTGCAGCCCACCGCCTTTGCGAGCTGAGATTGGCGCGTTCCGACGAACAGTTCAGGCTTGATAGGATTGACCGACGACGTGGGCAGGCCGGTCGATGCCGGCATGTCCGCCACCCGTCCCAGCTTGGTTTACATCTTCGTGGCTCTCGGTTTTCGGAGGTTCACGATCGGCGCACGATCAATTCTCGGCCAGATCCTCGCGCCGGTCCACATCATAGAGCACCCCGTGATCCGCCGCCGGGATCAGGGCCACCGCCTCGCCCAACTCACGCAACAGCTCACCCGCGCCACGGTCGCCGCTGAGCGCTAGCAGGCGCGGCCAAAGCGATCTGGCGAACAGCACAGGGTGGCCTCGGCGGCCCTGGAACGCGGGCGCGACCGCCAAGGCGCCATGGGCGAGCGCGGCGGCCATGGGCGCGGCCAGGCCGGTCGGAATGCGGGGCATGTCGCCCAGGAAGACATAGACGCCCTCGCCGTCGTCCGGCAGCGCCGCGACGCCCGCCGCCAGCGAGGCGGACAGACCTTCTGCGTGGCGAACAGCATGGACGAGGCGCAGGCGCTCGCGATTTCCGCCCCGCTCGGCGAAGGCCTCGGCGGCCTCCGCGACGGCCGGATCGGCGCCCCAGACCACGGTGACGCCGCGCACTGGCGCCGCGAACGCCGCCGCCAAGGCGCCGTCGAGCAGGACGCCGCCACGCCACGGCGCCAGCAGCTTGCCGCCGCCGAAACGCGAGCCCGCGCCGGCGGCGAGGATGATGGCTTCCAGCCGTTCCAACAGCACGCTCCTTATTCGCACCCTCAAAGTGGCGCGGAACGCTGTTCCCGCCTATCTTAGGCTCGATGAGCCCCTACGACGCCCCGCTAACCAGATCCACAGCCGCCAAGCGCTCCGCGCCCCTGATCGATGGGTTCGGGCGGACGGTAAGCTATCTGCGCGTGTCGGTCACCGACCGCTGCGACCTGCGCTGCGTCTACTGCATGGCCGAGCGGATGGTCTTCCTGCCCAGGGCCGAGGTGTTAACGATCGAGGAGCTGGACGCGGTCGCCTCGACGTTTGTGGGCCTGGGCGTGCGCAAGCTGCGCCTGACCGGCGGCGAGCCGCTGGTGCGCCGGGGCATCATGGACCTGGTCGAGCGGCTGTCGCGGCATCTGCGATCCGGCGCGCTGGACGAGCTGACGCTGACCACCAACGGCACGCAGCTGGAGCAGTTCGCCGGCGAGCTTGCGCGCCTGGGCGTCGAGCGGATCAACGTCTCGCTCGACACTTTGAAGCCAGACCTGTTCGCCCGCCTGACGCGGGGCGGCGACGTGGCCAAGGTGCTGGCCGGGATCGAGGCGGCGCGCGCGGCGGGGCTGAAGGTCAAGATCAACGCCGTCGCCCTGGCCCATGACAACGCCGAGGAAATCCCCGGCCTGATCACCTGGGCGCACGGCCTGGGCATGGACCTGACCCTGATCGAGACCATGCCGCTGGGCGACACGGGCGAGGACCGCACCGACCAGTTCCTGTCGCTCGCCAAGGTGCGCCAGACCCTGGACAGCTTCTGGACCCTGACCGACCTGCCGCTGCAGACCGGCGGGCCGGCGCGCTATGTGCGCATCGAGGAGACCGGCGGGCGGCTTGGCCTGATCACTCCGCTGACCCACAATTTCTGCGAGGGCTGCAACCGGGTGCGGCTGACCTGCACCGGCGTGCTGCACACCTGCCTGGGCCGCGACGATGCCGCGGACCTGCGGGCGGTGATGCGCGCCGGCCCAGAATCAGGGTTAGGCGGGCCGGACGCGCTGGAAGCCGCGATCCGCTACGCCATCGACGCCAAGCCCAAGGGCCACGACTTCCATATCGAGCGCGGCGCCGCGCCAGCCTTGGCCCGGCACATGTCGAGAACGGGAGGCTAGGGCCGTGCGCGTGCTGCTGTTCGGGCGCCTGGGCGATGTGGCCGGCTGGCGCGAGCGGGTGTTCGAGCCGGCGCCGGGCAGCCTCTTCGCACTGCGGACCCTGATCGCCGGCGAGGACCCGGCGCTGGGCGAAGCCCTGCTGGCCAAGGGCGTGCAGGCGGCGATCGACAAGGTGATCGTGCGCGGCGACGCGGCCCTGGCCGCCGGCGCCGAGGTGGCCTTCCTGGCGCCGATGAGCGGGGGCTGAGCCAGTGATCCGCCTGCAAACCGAGCCGTTCGAGCCGGGCGCCCTGCTCACGGGGTTCTGCGCGGGCCGGTCGCAAACCGGCGCCGTGGTCAGCTTCATCGGCCTGACACGGGGCGGCGACATCGAGCGCCTGGAGCTGGAAGCCTATCCGGGCTTCACCGAGGCGGAGATCGGCCGCATCGCCGAAGCGGCGCGCACGCGGTTTTCCCTGCACGACCTGATGATCATCCACCGGATCGGCCAGATCGCGCCCGGCGAGGTCATCGTCTTCGTCGCCACGGCCGCCGCCCATCGCCGCGAAGCGTTCGAGGCCGCCGACCACCTGATGGATTACCTGAAAAGCCGAGCGCCCTTTTGGAAGAAAGAGCATGGCCCGTACGGAGCCCGCTGGATCGAGCCCACCGAACGCGACCACGCCGACGCCGCGCGGTGGGATTGATGACGCTGGTCTCTGGATCACCTAAGACACCATAGCCAGCCCCTTTCGGAGCCGAACCATGAACGCCCCCATGCTCGCCCCCGGCGGCCGGATCGACGAGGACCTGAAGACCGTTCCGGTCCGCGTCGCCGTGCTGACCGTCTCGGACACTCGCGACGAGGAAAGCGACACCTCCGGCCACCTGCTGGTCGATCGGGTGAAGGCCGCGGGCCACCGCATGGCCGGCAAGGCCCTGGTGACCGACGACCGCACCGCGATCCGCGCCCAGGTGCTGGCCTGGATCGCCTCGGGCGAGGTCGACGCCATCGTCACCACCGGCGGCACCGGCCTGACCGGCCGCGACGTGACCCCGGAGGCGCTGGAGCCGCTGTTCGACAAGAAGATCGACGGGTTCTCGGCGGTCTTCCACCTGGTCAGCTACCAATCGGTGGGCCTTTCGACGCTGCAGTCGCGGGCCACGGCGGGATTGATCGGCGGGGTCTTCGTGTTCTGCCTGCCCGGCTCGAACGGAGCGGTGAAGGATGGCTGGGACAAGGTGATCGCCGCCCAGCTCGACAGCCGCCACAAGCCCTGCAACATGGTCGAACTCATGCCCCGCCTGACCGAGGTCTGAGATTGAGCCGCCTGACCCACATCGACGAGGCCGGGCGCGCGCGCATGGTCGACGTCTCGCAAAAGCCGGAGACGGCGCGCGAGGCGGTGGCGACGGGCCGGATCCGGATGAAGCCCGAGACCCTGGCGCTGGCTCTCGGCGGCGGCGGAAAAAAGGGCGATGTGCGGGCCGTGGCCGAGATCGCCGGCGTGATGGCGGCCAAGAAGACGGCCGAGCTGATCCCGCTCTGCCACCCGCTTAACCTGTCGAAAATCGCGGTCGAGGTTTCCGAAACCCCGGACGGGTCGGGTCTCAGCGTCACGGCCCGGGTGAAGACCACTGGCCCGACCGGCGTCGAGATGGAGGCCCTGACCGCCGTCTCGGTGGCGCTCCTGACCCTCTACGACATGCTGAAAGCCGCCGACAAAGCCATGACCATCGACGCCGTGCGGCTGGAGGCGAAATCCGGCGGCGCGTCCGGCGAATTCCGTCGCGAGGGGGTATGAGCACAGCGCCGCCAGGACAAGGCTGCTCCCCCGTCGGGGGAGCTGGCGCGAAGCGAGTGAGGGGGCCTTCGCCGCAGCGGAGACC
>Ga0302314_10012379_pt1 | contig 14774 bp, 6 predicted proteins | sample III_Palsa_N2_3_FD_200533 | JGI IMG/M metagenome (GOLD analysis project Ga0302314, IMG submission 200533) | Peat permafrost microbial communities from Stordalen Mire near Abisko, Sweden - III_Palsa_N2_3 | ecosystem: Environmental > Terrestrial > Soil > Palsa > Peat permafrost | place: Sweden... | reverse complement strand
GTAGGGAGCCAGCACCCGGCGCAACTCCTCGGCCAGCAGGTCGATCTCCTCCGGCGCCAGATACAGCACCGTGCTGAACGCGTCGTCCCTGCGCCACGGCTCGGGGGCCTGCTCCCGCTCGGCCAGCCAGTGCTGGTAACTCTCGTTCTCCAGACCACGGTTGAGCGAGTGGAGGCTGTCCTCGACGGCGTCCGCCGCAGCTCCCGTGGCCGCCCCCTCCTCGGCCGACCGCCCGGCGGCGCTCGCGGCCGCCCGGCTGGCGGCGCCGGCGCAGAGCCGCCAGGGGCGTGCCCGGCCGCCGCTCCGCGGGACCTCCTCGATCAGCCCGGCCCGGCCCAGCTGCCGCAGGTGGAACGAGCAGAGCCCGGAGCTCCGTCCGAGCCGGCGCCCGGCCTCATTGGCCGTCACCGGGCCTATGCGGTACATGAGTTCGACCAACGCCGTGCGCAGCGGGTGGTCAGCGAGCGGCAGTACGACATCCGCCTGCTCCAACTGCGTTGCCTGGTCCACGGATTCGCTATTCACGTTGCCAGCTTCAGGCTTTGCAAAGTAGCGTGTCAAGGACTTCGGTCGGGCCCTGGGGCTGTCGACCGCGATCGCACACCGTGTCGACAGAGCGCCCCGTGCGCGCCCCGGAGGACAGCGACCATGCCCGAGCACCACAGCCACGCCATCGACCGACGGGTCCGCCTCCAGGGCCAGCCGGTGGACAGCTACCCCGAGCGCGCGCCCGGGGCCGCCCGGGGCCGGGTGCTGCGGATCACCGTCACCGGCGAGGAGATCCTGCGCCGCACCTGCCGACCGGCCGTCGACTTCGGGACCCCTGAGCTGTCGCAGCTGATCGACGACATGTTCATCACCATGTACGTGGCCGAGGGCGCCGGGCTGGCCGCCAACCAGGTGGACGTGGACCTGCGCCTGTTCGTCTTCGACTGCCTCGACGACGACGGCGTGCGCCACGTCGGCCACATCCTCAACCCGGTCGTCCAGACGCCCGCCCCGGGCTCGCGCAGCCTGCTGGAGGCGGCCGAGGGCTGCCTCTCCGTCCCCGGCCCGCACCACGAACTCCCGCGCGAGGAAAGGGCGGTGGTGACCGGCGTGGACAAGGACGGCCAGCCGCTGACGATCGATGGCACCGGCTACTTCGCCCGCTGCCTGGTGCACGAGACCGACCACCTGAACGGCATGGTCTACCTCGACCGCCTCTCCAAGCGCCAGCGCCGCGCGGTGCTCCAGGAGATGGAGGAGGTCATGCCCTCCGTCTTCGAACGCCGCCGGACCCGCGCCCAGGCCCTCGGCGCCGTGAGCCACCCCGCCGCCGGCTGACCGCCGCCCCGCCCCGGCGCCGCTGACCTCACCCATGGTCGACATCGCGTTACCGGGGCGAGGGGATCAAGGGCGATCCGCTAGGCTGTGACCGGGCAGCCGCTGTGCGGGCTGGCCGTGCAGGCTCCGACACCACACCGGAGCCGCCACGGCCGATCGCAGAGCACCCGCCCAGGACGTTTGCCGGAAGGCGATGGATACCCCCCGGGGGGTTTCCCCACCACTTTCCGCAGGCCCCGCCTCAGTAGCTCAGGGGATAGAGCACGGCTCTCCTAAAGCCGGTGTCGCAGGTTCGAATCCTGCCTGGGGCACACAAAAGGGACATATTTTCACCACGAAACGGGCATGCCGGGCGGGTATGATACGCCCGGCGGGTCCGTTTCGTCTTTGGATAACTGCAGGTCAGGCCCCTTGGAGCTCCGTTCAGGCTCTGGGTTGAGTCCGGATCCGAAAAAGCCGTGGTCACCCGTATGGTGTAGCTCGCCAGCGTTGGGGTCCTGGCTCTCGGATGGCACTCGAAGGGCTTCGCCAACGTATTTCCAACGCATTGGAATGGATCTTGGCCCGCTGGGTGGTCTGCGGATCGTCACGATACTTCTGCCGTAAAGGCATCTGCTGGCTTGGCGCCACGCAGGGGGCGCACTCCTCCCGCCACTCGGAGAGGAGCCATGTCGCCCCGCCCGCACGAGCACTGCGACCAGCTTCCTGCCCCGACGTTTGAGCCGGCGACGCGGGTCGGGGCCCGGCGACAACCGGCCGCCGATCCCCCGCCTAGCTCAGCCGAACAGCGCCAACTGCTCATCCTCCTCAGGGGCCTGCGCCAGCCCAGGCGCGTCCAGCTGGTCGGGGTCGGCGTCCGTCTCCTCGGCGTCCTCGGCTGCCTCGGCGACCATCGGCAGGACGTAGGCCTGGGCGAGGCCGGCCAGGTGCAGTGGCAGCGGCAGGGAGAGCGCGTCCTGGTAGTCCGGTGCTTGGCGGAGCTGGTGCATAGCGAGGGCCAGCGCCTCCGGATTGTCGCCTACGGCACCGGGCATCTCGCCGCCGGTGTGGCAGGCGAGGACGGCGATCTCCACTAGGGCGGGGTTCCAGGCGGGCTTGTCGGCGTCGCTGGTCAACTCACCGGCGCGGGGGCCCCTGGTGAGCACGCGCGGACCAAGGCGGTCGGCGCCCTTGGCGGCGGCTGTGAACTGGCTGGCCTTCTCCGTAGTGCTGTAGAAGACGCGCTGGTCCTCGTCCAGCTGCGGCTGCGCCACCCACAGTCCTGCCGGGAGCCCGTTGATCCCGTCGGGGCTGCCAGTGCCCCACCACTGCGGGGTCTCCCGGCCAGCAGTGCCGCGCACCCGGACCAGCCGCAGGTCCGGGTCGAGGCTGCTGGCGGGGGCGTGGCCAGTGCGGATGAGGTCGGCGACAGTCTTGCCGTCCTGAAGCCAAGGCCAGTGCTGGCGGCTGTTCTGCGAGTGGGTGATCAGCACGGTGGGGCGGCCGCGGAGGGAGAAGATCATCCGCTGCAGGAATCGGGCGGTCTCGCCGCGCTGGCGGTCCATGTTCTTGTGCCAGCTCCACCGCGTCACCGGGGCCGGTCCGGCCGGGGTAATTGGGGTGGTCGTGTCGTCGTCGCGCTGGGCGGGCAGGACGACAGTCTTCTCCGGCTCCTCCCCGGCGAGTTCATCAGCGAGCTCCTCGGCCGGGTCCCAACCTTCGCCGGGGATCTCGGCCTTCTTGACCAGTCCGATCAGGAAGGCCGGGTAGGGGATCCAGGCGAGCGCGTCGTCGTCCCAGCCCTGCACATGGGCGAGGCCGTTGCCACCGGGGTCGGGGCAGACCCGGACCGCGACCGGCAGGTGCAGCGGCAGCCTGGTGGGTCCGTCTTTGCGGCGCTTTACCATCCAGACGGCGGCGTAGTTCAGGTTCTCGGGCAGGTCGGCGCCGAGGGTGTGCTCCGGCAGCACCCGCACGCCGAGCTGGCGCAGGCCGTCCAGCCAGCCGGACCGCACCCGGTGGTCCACGTTCTTGTCGGACTTGATCGCCCGCTCGGCCGAGGGGACTACCGCGAACTGGGTGAGCACCCCGGCGTCGGCGCAGCCGAGGCGGACTGCGAACTTGGGGTCGGTGAGGGAGGGTCGGAAGGTGCTCGGGTGGGCGATCTCGACCAGGGCGAGGGTCGGCCTGGCTGGGTCTGCCCCGTCGTCGGCGAGGCAGCCGCGCAGCCGCTCCCGCCGCTCGTGTACTGCCTGCGCGAGAACCTTGCCCTTTGAGCCTGCCCTGAGGTTCAGAGTGAGGGCGTCGGCGAGTCCGCCGGCGAGCGGCAGGCAGCGCAGGCGGACGGTCAGCTCGGGGCTGTCCCACTCCAACAGCACCGGCTTGCCGGGCACGGCGGCGTTGAAGGCGGCGCTCACGGCGTCCGGGGCACGGTGGTCGGGCTGCGGCGCGCCGCCGTCGCCGTCCAGGCCGAGGATCTCGGTCAGGGCGCTGATCGCAGCCTGGCGCAGCTCGGTGGTCTGCCACAGCAGCCGGGCATCCAAGCAGGGCTTGGACGCCACCTCCGTCGTCCCCTCAGGCCGTGCTGTCACGGCCAGCGCACGGCGGCGGGCATGCGCGAGCCGCGTCTCCTCGGCTTTCTTGGCAATGCTGCCGACGGGCTTCGGCCGGGCGTTGCCCGGCTTGTCGCCACCGACCGTGCTGCGTCTCAGCCCCGGCATGCGGAACAGCGCCTCGGGCAGGGCCTGCTCGGCCCACGCGGTGAGCTGGGAGCGCTGGTGGGACATGAGGCCGGTGCCGATCCCGTGTGCGCCCATCGCGGTGCTGTGCACCACTGCCGCGCGCACACCGCGGCCCTCGCCCAGCCAGTCCTGCGGGGAGCCAAGTAGCAGCTCCGGTTCGGGGTATGGCTGGCGAAGAGCCAGACCACGCAGGATACCGGCCGGGTCGTTGCCGACCCAGTCGATCCCGCCGACCGAACGGTCCCACTTCAGCCGGGCGATCGCGTAGCGGTCGCTGAGCGGGGCCCCGGGCAGCCAGGGCACACGTGGCAGCAGGTAAACGCTGGTCGCCCGCCGGAACGGCAGATGCAGCTGGCCGGTCCCGGCACGCGGGTGGGTGGCCCAGCGGCGCACGCCAAAGTGCAGGTGCAGGCGCGGCCTGGGATCGAACGGAGCGGTGTGCAGGGAGACGTTGATGAGGACCGAGAACCACCACTCCTTGCCCTTGACGTGTCGGGGCAGGGGCTGGGACATGAGTTCGGCACCCTGCTCGCGAGGCCCACGCGGTACTGCGCGGAAGTGCAGCGAGCCGCCCTCGAAGGGGTAGGGGTCGAGCGCGGCGATGCTGCGCGCCAGTGCGTCCGTGGTGAGCTGGAACTGGCGGGCGGGGGGTGCGGCGGTGCCGCCCTCGGTCTGCCCGCAGCCGAGCAGGTCGACGTCGGTGACGGGCTGCCAGGCGGGCGGCTCGGCCTCCAGCTCGGCTAGGGTGGCCAGCAGTCGCTGCTGGTAGGCGGGGGTGGCGAGGGACTCCTTGGGGCCAAGGGTGCGCAGCCAGGCTGCCAGCAGCTGCTGGAATGTGCGGCCGGGCAGCGGGTCAGGTGCGCCGTCTGGCACGTAGAGCCAGTAGTCGTCGGGGGCGGTGTCCAGGCCGCTGCCGCTGGGCCGGGGCCGGACGACGAGGTCGGGCGCGAGGCTCTGCAGCATGCCGTCGAGTCGCCGGGTGGGCACGGTGCGCCGGCGCTCGCGCTGCTCCTCGTCCATGCCGTACTGGTAGAGGGCGAGCAGGCTGGCGCGGACGTGTTCGGGGAAAGGCAGCGCCCGGTAGGAGGCGGTCCAGGGCTGGGCTCCGGCGGTGGTCTGGTAGGCGGCGCGTTCGATATCGCGGTAGGTGAATCCCATGACGGTTCCTCAGAGTGTGTCGGTTCGATGCGGTTCGCCGCTGTCCCGCCCGGGCAGCGGGCCGGTGTCCATGCCGCACAGGGCGTCGTAGAGCGGCTGGTAGAGCATGCGGACCAGCGCGGGGTCGGCCGGGTCGGCGAACGCGCCGGGGTCGGCGCCGGGGGCGAAGTAGGGTGCGAGGACCTCGCGCAACCTGGCGAGTAGCCCGCTGTCGGTGCGGCGGCGTCGTCGGCGGGGCTTGGCGACGGTCGGTGCGTACAGCTCGGCGTCCTGCAGCGGGGGCGGGGCCAGCGACTCCGCCAGAGCGGGGGCGAAGGCGGCGTCGACGAAGACCACACGGGCCGGTACGCCGCCGCGTACCAGGCGGCCGATGACCTGCCAGATCGTCACCAGCTGGTCCCAGGCGAAGGCCTGCTGCTCCGTCGGGGAGAGACGGGACCAGATATAGCGACGGGTCAACAGGCGACGCCACTCCGCGCGGGCGATCCGGCGGAAGTCCAGGCCGGCCCGGCTGAGTGAGGACGCCTTGGCGACCACGTCGCTGAAGGTGCCGACCTCGGGATGGGGGACTAGGTCGCGGATGAAGCGGGTCACCCAGTCGTTGATGGCGAGGACGGCCAATGACAGGTCGTCGGGGCGCGGGTGCGGGCGGACCAGGAAGAACACTGTGCCGAAGGCGGCGACCCGCTCCTCGTTGGGGGTGCGGGCGGTGCTGAGAATGTTGTGGCCGCGCTCGACCGCCAGCAGCGGTGCCACCAGCAGTTCGGCCTCCTCGTCCTCGGCGAAGGAGGCTAGGTCGCCGCGGCGCAGCGGGCGCGCCTGGCGGTCGGCGCCGGGACGCGGGTCCTCACTCTGCTCCTCCAGTTCGGCGTCATCCTTCACCAGCACCCGGACCCGGCCCTGCCAGCGCGGGATCTCCTCCAGCCGGGCCGCAGCCGTGATGGCGTCGCGGTAGCTGCCGACCAGCAGCAGCGCCCGGCGTCGCCTCGGGTCGGCGATCTGGGCGAGCTCGCGTTCCAGCGGGCTGGGTGTCTGGAGGCGTTCGGACTTGGCCAGTTTCCCTACCAGCTCCCGCAGGATCTCGGCGCGCAGTTCCAGGCGTTGACCGGAGAGGCTGATCGGCCGACCGTCCCGGTGGTACTGGAAGTCGGTGCGGAAGCTGGTTTGCCGGATAGCCTCCAGGGCCTTCTCGTTCGGCTTCAGCACGGCCTGAACCGGGGCCAGCACATGGGCGCGGGTGGAGGTGCCGGCCCAGCTGGTGCCGGACATCAGCAGGACCCGCGGCCCCGGTTGCGCCGCCGGGTTGGCGGGGTGGCCGTGGTGGTCGTCGATGGGTCCCAGCTCGGGGAGCGCGTGCAGCAGTTCGCGGCCGACTCCGGCGCAGCGGAAGAAGCGGAGCGTGCCCGTGCATCGGCCCTCGGCCTCGGGCGCGCCGTCGGGCTCGTCGGGGAGGTACTGGAAGCCCAGCACGTTGCCCATGGGCGACTCGGGGACCAGCGGGGCGTAGTCGAGCGGGGGACGCCGGGAGAGCTCATTGTCGGCGGCGTCCAGATGCAGCGCCGCCTCCACCTGCGGCCACAGGAAGGTGAGCCGGGACAGTCGTTGGTTCAGCGCACCGAGGAGCAGCATGAACTCCAGGCGCTGGGCGTTGAGTTCGAGCCAGTCCTCGGTCCCGCGGTCAGGAGTCCCGGGTGGGAAGGCCGGGTGGAGGAAGAGGGCCGGGGCGGTGCCGTCGAGCGCGGGGGCATCGGTGAGCAGGCGGGCGAGCAGCGCGCGGACGCGGGCCCTGGTCCGCTTCGGGTCCAGGCTGTGCAGCAGGTCGTGTGCGGCGCGGACCAGTTCGTCGGTGTCGTGGCGGTCGGTGTCGTCGCCGTAGGGCCCGTCGTCGCCGAGCGGGTCGTCGCGGAAGAGGTCGAATACCTTGGTTACCTCGGTGCGGCGGGCGGCCCATGGCGTTGGTGCCGGGTCCGCGGCGGCTGGTCGCGCGTCGTCGGGGTCTTCGAGGTCCTCGTCCTCCTCTTCGTAGAGCTCGGCCTCGTCGCGGACGGTCTCCGGTGGCGTGTCGGCCCGGCGGCGCGAGGGGTACCAGTCCTCCAGTAGCTTCTCCTGGAGTGTCCACGGGCTGAAGTAGTCCAGGTCGGCCCACTCCCGGACTCCCCGGTCGCCGATGAGGGTCTCGTAGAGCCGGTCGGCCGATGCGCTGACGACGGACAGGGCGGAGTTGAAAAGCGCGACGTCACGGTCCGAGAGCGGGATGCGGCCAGCCCGGGAGAGCTCGTCAATCTTCTGAGTGTGCAGCCGATCGAGCCAGGACTCCGGACCGCGGATCACCAGAGTCGCTGCGGGCGCGAAGGCGTCGTCCAGATTCATCTGCACCCGATCGACCTCGTCGACGATCACGATGTCGCTGCGCAGGCAGGCCAGTTCCAGGTAGCGCAGCCGTTCCGCGTTCAGGTGCCGCGGCACCGGGCTGTGGACCAGCGAGGCGGGGTTGGCCACCCAGATCAGCGCGTCCACCAGCTCCCTTGCGGCCCCGTGCCGCGGGCAGGCTCCCCAGATCGGGCAGCCGTGCCGTTCCCCGGCCAGGTCGTGGCCGGACCGGTCGGGGGCGGCGGCCGACGGACCCTGAGCGTTCCCGTGGCGGAACCGTCCGACGGAGCGGCTCGCTTCGGCGTCGGGATCCTGCTGCTTCCGGTCCGTGCCGACCGGGTACAGCGAGGTGCACGGGGCGTCGGCGTAGCGCAGCGGTTCGGCAGCCTCCACCCCCCGCTGGGCGTCCAGCACGCAGACGGTGCTCAGGTCCGCGAAGCCGGGGTCGTCGTGGAGCAGTAGCGGCAGCCCGGAGCGGCCCGCGATCCTGCGGTGCAGCCGCTGCACATGCCGTTCGCGCATGCTGCCGCCGAGCACCGGCGCGGCGGCGAGCCCGAGAGCGCGGAAGACCTGGACGGTGTTCAGCTGGTCGGCGACGTCGCCAACGACGAGGGTGGTGCGCAGTCCCCGTCGCGCGCCCCAGACGGCGATCAGAGTCATCAGGGTGCTCTTGCCGGCGCCTACCATGCCCACCAGGTGCACCAGTCGGTCCAGTCGCAGCGCGGTGGCCGCCTCGAAGCCCCGGCCGTCGGCGCTGCGAACGTCCAGCCGCAGGTCGGCCAGGCGGCGGGCCCAGTCGCCCCGCCGGGCAGCCGGTCGCCGCGCCTCGCGCTCGTCCATCCAGCGCGCGGTCTCCGCGAGTTCGGCCAACGGGACCTCCAGCGGGCCGAGGTGCGCTGGGGGCCGCAGCAGGTCATGCCCGGGCGGCAGCGGCAGGACCAGCTCTGTCGGCAGCGTGACCTGGGCCTGGCGCCGCCGCTGGACGAACAACTGCTCGCCCTCGCTGGCGATCCGCAGCGCCCGCTGGTCCAGGGCGGGCCGGTGCTCCAGAGCAGCGTCGTAGGCGTCGAATCGGTCGGCGGCGACGAGCAGCGGGGTGCGTACGGCGGCGACGTCGTCCTCGGAGACGCGGTACGCGCGCAGACGTTCCGGCAGCCCGCGATAGGCGGCCAGGCTCTGCTCCCAGGTGCGGTGGCGGCGCAGCGTCCAGAGCAGGTGCCGGGCATTCGCGACCAGCTGCTGCTTCTCCTCGGTTTGGGCGAGTCCGGACGCGGCGGCGAAGGGGTAGCCGCCGAGCAGCGGCCAGACGCTGTCGGCGGGCAGCTCCGGGCCCAGACGTTCCAGCAGTCGAAGCCCGAGTTCGACCTGGCACAGCAGCACCGGTTTGACGTCTTCGTGCCCGGTGGGCCAGGGGTACAGCGCCTCGGCCACGGGCTGGTACCAGGACTTGCGGTCACGCATCGGAGTCTCCAGGAGCGTCGGCGACGGAGTCGCCGTCGAAGGGTGAGTCGGTACCTTCTGTCGGGCCGATCCGCGCGCGGGCGGACCGGTCGCCGCGCAGCCGGGCCTTCGCTGCCCGCACCAGCTGGCGGTCGGTCAGCAGCCGGAGACCGGCCGCACGGGCAGTCCGATTCCTGGCGAAGACCTCCAGGTAGTCCGGTCGGGCCCGGACCCGGTACTCCGGCACCACCCAGCACGCCTCGTCGTATCCTGGCTCGGATCGAACCGGGGCCGCTTTGCGGCCGAGCAGCCCGGGGTGTGCCTGGTCCTTCACATCGATCGCCCAGACGCAACCGTCGGGAAAGGTGATCCGCAGATCGTAGGCGTCGAAGCCGGGCCACATCTCCACCGGCAGCTCCAGCGCGTGCAGTTGCTGCTCCAGTTCGACCTCGGCCCGCCCCGGGCCGGTGACGAACTGGCGCAGCGGTCTGGCGAGCTGGCATACCTCGCCGACCTCGTCCGGGTCCAGCACACGTCCGCGCGGAGCCGGCCCCTGGCTGCGACATTGGTCCCGCTCGCACCACCATCCGCCGTCCACCAAAGGGGTGAGCAGCGTGAGGCACCGTCTGCAGGCGGTGTAGACGCCGTCGCGGCGGTAGGCAGCAGGAGCCAGCTCGTAGATGTCGTCCAGGAGGGCGCGGACCGGTTCGAGGTAGAGATCGGTGGCTATTTCGAACTGGTCGTGGCTGGTCAGCACGGGCCGCTCGACCAGCAGCCTGCGGAACGCGGAGTAGCTCTGGGGCTGGCAGGCGTCCTGGGACAGCCGCATGGCGCGGTGCACGACCATGCGGTCGTACTGCGAGGCAGCGGTGTCCCTGCCCTGGGCCCACCACTCGTGGCACAGCTGGGTGGGCTCGCCCGAGTGGCGGTCGACCAGGAAGTCCTCCGGGCCGAACGCGTCGGACGGCAGGTCGAGCGGCCAGTCCTCCAGTGGCCTGGTCCGACACCAGCGCAGCAGGTTGGGCAGGCTCGTCGGCGGGTCGATCCGTTCGCGCAGGCAGGCGAGGACAACGCGGTCGAGCGCGCGCTGCGCCTCCGGGTCGTAGGGGAGGCTGAAGGATTGCAGGGACCCGGTGTCGGCGAGGCGGACTACGGCAGTGGCCAGGGTCCGCAGCAACGGGACGTGGGAGTGGTCGAGCCAGTCGGCGGGCTCACGGGAGGAAGGCATGAGGTTCACCTGTCCTGTGCTTCGGACGTGCGCGTGGCTGGCGCCTGGTTCTCGGTCGTGTACTCGCGGCCGGGGGGGCACCAGCTGCGGACCTCGCAGCGATGGCAGTGCTCTTCCGGGACAGGCTCGAAGCCGGCGTCGCGCAGCAGGGGTTCGGCCAACTCGGCCACGAGCTCGCGGGCCTCGGCGACGACCGCCGGGCGGGAGGGGTCGAGCACCTCCAGGACGCAGTCGTCGGCGTGCAGCAGTTCGAACTCCACGCGGGAGCGGCGCAGCTCACCGTCCGGCACTTTGGCGTTCATCAGCAGCACGGCGAGCGCCAGCTGCGGGTACTGGCGCATCAGCGGCTTCCGCTCGTACAGCCGTGAGGAGGAGGTCTTGGTCTCGCGCCAGTACCAGGCATCGCCGCGCGTGTAGAGAAGGTCGGGTGTGGCCATGACGACCACGTCCAGCTCGGGGACATAGCTGGTCAGCTGGTGCACTGGCTGCACCAGGTCGCGCGGGCCGAGGCCGCCCAGCGGGCAGAGGGCGTCATGTTGGGCCAGCATCGTCGCTGCCTGTATGGCCGCGTCGCCGGTCAGCCGGAACTCGTCGGCGCTCCAGTCGGCCGGGTCGGCCGGGCGCGGGGCCTCGCGGCAGGGGCGGGAGGGCCGCGCGCGGTGCCGCAGCTCCAGTGCCTTGTCCACGAGACGGCCGCGGACGGTCGCGTCGGTCTCCGGCAGAAGGGCCTTGATGCCCAGCTGCCGGGTCAGGTGGTACTGGGCCGGGCACGTCTTGTGGACCCTCAGGTCCCACGCGGACAGGCTGCGCCGGGGTCGAGGTGTCGCGCCCGGTGCCCCGCCCCACAGTCCGGGGGTACGCGGCAGCTTGGCGCAGCCGCTGACGGCCTTGCAGGAGACGCAGCTCGTCCCGGGGTGGGCCTCGGTGTCCAGGCTGACCCGCCGCAGCGCGGGGACGGCGTGCTCCAGGTACTGGCGCCTGGTCTCCTCCTGGTCCCAGTCCAGCAGGAGACGCGGCTCGCCCTCGGTGCAGCCGTAGGCGAAGACCCGTACCCGCTCTGGCCGGGGGTTCTGACGATCCGCTGGAGTGAATGGTTCGTCCCACTTCGGCCGGGGCCCCTCCTCGCCGGTGGCCAGGACATACGCCGCAACCGCGAGTTCGGCGGGTGGGCGGTCGGTCCTGGCGGTGGTCTTGGACGGCAGCCACAGGTCGCGGTAGCGGCCGTCGGGGGACTGGCAGTGCAGCCCCCAGGCGGTCTGCTCGAAGCGGCTGATGCCCCGGGCATCAGGGACGCCGTCCCGGGTGGAGTAGGTCGCCACCCAGTCCTGACGCACGGCCGAGGTCCGCCGAGCGGCAATGCCGGGGAGGCGACCGGACTCCACTGCGTCCATGGCTGCGAGGAGGAGGGGCAGTGCCTCGACGGTCCACTCCAGCAGGCTGGGGTGGGCAGGGCCGCCGTAGCGGCCGAATCGGCCAGCCGTGCGGTGAAGTTCGCGGACAACCCAGTCTAAAACCTTCTTGTCGTGTTCAATCAGGAGTGCGGCCTCGATGAGGGGAGCGAAGGGGAAGTCGATCAGCGGGGCGTAGCCACGGGGCCGATCGGAGACGGGGACGAGCAGCGGCCGCATCTTGACGCTTGTGGCGCGGGGGCAGTCCCGTTCGTCCTCCCGCACGTCGACACTGCTGACCCGCACAAGCTTGGCGTCCCCACGGACTCCCGCTGGCACCTGCCATTTATTCATTCGTTCTGCCCCCGCGTGCATGGGTCGGCTGCTGGAAGAGAGCGGTGCTATCTCAGAGTCGCATGAGACTGTGAACTGAGTCAATCGATGAAATGGTCGAGTGTCGAGTTGCGGGTATGATGCCGCACTACGACAGGGAGAGTCGCCGAGGGTGGCAGGGAACAGGAGAACGGCAGTTGCGTGAGGGTGAGCTGGTGGGGGGCCGCTACAGGCTGGTGCTCTCGGTGGGGCACGGTGCCATGGCTCGGGTGTGGCGGGCTGATGACTCGGCGGCCGGCGGCATCGTCGCCGTCAAGTTCCTGGAGCTGTCCGCAGACCAACTGAGCGGCATGGACGAGGAGGAAGCGCGCGAGACCTACCGCGTCGCCCGTCTCCGGTTCGCTCAGGAGGGCGAGCTTCTGAAGGAGATCACGCACCCGAGGGTGCCCAGGTGCCATGCGACCGGGACTCATGCCGGTGTGCCCTACATCGTGATGGACTTCATTGAGGGAGTGCCGCTCAACGCCTTCCTCCGCAAGCGCCGACCGTTGCCGCTGGCTGCTGCCGCAGCAATCGCGGTCCAGGTCGCGGACGCACTGCAATCTCTTCACACCGCCAATCCCGGGCGTCCGCTGCTGCACCGGGATGTGAAGCCGTCGAACATCATGCTCGCCCAGGACAGCGGCCTGGCCATGCTGCTGGACCTTGGGATCGCCAAGCCACTGACAGCGGAGGCCGCCAAGTACACCCAGCAAGGACAATCCCTGGGTACGGTGGGCTACCAGTCGCCAGAGCAGATTCGCGGCCAGACCGTCACCTGCGCCTCGGATGTGTACGGGTTCGGCTGCCTGTGCTACGAACTGCTGACCGGGCGCCCGCCCTTCCTGGAGGGGGAAGGCAACCTGGCGGTGCAGCATCTGACGCAGAGCCCGTTGCCGCTGGACGTCTTCGCGCCTGGCGTGCCTGGAGAACTGAGCGACCTCGTGCTTCAAACACTGGCCAAGGACCCTGCCCGTCGTCCAGAGATGGCGGAGGTGCTGCGGGTACTCGACCGTTTCCGGCCGAAGCTGGGCGACCCGGCTCCGCAGCCCCGCCTGGACCCTGATCCCACGTTGCCGTTCCGCTGCCCCCAGACGCCCCAGCAGCCAGCGACCGCATTGGAGGAGCCTGGCGGCCAAGACGACGAATCGGAGTGGCTGTCCGCCCGGGCCGTGGAGCGGGACTGCGACCTCGCCCGGCGGGAACTGGACCGCGGGGCCCCGGGCGAGGCGGTGATCCGGCTGGCCGGGATCACGCGGACCGCCCGTGGGCAGTGGGGCCCGCGACGGCCGCCGGTCCGCGAGGTCTGGCGGATCGCGGCCGAGGGCCTTCGCCTGCGCGGAAGCGCGGCCGACGCCGCGCGACTGTATGAGCAGCTGGCGGAGGACTGGCAGGCGAGCGAGGTCCCCGCTGACCGTGCGGAGGTGTTGGTCTGGCGGTTGCGCGCCGCCGAGTGTCGGCTGCCGGAAGCCGTCGTACCTGCGCTGCGCGAGGTCGCCGAGGTTGAAGCAGCCGCTGAGGATCTGCCGATCGACCTGGCCGGAAGGGTGCGCGCGGTTCGCGAGGATGTTGAGGACATCCTGTCAGGACTGGGGTATGCGGAAGAGGTCAGAGCGCTGCTCGACCAGGCGAACGGCGATTGCGACCGGTAGGGCGTTCGGGCCGCCGCATCAGTCCTGCCAGTCCTGCGGAAGCCGACCGGCTGCCAGGCCGTCACTCAGGTCCCGCAGCAGTCCTGCGCTGACCTCGCGCAGCTCGTGCAGCACAGCGTCCAGCCGGGACACTCGCCGGAACGCGGTGCCGTAGCGCAACTGCTCGTCGACCGGCAGCTGCAGGACCTGGAGCCTGCGGACGTCGACCCGGGCAGAGACTGACGCGTGGGTGCCCGCCTGGCGACCGTTCGCAGGGGCGCGCAGGCAACCGGCGAGGAAGTCGGGGTCGAGTAGCGTAGGGTCGGGGCGCAGGGCACAGAGCTGAGGACCGAGGACCAGAGCGGATCGGGACTCCACCCAGGCAGAGAATGTCCGGGCGACTCCGGCCACCACCACGTCGCCGGGCCCGGCAATCACCAGGCCTGCGGCCTCGGCCGGATCGAGCCAACCGCTTGGAGCCTCGTCCATCAGCAGGTCGCCGATAGTGAGCACTGGGAGGCCGCCGACCTCGGGCGTTCCAGAGCGGACGACGGACTCGGTCGGCAGATGGCCGACGTGGAGCGTCAGAGCCCCGGCGCGCACGAGCTCGCCAACTGTCGTTGTGCCAGGGACGGAAGGTACGGATGGGTCCCAGTCGATCGTACGCAGCCCGCTCTTCGACTGCGTCAGTCGTTCAAGGACCCGGTCGAGATCTGCCCAGGTGCGGGCGAGTGCTTGTTCGCCGCCTGCGGGTAGTACGGGCGTATGCCGGGCCGGGGTGAGATCGACCTCGTCGTCCAGCAGTTCAATCAAGGGAACGGCAGTGGCGCGAACCATTGAGCGGGCGGAAACGCTCTCAGTAGGATTGAGGCATTGGGCAGCGGAATCAAGGGCATCGAGGACTTGCTCGCGCAGCCTCGGCCAGTTGATCGGCAGGGCCTTCCGATCGGCCGCGTCCACCTTGCCGGCCGCGTCGACCATCAGCACGGATGGAGTCTCGTTTGGGAAGTCGGTGGCGTCGACGGCCTGGAGTACCCATAGGTGGAGGGAGATGCTGTACGGCGGGGCGGCCCCCGCAGGCAGCGCGATCACCGCGCGCAGCGCCCCGGAGCGGAGCAGTGCGCCTCGGATGCGTCGGCCG
>Ga0302314_10012378_pt1 | contig 14774 bp, 10 predicted proteins | sample III_Palsa_N2_3_FD_200533 | JGI IMG/M metagenome (GOLD analysis project Ga0302314, IMG submission 200533) | Peat permafrost microbial communities from Stordalen Mire near Abisko, Sweden - III_Palsa_N2_3 | ecosystem: Environmental > Terrestrial > Soil > Palsa > Peat permafrost | place: Sweden... | reverse complement strand
GTTCTTCGGGCGGATGAAGGGCAGGGCGGTGAACACGAACAGCACCTGGCTGAGCCCGATGGTGGCCACCATGACCAGCACCCTCGGACGGTCGGCGAGCCTGCGGAGGAGCACTTCGCAGAGCGCGCCGGCGCCGGCGGCCAGGCCGAGCGCCAACGCCAGTGAGAACCAGTAGTTGAATCCGAAGTCGTAGAAGCACTTCACCAGGAACACGGCGGCCACCACACCCAGCTGGCCCTGGGCGAAGTTGAGGACCCGGTTCGTCTTGTAGATGAGGACGAGGCCCATGGCCAACAGGCCGTACCCGAGTCCGGTGATGACCCCCTGGACGAGGACGAAGTTGGGTACGGACACGGTGGGCCCTAGCCCAGCCCGTCCACCGCGGCACCGAGGAACACCGGGCGCAACAGGTCGGTGCGCTCGAGCAGGTCAGCGGTGGGGCCGTCGAAGAGGACCTGGCCGCGCTCGAGGAAGATCGACCGCCGGGCCAGGCTCATGGCCCGGTTCACACTCTGCTCCACCAGCACAACGGTGGTGCCATCGCCGTTGACCTGCCGCACGATGTCCATGAGTCGGTCGACGGCCTGCGGTGCGAGCCCGAGAGCCAGCTCGTCGATCATCAGCAACCGGGGTGCCGTCATCATCACCCGGGCCAGCGCCAACATCTGCTGCTCCCCGCCCGACAGCGACCCGGCCGGCTGGTGCAGCCTCGACGCCAGTTCGGGGAACCGGTCGAGGGCCTCGTCGACCGCCGTCCGCGCCGCCGACCCCCGGCCGCGCAGCGTGTACGCCCCCAGTTGGAGATTGTCCCGCACCGTGAGACCGGGAAACGTCATCTTCCCGCCCACCAGCAGGGCCACGTGCTGGTCGACGATCTGCTCGGGCTCCAAGTACGTACAGGTGACCCCGAAGATGCGGATCACGCCGCGGTGGGGATGCTCGAGCCCGGCCACGGTGCGCAGCAGGGTCGACTTACCGGCGCCGTTGGTCCCCAGGAGGGCCACGATCTCCCCGTCGGCCACGTCGACGTTCACGTCGAAGAGCACCTGGTTGGCGCCGTAGCTGACGTCGAGGTTGTGCACCTGCAGTGCCACCACCCCTCCCTCGGCCTGGAGGCGCTTCCCTTCGCCGTAGCGCTCGAGGACGTCCTCGATGACCATCGAGATGTCTCGCTTCACGTACCGGGAGCCGACGAGCAGCATGACCCCGCCGACCACGCACACCGGGCCGATGATGGTGAGCGCCACGGTCGGACCGTGCAGGTACCCGGCGGCGTCACTCACCGCGCCGAGCAGCACACCCCCGGCGAAACCGCCGAACACCAGTGCGGCCACGCCGAAGAGGGCGAAGCAGATCGTCCGCATCTCCGGCGGGGCGGTGGCGGCCAGGGTCAGGAAGATGCAGATGGCCAGCGGCGAGATCGCCGCGGTGGCCACGAGCTGGAGGGCCACCACCATCCACAGCTGCGGCATGTAGAGGGAGGTCACGAAGACGACGCCGTAGATGGCGATGCAGATCCCCGCCACCACCAGGGGACGCTCGGGCGAGCGCCGGAACATCCGGTCGCCGATCACGTAGGCCACCGGGAGGCCGAGGAATGCGGCCAGGCCGATGATCGAGGTGACCTCGCCACGTTGGGCGGTGTCGAGGCCCCAACGCCGGGCGAAGTAGAGGTTGCCGAACAGCGGCCCCCCGGTACCGGCGAATCCGAGGATGGACACCGCCACCAGCTCGAAGTAGATGGAGCGGATCCGCAGCAGGCGGGTCGTCGCCGAACCGAGGAGCACCCGGGGGGCCTTGCCCTGTTGGGCGTGGACGTCCATCCCCGATGCCTTCAGGATGTGACTCGACTCGTTCTGTCCCTTGTCCGGCTCGTGCAGGGTGAAGAGGGACAGGGCGATGGGCACGCCGGCCAGTGCGATCAACATCCCCCATCGCCAGCTGTGCCCGACGGCGACGATGAGGGTGAAGATGAGGATGCCGATGGTCAAGGACAGTGGGTCCGAGAGGTTGTGCCAGCTGAACACCCGGCCGCGCCCTTCGGTGGGGTAGGCGTCGGACAGGTACGAGTTGTGCACGGTCTCGCTGACGTTGAACCCCACCGAGGCCACCAGGTAGAGGAAGGTGAACGCCCACACATTCGGGGCCAGGGCCATCAGGGGGGCGACCAGGGCGAACACCAAGAGGGCCACCCCAGCGACCACTTTGCGGCTCCCCCGGTCGGCCCACAGCGCGAGGGGCACCGCCCATGCCAACTGGGCCACGGCGGCGACGAAGGTCACTGCCCCCAGCGCGGCGTCGTGCATGTGGAAGCTGTGTTCGAGATTCTGGCCGATGACCGAGATCCCGTTGCCGAAGGTGTCGGGCACGATGGCCGCCGCCGTGAGCAGGACCAGCGGCGCGTAGCCGTACTGGCGGAGGATTCCGGCGAGCGGTGGCGGCTTGCCCTCCCCGGTGCCGGGCATCACCGCCAGGTCGGCGATGAACTCAGGGCGGCCCGATCGGGCCACGACCTCCTGGAGCAGCTCGTCGGGGACCGCGAAGTCGAACCGCACCTGGTCGCCCATTGCCGGGGAACCCTACCCGCGTGCCCGTCGCCGGGCCCGGTCTTCCACCACCGGCGCCGGGACGGCGGTGCGCTGGTATCCGTGGGCGGCCGGTGCGCCCCCGATTGTTCTCATCGGCACAGTGGCGACAACTCGAGGTCGATGAGCGTGCCGGCGACCCGGTCGTCATGGGGAACACGCTCGGCGTAGAACCGGGCGAGGGCCGGATCCACGGCAACCTGGTGGACCACCGGGTCCAGGGTGTCGACGCCCCAGGGAGTGCCGGTCGCCCGGGCCCCCAGAAGTGCGGCACCGGCTGAGGCCGCCTGTCCCGATAGGCGAAGCCGGACCGGCAGTCCGGTGGTGCCGGTGAGCACCTCGACCCACACCGGCGTGTCGGCGGCGCCCCCGGTGAGCCCGAGGCCGGTCACGACGGGGCCCGCCGGTTCCCGGGCCTCCATCCGGGCCAGGCATCGCTGCACGTCCCGGGCCACCGCCTCGAACACGGCGCGAGCCAGGTCGCCGGGTTCGAGCTCGTTGGACAGGCCCACGAAGCCGGCCCGGGCCCCCGGGCGCCACCACGGTGCGCGGGCGCCAGACAGCCATGGGACGGCGGTGACGCCGCGGGCCCCCGGCGGGCTGGCCGCCGCCAGCTCGGCCAGCTCGGACGGTGACCGGCCGCACAGGTCGGACAGCCACGACAGGAGCGATCCGGCGGCCGAGGTTCCGCCTTCCAGCTGCCACCCGCCGACGGCACGGGTCGTCACGACACCGGAGGGTGGCGGCATGTACATGGGTCCCACCGGCAGCGAGATGTTGGCCGTCGTGCCCCAGCTCACCATGGGGACGGTGGCGCCGGCATCGGTGCCCAGAACCTCACACTGGCGGTCCCCGGCGCCGATCACCACCGGGATTCCGGCCGGGAGATCGAGAAACTTGGCAGCGTCGCCCGTCACCGTCCCGATCACCGTGTCGGAGGGCACGACCGGAGGCAGCCGGTCGCCCACCAGTAGAGTGACCTCGTCGACGACCGTGCCGTCAGGTCCGTAGCAGCCGGTGAGTGACGCCATCGTCGGGTCGGTGGCCACCATCCCGGTCAGTCGCCAGGCCACCAGGTCGCGTGGGCCCAGGATCCGGTCGCTCCGTTCGAGCTCGTCGGCGCGGTTTGCGGCCACCCACGCCAGCCGATCCACCACGGAGACCGCCCGACGCTCCTCGTCGTCGTCGCCCGCACCGGCGGACCGGACGTCCGACCACACGATGGCGGGACCCGTCGGCGTGCCGGCGGCGTCGAAGAGCCCGAAGGTCTGTCGGGCGCCGGTGCACGAGATCGCCTCGACCCCGTCGAGCCGGCCTAGGGCTCGCGCCCCCAGCGCGGCGCACGCCCCCACCACCGCATCCCACCATGTCGAGGCGTCCTGCTCGCTCGCACCGGGCGCCGGGCTCGTCGTGTGGAGGGCGGCCTCGGCCAGGTCGACCAATCCGTCCGACTCCCAGAGCGCCGCCTTGACCCGGCTGGTGCCGAGGTCGAGCGTGAGGATCATCCCGGGTGGACGATGGCCGCCAACCGGGCGGCCACTCCGGCCGGGTCCGGGTCCTCGATGATGGCCCGCCCGACGGCCAGGCCGGCTCCACCACCGTCGATGACATCCTGCGCCACCTGGTCGACCGGCGCGCCGACCACCTGGAGCGGACCGCCCAGGAACAGGACCGGGACGCCGACCGACTCCACCACCCGACGTACCGCGGCGATCCGATGCGGACCCGCCGGCACGAACGGCACCGGGACCTTCAGCAGCGGCGAGCCGATGTCGTGGGCGATGATCGCGGCGAGCACGATGTCGTCGGGAGCCCGGGACATGGCACCGTCCCGCCAGAAGATCGGTTCGATGAGCGCCTCCATCTTCGCCGAGCGCGCTTCTTCGAGGACGCGGCCGAGCAGCTCCAGGGCGGCAGCCCCATGCGAATCGTCGGGCGCGATCCGGGTCATCAACTTGACCCCCGTCCATCCGTCGGCCGCGGCCCGACCCACGGTGGCGACCAGGCGGTCGTCGAGCTCGAATGCCGAACCGGCCAGCCCGGTCCGGTTGAGGGAGAGGTACGTACGCACGTCCCGGCCCAACCCACCATCGCCCGCGATGTCACTCCCCGCGATGTCACTCCCCGCGATGTCACCCAACGGCTGCGCCGTGGCCAGGATCCCGTCGCAGTGGGCCATGGCGGCGCGCAGCGCCGCCAGATAGTCGTCGTAACGCTCGACAGTGGGCACGCCGCGCGCCCGGTGGTCGGCCGCCAGGATCAGGAGCCGGCCGTCACCCTCGATGCCGCCACTAGTGGTCACGTCGCCTGGTCCCCGAGGCCGGACAGGGCGAAGACGATCTTGGCCATCGAGGAGAAGTCCTCCCGTCCGTACCCGGCGACGGTGGTGGCGGTCAGGACCTGCCGGGCGGTGGCCGTCGAGGCCAGGGGCACCCCCATCCGGGCGGCGTAGGACAGCGCCAGGTCGAGGTCCTTGGCCATGAGGTCTGTCATGAAGCCGGGCTGCCACCCGTTCGAGGCCGGGCTCGCGGCCACCACACCCGGGACCGGGAGGCGGGTGCGCACCGCCACACAGTCCCCGGTGGCGTGGACCAGGACTTCGTGGAGCTTGGCCATGTCCACGCCCGACGTTCGGGCCAGGGCGGTCGCCTCGGAAGTGGCCAGCATCTGGGCCGCGTAGATCAGGTTGTTGCACAACTTGACCACCTGGCCCATCCCGGGGCCGCCGACGTGGACGATCAGCCCGGCGAAGGCACCGAGGGTCGGGCGGATCCGGTCGAGGGTCGTCTCGTCACCGCCGACCATGAGGGTCAGGGTTCCGGCCTCGGCCCCGGCCGTACCCCCCGAGAGGGGAGCGTCGAGGAACTCGGCACCGGTGGCCGTGACCCGGGCGTGCTGGGCCCGGGCCACATCGGGGTCGATGGTGGAGCAGTCCACCACCACCTGTCCCGGACCGAGGTTCGCCAGCATGGCGGTAACCACTTCTTCCACCTGCGACGAGCTCGGAACGCAGAGGAACACGATGCCGGCGGACGAGGCGACACCGGCCGGCGAACCCCCGTCGACCGCGCCGAAGGCGACGGCCCGGTCGATCGGGCCTCGGCTGCGCGAAGCCACCGCCACCTCGTGGCCCGACTCCACCAGGTGGCGGGTCATCGGCAGACCCATGGCCCCGAGCCCGACGAATCCGATGTTCATGTTCTCCTCCTGGCCGCGGCGCGTCGGGCAACGGTGTGTCCTCGGTCCGGTCGACGACGATCACGGAACCGCCTGCCTGCCGGCCACGCCCGAATCAACGTGCGAACCGAGGGAGCCACGCCGCCGTCCCTTCGAGGAGCTCACCCACCATGGCCTCGGTGTCGGCGAGGTCGCCCCGGCCGGCCAGCGGGTCGAGCAGGAAGGCGGCGGCGGCGGTCTCCCGGTCACCGCTCAGGGCGGCATCGAGCGTCAGCTCGGTGACCGCGGCGTGGCGGCGGACCAGTTCGGCGAAGGGTGCCGGCAGCGGGGCCACGTCCCGCCCCCGGATGCCCTCTGCATCCACCACACACATCGACTCGACGACTGCACCTTGTGGGGCGTCGGGCACCTGGCCCGCATTGGGAATGTTGACGGGAAGCTGCCGTGGCGACCCGGTGACCAACGAGTCGATGACCAGGGCCGGGAGCTCGCCCGACTGCCACGTCTGGAGATTCTTGGTGCCGTCGAGCCACCCGTCGACATCGGCCACGTACCCGTCCTGGTGGCCACGGCGGGTGGCGATGTCGGTGAGGCCGATGTTGAACTGCTCCCCCCATCCGGAGGACTCGGTGAGCACCCACGGCACGAACTCGGCCAGGTGACGGTCCCCGGCGGCGGGCAGCGCCCCCCACCGGTCGAGGAAGTGGAGCGCCAGGGTGTGACGCCGGCAGAAGTCGAGCGGGGAGAACTCCTCAGCCGGCTTCTGGCCCGGGTGGGGCGCCAGGGCATCCATCCCTCCGGCATCGGCCACCATCTGGCGCAAGACCTCGAATCCGTCCTTCCCATCGACATCGAGGGCGGAGACCACCGGGAAGTGGTTCACACCGGCCACCGTCGCCCTCACCGCTTCGGCAGGCAGTCCTGTGGCGATGGCCAGGTCGAGAGTCCAATTCCCCACTTCGTGGCAGAGGCCGACGGCCTTGACGTCGGTCTCCCGGCAGACCGACCGGGTGAGGCACGTCATCGGATTGGTGATGTTGAAGAGCCAGGCGTCCGGGCACACCTCAGCCATGTCGTCGGCAATGCCGATCAGCACCGGGACGTTCCGTAGCGAACGCGCCACCCCACCCGGGCCGACGGTGTCGCCCACCGACTGGCGGATCCCGTGCCGGGCGGGGACCTCGAGATCGACAGCCATCGAGTCGAAGCCGCCGGTCGAGATGGTCACGATCACGAAGTCGGCATCCTCGAGCGAACGTCGCTGGTCGGTCGTCGTCGCCACCGTGGTGCCGGCGCCCATGGCCTCGTCCAGCCGGCGCGCCAGTGCCTCCATCTTGACCAGCGGGGCCGCATCGATGTCCTCGAGCACGATATGGGCCCCGTGCAGGGACGGCGTCCCCAGCAGGTCGGCCAGCAGCTCCGGGGTCCACTGGTAGCTGCCGCCCCCGATGATGGTGATCTGCATGCCGCTCAGTTGCCCGGTCGGCCGACTGCCATGACGGTCACTGTACCCATCCCCGACCGGGCGGGACGGGTCGGATCTCGGCCCGCCGGCATGGGTCCGTTCATGAGGTAGGTGCCGGTCCCTCGGCTCCGTCGCGGGCCCAGCGGATCAGCCGGCGGTAGGCCGACGCCGAGTCCCGACCGTCCGAGTCGGTGTCCAGCCAGCGGAAGCCGCGGGGGCCACGGGCCCGGTCGATCCCGAAGATCCCGAACCGGGGCTCGTACGATCCCCACTCGTAGTTGTCCACCAGTGACCAGTGCAGATACGCGGTGACGGGCACCCCCTCCCCCACGGCGTCGACGACGGCCGACACGTGGGCGGCGAGGTAGCGCGGTCGGTTCCAGCCGTCGGATCGGGGGTAGTTGCGTCCGTTGCGGACCCGGGTGCACAGCCCGTTCTCCACCACCCACAACGGCAGGCCGGGGAGAAGTTCGTGCTGATCGTGGCACCAACGCGTCATCGCCGCCGGATCCGCGGGGACGTCCCAGATGGGGCGGGTCGGCGCCCACTGCCGCCCGCCCGAGGTCCGGTGTCCCGGTAGCCGTAGGGCATGCGAAGCGATCGGGTCGTACCAGTCGAACCCGGTGGCGTCGAGTGGCCGCGCCTCTGTCGCGTAGACGGCATCGAGCACCCGACGTGCCGTGGACCGCGGCTTGCCCGAGCGCCTCGCCCTACGATCCCGTGCCCCGTAGGGCGACAGGGACCCGAACAGGCGCCGTATCCCCACCTCGACCGGGCCCGAGGCCGGACAGAGCTGGGCGTGCAGCGTCCGGCGCTCGTCGATCCAGGTGTCGATGTCGGGGCGGGCCACTCCGGCGGCCGGCGCACTCAGGAGGTCGGTCAGCAGCCGGTCGTGCTCGTAGATCGACGAGGAGCTGGTGTTGACGGTCACCTGGGCATCGGGCTGCATGGCGTGGATGGACCGATAGGCCAGTACGTGCGCAGTCATCAGATTGTCGAGGACCGTGAACGCCTCGGCGAAGGCCCCGGTGCGACCCGGGGGGCAGTCGCCCTGGATCCAGCCCATGAGCGCCACGATGTTCGGTTCGTTGATGGTGATCCAGGTCCGGCACCACTCGGACAGCGCCGGCACCACCCGCTCGACGTATGCGGTGAACCGCTCGGGGGAGTCGGCCTCCAGCCAGAATTCCTCGCCGAACCAGTCTGGGTGGGTGAAGTGGTGCAGGGTGACGATCGGCTCGAGCCCCCGGTCATGGCAGGCCTTCAGTATCTCGGCGTAGCGGGCGAGGGCGGTGTCGTCGATGACGCCTTCGGCGGGCTCGATCCTGGCCCACTCGACCGACAGGCGAAAGGCGTCGCACCCGATGCCCGCGGCCCGGTCGAGTGCCTCTTCGGGGTGGAGCCAGAAGTCACACGCGTTGCCCGACGGTTCGATCCGACCACCGGACTCCCAGCGCGCCCAGTTGTTGGCGGGCTCGCCCGGACCGTTGAACCCGCCCTCCACCTGGAACCCGGCCGTGGCCACTCCGAAGACGAAGTCGTCGGGGAGCACCACCGGTCCGCGGCGGTCGCGCATGGTCACCGGGGTCCGACCGTCTGACGGGATGGGCGCACCGGGTCATCTTGGCACCGTGGCCGCCAGGGCGCCGGCGGTAGGCTCCGCTCATGGCGACCCCGACGCTCCTGCACGTCACCCAGGTGGCGCCCTACCGGGACGGTCCGGCCGGCGTCCACGGCGTGCTCGACCAGTCGGCCACCGCCGTCACCCAACTGGCCGAGTCCGCCGGCCTGTCCGGGCGCACGGTCACCGACGTCCGCACCGTCGATCCGGACGACCTGGCCAACGTTCGGGTCCTGTCGCTCTTCACCATCGGCGAGACACCGTGGTCGCCGGCGCAACGAGCTGCCCTGCTCGACGGCGTCCGCTCCGGGCGCACGTCGGTCATGGCCATCCACTCGGCCACCGACTCCTGCCACGGGTGGGACGAGTACGGACAGCTGGTCGGCGCCCGCTTCGCCGGCCATCCCTGGACGCAGACCTGCACCCTCGACGTGATCGATCCCGGTCATCCGGCCGTAGCCCACCTCGGCCGCACCTGGTCGTGGCACGACGAGGTCTACACATTCGCGGGGCTACGGCCCGACGCCCGGGTGCTGCTGGCGGCCCGGGCCTCGGAGCTGTCCGACGGAGGCGAGCACACACCGACGACCGAGTATCCGCTGTCGTGGTGTTTCACCGAGGGACACGGACGTGTCTTCTCCACCTCGCTCGGGCACTTTCCCCACGCATGGGAGTGCCCCGACTATCTCCGCCATCTGGCGGGCGGGCTCGACTGGGCCATGGGAACTACGGACTAGACGCGCAGTCCTGCAACTAGACCCCGTGAGGGAACGTATGCGTCGTTGTTGGCGTCTGGCCGGTGCCCTGCACTTGTCGCAGCCAAAGTGAACGCCGGATCAGTCACTGCCGCACTCGCCCAGAAACGTTCGGGCCGCTCGCTTCGTATTCAGCACGTGCAGCGCAGCGTGCTGCCCGTGCTCCGAGATCATCGTGCGCTCTCGCTCGGGTTGCTCACGGCGATCCCGCCAGTTGACCCAGACCGCCCGCCACTCATCGAGAACTCGTTGGATCGCGGAGTCATCGCAACCGTCGGGCATCACCGTACCCGGCGGCCTTCGCACTCCACGTACCAGGGCCCGCCATGAACAGAGCCACCATGGCGTTGCGAGTACGACGACTGTGTCCGCTCGCTCAAGGCGAAGATCGAGTGTTTCTTGGTAGTTGCCGTCGGCGATCCAGGCGTCACCCGCGAGCAGGCCGCGCTGCTCCATCCGCCATTCGTCATCCGACGGCCTCACCCAGGCTGGCTTCCAATAGTGAAGGTCGAGATGGATGAGCGGCAGACCGGTTCTCGATGACAGGGCCTTCGAGAACGTGCTCTTCCCGGACCCGGGCATCCCGGTGACGATGACGCGATGGCCGACGGCCCCCGATGCACTGACCACCTGGACCAGCATCCCAAAGTGCGCCGACGGAGAGCAAACGTCTCCGGCCGTGGCACTGGACCCGAAACGCTTAGCCGGCGAACAATCCGATGTGAAGGCTCATCGGCCGCCGGGGTCCCGGGCCACGACTACCGCCTCCCAGGGTCCGACACGGACCACCCCGTCGATCCTCTCGCCCCGTCTCCGGCGATCGGTGGCCGCCACCACCGTCCCGGTGACCCCTTCCAAGGTGGCTCCGTCGTCCGACAGGGCAGCCAGGACGCTCACCCCGTCGCCACGTCGCCACGCCCAACCCCCCGGGGTCGCGTCGAGGGTGCGGTACCCACCCGAGAAGAGGTCGGGCTCCTCCCGCCGCAGGGCGATGAGGTCGCGAACCAGATGCAGTGTCGAGTCCGGGTCGGTCCGCTGTTCCTCGACGTTGTATCCGGCCAGATCGCCGAAGGGCAGCCACGGTTCCACCCCGGCGTCGGTGAACCCGCCACCCGGGGCGTTCCGCCACGGCATTGGGGTCCGGGCCCCGTCGCGGCCGGCGTAGGCGGGCCAGTACCGCACGCCCAGGGGGTCGCGCATCTTCTCGTGCGGTACGTCGACGTCCGGCAATCCGAGCTCATCGCCCTGGTAGAGCACCGGGGTCCCCCGCAGACAGAGCAGCACCAACAGGGCCACCCGGGCGCGGGCCGGATCGTCCCCGGCCCACCGGGTGGCGAGGCGGCCGAGGTCGTGGTTGGACCCCGTCCACACCGGCCATGCGCCGGTCGGCAGTGCCGCCTCGGTGGCTTCCACCACCTCGCCCATGGCTTCCGCCTCGAGCGGGGCGGTCAGGAACGGGAAGTTGAAGGCGAGGTGCAACTCGTCATTTCCGTCGCCGTAGTAGGCGGCCAGCTCGGTGGCGGTGGGCACCGGTGTCTCACCGAGCAGGACGACATCGGGGCGGTCCTCCACCAGCCGGCGCCAGCGACGGATGACCTCGTGTACCTCGGGTCGGTTGCTGTTGTACACGGGGCGCTGCCCGAAGATTTGCACGTCGAGCGGGTCGGTGTCCTCCGCCGGCGGGTTGTCACGGAGGAGGGCGTCCTTGATGATCCCGTTGCACACGTCGATGCGGAAGCCGGCCACCCCCCGGTCGAGCCAATGCCGAAAGATGTCGTCGAAGGCCAGGCGGACGTCCTCCTCCCACCAGTTGAGGTCCGGCTGCTCGTCCAGGTGGTTGTGGAGGTAGTACTGGCCACTGCCCTGGTCCAGTGTCCAGGCCGGCCCGCCGAAACTCGAGACCCAGTTGTTGGGGCGGGCTCCATCGGCACCCGGGTCGGCCCACACGTACCAGTTCCGGTGGGCGGCCGACCGCGACGAGTGGGAGTCGATGAACCACGGGTGCTGCTCGCTGGTGTGGTTGGGAACCAGATCGAGCAGGACCCGTATCCCCCGTTGCCCGGCCTCGGCGATCAGTCGGTCGAGATCGCCCTGGGTGCCGAGCTCGGGGTCGACCTCCAGGTAGTCGGCCACGTCATAGCCCCAGTCGGCATTGGGCGAGACCGTCACCGGGCCCAGCCAGAGGCCGTCCACACCCAGCCATTCCAGGTGGTCGAGGTGATCGATGATGCCGGTCAGGTCACCCACCCCGTCGCCGTCGGAGTCGGCGAACGAACGGGGGTACACCTGGTACAGGACTCCGGACCTCCACCACGGTCCGTCCCGGCGATCCCCGTCGGCGCCTGGCCAACGCCCCTCTCCGGGGCTGCCTTCGGTCATGGCGAACTCAGCGCTTGTCCGGGGACTGCATGGCCTCGGCCCACGGCCCCATGTCGAGGGTCGGGTAGCGGGCCCCGACTCCGGCCAGCGTCTCCGGCGTCCAGTAGGGATGGCCCGGCTCGGGAAACCCGAGGAGGGTCAGTTGGCGCACGTTGGAGTGGGCCACGAACTGGTGCCACGCGAATCCCTCGCCGGCGATGGGCCAGGCGTTGTAGCCGATCCACTCGGCGTCGGCGGGACGATACGCCACGTGAAGGAGGAGCCGTGCCCGTTCCGGCGTGCGCATGGCGGTGCCCCGGTGGTACACGTCGGGCCGGTAGGCGAGGACCGACCCGGCCGGACCCGATGCCGGTACCTCGGCCTCGTACATGGCCGCGTACTCGTCGAGGCTGAGGTAGGTCCGCTCCACCGGGATACCTTCGGTCAACTGCCGGGATACCAGGCGGGTGGCCGCCGTGTCCGGAGTGACGTCGCTCAGGTAGACGAACAGCTCGAGGTGCTGGTAGCCGGTGTCGGCACGCGGGACCACCAGGGTGTGGTTGCCGTAGTCGACGTGCAACAGCTGCTCGTACTCGTCGCGGAGTCCCGAGTACTTGACCGTGACCACGCCCTGGTAGAGACGGAGCCGGTCGGTTCCGAGTAGCTCCTCAGCCAAGTCGATGAGGGCGTCGTGGACGGCCAGACGGTTGAGGGCACCGGCCTCGAACGGGAAGGTCGGCTTCGCCGCGCCCCAGTCGATGGCCCCTTCGTCGACGTCACCGCTGGCCACCTGGGCTGCCGAGGGGAACAAGTCGGCGGCGGCCGCACATGCCGACTCGACCTCGGAGGGGCTGAACAGGTTCTCCAGGATGCACCAGCCATCGGTATGCCAGCGCTCGGCGGGGCTCCCTCCCTCGATCGGCATCATGTCGCCTGTCTACCAGCGTCCACCGGCGGGCATCCGGACGTTACGTGTCCGGCAGGGGAGTGAACGGTTTGACGGTGACCCAGCACGTCCCCTGGGGGATCCGGTCGAGCGGCATCTTGCACTGGGTCGTGGGTGGGGTGTTGATGTGCAGCCGGACCACCTGGTACTCGGTCGGCCCGTACCGCTTGTCCGGCCCGTAGCTCAGAACCGGAGTCACCGTGCCCGGGAAGTCGGTGACCTTGGACATGGCGGTGACGAACGAGCGTCGATTCAGATCGCGGCCGGCGGCGCGCGCGGCGGTGGCGAACAGGTGGATGGCCTGGCACCAGTCGGCGATCGGCCCCTGCTCCTCGATGTAGAACGACAGGGTGCCCGGCGGTATCTGGGGGTAGCGCTTGTGCCACGCCTTCCAACAGGTGCGCAGTCCGGGGTCGTAGCCGCCCTTGGCCGTGGGCCGGTCGTCGTCCACGCCCCCGAGCGTCTCGGTGGTCAGGCCCTCCTGCCCGTTCAGCGCCTGGGCGAAGGGCACCGGCATCAGACCCAGGGCGACCTCGATGCTCGACTCGTAGTCGCTGAGCAGGAGTCGCGGGTAGTACCCCTGGGACGACTCGGCCTGGAGCAGCGGGAAGAACACGTTGAACGGGATGATCGGGAGGACCGTGTCGATCCCGTCACTTCGGAACCGCTGCACGACCAGCGGGGCCTCGGCGTCGGTGGTCGCCGTTTCGGAGGGGTCGGCGGCGATGGTGACCACGACCGGATCCACCCCCACTCTGCGGAGCGCGGGCAGGACGACGTCGTCGAGTGCGGCCTGGTCCGAGGCCCGGTCGCCGGCGATCACCCCCACCTTGCGCGAGCCGCCCAACAGATGGGCGCTCTCCCCCCAGGCCACGACCGCCCGCAGGATCGCCGACTGGTCGGGTCCTGTCCACCACAGATACGGCGAACCCTGGTCCGTCCAGCTGGTGACGGTGGTCCACTCGCCGATAAATGGGGTGTGACCCTCCTGGGTGATGCACAGCTGGTTGTCGCCGGTCCATGCGCCGATCCCGTCCAGCACGGCGAACACCGCGGGCGAGCCCTCCGTCCAGGTCTTGCAGAGCGCGCGCATCGACGACTCGCTGGCCGGGTCGTAGGAGGCGATGATCGGGTTGATGCGGCGGCCGTCGATCCCTCCATCACGGTTGATCTGGTTGACGAAGAGGTCGATGGCCTCGACCTGCTGACCGAACTCCACATCGGCGGCGAACCCCTCCTGGCCGGCCAGTGAACTGAGTGAGACCACCGGGAAGCCGATGTTGATGGTGGCGGCGGTCACACCCCGGCTCGATGTGCTGGCCTGATCGACCGGCACCAGCGCGCCGGCGCGGTAGGTGGCGGCCGGGGCCGTCGAGGAGCTCGAGGGTGACGTGGCGATCCAGGCGATCGTGCCGCCGAGGACCACCACCACCAGGAGCACGGTCCGGATCTGGGTGGCCGGGGGCCGGCGGACGAAGTGCCCCCAGGAACGCAACGGACCGGCCAACGGGTGCCATCCCCCCGCCGCGCTCATCGAGGGCGTCGCTGCGGACCCGACACCGTGGCCGGTGTGCACAAGGTGTGATCGAGGACCCCGGTCGTCATGGCTTCTCCTCCCCCGAGCCGACGCCGGACCCCGCCAGGACGGGGAGATGTGCCGGTGCGGCCCCCGTACCGTATCGTCGGCCTCCGGCACGGGTGCTGCACCGCACATCGCATCCGAATCGGCGAACGAGGACCAGGCCGCAGGCAAGGAGCACCGGGGGATGACCACAGGTTCGGACGGAGTGTCCGTCGACCACGCATCCACCGACCGGCCCGCCGATCCGGGATCACTGGCGGTGGAGGTCCACGACCTGGTCAAGCG
>Ga0302314_10012377_pt1 | contig 14775 bp, 12 predicted proteins | sample III_Palsa_N2_3_FD_200533 | JGI IMG/M metagenome (GOLD analysis project Ga0302314, IMG submission 200533) | Peat permafrost microbial communities from Stordalen Mire near Abisko, Sweden - III_Palsa_N2_3 | ecosystem: Environmental > Terrestrial > Soil > Palsa > Peat permafrost | place: Sweden... | reverse complement strand
CCTACGCGGGCGGCAACTTCACCGTGGTCTCGGCCCAGCTGCCCTCGGGCAGCGACGCGGCCGGGTGTACCGGCACGGCGGGCGGGGTGGCCGGGAGCGTGCCCACGATCAACGCGCCGAACCAGCTCGTGGCCACCGCCATCGCCTACGCCGAGCAGCAACTCGGCAAGCCGTACCTGTTCGGCGGCACCGGCCCGGACGCGTTCGACTGCTCCGGCCTGGTCATGATGGCCTACCGGGCCGCCGGGGTCGACATCGCCCGGACCTCGGAGCAGCAGTGGGCGACCGAGGTACGGATCCCGGCCTCCCAGGTGCAGCCCGGGGACCTGGTGTTCTTCGCCGGCGCGGACGGCACCGCGACCTCGCCCGGCCACGTCGGCCTGGTCATCGGGAACGGGCAGATGATCGAGGCGTTCGCGACCGGCTTCCCGATCCGCATCGCCAGCTACACCAACCGGGACCCCATTGGCTTCACCCGTCCCTGGGCCAACGCCAGCGCGAGCCAGATCGCTGCCGCCTCTGCTGTCTCATTGTCCCCTGGATGACCGGTTTGACGCGTTTCGCGACCTGCCGAACGACCCCTGATGTACCGTTCGCACATAGCGGTTGACCTGCGGTAAGGAGTCTGTCGCATGCGAAAAGTCCTCAGGATCACGGGCGCGACCTTAACCGCCGCCGCCCTGCTGTCCCTGGCGTTGCCCTTGGCCCTGCCCGCGGCCGCCCAAGCCCAGGCGAGCCAGATCCGCTCGGACGCCGGCCCGCCGAGCCCGCAAAGCTCTCAAAGCGCCCAGACCTCACTCAGCGGGCCCTTCGTCGCCCTCGGCGACTCGTACGCGGCGGGGAACCTGATCCCCACCAGCCCGACCGGAACCCCGGCCGGCTGCCTGCGGTCCAGCCACGACTACGGCGCCGACGCCGCGGCCGCGCTCGGCATGACCAGCTATGTCGACGCCACCTGCAGCGGCGCGACGACCGCGGACATGACCCAGCCCGAGGCGGTCCCGCTCGGCACGAACCCGCCGCAGTTCGACGCCCTGGCGGCCGACGACACGGTGGTCTCGTTGACCATCGGCGGCGACGACATCGGGTTCCTGGGCATCCTGGAGACCTGCGCCAAGCTGAGCCTGACCGACCTGTTCGGCAATCCGTGCCAGCGCCACTACACGAGCGGCGGTACCGACCAGCTGGTCGCCGCGATCGACGCGGCCGCGCCGAAGGTGGCCGCCGTGCTCCAGGGGATCCAGAGCCGGGCGCCGGACGCGCTCGTGCTGCTGGTCGGCTACCCCGACATCCTGCCCACCACGGGTGACGGCTGCTGGCCGCTGGTGCCGTTCGCCCATGGCGACGTGCCCTACCTGCAGGGCATCGAGGTTGACCTCAACCAGATGCTGGCCCGCACGGCCGCCGCCAACGGCGCGACGTTCGTCGACACCTACCAGGCGACCATCGGCCACGACGCCTGCACGGGCGCGAGCACCAAGGACGTCGAGAGCCTGGTCCCGACCTCGCTGGCCTATCCCTTCCACCCGAACCAGCGCGGCGAACAGGTCATGGCCGAACAGGTCGAGGCCGCCCTGAGCGGCAGCGGAAACTAAAGCGGCTTACTTCACGGCCAGGTACACGAAGCACCCCAGGCCGGCCGCCAGGCAGTAGACCGCGAACGGGATCAGCGTCCTGGTCGCGTCCTCCAGGTAGCGCATCAGGAACCGCAGGGCCAGGTACGCGCCGATGAAGGACAGCACGCTGCCCAGCAGCACTTCCTTCCCGATCCCGTGGCCCAGCGGCCCGGTCAGGTCGTGCAGCTTCAGCACTCCGGCGGCCAAGATGACCGGTGCCGACAGCAGGAACGAGAACCGGGCGGCATCCTGCCTGGACAGCCCCCGGAACATGCCGCTGATCATGACGATGCCGTCCCGGCTGATGCCGGGCAGCAACGCGAGGATCTGGGACGAGCCCATGATGAGGCCGCCCAGGTAGCCCTGGCCGACCACCCGCCGGTCCGATTCCACCGCGGCCGTCGCCTGCTGCTGCTTGTGTCCTCGCTGCCCGGCGCTGTGCCGCCCGCCGCCCGCGGGGCCGCGCGCCCCCACGGCGACGCCGGCCCGCTCCCTGGAGGCGGCTATCTCCAGGTCGGCGGCGACCTGCCGGGACTCGGCCTCGGTGTCGAGCCGCCGCCGCTGCCGCTCACCGGCCAGCAGAATCAGGCCGTTCACGAACAGGAAGGCCGCGACCAGCATCGGCTTGCTGAACACCTTGGTGAATACGTGCTGCAGCAAGACGCCCGCGATCCCGACCGGGATCGTGCCCACGATGATCATCCAGGCGAGCTTCTGGTCGGTATTCTGCGCCTCCCACCGCCTGGTCCCCGCTTCCGGCGCGGCGACATGCTTGAGCGAGCCGAAGAACGCCGCAATGATCCGCACCCAGTCCCGCCAGAAGTAGATGATCATGGCGATGGCCGTCGCGACGTGCAGCCCGACGATGAACGCCAGGTACGCCGAGTTGGGCGCGGACACGCTCAGGTCTTTGGCCCACTGCCCGCCGACCACGGCCGGGATGAGAATGGCGTGGCCCAGGCTGGACACGGGAAAAAGCTCGGTAATGCCCTGGATCAGCCCGACGACCCCGGCCTCACCGTACGTCAGATGCGACATGCCAGCCCTTCGCTCCCACGGTCAAAACATTTATGCCGAACGAGCGTGGTGCGGGCTCCACTAACACGTTCATCCCACCCCCGGCGGTCCCCCGGCCACCAGTCATCGTAGCCGGGCCCCACTCCGCTTAGCCGGTTTCATCCTGTCTTTCATCCTCTGGGCGGAGGTCAGCCCGTGTTCGGGACCTTGGGGGTGTCCTTGGGAGTGCGGTGGCCGATCTTGTCGCCCAGCCAGACCAGCGGGTCGTACTTGCGCCCGACCACGCGCTCCTTCAGCGGGATCAGCGCGTTGTCGGTGATCTTGATGTGCTCCGGGCAGACCTCGGTGCAGCACTTGGTGATGTTGCAGTAGCCGAGGCCGAAGTCATCCTGGGCGATATCACGCCGGTCGGCGGTGTCGGCCGGGTGCATCTCGAGCTCGGCGATTCGCATCAGGAACCGCGGTCCCGCGAACGGCCGTTCGTTCTCCGGATGGTCACGGATCACGTGGCACGTGTTCTGGCACAAGAAGCACTCGATGCACTTCCGGAACTCCTGTGACCGGTTCACGTCGACCTGCTGCATCCGGAACTCGCCGGGCTTCACCGCCGGGTCGGGGGTGAAGGACGGGATCTCCCGCGCCTTGGCGTAGTTGAACGACACGTCGGTGACCAGGTCCCGGATCACCGGGAAGGTCCGCATCGGCGTGATGGTCAGCGTCTCGGACGGCTCGAAGATCGACATCCGGGTCATGCAGGCCAGCCGCGGCCGCCCGTTGATCTCCATCGAGCACGACCCGCACTTGCCGGCCTTGCAGTTCCACCGGATGGCCAGGTCGCTGGTCTGGGTCGCCTGCAGCCGGTGCAGCACGTCCAGCACGACCTCGCCGTCATTGACCTCGACCTGGTAGTCGGCGAGTTCCCCGGCTCCCGCGTCCCCGCGCCACACCCGCAGCGCCGCCTTGTACGCCATCGCTCTATTTCCCTTCCTTGCTTGCGGGCGCTTCGCTTGACGGCGCCTCATGGCCCGCCTCCGGCAGGACGCCCGGAGGCGCGCTAGTTGGCGGAGCGGAAGGGTTCTCCTCGGCAACGTCGGCACCGGGCAGGCCGGCCAGTTCCTCGTCGGTCATGTACTTGTGCAGTTCGCCGATGTCGAACAGCTCGAGCAGGTCGGTCCGCATCGGCACGATCGGCTGCCGGCTAAGCGTCACCTCGCCGTCCGCGTCCAGCGAGCAGACCAGGTTCACCTTGCGCCACTCGGGCGACATGGCCGGGTAGTCCTCCCGGGTGTGCCCGCCGCGCGACTCCTGGCGCTCCAGCGCGGCCTGGGCCACGCACTCGGCGACCGTGAGCATGTTGCGCAGGTCCAGGGCCAGGTGCCAGCCGGGGTTGTAGGCCCGGCCGCCGGGCGCGGACACCTGCGCGGCCCGGGCCCGCAGCTTGTCCAGCTCGACCAGCGCGGTCTTCAGCTCCGACTCGCGGCGGATGAGCCCGACCAGGTCGCTCATGATCGTCTGCAGCTCGCTGTGGATCGTGTACGGGTTCTCGCCCTCGACCCGCTCCAGCGGCTGCAGGCCGGTTTCCGCGGCCGAGGTCACGTCCGCGTCCGGGACGGCGGGTCGCGAGGACAGACCGGAGACGTAGTCGGCGGCGCCCAGCCCGGCCCGCCGGCCGAAGACCAGCAGGTCGGACAGCGAGTTGCCGCCCAGCCGGTTGGAGCCGTGCATGCCGCCGGACACCTCGCCCACCGCGAACAGGCCCGGCACCGCCGCGGCCCCGGTGTCCGGGTCGACCTCGACCCCGCCCATCACGTAGTGGGCGGTCGGGCCGATCTCCATCGGCTCCTTAGTGATGTCGACGCCGGCCAGTTCCATGAACTGGTGATACATGGACGGCAGCCGGCGCAGGATCTCCTCGGCGGGCAGCCGGGACGAGACGTCCAGGAACACACCGCCGTGCGGTGACCCGCGGCCCGCCTTGATCTCGGAGTTGATCGACCGGGCCACCTCGTCGCGGGGCAGCAGTTCCGGCGGGCGGAGGTTGTTGTCATGGTCGGCGTACCAGCGGTCGGCCTCTTCTTCGGTGTCCGCGTACTGCGCGCGGAACACGTCCGGCACGTAGTTGAACATGAACCGCTTGCCCTCGGAGTTGCGCAGCACGCCGCCGTCGGCGCGGACGCCTTCGGTGACCAGCAGTCCGCGCACCGAGGGCGGCCACACCATGCCGGTCGGGTGCAGCTGGACGAACTCCATGTTCAGCAGCTTGGCCCCGGCGCGCAGCGCCAGTGCGTGCCCGTCGCCGGTGTACTCCCACGAGTTCGACGTAACCTTGTAGGTCTTGCCGATGCCGCCCGTGGCCAGCACCACCGCGGGCGCCTCGAAAGTCACGAACCGGCCGGTGTCCCGGAAGTACCCGAACGCCCCGGCGATCCGCGCCGGGTAACTGTCGGCCAGCAGCAGGTCGGTGATCGTGGTCTCGGCGAAGACCTTGATCATCGCCTCCGGGTCGCCGAGCTCGGCCGCGTCGGCCTGCTGCAGCGCCACGACCTCCTGCTGCAGGGTGCGGATGATCTCCAGCCCGGTCCGGTCGCCGACGTGGGCCAGCCGCGGGTACTGGTGGCCGCCGAAGTCCCGCTGGCTGATCTTGCCGTCCTTGGTCCGGTCGAACAGCGCGCCCCAGGCCTCGAGCTCCCAGACCCGCTCCGGAGACTCCTTGGCGTGCAGCTCGGCCATCCGCCAGTTGTTCAGGAACTTGCCGCCGCGCATCGTGTCGCGGAAGTGGACCTGCCAGTTGTCGTTCGGGTACACGTTGCCCATGGCCGCGGCGCAGCCGCCCTCGGCCATCACCGTGTGCGCCTTGCCGAACAGGGACTTGGAGATGATCGCGGTCTTCTTACCATGCAGCCGGGCCTCGATCGCCGCCCGGAGCCCCGAGCCGCCCGCGCCGACGACCACCACGTCGTAGGAGTAACGGTCTGCCTCGTCCATAACGGTCCCTCTAGTTGAAGATTCTCGGATCCGCGAAGGCCCCGCTGGCCACCAGCATGACGTACAGGTCGCTGAGCAGCAGCGTGCCCAGCGTGATCCAGGCGAACTGCAGGTGCCGGGCGTTCAGCCAGGAGACCTTCGTCCAGGCCCAGTACCGGACCGGGTGCTTGGAGAAGTTCTTCAGCCGCCCGCCGGTGATGTGCCGGCACGAGTGGCAGCCCAGCGTGTAGCACCACAGCAGGATCACGTTGGCCAGCAGGATCAGCGACCCGATGCCGATCCCGAAGTCACCGTTCGGCCCGCGGAACGCCTGCGCCGCGTCGTAGCTGAGCAGGATCGCGATGAACAAGGCCGCGTACCAGAAGTAGCGGTGCACGTTCTGCGCGATCAGCGGCACTCGGGTCTCGCCGGTGTACTTCGCGTGCGGCTCGCGCACCGCGCACGCCGACGGCGCCCGCCAGAACGCCCGGTAGTACGCCCCCCGGTAGTAGTAGCAGGTAAACCGGAACCCGAGCACGAACACCAGCGACACGAACGCGTACGGGATGATCGGCGGGACGGCCGGGATCCACTGGCCCAGGGTGCTCGAGCCCGGCACGCACTCCCCGCTGACGCACGGGGAGTAGAACGGGGTCAGATAGTGGTCCGCCGGCACGTAGTACCAGTGGCCGGTGAAAACGCGCACGGTGGCGTAGGCCAGCCAGATCGTGAGGCCGGTGGCCACCACGCGCGGCTGCTTCCACCACGAGTCGGTACGGAACGTCCGTTCGGAGATCCGCGCCCGCGTCCTGGCCGGCGCTTCCGGTGCTTGTGTCATGCTTCAGCGTCCTCGCTGCCTCGAGCGTAAGCGTAACGCCACGTACCGGCAAAACGTCCGGGCGTGGGTACTGGTCAAGAACCTATTCCAGCCGGGGCGGTGTTGCAGTGATCGAGACCTCATCGTGGTGTGTGACCCTCACTACACCCCGAGGTTGCGCCGCAGGAAGTCGAGCTGCAGCAGCAGCAGGTTCTCCGCGACCGTCTCCTGCGTGGCCATGTGGGTGATGCCGGTCAGCGGCAGCACCGAATGCGGATGGCCCGCGGCGAGCAGCGCGGCGGACAGCCGCAGGGTGTGCGCCACCACCACGTTGTCGTCGGCCAGGCCGTGGATGAGCATGAGCGCGCGAGGTGTCACCACGGCCCGTTCGGCCAAAGAAAGCAAAGACGACCGGTCGTAGGCGTCCCCGTCGGACTCCGGCAGGCCCAGGTAGCGCTCGGTGTAGTGGGTGTCGTACAGCCGCCAGTCGGTGACCGGGGCACCCGCGATCGCCGCGTGGAACACGTCGGGGCGGCGCAGCACGGCCAGCGCGGCCAGGTAACCGCCGAACGACCAGCCGCGGATCGCCACCCGGCCGGTGTCCAGCTCACCGAACCGGCCGGCCGCGGCGGCCAGCGCGTCGACCTGGTCCTGCAGCACCGGGCCGGCCAGGTCGCCGGCCACCGCGCGTTCCCAGGCCGGCCCGCGGGCCGGGGTGCCGCGGCCGTCCGCGATCACCACCGCGAACCCCTGCTCGGCGAACCACTGCGGGACCAGGTACGCGCCGCGCGCCCGGACCACCCGCTGCGCGTGCGGCCCGCCGTACGGGTCGAGCAGCACCGGCAGCCGGCCCTGCCCGGGCTGGTACTGGCCGGACTGATACTGGCCGGGCTGATGCCAGGACGGGAACAGCACCGCGGTCTGGATCTCGCGCGGGCCGGCCCGGAACAGGACCGGGCGGGGCGCGGGCAGCGCCGGGAGTTCGGCGAGGGAGGCGATGACGGTGTCCGGGGCGTCGTCGCGGGACACCCGGACGCTCACCCCGTCGGCGTCCAGCGACCGGCGCCAGGTGACCGTCGTGCCACCCGCGCGGGTGCCCGCCTCGACGCCCCCCTCCTGGCCGGCCCGGCTCAGGCCGCCCGGCCCGTAGCTCCACAGGCCCGCCTCGGCCGGCTCCTGCGACGCCTGGAACAGCACCGTGTTCCCGTCCACGTCCAGCACGCCGCGAACCTGCAGGCCCGGCGGGGTCACCGGCTCGGGGGACCGGCCCGGCGTCACCAGGACCAGCCGGCGGGTGTCCTGCTCGTCCCGGGTCCATACGATCCGGCCGTCCGCGGTCCAGGCCGGGACGCCCGGGACGATCTCCAGCCAGCACGGGTCGGTGTCCTCGTGCAGCACGCTGGTCTGGCCGCTGGCCACGTCGACGCCGAGGATCCGCAGGGCCCGCTGGTCCCGGCTCTGCACCACGACCAGCGGGTCGTGCCCGTCCTGCCAGCGCGCCGTGACCAGGTAGGGGAAGGCGGCCCGGTCGGTCTCGACCGGCACGGTGGTCCCGTCGAGCCGGGCCAGGAGCAGGGACACCTCGGCGTTCGGGGTGCCGGCCGCGGGATAGGACACCTCGGCGGGCGGGCGTTCGGGGTGCGCGGGATCGGCGATGTGCCACCGGGTGACGAGGGTCTCGTCCACCCGCGCTACGAGCAACGCCGAGCCGTCCGGGGCCCACCAGTACCCGCGATGGCGGTCCATCTCCTCGGCCGCGATGAACTCGGGCAGCCCGAACGTCACCCCCGGCGCCCCCTGCGGGTCCGCGATCACCTGATCCGGCGCGTCGCCGCGCAGCCCGGTGACCCGCAGCGCGCCGTCGCAGACGTAGGCCAGTCGCCGGCCGCCCGGGTCAGGCCGGGGATCCAGCGCCGGCGTCCGCGTCGCCACCTCAAAGGCCACCCCGCCGGCGGCCACCCCGTCGCCCGCCGCCCCGTCGCCCGCCACCCTGCCGCCGGTCAGCGGTACGGCGTACACCTGGCCGGACAAGGCGAAGGCGGCCACCGTGACCGCTTGGTCGGTCGCGTAGGCCACGATGCCGCCCGCGTGCTCCCGGACCCGCTCCCGCCGGGCCCGCTCCTGCGGCGGCAGGTCTTCCTGGCCGGCGCCTTCCCGGTTGGCGCCGACCGTCCGCGGGTCGGCCACCAGGCGTTCCTGCCCGCCATCCACGTCCAGCACCCACAGGCACGTCACCGGGTCGGCGCCGCCCTTGGTGCGCAGGTAGGCGACCCGGGCGCCGTCGGATGAGACGCGGAACGCGCGCGGCACCCCGAGCGTGAACCGCCTGGTTCTGGCCTCTTGCCTGGGAAAGCTCTCGGTCATGCCATGAAATGTAGCCACTTCCAGTCGCCGCCTGACGCGCGGATAGGCTCACTGGCATGAGTTCGGCTGACGCCCCCGACCGGCGGCTGCTCCTGGTGCACGCGCACCCGGACGACGAGTCGATCTACACCGGGGCCACGATGGCCAAGTACGCGGCCGAAGGCGCGCGGGTCACGCTCGTCACCTGCACGCTCGGCGAGCTCGGCGAGGTCATCCCGGCGTCGCTGGCCCACCTGGGCGCGGAGAAGGAGGACGGGCTGGGGGAGTACCGGATCGGCGAGCTGGCCGCGGCCTGCGCCGCGCTCGGCGTGACCGACCACCGGTTCCTCGGCGGTCCCGGCCGCTGGCGCGATTCGGGCATGATGGGCACCGAGGGCAACGACGACCCGCGCTGCTTCTGGCGGGCCGACGTGGACCAGGCGGCGGGTGCCCTGCTCGACGTCATCGCCGAGGTGCGGCCGCAGGTGCTGGCGACCTATGACGCCCAAGGCGCCTACGGGCACCCCGATCACATCCAGGCCCACCGGGTCGCCTGGCGCGCCTGCGAGCTGGCCGGCCCGGACGCGCCGGAGAAGTTCTACGCCACCGCCACGCTGGAGTCCGGGCTGGTCACCACCGAGGTCGAAGCCAGCGCCTGGTTCGGCGCCAAGCTGGCCGCGATGCGCGCGCACGCCACCCAGATCACCGTGGACCCCCCGTTCTTCGCCCTGTCCGACGGCGTGCGCCGCCCGGCCAGCGGCGTCGAGTACTACACCTTGCTCGCCGGACCGCGCGGCCCGGGTCTTCGCGAGGCCGGCCTCTTTGCGCGCTAACCTGCTGGTATGGACGTCCCGACGGACGGGAAACGGACCCGGTTGCTGCTCACCGTGGCCGCTAATACCGCGTTGTTCCTGGTCGGAGCGGTGGAAGGCCTGATCGGCAGCTTCCAGTACAGCCGGAGTGCGCCGGCCGGGGCGATCGGGTTCTGCCTCCTGCTGCTGGCCACGTGCCTGCTGGGCGCGTGGGCCATGCGCTCGGTCAGCGGCGCGCTGTGGCCCGCGGTCGGCTGGATCATCGCGTCGTACGTCTTGTCCATGCCGGTCTCCGGCGGCAGCGTGATCATCGCCAACACGACCGCGGGCAAGTGGTACCTGTACGGCGGCGCGGTGAGCTCGCTGGCCGGGATCGCCCTGTCGCTGGGCGGCTGGATCCGCGGCACCGGGACGCGGCCGCGATGACCGAGGTCGACCAGGCTTCCTTCCGGCGGGCGGCCGGCCAGTTCGCGAGCGGGATCGTGGTCGTCTCCACCCGGGGCGGTCACGCCATGACGGTCAGCGCGTTCACCTCGGTCTCGCTAGACCCGCCGCTGGTCTTGTTCTGCGCGGAGAAGATCGCGCGGTTCCACGACGCGGTGCTGGCCGAGGGCTCCTGGGCCGTGTCCATCCTGGCCGAGGACGACGAGAAGACGGCCCGCTGGCTGGCCATCCGGGGCCGGCCGCTGGACGGCCAGCTGACCGGTGTGGCCCACCACCCCGGCCCCGCCGCCGGCGCGCCGCTACTCGACGGCGCGCTGGCCGTCCTGGAGTGCCGCACCACCGCCGTGCACGACGCCGGCGACCACAGCATCGTCGTCGGTCAGGTGCAAGCCGTGGCTAGCCCCGCCGATCCGGCCGAGCGCGGCCCGCTGGTCCACTACTCCGGCGCCTACCACCGCCTCCGGCCCGGGCCGCAGCGCCTCGGCTAACGGCCAGGCGGCAGCGCCTCGGCTAACCCAGCTCGGCGATCCGGTCCAGGCCCCAGTCCAGGTCGGCCTCGCTGATCACCAGGGGCGGCGCCAGCCTGATCGTGTGACCGTGCGTCTCCTTGGCCAGCACTCCGGCCGCGGCCAGCCGCTCGCAGGCCTCGCGGCCGGGCAGCGAGGCGAACTCCACCCCCGCCCACAGACCGCGTCCGCGCACCGCGCGGACCACGTCGCCCGGCAGCGCGGCGAGCCGCGCGTGCATGTGCTCGCCGAGCGCCGTCGCGCGGGCCTGGTACTCCCCGGTGCGCAGCATGGCCACCACCTCGCGGCCGATCGCGCAGGCCAGCGGGTTCCCGCCGAACGTGGACCCGTGCTGCCCGGGCTCCAGCACGCCCAGCACCGGCCAGCTGGACACCATCGCGGACACCGGCACGATCCCGCCGCCCAGCGCCTTGCCCAGCAGGTACGCGTCCGGCACCACGCCGTCGGCCGAGCAGGCGAACGTGTGACCGGTCCGCCCCAGCCCGGACTGGATCTCGTCCGCGATCATCAAGACGCCGTGCGCGGTGCACAGCTCGCGCAGCCCGGCCAGGAAGCCGGCCGGCGGCACGACCACCCCGGCCTCGCCCTGGATGGGCTCGACCAGGACCGCGACCACCCGATCGTCAAGCGCCGCGGCCACCGCGTCCAGGTCGCCGTAGGGCACGACGCGGAACCCCGGCGTGAACGGCCCGAAGTCATCGCGGGCGTCAGGATCGGTAGAGAAGCTGATGATCGTGGTGGTGCGCCCGTGGAAGTTCCCGTCGAACGCGATGATCACGGCCTGGTCGGCGGGCACCCCCTTGACCCGGTACCCCCACTTGCGGGAGACCTTGATCGCGGTCTCGACCGCCTCGGCGCCGGTGTTCATCGGCAGCACCACGTCCATGCCCGCCAGCTCGGCCAGCTCGGCGCAGAACGGCCCGAACTGGTCGTGGTCGAACGCCCGGCTCACCAGCGTCAGCCGCTCGAGCTGGCTCATGGCGGCGGCGATCAGCCGCGGGTGCCGGTGACCGAAGTTCAGCGCCGAGTACGCGGCGAGCATGTCCAGGTAGCGGCGTCCTTCGACGTCGGTCACCCAGGCGCCCTCGGCCTCGTCGACGACGACGGGCAGCGGGTGGTAGTTGTGCGCCGCGTGCTCGTGGCTGAGTCGCGTCAGCTCGGTCGCGCGGCCCGTCATCGTCTCGGTCATGGTGATGGCTCCCTTAGCCGCGCAGTTCCAGCGTGCAGCACTTGGGGCCGCCGCCGCTCTTGAGGATCTCGGACATGTCGACGCCGATGGGCTCGAAGCCGCGCTCACGGAGCTGGCCGGCCAGACTCCGCGCCTGGACCGGGAGCACGACGTGCTGCCCGTCGCTGACCGCGTTCAGTCCCAGCACCTCGGCATCTTCGTCCTTGGCCTCGATCAGCTCGGCGAACTGTGCCGCGATCGCCGCCCGTCCCGCGTCGTCGAACGCCGGCGGGTAGTACATGGCGGTGTCCGGGTCGAGCACGCACAGCGCGGTGTCCAGGTGGTAGAAGCGCGGGTCGACCAGCCGCAGGCTCACCACCGGCAGCCCGAACACCTCAGCCAGCTCCGTCCCGGCCGCCTCGTCGCTGCGGAAGCCATGGCCGGCCAGCAGCACTCGCCCGGTGAACACGAAGTCGCCCTCGCCCTCGTTGACCTGCCGCGGGACCCGGACCCGCGGATAACCGCGGTCGCGGAACCACTGCAGGTACGCGCCGGCCTCCCCGGCCCGCTGCGGATGCCGGAACCGCACCCCGAGCACCGTCCCGCCCACCACCGTCGCCCCGTTGGCCGCGAACACCATGTCCGGCAGCCCCGGCACCGGCTCGATGATGCGCACGTCGTGGCCAAGGTCGAGGTATATCTGCCGTAGTTCGGCCCACTGCCGCATCGCGGTCGCCGCGTCGGTCGGCTCGCCCGGCCGCATCCACGGGTTGATCGCGTACGTGACCGCGAAGTGCTCCGGCGGGCACATCAAGTACCGCCGCGGCGTAGCCGTCCTGCTCGCGGAGCCCCCCCGGCTGATCATGAGCCCAGGGTAGGGGGTCGGCCCTAACGGAATACATACGCCGATCATGCGTGTCGCTGGCGAATCATTGCGTAAAACCGCGCTCCAGCGGCGATTTCCGACGTATCCCTCGCAGTTTGATTCCCGCGCGCGAAGCGCTCCCGGGCGGCCCCAGCCCCCGCACCGGCGCCCTGCTCCATGATCACGAAGGAATTTGTACCGCTATCCGTACCGGATCCTTCGTGATCATGGAAAACCTCGCCTGGGAGGCTCCGCCACGCCGCGACGCGGAAACGCTGGGTCAGCGCTTGCGGGCCACCCCGCAGTACGCTGCTGGCTCGTCCGGTGCCGCGCCGCCGGGCGCGTCCGGCTTCCACTGCGGGCACGGCACCACGCCGGGCTCGATCAGGTCAAGCCCGTCGAAGAAGCTGGCCAGCTGGTCCGGCCGGCGCAGGTGATAGGGCACCGGCACGGCGTCGTTGTACCGCTGCTGCGCGTCGTCGGCCGGCCCGGTCCCGGCCACGCCGTCCGCGATGGCCAGGTAGCTGCCCGGCGGCAGCGCGTCCATCAACTGGCTGGTGATCGAGCGGGCCGCCCCGTGGTCGTCGATGTGGCCCAGCGCGCCGAGCATGATCAGCGCCACCGGATGCTTCAGATCCAGGGTGCGCGCCGAGCCGGCCAGCACCGCGGCCACATCGCGCAGGTCGGCGTCCACGTAGCTGACCGTGCCCTCCGGCGTGCTGGCCAGCATCGGGCTCTGCAGCAGGGTCCGGGCGTGGACCAGGACGGCCGGGTCGTTGTCCGCGTAGACGATCCCGGTGTCCGGCGCGATCCGCTGCGCGATCTCGTGGGTGTTGCCCCCGGCGGGCAGGCCCGCGCCGACGTCGAGGAACTGCCGGATCCCCGCCGGCCCAGCCAGGAACCGCACCGCCCGGACCAGGAACGCCCGCTCGGCCCGCGCGGTCTGGGCCAGGTGCGGGAACTCCCGGCTCAGCTCCTCGCCCGCGGCCCGGTCGGCGGCGAAGTAGTCCCGCCCGCCCAGCCAGTAGTTCCACACCCGCGCCAGATGCGCCGTGCTCACGTCGAGCCCCGGCGGCGGCGGCCCCCCCGGGTCGCGCCCGGCCGACCCCGGACCGGCCGCGCCAGGCGGACCGGCCGACCCCGGACCGGCCGCGCCAGGCGCGCCAGGCCCGGCGGCGGGGTGACCGGCGCCGGGGCGCGAGCCGGGAACCGTGGCGGTGAACCCGTGTCGGGGGGCACGTCTGCGGAACATTCCTCGTATTGTGCCGAACGTCCCCGGTGCCCGTGATGCCGTTCCGCGAGGAACCAGCTCAGCGGCCCAGCACTACGCTCAGGAGCCCAGCGCCGCGAGCCGCGCCGCCGCGGCCGCCACCCGCTCGTCGGTGACGGTCAGCGCCGCCCGCACGTGCCGCGCTCCGCCGGGACCGTACACCGAGCCCGGCGTGACCAGGATGCCGCACTGCGCGGCCAGCAGCTCGGCCGCCGACCAGCCGTCGTGGTCCGGGTGCGTCAGCCACAGGTACAACCCGGCCTCCGAGTGATCCACCGTCCACCCGGCCCGCGTGAACGCCGCCCACAGCACCGAACGCCGGGCCGCGTACCGCTCCCGCTGCACCACCGCGTGCGCGTCGTCGTCGAGCGCCGCGGTCATCGCGCCCTGCACCGGCCCCGGCATCAGCATCCCGGCCTGCTTGCGAATGGCCAGCAACTCCGCGACCAGCGCCGGGTCGCCGGTCACGAACCCGGCCCGGTACCCGGCCAGGTTCGACCGCTTGGACAGCGAGTGGACGGCCAGCACCCCGTCGTGCGACCCGCCGCACACGGACGGGTGCAGCACCGAGACCGGCGAGGCGTCCCAGCCCAGCGTGATGTAACACTCGTCGGAGGCCACCACCACCCCGTGCTCACGCGCCCATTCGACCACCTCGCGCAGCTCCGAAACCGGCAGCACCCGCCCGGTCGGGTTGGACGGCGAGTTCACCCACACCAGCCGCACCCGCTCCAGGCCCGCGGAAGCCGGCCCAAGAGAAGCCGGCCCGAGCGCAGCCACGCTGTCCGAGGCCACCGCGGAAATCCCGGCCAGCCGCGCCCCGGTGTCGTAGGTGGGGTAGGCCAGCTCCGGGTAGACCATCACGTCGCCCGGCCCCAGGCCGAGCATGACCGGCAGCCAGGCGATGAACTCCTTGGTGCCGATGACCGGCA
>Ga0302314_10012376_pt1 | contig 14777 bp, 11 predicted proteins | sample III_Palsa_N2_3_FD_200533 | JGI IMG/M metagenome (GOLD analysis project Ga0302314, IMG submission 200533) | Peat permafrost microbial communities from Stordalen Mire near Abisko, Sweden - III_Palsa_N2_3 | ecosystem: Environmental > Terrestrial > Soil > Palsa > Peat permafrost | place: Sweden... | reverse complement strand
ACATGCCTTCGGGGGGTACGGGGGGTCGCTCCCCCGGAAGACAACTGTCCGATATCTTGCCTCTCCATCGGACATGCCTTCGGGGGGTACGGGGGGTCGCCCCCCCGGGAGGTAACCGATACTGTTCAACGTATGGTAGCCGCGCCTAGGCCGCCCGGCCGACAGGCACGATGGCAGTCGTCGCCCGCCACAGATGCTGATACCCACGCCGCCTATTACCTTGAGCACGGAATGATAACGCTACAGGCCAAATACCCCATGCGCGGGGAACTACCCGATGCGATCGCGCCCACGCGTCGCGGCCACGACTACTTGATGCGGCGCAGTCCCTCGCGGTGGTGGCGGGCGCTCTCGATGTAGGTCTTGACCGCGCGCTCGGTCCAGATCGTGTCCACGCCGGTCCGCTTGATCTTGGCGGGCACGCCCGCCACAAGCGACCCGGCCGGCACCACGAAACCCTCGGGTACCACGGTTCCCGCGGCGACGATCGATCCCGCACCGACGACCACCCGGTTCAGGGTCACCGAGCCCGAGCCGATCAGGCATCCCGGCTCGATCACGCACCCCTCCAGATGCGCGTTGTGACCGACAACACAGTCGTCGCCGATCACGGTCGGCCAGTGCTCCGTGCAGTGCACGACCGTGCCGTCCTGTATCGAGGTCCGCGCGCCGACGGTGATCGTCCCGTGATCGCCACGCAGCACCGCGCACGGCCAGACCGAGGCCTGCGGCCCGATCTTGACCCGCCCGATAATGACGGCCTCGGGCGCGACATACGCCAGCTCATCGATGTCCGGCTCGTCATCATCCAGGGCGTAAATTGACACCCCCATAGGGTAGCGTCTTGGCTCGTGGCCGACAGATTCTCCGCTAGCTCCTCGCATGGGGGGCTCCCGCCCGCTGGCCCCCCGCATGGGGGGCTCCTGCCCCCCATTCTCCCCGGCCCCCCTGGCTCCCCAGTGCTAGGCCTGCTCGCTACGGCCGTTTCGTCGATCGGTGGTACGGAGCGAGCCGGGCAGTCTGTCATGGCCCAGGCCGTATGGGACGCGGTGTCCGACGGCACCCACCTGGCCGTCCAGGCCGGCACCGGGACCGGGAAGTCGCTGGCTTACCTGGTGCCCGCGCTCCAGCTCGCCGCCGACAAGCGCGGCCCCGTCGTGGTCTCCACCGCCACCATCGCGCTGCAGCGCCAGATCGTCGACCGCGACCTGCCCCGCCTCGCGGCCGCGCTGCGCGAGCCGCTCGGCCGCACCCCCGAGTTCGCCATACTCAAGGGCCGCAACAACTACCTTTGCCTGAACAAGCTGCGCAGCACGCCCGAGGACGGCCAGGAAGCCCTCTTCGAGCCGAGCAGCCAGCTCGGCGCGCACGTCAAGCGGGTCCACGCCTGGGCCAACTCCACGAACACGGGCGACCGGGATGAGCTCGTCCCCGGGGTGCCCGACCAGGCGTGGCGTCAGGTCGCCGTGACGGCCATGGAGTGCATCGGGAGCCAGCGCTGCCAGTTCGGCGTCCAGTGCTTCTCCGAGCGGGCCCGGCGGATCGCCGCCGAGGCGGACGTCGTGGTCACCAACCACGCGCTGCTCGCCATCGACGCGCTCGGCGAGGGCGGCATCCTGCCCGAGCACCGGGTGGTGATCGTCGACGAGGCGCACGAGCTTGTGGACCGGGTGACGTCCGTGGCCAGCGGTGAGCTGTCGGCCACCGCCGTCGAGCTGGCCGTGCGACGGTGCGGGCGGCTGGCCGATGAGACCGAGCTCGCCCGGCTCTCCGAGGCCGGGAACGCGCTCGGACCGCTGCTCGTCATCATGCCGGCCGGCCGGATGGACACGCTTGACCCCGGACTCGCCGCCTCGCTCACCGTGGTCCGCGACGCCGCCATGGCGTGCGCGGTGCAGGTGCGCCGGGTCGCCAACGCGAAGAACTCCGATTTCGAGCCCGACACCGACTCGGCCGACGCCGACCCGGCGACGGCCGGCGCCGCGCAGACCGCGCTCGTCGCGCTTGAGGAGATCGGGACCACCGCCGACCGTCTGGTGACCGCGTTCGACCAGCCGGTCGAGGAGCGCGAGGAGGTCGTCTGGCTCGAGCGCCCGGAGGACTGGGCGGACACCACCGCACGGCCGCCGTCTCTGCACGTCGCGCCGCTTGAGGTCGGCGAGGTACTTGCCGAACACCTTTTCGCCGAACGGACCGTGGTTCTGACGTCAGCCACCCTTACTCTCGGCGGGTCGTTCACGCCGCTGGCGCGAAGGTGGGGACTTGACGCCGACGCGGTCGGGACGGAGTGGACGGGGATCGACGTGGGATCACCGTTCGCGCACGGGCGCAGCGGCATCCTGTACGTGGCGAAGCACCTGCCGCCGCCTGGCCGTGACGGGCTGCCGCAGGAGTACCTGGACGAGCTGCGCGAGCTGATCGAGGCCGCGGGCGGGCGGACCCTCGGGCTGTTCTCCTCGATGCGCGCCGCCAAGGCGGCGGCCGCCGCGCTGCGGGAGCTGAAGCTTCCGTTCCCGGTGCTCTGCCAGGGCGACGACTCGACCATGCAGCTCGTGAAGCAGTTCGCCGAGGACGAGCCGACCTGCCTGTTCGGCACGCTGTCACTCTGGCAGGGGGTCGACGTTCCCGGGCCATCGCTGCGGCTCGTGGCCATCGACCGGATACCGTTCCCCCGGCCCGACGACCCTTTGGCCTCCGCAAGGACGCGGGCGGCCGATTCCAGGGGCGGCAGCGGGTTCATGGAGGTATCGGCGTCACACGCGGCGCTGCTGCTCGCGCAGGGTGCGGGACGGCTGCTGCGGTCGATGGACGACCGTGGCGTGGTCGCCGTGCTCGACCCTCGGCTCGTCACCAAGCGCTACGGCGATTACCTGCGGTCGTCGTTGCCGCCGTTCTGGCAGACGACCGACCCCGCGGTGGTGCGCGCCGCGCTGCGGCGGCTTTCGGCCAGCTGACGCCCACCGACCGCCAAGTCATTGTGCCAAATGCGCTTTGGGCTCACTTACGTGCCCGAAGGCGCATTTGGGCACGCTCGGCGGCGACCAGGGCGCAACGGTCCGTTCCTCCTGATGGAATTGGGGTTAGGCGGAGAGGCCGAGGGCGTCGAAGAGGTGCCGCTCCCAGAGGTGCATGGACGTCTCCTCCGGATAGGAGAGCACGTCGGGCTGCAGGTCGTAGACCCGGGTGGTGCGGTGCTCCGTACCGTAGGCCGACCAGCCCGGGTCGCCGCCGGTAGCGAAGGAGAGCCACTCGCGGCGCATCAGGTCGCCGAGCGCCACGAAATCCGCGGGCGGGTCGCCGCCGGTCAGCATCGCGCCCATGCCCTCGCTCATCGCGCCGAAAACGAGCGGCACGTCGAGCGCGTGACACGCGCCGAAGGGGCCGGCCGGGGCCTGCGCGCGCAGCTCGTACAGGTACGTCGTGCCGCCGGAGGCCGCGTGCGCCTGGGCCAGGTGCAGGGTCGGCATCCGGAACAGCCAGTCGGAGAAGATGAGCTCGTACATCGCCGACGGGTCCGCGTCGGTGAATGCCTTACGGTAGCCGACCGGACCGTCGGGCGCGGGCGCGAAGCTTGCGAGCGCCTCGGTCGCCTCATCGTCTGTGACGTTTCCCAGCCGCCCGTCCATCGCGACGAACAGCCGGTACTCGTCCCTGTTGTGGCCGGTGAGCAGGTCGACGTCGCTCGCGGCGCCGGCCAGCAGCGCTCGCCACGGTGAACGTGGCAGCACCTCGCCATCGATGACCGGGGAGAACGGGGTGACGGTTAGCTTGATCCCGCCCCACCGGGGAAACTCCTTCATCCGCGCGGCGACCGCCATCTGCGCGTCGACCAGGTGCATGGGGTCAGCCTGGCTGAGCGCCTCGTAGCTGGCGGGAAGGCCGGCCGCGTCCGCGATCGCGTTCGTGATGTCGGCGGCAAGTTCCGGCGTGAAGAACGTGCCAGGCACGGACTGCGCGATCGCGCGCCTGAACAGGCCCTTCGCCTTGTCCATGGCGAGCAGGGAGGCGATCACGCCGGCCCCGGCAGACTCGCCGAAGACGGTGACGTTGTTTGGGTCACCACCGAAGTGCTCGATGTTGTCTTTTACCCAGCGGAGCGCTTCCACCACGTCGAGAAGTCCGCGGTTGGCGGGGGCGCCGGGGATCAGCGCGAACCCCTCCATGCCGAGCCGATAGTTGCAGGAAACGAAGACCGCGCCAGCCCGCGCGAACCGGCCGCCATCGTAGGTTGGCTCGCTGCTCGAGCCGAACAGGTACGCGCCGCCGTAGATCCAGACGAGCACGGGCAGCGTCGACGCCGGCGACGCTGGTGCCACGTCCGGGGTCCACACGTTCACGGTGAGCCACTCACCGGTGTCGGCCGACGTTGCCTGGCCCGCTTGCCCGGCTGCCGCATCCGCCGGCGCGGCAGGCAGCTGCGCCTGCGGCGCCGGCGGACCGAATTCCTTCGCCTCGCGCACGCCATCCCATGGATCGGGAGGAACCGGGGCCTGGAACCGGCGCGGCCCGAGCGGTGGCTTGGCGAACGGGATGCCGCGGAAGACCGCGACGCCATTCTCGATTTGCCCCCTGACCCGGCCCGCGCTGGTAAAGACCTCTGGGTTGGCTGGCGCCATGGAGGCGACCTCCCGCTACATCGATGGAGCGTTAAGGAGCTGTTTCTGCAATTTTAGGTTATTTAGCCGGATCAAGCACGACCACGGGAATCGTGCGCGGTGCCGCCGTCACCTCGTACTCCGCGAATCCAGGGAAACGTTCCTTCTGCCGCTCCCATATCACCTCGCGTTCGGACGGCTCGGCGACACGCGCCGTTACCCTGATGGTCTCAGTACCGACCTCGACGGTCGTGTCCGGGTGTGCGAGCAGGTTGTGGTACCAGGCCGGGTTGTCGGGCGCTCCCCCCTTGGATGCGAAGATCGCGAAGCTCTCCCCCACCCGCTGGCACATGAGTGGGGCTACCCGCTCGGTTCCGGTGCGAGCCCCGGCGTGATGCACCAAAATCATGGGTGCGCCCTCGAACGGCCCGCCCACCTTGCCGTCGTTGGCGCGGAACTCTGCGATGATCTTGCCGTTGAAATCAGTAGGCTCTGTCATGACGCCTAGTTTAGGAACTCGACATGAAGTCACCACGCGGTCTCGACGAACTTCTTTTCGCGTCGGACCTGCGACCGTCCGATGGTCGCGCCGAGGCGCTTGAGATCGATGGCGACTACGAGCGGACGCGGTTCGACGGTGACACGTTCGTCGAGGCGGTCGCGAGCGGCGTGCGGTTCATCGAGTCGGCGTTCGTCGGCGCCGCCTTCGACGGCGGACGACTGCGCAAGGCGCGGCTCACCGACGTCTGGTTCGAGCAGACCCGCCTGGTAGCACTCGACATCGCCGAGTCATCGCTGACCGACGTATGGTTCACGGGCTGCGTCTTCGCCGGGGTGCAGTCGTTCAGCTCGGCACTGCGGCGGGTGACGTTCCGCGGCTGCAAGCTTGACTCGGTGAACTTCCGCGATTGCACGCTCACCGACGTGTCGTTCGAGGACTGCGTGCTGCGCGACGCGGACTTCGGCAGCGCCCGGCTGACCAGGGTACAGTTCGGCGGCTCCACGCTGACCGGGGCCGACTTCTCCCGCGTTGCTTGCAAGAACGTCGACCTGCGCGGCGCACACCTCGGCTCTGGAGAGGTCGCGGGGATCAAGGCCGGTTACGATTCGCTGCGGGGCGCCCGCATCGACACACTGCAACTGATGACCCTCGCACCGTTCCTAGCCAACCACCTCGGCATCACGGTCACCGACGCCTAGGGCCGCACCGGCCACTCCTGCAACAAAATGAGATAGCGCTGAAGCTTTGACCGCTTGGGTTCAGGCCAGATCTCAGCGCTAGCACGACCGGGAAAGATCTTTAGATCTTGCTAGGGCGGCGTGATGTGCGTGCGCATGGCGGCGGCGAACTGGTCGCCGCGGTCGCGGTAGTCGCGGAAGTGGCCGAAGCTCGGGGCGGCCGGGGAGAGCAGGACGATACCGTCGGGGCGCGCCCACTCGAAGCCAGCGGCGACGGCGGCGCCGAGGTCGGGGCAGTCCCGCACGTCCGCAAACCCGTCGCAGGCAGCGGTAGGCGCGGCGGCAGCGGTAGGCGCGGCGGCGCCGACGGAGTATGCCGCGAAGGCGGCGGAGATGCGGGGGCCGCCGTCGGGAAGCGTCAGAACGAGCGTCGCCGCCCCCCTACCGCACACGCCCGCTGCTAGGGGAGCGTAGTCGATGCCGCGGTCCTGGCCGCCGACGATCAGCGCGATCCTGCGGCCGGGGAAGGCGTCGAGGGCGGCGAGCGTGGGCAGCACGTTGGTGGACATGGAGTCGTCGATGAACGCGACACCGTCGACGGTGCCGACCGTGGTGAGCCGACTGGGCAGCGGGGTGAAACCGGCGGCGGCGCGCCCGAGCGCCGCGTCGGCGGCGGTCGCGCGTATCAGGTTGTCGTCCGCGGCGGCGATCCCGAGCGCGGCGAGCACGCGTCTTGCGATCAGCGTGTTGCGGCGGTTGTGCCCGCCGGGTAGTTCCAGGGGGTTCATCCAGGTGGCGCTTGGCTCGTCCGATTCCGACACCCACTCAACCTTCGGGCCTAGCAGGCGGGCGCGCTCGCGAAGCAGATCGCTGTCTCCGTTGGCCACGGTCAGCTCGGCGCCGGGCTGCGAGGTGGCCGAGAGCTTGTCGCGGTAATAGCGCTCGACCGTGCCGTGCCAGGGCAGATGGTCGGGGTGCAGGGATGTCACGGCGGTGACGGGCGGGGTCACGGCCAGGTCGGTCGCCGTGTAGCTCGACACCTCGATCACCCAGTAGTCGTACTTACCCGCATGCTCGGGGTCATAGGGGGCCGCGCCGAAGTTTCCGCCGACCATGACCCGGTAGCCAAGCCCGCGCAGCAGGTGGCCGAGGACGGCGGAGGTCGTGGACTTGCCCTTGGTGCCGGTGACGCAGACGACGCGGTTCCTGTCCGCCTCCTGCAGCCAGAGGCCGAGACCGCCGACCATGATGACGCCGGCGGCGCGGAGATGGTCGGCCTCGGGACCGTACCGGCTGATTCCCGGGGTCTTGATCACGATCTCACAGCGCGACAGTGCGTCGAGGCCACCGTCTTTGGTGGGCAGGACGGCTTTGGTGGGCAGGACGGGGCCCGAGCCTGCCTGCGGGTTGTCATCGACGAGCACCGGCTCAACGCCAAGCGAGCGGAGCTTGCGCAAGGACGCGCCGCCCTCGCGCCCGAGGCCCCAGACGCCGACCCGCGCACCGGGCAGGTCGGACCAGCCGAGCCTTGGCCGTTCGTCGCTCATGATCGGCTCTTGATCACTGGGCTCAGGATCACTGGGCTCAGGGCGGCGAGGCGCGGGACCATGGGGCTCAGGACCATGTGAGCTCAGGACCATCGTGCGGCGAGGTCAGCGGGGACAAAGCTCGCGCCGACCGGGTGGCGCATCGCCTCGATCTCGCCATCGGTCGGCGCGTCGGGGCGACCGCTCACTTCGGCGGCGAGTTCAGCGAGCAGCGCGGTCCCTGCCCGGTCGGGGCGCCGCGCGGCGAGCACGACGGCGGCGCGGCACTCGTTGACCTCGCCGACGCACTCGAATGGCTTGGTGCCCGCGCCGAGCAGCGCACGGAACTTCGGCGCGAGCTCGGGCTTGTCAAGCGGCTCGTCGCCACCTCCGTCGGCCGCGAAAACCGCGCGCAACGCCTGCGCGGGCATGAACGGGGCCAGGATCAAGTCGATGAAACAGCACTTGTCGCACTCTCCGCACCAGTGGTCAAGCCGCCGCCTGGCATCGAGATGAAAGGCCCTGTTACAGCTGCGGAAGGTCTGGTGATAGTCCGTCAGCACGGCGAACTTGGCACCGACCCAGAGCTCGGTCCTGTCACGCAGCGCGGAGAAGTACCGCGGCAGCCCGGCCGGGTCGGCGGCGAGCACGTCACGGAACGCGGCCTCGAACACGGCGCTCTTGGAGTACTGGTGATTGACCTGCTCGCCCCGGTGTACCAGCGTCGGCACCGAGGCCGACCACTCGTTGGACATCACGACCGCGCCGGAGTCTGCGAGCACGGCGGCGAGGATGGCGATCGCGGAGATGATGCCAGTGACCGGCACGTGGCCGTTCAGGAACCCGAGCTCCGCCGATCGCAGCAACTGCGGATCGATCTCCCGCCCGGCACGGATGACGGGCAGCCCGCTTACCGCCGCCGGCCTCTCGATCGCCGCGAAGCGATCCCCCGGTCGGCTCACCACAAAGATCCCGCCGCCAAAGGGCACCAATGGCCGAATGTCGCGAAATATCGGGTTTGTGGAGGCGGGGGCGTGGGCCGTAGCTGAGTCTGGGACTGGGACTGGGACTGGGACTGGGACTGGGACTGGGACTGGGGCGATGGCGGTTGGCGCTTCGATGCGGAGATCGGAGAGGTCGAGCCCGTTCTTGTATGCGTACTCGCCGAGGCCCCTGAGGTAGAAGTCGCGGAGAAAGGCGCGCTCCGGGTCGGTGAGCGCCGTGGTCCCCAGGTCGATGACCGGTGGCGCGGCAGTCTTGTAGTAGGAGACACCGGCCAGCAAGAAGACGAGCCTGGCGGCGGCCCGCGCCGCGGCGGTATCCCACCGCGGCCCCGGGCTCAGCGAGAAACGCTCGGCGAACTCACGCCCATCCAGCGAGTATCGGCAGGTCAGCGTCCCCCGTTCGCCATCGGCGGCAAAGGATTCGTACCGAAATACCTGGCCACGCGCTGGCGCGGCTCGCTCGACAACCTCTGGCGCACTCATCGCCAGCGAGTTTACCGACGCCCGCGCGCACCCCGGCGATGTCTTGGTCGGAGGCGGGGTCAGGAGGGGCCGGGTCAGGAGGGCGTGGCGGCGCGGAGGACGCGGAGGGTGTTGGCGCCGGCCAGGGACTTGAGTTCGGCTTCGGACCAGTGGCGGCGCTTGAGTTCGGCGAAGAGCGCGGGATAGCGGGAGACGTCGTGCAGGCCGACCGGGGTCACCGGGGTGCCGTCGAAGTCGCCGCCGAGGCCGACGTGATCCAGGCCGACCACCGCTCGGACGTGGTCGATGTGGTCGGCGACCTGGGTGATGGTGGCGGCGGGCATCGGGTGGGCCTGCTCATACTCGGGGAGCATGGCGAAGACGGCACCTAGGTCGGACGGATCGTGGCCGCGAGCCACGGCCGAGGCCCGCAGGCCCTGCTGCCATTCGCTGCACTCCTGAGAGACGAAGAACGGGACGAACGTGACCATGCACACGCCGCCGTTGGCCGCCAGCCTGGTCAGTACCTCGTCCGGCACATTACGCGGGTTGTCGCAGACGGCGCGGGCGCTCGAGTGCGAGAAAATCACCGGGGCCTTCGCCACATCGAGCGCCGCGTGCATGGTGGCGACCGAGACGTGCGACAGGTCGACGAGCATCCCCAGGCGCTGCATCTCCGCGACGACCATGCGGCCGAAGTCGGAAAGGCCGCCGGTGTCAGGCACGTCGGTAGCCGAGTCGGCCCAGCCCACGTTGTTGTTGTGGGTCAGCGTCATGTACCGCACGCCAAGTGCGTGCAGCACCCGAAGCACGCCGAGTGAGTTGCCGATGGAGTGGCCGCCTTCGGCGCCGAGCAGCGAGGCAATCCGGCCGGCGCGAAACGCGGCGTCAACGTCGTCGGCGGTCAGCGCGAGCTGCAACCTGCCTTGATGCCGTGCGATGATCCGGTGCACCAGGTCAACCTGCTCGAGGACCGCGGTGACGGCCGCGTCGCCGGCCATCGATGGCGGCACCCAGACCGACCAGAACTGGCCGCCGACCCCGCCCTCGACCAGTCGCGGTATGTCGGTGTGCGTCTTGGGCAGGCGACCGGCGAGATCGGCCAGAGCCAGGTCACCCGCGTACTGTTCGCGGAGTTCCCACGGCAGGTCGTTGTGGCCGTCGATCAGCGGGAAGCGGCTGAGCATCGCGCGGGTCAGCGAGAGCGAGAGGGCGGCACCATCAGCAATTACCACGCTGCAAAGACTAACGGTCGACAGCAGAGCACCCGCGAGCCGGCAGCAGAGCGGCCGCTCAGGCGGCTTCGGGAACGACTTATCAGGAACAAACCGGGCCGACTCCGTAACCCGCCATTGCTACCTCCTCCTGCGCGGGCCCATCTTGCCCAGGCGGATGCGGGCGATGATCAGGCCGATCAGGCCGATGACGATCATGAGGGCCATGTCCTTGAGCCATTGGTCCGAGGTGTGCGCCCACACAAGATCGGGCGCGGTGCCCGGCGCCACCTGGTTGATCAGGTTCAGGTTGATCGTCGAACTGAGCGCACCCAGGCCCCAGCGGGCCGGGGCGATCGCGGCCACGTACGCCTCCGCGCCGGTCAGGGGAAACACGCCGCCGGAGAGCACGACCTGGATCATGACGATCCCGACAAGCGCCGGCATCGTCTGGTCGCCCTTGGACACTAGGGTCGAGACCGCGAGTCCAAGCAGCATGGAGACCACGCAAAGCACCGCGAGGCCTACCGTTATCTCGATGAGCGGCGACCCAGGAATCAGCGCGCCATGGGGCGGCATCTTCGTCCCTGCTAGGCCGATGACGACGATGAGCACCGTCTGGACCACGCTGATCGCGCCAAGGACAAGCACCTTGGAGAACAGGTAGGCACCTGCCGACAGCCCGGCCATCCGTTCTCGCTCGAAGATGTCCCGTTCCTTGATGAACTCGTTGATCGCGTTGGCGGTGCCGGTCAGGACTGCGCCCATCACCAGGATCAGCAGCACCTGGATCGCGTTACCGTTCGTGTGCGGCAGGCCGGCGAGGCCCTGGGGTGCCGGCATCAGCCTGACCAGGCAGCCGAGGACGAGCGGCATCGCTGTGGCAACGAGGAGGAAGCCGCGATCCGCGGCCATCACCCGCCGGTAGCGGCGGGCCATGGTGAAGACCTGGGTCATACCGCCACGCTGGCGCCGTTCCTTTTCTTCCTCCGGCCGCCGCTGCGGCAGCGGCTGGTTCAGCCGCGCGGCCATCGGCGTGGTCACGTACTTCGCGCAGGGCGCCGACGCCCTGAACTCACCTGCCCAGTCGCGCCCCGGGTGGGCGGCGAACTCCGCGAAGACCTCCGCCCAGTCCTCCTTGCCGAAGTACTTCAGGCCCTCCTCAGGCGGGCCGAAGTAGGCCATCTTGCCGCCAGGCACGAGCACGATCAGCCGGTCGCACTGGTCGATCAGCTTCGACTCGACGTCGTGCGTGATCACCACGACGGACTGCCCTGTCTCGGCCGCCTTGTCCGCCATCTTGCGCATCTGCTGGAAGAGCTCGCGCTTCAGGTGCGGGTCGAGTGGCGAGGTCGGCTCGTCGAGGAAGAGCAGCGAGGGCTTGGTCAGCAGCTCGAGGCCGATGTTGACGCGCTTCTTCTGGCCGCCAGACAGGCGGTCGATGCGGGTGCCCGCGTGCGGGGTCATGTCAAGCTCGCCGAGAACCTCATCCACGCGCTCGTTCCGCTCCGCCTCCTCCGTGTCGGAGGGGAGCCGCAGCTCGGCGGCGTAGCCGAGCGCCGACTTAGGGGTGAGCTGGTTGTGCGTGACGGAGTCCTGCGGCACCAAGCCGATCCGGTGCCTGAGCTCGTCATAGCTGTCGTACAGGTCGCGGTAGTCGTAGAGCACCGTGCCCTCGTCGGCCTGGCGCTTGCCGGTCAGCGCGTTGAGCAGGGTCGACTTGCCCGCGCCCGCGGGGCCGATGACCGCCATCATAGAGCGCTCGGCGAGCGTGAAGGTGATGCCCTCGAGCAGCACCTTCTGCTTGCCGCCGTCGTTTACACGGACGAGGAGCTCGTGGGCCTCGAACTCGATCTTGCCTTCGTCGATGTACTCGATCAGCACGCCGTCAGCCAGACGGAAGGTGGCGCGGCCGACCGAGACGATGTCGCTCTCGGTGATCTCGGCGGGCTGGTTGATCCGGACGCCGTTGAGGTAGGTGCCGTTATGGCTGCCCAGGTCCATGATCTGGTAGCGGCCGGTCGGTGACATCCGCAGCTCGGCGTGCTGCTTGGAGACGCCTAGGTCGGTCACCACCACGTCGTTATCCGGACGGCGGCCGATCTTGATGACCCGCTGCTGCAACCGGATGCGTGAGGTCGGCTCCCGGTCCACGCCCGGCAGGAACACCGAGTCCATGCCGGTGCCCCAGGGGGAGCCTGGCGTGCTTGGGGGCGGCTCGAGCCCCTGGAGCTCGAAGCGAAGCACCTGGCCATCCTGCGCGTTGCCAAAGTGGACCACGCACGGGCCGGTGATCTCGAGGCGGGAGATGCGCTCGGTGCCCAGGTAGGTGCCGTTCCTGCTCCCCCGGTCCTCGAGCACCCAGGTCGGGCCGTCCGTGTAAAGGACCGCGTGGTCCCAAGAGACGCGGGCGTCGGCCAGCTCAAAGTCCGAGCCTGGGTTGCGCCCTATGTGGTACTCGGTCCCGGCGTTCAGCCGGTGAGTATTACGCACCGTGAACACCATCAGCGGAGGCGCACTGTTCGATCTAGGCGCCACTTGAATCCCCACCGCCGAATTCCCTCCCGCTCACATCGCCCCGATCGTCACTTCATTCTTCTGTCACACACTCGTTAGCGTCCGGTTACGCAGACCGGAACGCGCCCGCCTCCACCGTGCCAAGCTCCCAGTACCCAGCTTGCCCATGATTCTAGGGCTCGCGCGTGAAATCCGGAATCTGGTGAACTATAACTACGGCAGGACGTTTTTACCCGCTCGTCGATATTTGTCGATACTTGAAATAGCACGCACTTGAGCTGCACAAACCTGGGGGCTGCGCATGAGCTTCGATCCGACCCAGCCGATGCCAACACAGCCGCCAGGGCGGCAGGAGCCGCCGACACGGCAAGAGCGGCAGGAGCCGCCGACACGGCAAGAGCGGCAGGAGCCGCCGACACGGCAAGAGCGGCAGGAGCCGCCGACACGGCAAGGGGGGCCGCAGGACCTCGGCCCGCCGCCAACGCAGAAGTTTGGCACGCCGCCGCAGGACTTCGGCCCGCCACCGCAGTACGCCGGCAAGCCGCGGCGCCGCCGCCGCCGACCGGTCCGCCGGTCCGTCATCTCCTTGTTCATCCTCATCGTCGTGGCGGCCCTGCTGCTTATCGCCGACCGGGTGGGCAACCTGATCGCGGAGAACGACATGGCCGACCAGTTCACGGCCAACGGGTTCCCCGTCAAGCCGTCGGTCAACATCGAGGGATTCCCCTTCCTTACCCAGGTCGCCGAGCGCGACTTCCGCAAGGTCGACATCTCGGCGACGAACATCCCCGCCGGGCCCGTGACGATCAGCAGCCTGAACGCGACGCTGACCGGCATGCACCTGAGCTCGTCGTGGAACGGCGCGACGATCGACAAGATCAGCGCGACCGCCTTCGTGTCGTTCGGCGCGCTCGCGAGCGCCGGCGGTCTTGGCGGCACGGGGATCACGGCATCGCAAGACGGTCCGGACAAGCTGAAGATCACCGCCAGCCTGGCCGGCCTGGTGAGCAGCAGCGTCGAGGCTTCGATCAAGCAGACCGGGCCGCGGCAGATCACCATCCGCGTGCTGAACAGCGGTGGCCTCAGCTCGCTGCTCAGCTCGTTCTCCTCATACACGTTCTCCCTCCCCGCCGGCGTTCCGCCCAGCCTGCGCATCACCGGGCTGACGCTCAACACAGCGGGGCTCACGCTGTCGGCGGGCGCGACCGACGCCACGTTCAGCGAGCCCTCGAAGTAGGACGCCGCTAGGTACGCCGTTCGTCCGCGCGGCCCCCGCGCGGATGCGGGGGCCGACGGTAGGCGCATGCCTGTATAAACGATGATGAGGCAGACCACGAGGGGAGCCCCAGATGAGCGATTACCGGGACCAACCACCGGCGCAAGGCGGGTGGCCGACGCAGCCGTCGGCCTCCGGCGCGGGGCAGGGCGCGTACGGACAGGATGGCTACGGGCAGGACGGCTATGGGCAGCCGGGCCCCGGCCAGCCGGGCTACAGGCAATCGGGCTACGGGCAGCAGGGCCCCGGGCCCACGCCGCCGCGCAGGCGGCGGCGCAGGCGCAGGGGTACCGGGCTCATCATCACGCTTGTCGTGATCCTCGTGCTGCTCTTCGTCGGTGACCAGGTCGCCAAGGCAGTCGCGCAGAACGAGATCGCCCAGAAGATCGAGAGCTCCGGTCTCAACACCAAGCCGTCGGTGAAGATCGAGGGCTGGCCATTCCTCACCCAGATCGCCTCGCGCGACCTGAAGGCCATCGACATCAGCGCGCACAACGTGACGGCTGGAGGCTCCATGGTGCCTGTCTGCTGCGCCGCGAGGGCGACCGGGGTGCATCTCAACTCCTCGTTCAACGGCGCGACGATCGACCAGATCAACGGCTCGGCGACGATCACGTTTGCCGCGATCGCCAACGTGATCCCGATCCCTGGTCTCACGCTGAGCCCCGACCCGGCTAAGGGCCCCGACGCCGTGCAGCTCAACACCGACGTGGGCGGTGCGACCGGGACGATCAAGCAGACGAGCTCGAACGTGATCACCCTCCAGCTCGGCTCGCTGACCGGCCTCGCGGGGCTGCTGAGCGGCATCACCGGATCGAACGTGGCCCAGTCGTACACCATCGACATACCCAAGCTGCCGGCCGGCCTCGTGGTCCGCTCGGTCGACGTGACCAGCCAGGGAATCGTCGCCACCGCCTCGGCCAGCAACACCACGCTGACGCAGTAAGCGTTCGGTCGAACGCAACGCCGAACGCAACACAGTGGATCGTTGCCCACCCGCGCGG
>Ga0302314_10012375_pt1 | contig 14778 bp, 8 predicted proteins | sample III_Palsa_N2_3_FD_200533 | JGI IMG/M metagenome (GOLD analysis project Ga0302314, IMG submission 200533) | Peat permafrost microbial communities from Stordalen Mire near Abisko, Sweden - III_Palsa_N2_3 | ecosystem: Environmental > Terrestrial > Soil > Palsa > Peat permafrost | place: Sweden... | reverse complement strand
CACCGCACAGGTCTGCAAGATTTTCTCCGGTGCGGTCACCACCTGGAATGATGCGAGTCTTGCCAGTGCGTTCACGCTGGCTTCGGGACACACGATTCCTGCCCAGCCGATCAACGTGGAATATCGCCAGGACGGCAGCGGCACCTCCTTCAGCTTCAGCAACTTCCTGACGAACAACTGCGGCAGCGCTGGCCTCAGCCAAGTGTTCGAGACCAGCCAAACCTTCGGCGCTGTGGCACCGACGACGTCGGGTGGTACACCCGCAGCGGGCAGCGTAATCTCCAACTTCTTTACGACGCTGCCGAGCACCTGGACTGCTGCCGGTGGCAATACGGGCGTGGCGAATGCCGTTGGTGGCACCGCCAACAGTGTTGGTTATGTCGAGACGGCCAATGTCCTGGCATTGAATGCAGCGGGCGTGACCAGCGTGGTGCTTGCCAATGTGAATGGTAAGAGCCCGACCACCAACTTTGGTAGCGCGCTCACCCTGCCTGGCGCTGCGATTGTTTATAACGAAGTGATCGGTTCCACCAACAACACCAATGGTACCGCCACGCTCTCCGCCATTAGCGGCGCCCCTAGCACGCAGTGTATCGCGTTGGTAGCCCCGGCGAATTATGCAGTTGCGGGCAGCAAGGGCGGCGTTGTGCCGTCGACCAGCTATCCGATCGTTGCGGTCTCGTATCTCATGGGCAACGCCCAGTCCAACGGCACGGATCTGACCAATACGGCCAATCTGGTGAACGCTCCGTACAACTCCACCCTGCAGAGCGCTGCCACCTTGGTTGGTCCGGGCAAGGGCCTGGCGTTCCTGACCCTCGGCACCGGTGCCTTCACCGCTACCGCTCCGGGCACCTGCCTGCACTAAGTTTCACGTTACACACGAAGCATGGAGGAGAGAGCAATGGGGCTCTCTCCTCTTTTCTCATTGGTTTCAAATCGCGAGACGTGTCACGTACAAGATCATCAAGCCGATACTTTCATCGGCATCATCATGGCATCCGCTGTTCTGCTCGCGCATCGACTCGAGCAGTGGACGCCTGATACGGGGATTTAGCCATACACGCAATATCTGCAGTCGCGTACGGCATCACACATATCGGTTCCATGCACCTCGGCGAGCTCGATATGAAGCATGCAGTCACGCGCGAACGTTGAATGCGCGGGTTATTCCATGTGGCTGAGGCTGTCATGTTGGAATGTGGCGATTAACGGGGATCGTCGTTTTTGATTTTTCAGTCATGGCGCGAGCGCAAAGTCAGCGAGCGCCGCATGTCATGGGGAAGAAATTCGCAAGTAACGGCAACGACAGTGATCTTGAGCATCAAGATTGCTCACGTTGAGCGACGACACACGTACCAGTTGAGATGTTTCGAGTTGCACTCGTTGTCCGAGGCATGCATGCCAAGGCGGCGACCATCATCAGGGGGATTCGATGAAGACATCGTCCAACGATGCGTATGCCGACGCAGCGAAATCGTTTCATGCCGGGCGCTATGCGGCGCCCATAACTTTCAATTGAGGAGTTCTATGATGAATGACCAAATGAAGTTCAAGACGCTTCCTTCGGGGCGCCGGTGGATTGCTGGCGCGAGTCGCTGCATGCTGCCCCTGCTGATCGCAGGCGTAGTGCTGCCGGCCGCAGCCAAAAACAGCAATGCGTATGTGGCCAATCAAGCGGGCGACACGGTCTCCGTGATCAACACGGCCAACAGCAGCGTGAGCGCCATCGTGCCGGTGGGTACAAATCCCGCAGGCGTAGCAGTCAGCCCGCAAGGCCAGTGGGCGTATGTAGCCAATCTCAGTTCCAATAATGTGTCTGTGATCGACACGAGCAGCAACACCGTGATCGCAACCGTAGCGGTAGGCAGCTCTCCGACGGCTATCGCGATCACTCCGAATGGGGCAGATGCGTATGTAGCCAATACCAATGCCAGCGACATCTCCGTGATCGACACGGTCAGCAATGCCGTGATCGCCACGATCGCTGTAGGGAACACACCTTCCGGTATCGCGGTAAGTCCCGATGGCACGCATGTCTATGTGACCAACGAAGAAGACGGTACTGTCTCGGTGATCAACACGGCCAGCAACACCGTGGCCGCCACGGTGGCGGTGGGGAATAATCCTTTCGGCGTGACGGTGGGTCCCTTCGGCCAACGCGTGTATGTGGCCAATTTCGGGTCCAACAACGTTTCGGTCATCAACGCCAGCTCCAACACGGTGAGCGCCACGTACGCGGCCGGTAATGGTGCCAACGCGGTAGCAGTCGGCCCCTTGGGTGGTCGTCTCTATGTGGCTAATTACAACGACAACACCGTCTCCGTCATCAACGCATTGAACGGCAAGACGATCGCCACGGTGCCGGTAGGCACTGCTCCCCAAGCCGAGGCGATGAGCCTCGATGGCGCACATCTCTATGTGGCCAATATTGATTCCGCCAATGTGTCCGTGCTCAACACGAGCAACGATACGGTGACCACGACGGTCGCCGTTGGTAGCTCGCCTGCATCGGTAGCAACCCAGCCGGGCTGCCCGTAATGAGGAAGCGGGCAGCGTGATTCGCTGACACGCTCCCGCGCATCCTCTGCCAAAGAGCACAAGAAACAGACGGCCATCTTTCGAGATGGCCGTTTTCTTTGCAGACGTGCCGGCGTGGCGGGCGATCGGTTGCATGCCGGCCTCCATCGGCAAATCACGCGGCAGAGAAGCGTTGCATCGCCACTACAACGACGTCCAGCCGCGTTCGAGCCTCGGCTATTTAATGCCCGCCGCGTTCAAGGCGAAACATCTTCTAACCAATGCCCCGCGCTTCGTTGTCAGAACAGACGACATCTTGTAGATTCGAAACATGGGCGTTAAACGGATGGACAACGTAGGAATCGTCGTCGAAGACCTCACAGCGACGATTGATTTCTTTCGCGAGCTCGGCCTCGAGCTCGAAGGGCGGGCCATGATCGAAGGAGAATGGGCCGGACGTGTCACTGGATTGGGCGACCAACACGTCGAGATTGCCATGATGCGCACGCCCGACGGTCATAGCCGGCTCGAGCTCTCTCGCTTTCTCAGGCCGCCCACCGTCGCCGATCACCGGGATGCCCCGGTGAATGCCCTGGGCTATCTACGCGTCATGTTCGCCGTGGACGACATCGACGAGACGCTCGAGAAGCTCCGCAAGCGTGGCGCGCAGCTCGTAGGCGAAGTAGTGCGTTATCAAGACGTGTATCGGCTCTGCTACATTCGCGGGCCTGAAGGGCTTCTCATCGGACTCGCCGAAGAGCTCAGCTGAGCGCCCGCGCCACAAACGCGATGTACCAGCATTCGACTCTCTGGCACGTCACGCCTTGGAATTCAAAGCGGCTGGGTTGGGCGACCCTGATGGGAGCGCTCACTGGCGGCGCTAGTTCGCGCTGAGCAAGAAGAACAGCGACGGGAACCGAGTCCGGTTACATCATCATCCGCTCGGCGCCCTTCTCGATGATGGAATGGTCCGAAGAAAGCCGGTAGCTCAGGAGTCATCCCCGGCCCATGTCATACCTGGCATGCGGGATCTTTCTTCAGCCGTGCCCTGGATCGGATGGTGAACTTGGCGCTGTCGCTGTGGCGGCAGCCTTCGCTGCGTCGTCGAGTTCCTTGCTTGTCCAGCCGCCGCCGAGGTCGCCGATCAGCGACACGGTATCGAGCAGGCGCTGCTGCTGTACGTTCAACGCGTTCTGTTCGGTGCTCAGCTGGGTCGCCTGGGCGGTGGCAGCGGTGGTGTAGTCGACCGTGCCGGCCTGGTATTCGTTGAGGGCGATCTCGGCGCCACGCCGGGCGTCGCGCAGCGCGGACTCCTGGATCTCCGCCTGCTGCGCGAGGATGCGCAGACCGGACAGTTCGTCCTCCACGTTCTGCAGCGCGGTCAGCACGGTGCCGCGATAGTTGGCTACGGTCGCTTCGTAGGCCGCCTTGGCCGCGGCGACTTCGCCATGCCGTTCGCCGCCGTCGAACACGGTCTCGCTGACGTCGGCGCCCAGCGACCAGACATGATTGGCGATGTGCAGCAGGCCGGCCAGCGGCGATTGCGAAAAGCCGTCCGCCGCGGACAGCGAAAGGCTGGGGTAATAGGCCGCAACGGCAACGCCGATCGCGGCATTCTGCGCGGCCATCTGGCGCTCGGCGATGGCGATGTCGGGGCGGCGCTGCAACAAGGTCGAGGGCATGCCGGTCGGCACCGCGGGCAGGGCGGGCAGCGTCGCGTTGTGCGGGATGTCCAGCTCTTCGGGGTTCTTGCCGACCAACACCGCGATCGCATGCGCGTACTGCGCGCGGGCGACACCGAGCGCGATCAGGCTGGATTGCGCGTTCTCCAGCTGGGTGCGCGCACTGATCACGTCCGAAGGCGGCGTGGTGCCGGCCGCGCCCTGGTTGGCAACCACGCGCAGCGATTCCTTGTAAGCGTCGACGGTTTTCTGCAGCAGATCGATATTGGCGTCGCTGACGCGCAGTTCGATCACCGCGGTGGCCAGCGCGGTCTGCTCGGACAAGGTCGCGTTGGCCAGGGTCGCGGCGCTGGCCTGGGCATTCGCCTTGTTCTCTTCGACGGTGCGGCGTACCTTGCCCCACAGGTCGGGCGCCCAGCTCACATTGCCCTCGAGCGAGCCGCTGGTGCTGATCGCGCGGTTGCTGCTGAGACTGTTGCTCGCGCTGCGCTGCTTGTTACCCGAGCCGGTGATGCCCAGCGTGGGGAACAGGCCGCTGCGCGCCACCTGCACCTCGGCCAGGGCCTGCTGGTAATTGGCGTAGTCCTGCCGCACGGTCTGGTTGGACACCGACACCAGCGGTTCGAGCTGGTCGAGCAGCGGATCGTGGAAACCGCTCCACCAGTCGCCCTTGGGCGTGTCGGCGGCGGCCGGCGTCGCGGCCGTCCAGCCGGGCAGCTCCTTGTACTGCGTGGGCACGTTGACCTGCGGGCGCTGATAATCGGGGCCGACCATGCAGCCGCCGAGCAACAGCGCCAACGACACGGCCAGAGTTTTTCGCGGACTGAGGTTGTGGAGAATTTTCATGTTCATGCGCTCGCGTCCAATCGGTTCCACGGCAGGGTGGCCGACCACTTGGCGAGCCTGAGGCGCAAGCGGTCAAGGTAAAGGTAGATCACGGGTGTGGTGTACAAGGTGAACACCTGGCTGAAGATCAGTCCGCCCATCACCGTGATGCCCAGCGGCTGGCGCAGCGATGCGCCTTGGCCGAGGCCGATCGCCAATGGCACCGCGCCGAGCACGGCGGCGGCGGTGGTCATCATGATCGGGCGCAGGCGCATCACCGCCGCGTCATGGATGGCCTGTTGCGGCGGCACGCCCTCGTCGCGCTGCAGGTGGATGGCGACGTCGATCATCATGATTGCGTTCTTCTTGACGATGCCGATCAGCAGGATGATGCCGATCATCGCGATCACCGAGAACGGCGTGCCGAAGATCAGCAGCGCCAGCGTGGCGCCGATGCCGGCGGAGGGCAGAGTGGACAGGATGGTGATCGGATGGACGGTGTTCTCGTAGAGAATGCCCAGCACGATGTACACCGCCGCGAGCGCGGCGAGGATCAGCAGCGGCATGCTCGACATCGACTGCGCGTAGACCTGCGCGGCGCCGGCGGTACTGCCGTGGATCGAGGCTGGCATGCCGATGTCCTGCCCGGCCTGGGCGATCGCCGCCAGCGCATCGCTCAACGAACCACCGGGCGGCAGGTTGAAGGAAATGGTCGCGGCGACCAGGCCGCTCTGATGGCTGACCTGGGTCGCCGTGTGATTGCTGACGTAGCTGGCCAGCGCCGGAAACGGCACCAGCGTCTCGCTCGACGTACTGTCCGCGCTGCCGCTGGAACTGCCGCCCTTGGCGTTGGAGATGGCGTTGGTGAGCTGATTGGCCTCGGCGTTCGAGTTGAGCGAGTTGGTGCTCGAAGACGCGCCCTGCGCCGCGCCCACCGCGCTTGCCTGGGCGACCGCTTTCACCAGGGCGCCGGACATCTGCGTCTGCTGGCTGCCGCTGGCATTGCCTGCCGCTGTGCTGAAGCGCATGCGGTCGAGCATCTGCGGGTACTGCCAGTACTTCGGCGCCACTTCCATCACGACGAAGTACTGGTTGAGCTGGTTGTACACCGTCGATACGGTGCGCTGGCCGAAGGCGTCGTACAGCACGCTGTCGAGCTGGTTCGGCGCGAAGCTGTAGCGCGCGGCGGTGACGCGATTCATGTTGATGTAAATCTGCAGGCCGTTCTGCTGCAGGTCCGAATTCACGTCCGACAACTGAGCGTGATACTTGCCCAGCGCGGTCACCAGCTTGGGCACCCAGGTGAACAAGGCAGTCGAGTCGTCGCTGGTCAGCGTGTACTGATATTCGGCAGCGGATTGCCGGCCGCCGATATGCAGATCCTGCGCGGCCTGCAGGAACAGCTTGGCGCCGGAGACGCCGTTCAATTTCGGTCGCAGGCGATCGACCACCTGCGACGCGGACAGCTTGCGCACGGCCAGCGGTTTCAGCTCGATGAACACGTTGGCGGTATTCAGCGCGCGGCCGCCGGTGAAGCCGGCCACCGAAGCCACTGCCGGGTCTTTCTGCACGATCGCCTGCAACTGCGCCAGCTTCTTTTGCATCGCCTGGAACGAGATGCTCTGGTCGGCGATGATCTGACCCATCAGGATGCCGTTGTCCTGCTCGGGGAAGAAGGTCGACGGCACAAACTTGATCAGCACCACGTTGAGCACGATCAGGCCGATCAGGGTGAGGCCGACCAGCAGCGCGTGATCGAGCACCGAGGTAAGCGAGCGCGAGTAGGCATTCTTGAAGCGTTCGAACTGCCGCTCGAACCAGGTCGCCCAGCGCGCCTTTGAATGCAGCGTGCGCCGATTCAGCACGTAGGCCGCCATGGTCGGCGTGATCGTCAGCGAGATCACCAGCGAAAGCAGGATCGCGATCGACAGCGTCACCGCGAATTCGTGGAACAGCAGGCCGACGATGCCGGGCATCAGCAGGATCGGCAGGAACACCGCGATCAGCGACAGGCTCATCGAGATCACCGTGAAGCTGACCTCGGCGCTGCCGAGCAACGCCGCCTCCTGCACGTCCATGCCCGCTTCGACGTGGCGCACGATGTTCTCCAGCACCACCACCGCATCGTCGACGACAAAGCCGGTGCCGATGGTCAGCGCCATCAGCGAGAGATTGTCGATGCTGTAGCCGAGCAGGTACATCGGTCCGAACGTGCCGACGATCGACAGCGGCAGCGCCACTGCCGGCACCAGAATCGCGCGCGGCGACTGCAGAAAAATAAACACTACGCCGATTACCAGCAGCACGGCGATGAACAAGGTGCGCTCGGTATCGCCGACCGCGGCATTCACCGACTGCGAGCGATCGACCGCGATGCCGATGTGCACGTCGTTCGGCAGGGTCGCCTCGATTGAGGGCAGCACCTTCTTGATCTGTGCGACGGTCTTGACGATGTTGCCGCCGGGCAGCGGAAACACGATGACCAGCACCGCATCCTGGCCGTTATAAAGGCCGGCGTTGCGGATGTTCTCCGCCGAATCCTCGACATCGGCGACGTCGCGCAGCAGCACCGGCGCATTGTTGCGATAGGCGACGACCAGGTCGCGGTATGGCGCGGCCTTGTTGATCTGATCGTTGGACAGCACTTCGAAGCGCTGATCGCCCTGGTCGATATGGCCCTTCGCGCTATTGGCATTTGCCGAGCTGATTGCGGCGCGCACGTCCTCCAGACCGATGCCGTAGCTATTCAACTGATCCGGCTGCAACTCCACGCGCACCGACGGCAGCGCACTGCCGCCCAGGGTGATCTGGCCAACGCCCTGCACCTGCGACAGCTGCTGCTGCAGCACCGAGTCGGCCGAGTCGTAGAGCTGCGCGCGGGTGAGCGTCTTCGAGGTCAACGCCAGCACCATGATCGGCGAATCGGCTGGGTTGTACTCGCGATAGCTCGGGTTGCTGCGCAGCGTGGACGGCAGGTCGGCGCGCGCGGCCTGGATCGCCGCCTGCACGTCACGGGCGGCGCCATTGATGTCCCGGCTCAGTCCGAACTGGATGGTGATCTGGGCGGTGCCGACCGAGCTGGTCGAGGTCATCTCGCTGACGTCGGCGATCGTGCCGAGGCGCCGCTCCAGCGGCTCGGCGACGGTCGACGCCATGATGTCCGGGCTGGCGCCGGCCATGCTCGCCTGCACCACGATCACCGGAAAGGTGATGTTCGGCAACGGCGCCACCGGCAGCCGGAAATACGCCAGCGAGCCGGACAGCAGGATCGCGACCGCCAGCAAGGTGGTCGCCACCGGTCGCTTGATGAAAAGGCCGGGGATACTCATGGCGTGCTCACGGCACCTGCTCGCCGGTCGGTGCGGCGGGCTGCTCGGGACGCTTGCGCCGGAAGCGCAACGCCAGACGATCGAAGAAAAGATAGATCACCGGCGTGGTGAACAGGGTCAGCACTTGGCTCAGGGTGAGGCCGCCGATGATCGCCAGGCCGAGCGGCCGGCGCAGTTCCGAGCCGGTGCCACTGCCGAGCAGCATCGGCAGCGCGCCCAGCATCGCTGCCAGCGTGGTCATCAGGATCGGCCGGAAGCGCAGCAGCGAGGCCTGGAAGATCGCTTCCTCCGGCGACTTGCCGTGCTCGCGCTCGGCCTCGAGCGCGAAGTCGACGATCATGATCGCGTTCTTCTTGACGATGCCGATCAGCAGCACGATGCCGATGATGCCGATCACGTCCAGGTCGCTGCCGGCGATCATCAGCGCCAGCAGCGCGCCGATGCCGGCCGAGGGCAGGGTCGAGAGGATCGTGATCGGATGGATGAAGCTCTCGTACAGCACGCCGAGCACGATATACACCGCGACCAACGCCGCGATCAGCAGATACACCTCGCTCGATAGCGAATCCTGGAACGCTTGCGCGGCGCCCTGGAACGACGAGGTGATCGAAGAGGGCAGATGCACGGCCTGCTCGGCCTGGTTGACCTCGTCCACCGCCTTGCTGAGCGAGGCGTCCTTGGTCAGGTTGAACGAGATAGTGACCGCGGGGAACTGCGCCAGGTGGCTGATCACCAGCGGCGACTTGGTGATCTTGATCGCGGCGATGCCTTTCAGCGGCACCTGACCGCTGCTGCTGGTCTGGCTGGGCAGGTAGATGTCGCCCAACGACTCCACCGTCGGCAGGCTTTCCGGCTTGGCGACCAGGATCACGCGGTACTGGCTGGACTGGTCGAAGATGGTCGAGACGATGCGCTGACCCAGCGCGTCGTACAGCGCATTGTCGATTGTCGCCGCGGTGATGCCGTAGCGCGCGGCGAGCTGCCGATTGACCTCGATGTTCACGCTGAGGCCGTCGTTGTTCAGATCGCTGGTGACATTAGTGATCGAGCCGATCTTCTTCATGCGTGCGATCAGCTCGGGCACGTATTGCATGAAGGCCTGCTGGCTTGGCCCACGCAGCACGAACTGGTACTGGTTCGGCGACACCGTGGTGTCGAGCGTGAGGTCCTGCTCCGGTTGCAGATACAGCTTGATGCCGGAGACGTCCGCTGTCGCGGTCTGTAACCGGCGGGCGATTTCTGCGGCGGTGTCGGAACGATCATCGCGCGCCTTCAGATTGATCAGAAAGCGACCGTTATTGAGCGTGGTGTTGGTGCCATCGATGCCGACATACGAGGTCAGCCCGGTGACGTCGGCATCCTTGAGGATCGCCTCCGCCAGCGCCGCCTGACGCGTCACCATCGCTTTGTACGACACCGAGTTGTCGGCAATGCTGATGCCTTCGATCACGCCGACGTCCTGCACCGGGAACAGGCCCTTCGGGATCACCACGTACAGCACCGCGGTCAATGCCACGGTGGCCAGGAACACCAGCAGGGTCAGCGTCTGCCGCGCCATCACGAAGCGCAGGCCGCGCTCGTAGGCGGCCAGGGTCTTGTCGAACAAGCCTTCGCTGATCCGTTCGAAACGGCTGGGATGCCGGTCGTGTTGCGCGCGCAGCAGGCGTGCGCACAGCATCGGCACCAGGGTCAGCGAGACCACGCCCGAGAGCACGATGGTGACCGCCAGGGTGACCGCGAATTCGCTGAACAGGCGGCCGATCACGCCACCCATGAACAGCAGCGGGATCAGCACGGCGATCAGCGAGATGGTCAGCGAGAGAATGGTGAAACCGATCTGGCCCGCGCCGATCAAAGCGGCTTCGAGCGGCGGCTTGCCTTCCTCCAGATAGCGCACGATGTTCTCGATCATCACGATCGAGTCGTCGACCACAAAGCCGGTGGCGATGATCAGCGCCATCAGCGAAAGATTGTCGATCGAGTAGTTCAGCTGGTACATCACCGCCAGCGTGCCGATCAGCGAGACCGGCACCGAGATGCTGGGAATGATGGTGGCCGGCAGGTTGCGCAGGAACACGAAGATCACCAGCACCACCAGCAGGATCGCTAGTACCAGTTCGAACGCGGCGTCGGAGACCGAGGAACGGATCACCCCGGTGCTGTCGGCGACGACCTCCACCTTCATGCCCGCCGGCAGGGTGGACTCCAGCTCGGGCAGCTCCTTCATGATCTGGTTGACCGTGGCGATCACGTTCGCCCCAGGCTGGCGCTGCACGTTCAGCACGATCGCCTGCGTCTTGTTGTACCAGGCGCCCTGCTCGGTGTTCTGCGCGGACTGGGTAACCCTGGCGACATCGCGCAGGAATACCGGCGCGCCGTTCTGGTAGGACACGACCGTGTTGAGATAATCCTGCGGATCCTGGATCTGGTCGTTGCCGTTGATCGTGTAGTCCAGATCGGGGCCGTCGAAATTGCCCTTGGGCTGGCTGACGTTGACGTTCGCGATCAGCGAGCGCAGGTCGTCGATGTTGAGCCCGTACGCGGCCAGCTTCTTCGGATCGGCCTCGACCCGTACCGCCGGCACGTTACCGCCGGAAGGGGTGACTAGGCCGACGCCCGGCACTTCGGAAATCTTCGCGCCGAGCCGGTTGTTGGCGACGTCCTGCAACTGCGGCAGCGACATCGAGTTCGAGGTCACCGCTAGAGTCAGGATCGGCTGATCGGCCGGGTTCACCTTGGCGTAGGTCGGCGGTGCGGGCAGGCCGGTAGGTAGCAGACTGTTCGCCGCGTTGATCGCCTCCTGCACGTTCTGTTCGGCGACGTCCAGATTGAGCGCGAGGTCGAACTGCAAGGTGATGACCGATGCGCCTGCAGAACTATTGGAGGTCATCTGCTGCAGGCCGGGGATTTCGCCCAGCTGCACTTCCAGCGGCGCGGTCACCGTGGTCGCCATCACCGTGGGGCTGGCGCCGGGATAGAAGGTCTGTATCTGGATCGTCGGATAGTCGACGTCGGGCAGCGACGAAACCGGCAGGAAGCGCACCGCGACCAGGCCGACCAGCACCAGGGCAATCATCAGCAGCGCCGTCGCCACCGGCCTGAGCACGAACAGGCGGGAAATATTCATCGGATCATCGCCGCCGAGAGCCTGTTTAATGCCTTTCCATGGCCCGCGCCGGGAGCTGTTTGCGCGCCTGCCAAGGAAGAGCGAGGGAGTGTACGTCCGTACACGACCGAGTGATGACGCGGGCATGCGCGCAAACAGACCCGGCCCGAAGGGTTGTTCCGCGGTGGCCGCCATGCGGCAGTGCGGGGCTTGGCCTGACAACCAGTCAGGCGCTGCGCCACGCACCACCACCTGACGGCCACGGCGGAACAACGCGAGCTATGGGAAGGCATTAAACAGGCTCTTACGACGACTGCGCGTTGGAGTCGGCAGCATGCTTATGCTTGCCGCCCTGATGCGCCGGGCCGGCCGAAGACGCTGCAGCAGGCGCACTGCTCGCCGCCGCCGGCTTCGCTCCGGCGAGCTTGATCTTGGCGCCATCGCTGAGGCGGTCCATGCCATCGGTGACCACGGTCTGGTCCGCCGCGAGGCCGGCCGTAATCACGGTGTTCTTGCCGTCGCTGGGGCCCGGGGTCACCTTGTGCACGGAGACCGTCTGATCGGCATTGACCAGATAGACGTAGTTGCCCGGCGCGCCGCTCTGCACCGCCGGTGTCGGCACCAGCACGGCTTGCTGCAGCGTATCGACCAGCAGCTGCACATTGACGAACTCGTTCGGGTACAGCGCTTCGTCATCGTTCGGGAAAGTCGCGCGCAAGGTCACGGTGCCGGTGCTGGTCGCCATCTGATTGCTCAACGCGTACAGCGTGCCGGTGGCGAGCTGCTTGCTGTTGTCGCTGTTGTAGGCGGCGACGGTGAGCTTGGTGCCCGTGTTGAAACGCTGCAGCACCTTGCTCAAGGCATTCTGCGGCACGGTGAACTGCACCGTGGTCGGCTTCATGGTGGTGATCGTCACGATGCCCGGCGAGCTCGACTGGGTCACGTAGTTGCCTGGATCGACCTGGCGCAGGCCGACCCGGCCATCCACCGGGGCGGTGATGCGGCAATAGGTCAGGTCGAGATCGAACTGCGCGATGTTGGCCTGGTCGGCCTTGATCGCGGCCTCGTCCTGCTGGACCGTGAATTTCTGGTCGATATAGGTCTGTTCGGCAATCGACTTCTGCTCGTGCAGCTGGGTGTAGCGTGCGAGGTCGGCGCGGGCCTGCGCCAGGCTGGCCTGGTCTTTCGCCAGCTGGGCCTGGGCCTGCTGCTTGTCGATCTGGTACTGGCGCGGGTCGATCTGGGCAAGAAATTGCCCCTTGGTGACATCCTGGCCTTCCTGGTAGCCGACTGCGGTGAGATAACCGCTCAGCTGCGGCAGCACGTTGACCGTGGCCACCGGCGTCACCGTGCCCAGCTCGCTCAGGGTTTCCGGCATGTCGCCCAGGGTGGCCTTGGCGGTGCTCACCACCTGCGGCGGTGTGCCGGTCTTGGTTTTTCCACCGCTGAGCAGATGGACCACGATCAGCGCGATCAGGGCGATGACGACAACGATCACCGTGATCAATACCCAGCGCTTTTTGCGAGGGCGCGTGTTTGCCTGCTTAGTGTCTGCGCTCATGGACCTTCATCGGAAGTTACTTCTACGCTTGCAAGAACGCTGGGTCGAAACGATGTGCCGATGGCAACGGCGCAGACCAGCAAGTTGTCGGAGTGGCTTACAACGGTTCGTCAGTTCATGCGGTTGACACTGGCGCGGTCGCAGCCGGCACCATGAACCTACGCCTTGGAACGAATGCGCTTTGTGAGGACGTCTTCACATTTATAACTAGCGGGTTATCGCGACCGTGCTCGAGCGCCTTGTCACAAGCATGACGATTTTGCTACGGCGGATTGTTGAAATGCGTTGAGCGGAGAGGAAAGAGCGAACGACGATTGCGCAGGGCAGATTTCGAACAACACGGTGGAACAAGCGGTGCACAGCACCTGCCGGTTGGGAGCGAAGCTGGAGCGATTGAATGGATCGCCGCGTAGCAGCGGTGGTCGCGGTCGCGGGGCGACGGGATGGGTGTTCCTGCGCGCATTCTGCGCTGGCTGCTCAATCGGTCGATCGGTCAGCGCTTGAATTATCGAGTCGTGGATTGCCCGGAGGAGAGAGCGGGCAACCAGCACGGCAGGGCTCGTTGTCACGCCCATGGGTTCGCATTACGCTTGGTGACACAGGGGAGAAACATTCATGCGCAGAGTGCTCGTCGCACCACTTACGTGGTCAATCGTCATGCTCGCCGGTTGCGCTGGCAACCCGACTCCTCATGAAGCAAGCCCACCTGTTGCGCCCAGCGCACCTATCGATACGAGCCCGCCCGCTGCGCCAATCCCGCCTGTCGTCGCAACCACACCCAAGCTGCTCGAAACCGGAGAGGCCATCGTCACCAAGATCCTAGTGAGCGCCAAGCGCGACCAGGCAGACGCGAGTACGTCGGAACAAGCGGCCGGCGTGCCAACACTTCCCATCGATGCCGAGGCGTCGCTGATGGGGCACGGTCGGGTCAAGCTGACCGCGATTTGGCAGTACCAGACAGGCGCTGTCATGGGTCGCACCAACACCTGGATCACCCTGGACGGATCCGCGGCAGTCAGCTTCAAGGTCGATCATCCCGATCCCTGGCCGCTTGGCTGGTATCAGCTCGAAGTCGATGTGAACGACCAGAAACCCAATTCGGCCGAGCACTTCATGGTGACCGAGCAGGGCATCATTTCGGAGGGCTTCGGTCCCAGGTCGAGATTCCCGCGCAGCAAGGCACGCAACGCCACTCATTAGCGTGAGGCTTTTGCCGGGGCCCATGGATTTCCATCGGCCGCGCGGCGGCGATCGCTCTCCATCACGACGAACGGCACATGCAACGCCGTGCCGCCGCTATACATTGGAGGCGGGATACGGGAGACGACCATGCGACGTGCCGCGCCTTACCTGATGATCATCCTTGCGGCCGTGGCCGCCTTGCCGGCGCGTGCGACCGAAGATGTCGCCGCCAAGATCAAGCGACAGTCGCAGGAGTTCTCCGATGCGTCCGCCTCAGGCGATACGAAGACGTTGGCCCGGTATCTCGACGACCGCGTGATCTTCATCAACGAAGGTGGTGATATCGCCACCAAGAAGGACATCACGACGCCCGGGCCGGCCGCGCAGAAGGGCTTTTCCAACAAACTGGCGCAGACGGATTTCAATATCGAAGTACACGGCAACGTCGCCGTGACCAGCTTCACCGACAACGCGACCATGCACTTCGGCGATCAGACCATGACGCCGCGCTTTCGCTCCACGGAAGTGTGGCTGGATGAAGGCGATGCCTGGCGCATGATTTCCAGCCAGACC
>Ga0302314_10012373_pt1 | contig 14779 bp, 16 predicted proteins | sample III_Palsa_N2_3_FD_200533 | JGI IMG/M metagenome (GOLD analysis project Ga0302314, IMG submission 200533) | Peat permafrost microbial communities from Stordalen Mire near Abisko, Sweden - III_Palsa_N2_3 | ecosystem: Environmental > Terrestrial > Soil > Palsa > Peat permafrost | place: Sweden... | reverse complement strand
TGGGTTCGGACAAGACCGAATGCGGTATCCATCTTGACCGCGCCGCGCCCGCGACCGAAGTGGGCGGCGATATCTAAGCCGTCGCTACGCTGAAAGTTTGGAAGAGTTGATGCAAGACGCCACCGCCGCCGCGCCGGCCAAGGCCCGTGGGGCCTTCTACGTCGAACGCGTGACCAGGCTGCACCACTGGACGCCATCGCTGTTCACCCTGCAGACCACGCGCGATCCGGGCCTGCGCTTCCTCAGCGGCCAGTTCGTGATGCTGGGCCTGGAGATCGATGGCAAGCCGTTGCTGCGCGCCTATTCGATCGCCTCGGCTCACTATGCCGACGAGCTGGAATTCTATTCGATCAAGGTGCCGGACGGCCCTTTGACCTCGCACCTGATGAAGATCCGCGAGGGCGACGAAATCCTGGTCGGCAAGAAGCCGACCGGCACGCTGATCCTCGATGGGCTGAAGCCGGGCCGCAACCTCTACCTGTTGGGCACGGGCACGGGCCTTGCGCCCTTTCTCAGCCTGGTGCGCGACCCCGAGGTCTATGAGCGGTTCGACCATGTGATCGTCACCCATACGGTGCGAGAGGTCGCCGACCTGAACTATCGTGAAATGCTGTCGGACGGGCTACCGAACGATCCGGACCTCGGCGAACTGGTCGCGCCGAAGCTGATCTACTATCCGACCGTGACCCGCGAGCCGTTCGTGAACCAGGGCCGGATCACCGACCTGATCCAGTCCGGGCGCCTATTCACCGATATCGGACTGCCGGAACTCGATCCGGAGCGCGACCGGCTGATGCTTTGCGGGGGCCCATCCGTCCTCGCCGACCTCAAGGCCCTGCTCATTGCTCGCGGTTTCGATGAGGGCGCCGTCGCCAACCCCGGCGACTTTGTGCTCGAGCGCGCCTTCGTCGAGACCTGAGGGGGCTGGCGTCGGGGCGGGATTTGCCGCCGCGACCGTCGTGGCCGCCGCGCCGCCGTCGATCGGCGGACATCCCTTGAAGTCGCCGACCTTGGTCACGGTGAGCGTTTTCAGATTGAGCGCCTCAGCCGCCCGCATCGACTCCGCGCCGTGGCCGGTGAAGAGGTCGATCCTGGCGCCGCGGATCGCCCCACCGGTGTCGGAGGCGTACCAGTAGCCGTCATGCACGCCGCCGCCGGGCAGCAGCATGCCGACCGTCTCTTTGATGAAAAGGATGGCGCCACGCGTGATCAGGGCGCGATCGATCGCCACGGTGCGCATGGGCGAGACCTTGCAGCCCAGGGAGTCGCGCGAACTCATCCCGCCACCGCCGTGGTAGAGCGTGGCCTTCAGACCCCAGGCCGTGGCGTTTTCGATCGCCGACTGGTTGGTCCCGGCGATGATATCGCCGATGGGATCGTAGTCTTGGGCATAAGCCGCTGACGCCGCGGCTGTAAGCGTAAGCGTGGCGAGGCATGCCAGGATGCGCCTCATCAGCGTTCCCCCGTCCGTTTCTCGTCTCGATAAGCCCGGAGTCCTACAGGCCTAACTTTCGGGGTCAACCCTTCATGTCCAATTGTAACAATTGGCGTGAGCACCGATCGGCTCTATGCGAGGACGCGCAGGGAGGCGGCCATGGGCGTGCGAATCTACGGCGACTCGATCTCGGGAAATTGCCTGAAAGTGAAATGGACAGCGGACCTTATGGGGCTGTCCTACGATTGGATCGAAACCAGCGTGCTGACGGGCGAGACGCGAACGGCGGCTTTTCTGGCGATCAATCCGGCCGGCCAGGTTCCCACCGTGGTTTTTGCGGACGATCGCGTGCTTGCCCAATCCAACGCCATTATTTTGCACATGGCGGAGCATTCGCCGCTGATTCCGGCTGATTCGTTTCAACGCGCGAAAATGTTCGAATGGCTCTTTTGGGAGCAGTACAGCCACGAGCCCTACATCGCCGTGGCGCGGTTCCAGATGCGCTATCTGGGCAAATCCGTGGATTCGCTTGAGCCCAAGCTGGTCGAGCGCGGGCTGGCCGCCCTGCAGCGGTTGGAGGACGCGCTGAGCGACAGCGATTTCCTCGTCGCAGACGCGGTCAGTCTCGCCGACGTCGCCTTGGTCGCCTATACCCGCTGCGCCGACGAGGGCGGTTTCGATCTGGGCGGATTTACGGCGGTGCGAGGATGGATCGGGCGGGTCGAGACGGCGTTGAACATCACCCAATCGAGTGCGCAATGACGCGTCATCACTTTCTTGCCTCCATCGCCGCCATGGCCTGCGCGATGGCGGTCACGGTCCCCGCGTCGCGAGCGCTTGCCTGGGGCGCCACCGGCCACCGGTTCATCGGCGAGGCTGGTGCGGCCGCGTTGCCGCCGGAACTGCCGGCCTTTCTGCGTACGCCTCGGGCGATCGAGGACCTCGGCGAACTGGCGCGCGAGCCGGATCGCTGGAAAGGCGCGGGCAAGACCCACGACAGCAGCCGCGATCCGGGCCACTTCGTCGATGTCGACGATAACGACAAGGTGCTCGGCGGCCCGTCTCTGAACGCTCTGCCGAAAACACGCTCCGAATACGATGCGGCCTTGAGGGCAGTGGGCTCTGACAGTTTCCACGCGGGCTATCTGCCCTATTCGATCATCGACGGCTGGCAGCAGCTTACCGAGGACTTCGCCTACTGGCGCGTGTTGACCGCGGCCATTCCGCGCGAGCGCGACCCGGTTCGCAAGACCTGGCTGCAGCACGACCTTGCCCGTCGCGAGCAGCTGATCCTGTCGGATCTGGGCGACTGGTCGCACTATGTCGGCGACGGCAGCCAGCCCATGCATGTCTCGGTGCACTACAACGGCTGGGGCGACTATCCGAACCCGCGCGGCTACACCCAGGAGCGGGTGCATGTGCCTTACGAGGGCGATTTCGTTCGCCGCGTGGTCACGCTGGATGCGGTGCGGGCCGCTATGACGCCGCTGAAGCCCTGCGCCGCGATCGAGACCTGCACGGCGGACTATCTGGCGCAGACGGCCGCCAGCGTCGTTCCCTTTTACGAGATGCAGAAGGCGGGCGGCCTTGGAGGCCCCAATCCGGCCGGCCGCGCCTTCACCGTCGAGCGCGTGGCGGCGGGCGCCTCGGAGCTGCGTGACCTGACCGTGGCAGCCTGGAAGGCCAGCGCCAAGGGGTCGATCGGCTATCCGGCGCTCGGTGTCGACCAAGTCGTCAACGGCGGCCTCGATCCCTACGACGCCCTTTACGGTGAGGACTAGATGGCCGCTTCAACCCTTCGCTTCGGCGAGGCCCGCCCGGCCTTGGACTATCGCGAGCGGCCGTCGGCTTATGGACTGGTCGAAAGCGACGGCCGGCTGGCCCTGGTGCATGTGAGCCTGCCTGATCGGGCGCCGTTCTTTGATCTTCCTGGCGGCGGCGTCGAAGAAGGCGAGAGCGAAGCCCAGGCGCTGATCCGCGAATTTGGCGAGGAGACCGGCCTGGTCGTCGTCGCCGGCGATCTGATCACGCGGGCCGAGCAGTACATGATCAGCGCCCACGACGAGCCTTTCCTCAGCCAGGGCGGATTTTTCGAGGCCGAGTTGATGACCGCGCGGCCGGAACTGAAGACCGAGAACGAGCACGCCCTGGTCTGGCTCGATCCCAACGAAGCCTTGTTGCGCCTGCGCCACGACAGCCATGCCTGGGCGGTCAGCGCCTGGCTGCGCGCGCGAATTCCGCTGCGCTGACCGCAGTTCTACGAGTCGGCGCAAACCAAGCGTTCATCGAATTGGTTTAACCGGGCCAGGTGGCTCGCAGATCTTTCAGCGCCTTTCTGGCTCGGTGTTTGCGACGGTCGGGGCTCTGGTCCCAATTCGAGCGCAAACGACCATGTCCGCAGCCCCCCGGAATCTCAAGGCTTTGACGACGCTGCGCTATTTCGCGGCTATCTGGGTGGTGCTGTTCCATTATTGGGACAGCCTGACCAATGCCGCCATGCCGGCGCTGGTCGCCAAGGGCTATCTCGGCGTCGAGCTGTTCTTCGTCCTGTCCGGTTTCATCCTCTGCCACGTCTACCTGCAGAGCGCCGGGGAGGGCGGCTTCCGCTATGGCGGCTTTCTGTGGACGCGGCTGGCGCGGATCTATCCGCTGCACCTGGCGACCTTGCTCGGGCTCGGCCTGGTCGCTCTCGCGGCGCGGGGCGGCGGCATGGACATGGGTGACAAGGTGCTGGTCTGGTCATCCCTGCCGGCGCAGCTGCTCCTCGCCCAGGCTTGGGGCCTGGCGCCGAACGGCGGCTGGAACCATCCGTCCTGGTCGATCTCGGCCGAGTGGATGGCCTATCTGGCCTTTCCGGTCTTCGCCTGGGTCGCCTGGCGGCTGCGGGATCGCCCGCGCGTGGCCGTGACCATGGCGCTGATCTTCACCGCCGGCCTCTATTTCGTCTTCGGCCGCGTCACCGGCCAGCCTCTCACCCGGGCGACCATCGCCTGGGGCGCCCTGCGGATCGTGCCGTGCTTCGCCTATGGCTGCGCCCTCTACCTGGCCTGGCGCGCCCAGCCGGCTAAGGGTTCCCGATGGGCGCCGCTGGCGGCCCTGGGCTTCCTGGCGGCGATCGTCGCCTCGGTGGCCATCAGCGCGCCGGATGCGCTGACCGTCGGCCTGTTCGGCGGCCTGATCTTCTGGCTGGCCCGCTTCTCCGAGCGGCCGTCGCTGATGACGTCGCCGATCGGCGTCTATCTGGGCGAGGTCAGCTTCGCGGTCTACATGGTCTGCATCCCCTGGCAGCTCGTCTTCGCCCACGTCGCCAGCCGGGTGCTGCATCTGCCCGCCGGCCCGCTGCCGTGGCCGGTCTGGGCGCTCATGCTGGCCAGCGTGACCCCGGTGGCCATGCTGGCCCATCACCTGGTCGAGCGGCCGGCGCGGCTGGCCATGCGCGGCTGGCGCCTCGGCCCTTCGATGGCCGAAACCCCGCAGCCTGTGGTCTAGCCGCCATGGCGCGCCCGGAACACGCTCCCAGCGCCTATGTGCCCGGCCTCGACGGACTGCGCGCCATATGCGTCACCATGGTGGTGCTGAGCCACCTGGAATTCGGCGCCATCGTGCCCGGCGGCCTCGGCGTGACCATCTTCTTCTTCATCAGCGGCTATCTGATCATCCGCCTGCTGATGGCCGAGCACGACGCCTTCGGCGCGGTCGACCTGCCCAGGTTCTACGGCCGGCGCATGCTGCGGCTGCTACCGGAGCTGATCGTCCTGATGGCGGTCCTCGGCCTGGTGCTCGGCCCGCTGCTTAACCAGCCGCTGCGCCTCGGCGCCCTCGTGGCCGGCCTGTTCTACTGGACCAACTACTACGTGATTTTCGGCGCCGGAGCGGCCTGCGACCACTGCGCGGTCACCGGTCATCTGTGGTCGCTTGCCGTGGAGGAGCACTTCTATCTGCTCGCGCCCCTGGCCATGGCCGCGGCGGCGTTCGCGCCCCGTCGCCTGCTGGCCCTGTTCGGCGCGGTGATCGTCGGGGCGATGGCCTGGCGCGCGATCGCCTATTACGGCCTGCACCATTCGGAACTCTACACCTACAGCGCCACCGAGTGCCGGATGGATTCCATCGGCTGGGGCTGCCTGGCGGCGGTGCTCGAGCGGCACAGCGCCGCCGTCATGAGCGTGATCCGGCGCTGGGGCGCTGCGGTGTTCGGCCTGGGCGCAATGCTCATGCTGGCCTCGCTGGCGGTCCGCGACGAAGGCTTCCGCGCCACCTTCCGCTATTCCCTGCAAGGCCTCAGCCTGCTCGCCATGGTCCTGCCGCTGGTGGCCGCCCCGGCGCTGTCTTCGATCAACCGCGTGCTCGAGCTTGCCCCCCTGCGCTGGATGGGCCGGCGCTCGTACGGCGGCTATCTCTGGCACTATACGGCGCTGACCCTGGTCGGGCTCGCCCTGGGGGTGCACGGCCCGTTGCAGAACGCCGGCCTGCACGAGCGTCTGCTGGCCGCGCCGCTGGCCCTGGCGGCCACGTGGCTGCTGGCCGCACTCAGCTACGACTGGGTGTTCAAGCCCGCCCAGCGGTTCAAGCCCCTGCTGGAGCCGCGCGCCGCCCACAGCGCACCTTCGCTTTTCGGCGCGCGGATCAGCCCCCTCTCCAGGGCCGAGCTTGTCCAGCGGATGAGCGCCGCGCCGCCCGTCGGCGCCGGCGCGCAACTGCTGGTGACCATGAACCTCGACCATGTGGTGCGCCTGCAGAAGCACGCGGCGTTTCGCGCCGCCTATGACCGCGCCTGGACCGTGACCATCGATGGCGCGCCGGTCTGGCTCTATTCCAAGCTCAAGGGCTTCCGCGTCGGCCGCTGCACCGGTTCGGACCTGATCGCCGACCTGGTCCCGGCCCTGCGGCCGGGCCTGCACCGCCCGTTCTTCGTGGTCAGCAGCGATCGGGTCGGGGGCCTGCTGATGGCCGTGCTGAGGCGGCAGGGCTTTGGCGACGACCAGATCGCCTTCCTCTCGCCCGCACCGGGTTTCGACACCGACGCCGCGGCCTCCGAGCGCCTCTGCGCGGCCATTCGCGGCCATGGCGCCACCCACCTGATCTTTGGCCTGGGCGCGCCGAAATCGGAGGTCTGGATTGATCGGCATCGCCATGCGCTAGGCGACCTCTTCGCCTGCTGCGTCGGCTCCGGTCCCGACTTCCTGGTCGGCGCGGCGCGCCGGGCGCCCAAGGCGCTGCAGACCTTCGGACTGGAATGGGCCTGGCGGGTCGCCCACGACCGTAACCGGCTGTTCCGGCGCTACTTCATCGAGTCCTGGGCCTTCATTCCGGCCATCCTGCGCGATCTGGCCGAGCCCGATGGCGGCCGCCGGTCCGCTCCGGCGCCGGCGGGCAATCCTTGAAACCGGGCATGGCTCTGGAGCTTTCGCGCCGGCTGGTGCTCACCGGCGGCCTCGCCCTGGCCGGCTGCCACCGGATCGCCCAGGCGCAAGCGTCTGCGCCCGTGCCGCCGCTACGGCGGCTGGCGCGCTTTCCGCTGGGCGTCGAGATCATCGCCAGCGTGCTGGACGACCCCGACGCCGTCTCCCTGCTGCTCGCCAACTTCAGCCAGGTCACCCCTGGCCTGGAGATGAAGATGGAGCGGATTCTGCAGGATGACGGCAGCCTCACCTTCGGCGGCGCCGACGCCATCGCCGATTTCACCCGCGATCACGGCCTGCGCCTGCACGGCCACAACCTGATCTGGTACATCTACCGGCCACCCTCATTCACCCGCCTGCGGAACGATCCGGCCGCCTTCGCCAAGGCCTATCGCGACTACATCATGGCGGTCGCCGGCCGTTACCGCGGACGGGTGAGCGGCTGGGACGTGGTCAACGAGCCGGTGAACGAAGACGGTGACGGCTATCGTGACTGCCTGTGGAGCGAGGCCTTCGGCATCGACTACGTGGCGCGGGCCTTCGATCACGCCCGCGAGGCCGATCCGGACGCGGTCCTGTTCCTCAACGAATACTATCTGGAGAGCCGGCCGCGAAAGCTGGCCAGCTATCTGCGCCTGGTCGAGACGCTGCTGAAGCAGGGCGCGCCCCTGGGCGGCCTTGGAACCCAACTGCATATGAACTGGGACCAGGATCCCGCCGGCGTCGATACGATGATGCGCGAACTGGCCGCCTTCGGCCTGCCCATCCATGTTTCCGAGCTGGACGTGTCCATCCATGCGCCGGCGCTCAGCCTTGTCGGGCTGGACGAGCGGCTGCGTCGCCAGGCGACGTTGATCGCGCGGTCGGCCGAGGCGTTCGAGCGCCTGCCGCCCCGCCAGCGCTACGCTTTCACCATCTGGGGCCTTCGCGACAGCGACTCCTGGCTGCGCAACGCCGCGGCCGGCGGCGACCCAACCGACCAGCCGGTCCTGTTCGACGAGCGGGGCCGTCCCAAGCTTGACGCGGCCGCCCTGGCGCGTGCGCTTGAACAGTCGAGCTAGGCAAATGCTTCAGCCTGTGCAAATCCTATGCGAGATTAAGCGCTTGGGGATGGCGTGGCTGGGAATGATAACGGTTTTTCGCCCATTGCGGTTGCGGCTTGTCGCCGTTCCGGCCATGTCCTTGAGCCAAGCTAGGCCCGAGGACCATGGATAGTCCCGCCGAATTCACTGTCAGTCGCACCGAGGGCGACCCCGTCGCCGCGCTGACCGGCGACTGGACAGCCGTGGAGATGGGCGACGCCGGCGTCCGGCTGAAAAACGCCTTGCTCAACACCGAGCAGGCCAAGCTCGACCTTAGCCACATCGGCCGCTGCGACACCGCCGGCGCCTTCGCCATCCTGCGCGCGTCGGAGGGCCGCGTCGCCCCGGACGCCATCACCGCCCCGTTGGGCACCGGCCGGCTGATCGACCTTGTCCGGCATGCGCTCAAGGCCGATCCGGTGCCGCATACTCAGGCACGGCCGTTTTACGATCTCTTGACCCGCCTGGGCCGCGGTCTCTTCCACGTAGCCAACGAAGCTTACGAGACCATGGCCTTTGTCGGCCATCTGCTCATTTCGGTCGCCCGGCTCGTGGTGAGCCCAAGCCGGATGCGTTGGGCGCCGGTGTTCAACGTCGCCGAGCGGGCGGGGCTGGACGCCATCCCGATCATCATCATCACCACCTTCTTCATCGGCGCGGTGGTCGGCTTTCTCGGCGCCAACGCCCTGGCGGCGTTCGGGGCCCAGGTTTTCGCCGTCGACCTGATCGGCGTCGGGGTGCTGCGCGAGTTCGGCATCGTCATTACCGCCGTGCTGCTGGCCGGCCGCTCGGCCTCGAGCTTCGCGGCCGAGATCGGCTCGATGAAGATGAATCAGGAAATCGACGCCATGCGCACCATGGGGGTCGATCCCTTCGAGGCGCTGGTCCTGCCGCGCTTCATCGGGCTTTTGATGATGATCCCGATCCTGACCTTCATGTCCGATCTGGCCGGCCTGTCCGGCGGCCTGGTTGTCAGCTGGACAACCCTCAACATCAGCCCGACCTTCTTCATTCAGCGCCTGCTCGACAATGTCGGCGTCACCCAGTTCTGGCTGGGCATGGCCAAGGGGCCGGTCATGGCCCTGGTCATCGCCGGTATCGGTTGCCGCCAGGGCATGGAGGTCGGCGGCGATGTCGAATCTCTGGGCCGGCGGGTTACGGCGGCTGTGGTGCACGCCATCTTCTCGATCATCATGCTCGACGCCGTGTTCGCGCTTTTCTACATGAAGCTGAATCTATGACCGATCAGCCTCGTTCCGAGCACCACGTACATTTTCCACACCTGCCGCACTTCCATAATCGGCCGGCGGCGGACGGCCTCGACGAGGCGGCGCCGCCGATCGAGGTCATCGACCTGGTGTCGCGCTACGGCGACCACCTGATCCACGACGGACTGAACCTGCGCGTACGGCGCGGCGAGGTTCTGGGCGTCGTGGGCGGGTCCGGCGCCGGCAAGACGGTGCTGCTCAACACCCTGATCGGGCTGAAGGTGCCCGACGGCGGGGTGGTGAAGATCTTCGGCCAGGACCTGGGCAGCGCCTCGACCGCCAAGTGGGACGCTATCGAGCGCAGCTGGGGCGTGCTGTTTCAGCAGGGTGCGCTGTTCTCCAATCTGACGGTGAAGGAGAACGTCGCCGCGCCGATGCAGGAGCACACCGATCTGCCGGCGAAGATGATATCGGAGCTGGCCGAGCTGAAGATCGCCCTGACCGGCCTGCCATCGCTGGCCGGCGCGCTGAAGCCGGCGGAGTTGTCGGGCGGGATGATCAAGCGGGCCGCCCTGGCCCGGGCGCTGGCGCTCGATCCGCAGCTGCTGTTCCTCGACGAGCCGACCTCCGGCCTCGACCCGATCTCGGCCGCGGCGTTCGACGAGTTGATCGCCGATCTGTCCGCCAGCCTGCACTTGACGGTGTTCATGATCACGCACGACCTCGACAGCCTGCACGCCATCTGCGACCGCGTCGCGGTGATCGCCGACAAGAAGGTCATCGCGGTCGATACGATCGCCAATTTACAAAAGCTCGATCATCCCTGGATTAAAGAGTATTTCCTGGGACCCAGGGGACGGGCGACCGAGGATGCTTATCCGGTCAAGGAGCGGGGGTGATGGAAAGAAACGCCAACTATGCGCTGGTGGGTTTCGCTTCCCTTGTGCTGTTCTTCGGGCTGATCGTCTTTGTGGTCTGGTTCGCCAGGGTGTCCTTCTCCCAGCAGTACGACATCTATGATGTCCTCTTCACCGGGCCGGTGAACGGGCTTTCGCAGGGCGGCGAGGTGCATTTCAACGGCATCAAGGTCGGCGAGATCAGCCAGATCGCGCTCGACAAGGATGACCCCAAGAACGTCGTGGCCCGCGTGCGGGTGACCTCCGACGTGCCGATCCGCGCCGACAGCCTGGCGAGCATCGAGCCGCAGGGCATCACCGGCGTCAGCTTCATCCAGATCACGCCGGGGACGACGAGGCAGCCACTGCTCAAGACGGTCCCGCGTACGAGCAAGTACCCGATCCTGCATAGCCAGGCGAGCGCCCTATCCAGTCTGTTGCAGGGCGGCGGCACGGTGCTGGTCTCCGTCCAGGAGGCGCTGCGCCGGGTCAACGAGGTGCTGTCGGACGACAACATCAAGAAGATTTCGGGCACGCTTGACGACGTCAACGCGATCACCGCCGAGGCTCGCAAGCGCAAGCAGCTGTTCGCCGACGCCGACGAGGCGCTGAAGAACTTCGACACCACCGCCAGCAGCATTACGCGGCTGAGCGACAACGCCAATGGCCTGCTCAACGGCGACGGCAAGCGGGCGATCCACAACGCCGCCGACGCCGCTGTCGAGATCAAGGAGGCCGCGGCCTCCGGCAAGGTGCTGATCCAGAAGCTGCAGGGCCCGACGGTCGATTTCGCCAACAACGGCCTGCCGCAGCTGACATCGGCCATCGGGACGCTGCAAAAGACGGCGGAGTCGCTCAATCGCCTGGCGACCGAGATCGAGCAAAGCCCGCAGTCGCTGATATCCAAGCCGCCCGCCAAGGAAGTGGAGGTGAAGCCGTGACCCCGTTTCGCACGGCGCTCTGCGCCGCCCTGCTGCTTAGCCTGAGCGGATGCATCAGCCTGTTCCCGAAGATCCCGCCAGCCCAGCTCTATGAGTTCGGCGTCACCTCGGCGCCGGCCCAGCCGGCCGGCGGCCCGACCTTCAACGTGCTGAACCTGTCGACCGGCTTCACGCTTCCGGCCGAGGGCGATCGCATCCTCACGACCACCGGCACCGAGGCGGCCTATATCGCCGGATCGCGGTGGGTGTCGCCGGCCTCGATCCTGTTCGACCAGGCCGAGCAACAGGCGTTCGATCAGTCGGGCGGCGCTGCGCGGTTGCTTCACCGCGGCGACCCGGCCCTGGCTCCGGTCGGCCTGACGCTGGACGTGCAGAGCTTCGAGACCCGTTACGGCGACCCCAAGGCCGCGCCGACCATCGTGGTCACGGTGCACGCCATGCTGACCAGCGCCGCCGACCGCAGGGTGCTCGGCGACCAGACCTTCGTCAGCCGCCAGCCGGCCTCGGACAACCGCGTCAGCGCCATTGTCGACGCCTACAACGCGGCGACCACCGATGTCCTGAACCAGATCGTCGGCTGGACCAATCAGCGCGGCGCCGGAGCCTAGCCCAAGGTCAGACCGCCTTTTTGAAGATGGTCAGTCCGAGCGCCACCAGGACGATGAAGATGGCGATCGCGATGAAGGCGAGAATCTTGGCGATCGCGAACGAAGCGCCGGCGATTCCGGTGAAGCCGAGGATGGCGGCGACAATGCCGATCGCCAGGAAAATAAGAGCCCATTTGATCACGGCGTGATCTCCCGAAAACCCGCGGCCAGCGCCGCTTGTTTTCAGGAACGTCCGTTTCGAGCCGTCGTTCCGGCGGGGCTCAGCCGAGCGCCGTAGCGGCCCTGGCCAGGTTGGTGATTGCCGCCCAATCGCCGGCCGCGATCGCGCCGGCGGGGGCGACCCACGCGCCGCCGACGCAGAGAACGTTCGGCAGGTCGAGCCAGGCCGGCGCCGTGGCCGCGCTTACGCCGCCGGTCGGGCAGAACCGGCATTGAGCGAAAGGGCCGTAGAGCGCCTTCAGCGCGCCGGGCCCCCCCGAGGTCTCGGCCGGGAAGAATTTGAACCGGTCCAGGCCGGCGTCCAGGCCGTGCATGATCTCCCCGGCGGTCACGACGCCAGGCAGGAACGGCAGCCTCCACGATCGCGCCGCCTCGATCAGCGCATCGGTCAGGCCAGGGCTGACGATGAACCGCGCCCCGGCGCGGGCTGCCCGGTCGAAATCCTTGGCGTTCAGCACGGTGCCGGCGCCGACGATGGCGTCCGGGACCTCTTCGGCGATGATCGCAATGGCCTCCAGGGCGCATGCGGTGCGCAGGGTGATTTCAAGCGGCCTCAAGCCGCCTTCGACCAGGGCGCGGGCCAGCGGCGCGGCGTCCTGAAGGCGTTCGATGGTGAGGACCGGAATAACCGGTCCCGTGGTCATCAGCTCATCGACGCTCACGGCGCCCACCAGACCTCGACCGGCACATTCAACTGGTCGAGCACGGCGCAGACCGGCAGCTCTTCGGTGTCGCGCAGCGCGCGCGCGCGCCTGACCACGTCCAGTTTTTCCTGCCCTTCGATCAGCAAGACGATCCAGCGCGCGCCCAGTATGGCCGGCAGGGTCATGGAGAGCCGCGCGGCGGCGCCGGCCGCCTCGGGCCGATCGACGGCGCAGACCAGCGAGGCGGGACCGGCCCGCATCGCGCGGATCAGTTCCGGCGCATGTGGAAAGAGCGAGGCGATGTGGCCATCCTCGCCCATGCCCAGGATGACGACGTCGAACGGCCGCGTCATGCCGGCGAGGGCGTGATTGACCTTTTCCTCGGCCTCGGCGGGGGTGGCGTCGGGCGTCTTCAGCCCGATCATCTCAGCCGCCGCGGCGCGATCGCGCAAGAGCCGCCGTCGCACCAGGCCCTCGTTGCTGTCGTCGCCGTCGGTCGCGACCCAGCGCTCGTCGGTCAGGGTGATCTCGACCTTGTCCCAGGGCGCGGGCTCGGCCGACAGGGCGTCGTAGAGCGGCCCGGGCGTCGTGCCGCCAGTGGCGACCAGGCTGGCGCGGCCGCGCTCGGTCACGGCGTCGTTCAGCCTGACCGTGATCTCCATGGCGAGGGCCGCGAACAGGCTTTCGCGGTCGTCGAACAGCCGGTCGTCGTCGCCAGCGTCTGCGGTGTCATTCATACCAGCTATGTCCGTTCCGTTCAGTGAGCGCAAAGGCGCCCGATGGACCCCACGAGCCGGCGGCGTAGGGCGATGGCTTGACGCCATAGTGCGACCAGCCCTCCTCGATGGCGTCGATCCAGGTCCAGGCCGCCTCGGCCTCGTCGCGGCGGACGAACAGGGTCTGGTTGTTCTTGATCGCTTCCAACAGGAGCCGTTCATAGGCGATGCGCCGGCGTGGCGCCTCGATCCGAAACGCGTCGGTCAGGCTGAGGTTCAGGGCCACCGGCCGCAGTTCCATCCCGTCCAGGCTCGGCGTCTTGTTCATCAAGGTCAGCGCGATCTCTTCCTCGGGCTGCAGCCGGATGGTCAGCCGGTTGGCCATCAGCTCGTCGCCGGCGAAGATCGAATGCGGCACGTCGCGAAACTGGATGATGATCTGAGAGCTCTTGCTGGGCAGTCGCTTGCCCGTGCGCAGATAGAAGGGCACGCCCGCCCAACGCCAGTTGTCGATATTGGCCTGCACCGCAACGAAGGTTTCGGTGTCGCTGGCTCCGCCGCCGGTCTCGTCGAGATAGCCGAGCGCCGATGCGCCGTCCGCGACCCCGGCGCGATACTGGCCGCGCACCGTCTTTCGCTCGACGTCACGGCCGATGATCGGACGTAAGGAGCGCAGCACCTTGACCTTTTCGTTGCGCACCGAGTCCGGGTCGAGGCTGGCCGGCGGCTCCATGGCGACCAGGCAGAGCAATTGCAGCACGTGGTTCTGCACCATGTCCCTGAGCGCACCGTACTCGTTGTAATAGCCCCATCGCCCCTCGACCCCGACGGTCTCGCCGACGGTGATCTGCACGTGTTCGATGGTGACCTTGTTCCACAGGGGCTCGAACAGGGCGTTGGCGAAACGCAGCGCGATCAGGTTCTGCACCGTCTCCTTGCCGAGATAGTGGTCGATGCGGAAAATCTCCCGCTCGGCGAAGGTGCGGGCGAGGGCATCGTTGATCTCGACGCAGCTTTGCAGATCCCGGCCGATCGGCTTTTCAACGATGACGCGGCTGTCCGGCTTGGCCAGCTCAGCCTCGCGCAGATTGGCGCTGATGGCGTCGTAGAGGCTGGGTGAGGTGGAGAGATAGAAGATCACCTCACGGGCGCCGGCCAGCACCTTGGCCAGGTTGCGGAAGGTCGCCGGACGGTCGGCGTCGACCACGCAATAGCCCAGCCGGCGGCGATAGCGCTCCCAGACCTCCGGGTTGAAATAGCCCTCGGCGCGGTCGCGGATGCTGGTCTCCACGCGGGCGAGGAAGTCGTCGACCTCGAGATCCGAGCGCGCGCCGCCCAGGATGCGGAAGTCCGGCGGCAACAGGCCTTCACTGTCGAGAAAGTACAGCGACGGATAGAGCATCCGCTGCGCGAGGTCTCCCGTCGCGCCGATGATGACGATGGCTTGAGCGGTCATCTAAAGGCTCCTGGCGCCCACGAGCGGTCACAGACTCGCGGGGCGCACGGCGGGTCCTAACCCGCCGCTGGCCTTGGGGAAACCGGGGAGTTGCGCGAATTCGGCCTCTCCAAAGGGAGAGGCCTAAAACTCATGCGTCGAAGACGACGACCGAACGGGCGATCTGACCGGTCTT
>Ga0302314_10012372_pt1 | contig 14779 bp, 10 predicted proteins | sample III_Palsa_N2_3_FD_200533 | JGI IMG/M metagenome (GOLD analysis project Ga0302314, IMG submission 200533) | Peat permafrost microbial communities from Stordalen Mire near Abisko, Sweden - III_Palsa_N2_3 | ecosystem: Environmental > Terrestrial > Soil > Palsa > Peat permafrost | place: Sweden... | reverse complement strand
CTCAGACGGCGAGGTGTCGAACGGGAGTACGTGGCTGGGGTGGTACGGGACATGGGCGCTCGCGCCTATCCGCACGACGGCGTAAAGCAGCAAGAACACCCCGGCGCCGACGAGCACGTCGACCGGCCGGAACCGGAACCGCCGCAGCGTGTCGCGGCTAGGGAAGGTGGGCGAGACCGCCATGCGATCGCTCCGATCGGCGCGGCTGCGGTGCTATGGCACCATGATGCAGGATGGACGCGGGCCCGGGAACACCGCCTCTTGATCCGGGTCAGCGCGCCAGCAGGAGCGCCAGGGTGCGCGCGTTCCGGACGGCGTTCGCGTCGCCGTCGTTGTTGAAGTAGGCGAACACGTCGTGTCCGGCCGCGCGCCATTCCCTTATCCGGTCCGCCCACCACATCAGGTCGGCGTCGGGGTAGGAACCCGCGTACAGGTGATCATGGTCCGGGCCGTGCAGCCGGAGGTAGACAAAGTCCGCGGTGGCCCGCAGGACGCACGGTAGGTTCGCGCCGCTCATCACGCAGTAGGCGGCGCCGTGCGCGGCGAGCAGCGCGAAGACGTCCTCGCAGTGCCAGCTGGGGTGCCGGAATTCCACCGCGACCCTGATCCAGCCCGGCAGCAGCCGCAGGAAATAGGCCAGCCGCGCGTCGTCGCGCTCGTGCCCGGGCGCGAGCTGGACCAGCAGCACCGCCCGCTTGTCACCGAGCTCGTGCCAGCCCGACTCGATGCGCGGCACCCAGGGCTCGGGCCCATACAGCCTGCGCCCGTGGGTGAGGCCCCGCGGCGCCTTGACCGACAGGCAGAAGCCGTCAGGCAATCGGCGCTGCCAGGAGCCGAACGCGGCCGGCCGGGGCCAGCGGTAGAAGCTGGCGTTGAGTTCGGCGGTGTCGAAGGCGGCCGCGTAACGGGCGAGGCGGTCCCGGGCCGGAAGCCCGGCCGGGTACAGCTCGGGCTCCCAGTGGTCATAGCTCCACCCGGACGTACCGATCTTGATGACCATGGCGCTACCCAGTAAACCGCCATCCATGTGAGCGTGGTCATGCTGACCCTGCTTCCACGTTTTCCCCAAAACCAGGCATTACTGCCACTAGAGGGGGAAATCCTGGCTAAAGTGACCAAAGCATCCTTTGGAGGGGACGCGGGGGAGTTTAGGATGTTGCTTAAGTTTAACATTTACGACCTTTTTTTCCTTTCTTTCGTACAGTTGGTCTTGTCGACCATACTCGTGCTGAGTCCGGCGCGCGGCGTCGGCACCCGCTTTCGCTGGACTGGCTCGAGGATCACTGAGCTCTTCGTCGGCGGTGTGGGGGCGGCGGCAATCGCGGCCGTCGCCTGCGTGCTCACCCACGAGCTATGGGGCTTGCCGATCGGCGGCCTCGAGACGGCCGCCTACCTGCTGGTGATCACCTCGGTCGTGGTGATGGCGCTCCAGCCGAATACCAATTTCGTCGGCCAGGTCTTCTACTCCTCGTACCTCTCGGCGTCCCTCACCTTCATCGTCTACGCGGCCTTCATCGCCGTCGTCGCCACGCACTCGATCCTGGAGATGCTGACGGCTTCCCTGGTGATCCTGCTCGATGCGGCCGCGTTCGTCGTGTGGATCTCGAACATCAACTACGTGAGCGACGTCTTGTGCCGCGCACGCCGGGGTCGGCCGCTGCCCAAGGCCGACCCGGACTACAAGCCCTTCGTGTCATTGCACATCCCGGCCTACAACGAGCCTCCCGAGCTGCTCATCAAGACGATCCAGGCGGTCGAGCGGATCGACTACCCGAACTTCGAAGTGGTCGTCATCGACAACAACACCAAGGACCCGGCCGTGTGGGGCCCGGTGGAGGAGTACTGCCGGGGTCGTAAGCGCGTCCGCTTCGTCCACGTCGCCCCTTGGCCCGGCTACAAGGCGGGCGCCTGCAACCTCGTCCTGCGCCGCTACACTGACCCGCGCGCCGAGATCATCGGCCTGGTCGACGCCGACGACATCGTCCAGCCGCACTACCTGCGCGAGACCGCCGGGTACTTCTCCGACCCGAGCCTCGGCTTCCTGCAGACCTTCGAGGGCAACCGCGAGTTCCAGGGCAGCCACTACTACACCGCCTGCGTGGACTCCTTCCAGGCCTTCTACCTGTCGGTCATGTCCTCCCGCAACGAGCGCGATACGGTCCCGTTCGTCGGGACGATGGGGCTGTTCCGCCGCAGTGCGCTGACCGCCGTGGGCGGATGGAACGAATGGTGCATCTGCGAGGACACCGAGGCCTCGCTCCGGGTGCTCAGGGACGGCTGGTCCGGCCTGTATATTCCTCGCTGCTTCGGCCGGGGCGTCGTGCCGCCCAGCTTCAAGGGGATGCTCACCCAGCGTCACCGCTGGTGCTTCGGCGGCATGCAGATCATGCGGCTGCACTGGCGGAGCCTGATGCCGTGGGACCGCTCACCGGACAACCATCTCACCAGCGCGCAGCGCCGCGATTACCTGATGGCGTCGCTCGGGTGGTTCCGGGATTTGCTCATGCTGGCCTTCAGTCTGCTGCTGCTCGTGATCACCGGTCTGCTGGCCGCGGATTCCCGCTTCGCCGTCTCCCCGATGGACGGCGGCCGGTCGCTGCTGCCGTTGTCGCTCATCATCATCGCCACGATCTGCATGCTGTGGACGCTGCGGCTGTGGACGACCATGTCGTTTCGCCGGGCCCTGCTGTCGCTCGTCATCAGCCTCTCGGTCACCTGGGTCGTCGCCCTCGGCTGCCTCGAAGGGATGGCACGACGAGACGCGGTGTTCCTGCGGACCTCCAAGGTCGCCGGCCGCCGCCGCATCCGCACGGCGCTCCGGCTGACCCGGGTGGAGACGACCCTGGCCGTCGCCCTGTACGTCGGCGGCGGACTCCTCGCCACCTCGCATCACCCGCCGCTGCTGCTCATCTTCATCATCTTCCTCCAGGCCACCGTTTACCTCTGCGGTCCGATCGCGTCCGTGTGGAACCTGTGGGCCGTGGGCGTCCCAGCTCCGGAGTACCTGGAACGCTTCGAGAAACGACGCCTGCGCGCGGAGCGCCGACGCCGGTCCTGGGCCCAGTTGCTACCCCGGCCTGCCGCCGCCGGCGCCGCCCTGACTGCCCTGTGCGCGGGAGGAGTGGCGAGCGCCTTCCTGGCTCCCGTGCCGCTGCTGCACACGGCCGTGATGCGGCGAGCGGAGTCCCCGGCGTCGCTGCTGGCCGGCTCGGCGAACACCCAGGTCTACGTGAAGCTGGGCTCGTCGACGTCCGGGGCCGACGGTGCGTATTACTTCATCTCCTCGGTGCAGCTGTCGACCGCGTCGGCGCGGGCCGGGCTCAGGTTCAGCACGTCCTCGCTCGCGCTGCTCGGCGAGGTCCTCCGGGCGGCCGCGGGCGGCGGGCGGATCTCGGACATCAGCCTCGCCTTCCGCACGCCAGGCCTGAACGGCCGGCCGACGACCGAGTTCGTGGACACGTTCGGCGCGGCCGCCGTCACCTCCTTCAAGGAACATCTGTCCGGCACGCCCACGGGCACCGTCTCACTCGCGCTTCCCGCCGTGAGCCACGTGGTCTCCGCGCCGGGTCCGCTGCAGCGCGTCGGCCCGTTCGCCGGGCTCTCCGGCCCTGCGCTGGCCACGAAGGTGTATGTACGCATGGGTACGGGTGTGCCCTCCTATGCCGTGACGGCCGTCCAGCTCTCCAAGTCGGCGTCGGATGCACCCCTCGACCTCCGCTTCAGCACACCGTCGCTGCCGCTGCTCGACGGGATATTCCAAGACCAAGGCGCTGGCGTCAGCATCCCGGTGCTCACGCTCTCCGTCCGTACCGGGGAAAGCGGCCATCCGTTCGCCACGGCGCTGAGTTACACCTTCTCGGGGCTGAGCGTCGGTTCCTTCGCCGAGGACCTCTCGGGGGCGATGTCGGGCACCGCCACGCTCGTCATCCGCCCGGGATAGCGGCTCGTACTAGCGTCGCGCGCTGGGCGCCTGGCGGCGGGCTTCAGGGGAGCGGCGAAGCAGGCGCCCGTGAACCGGGCTCACAACTTACCCAAGGACATATGGCCGTCGCGTACGACGATGGCGATCCCCTCGCCGACGATGGACGACCCCGAGATGGGCCCGAAGACCCGCGAGTCACAGGAGCCCGAGCGGTTGTCGCCCAGCACGTAGTACTGGTTCTGGACGAGCGTGGTGCTGGGGATCGGCCTCGAGCCGACCTGGCCGGAGCGGGGGTTGTACCATCCCCGTTCGAGAAGCGGCCGCCCGTCGACGAAGATCGTATTGCCGATGGACCAGATCGTCTGGCCGGGTAGCGCCACGACCCGGAGCACGAGGTCACCACCGCCTCCGACGACGGTGCAGGGCAGGAAGTGCGGGGGGCGGAAGACGACGATCTGGCCGGTGTGGATGGGGCCCTCAAGCAGGCCTGACTTAGCGACGAGGATCCGGTCGCCCGCCTGGAGGGTGGGCGACATCGCCCCACCGGGCACCGAGAAAGACTGGACGACGAAGGCCGGGACGAGCCACGCGGCGAGCGCCGCCACGACGAGGAGAATGGCCATCTTGGCCAGGAGCGGGCCGTGCCGGCGAGGGCGCCGCTGGCGGTCCGGTCGTATCGGCGCCGCGGAAACGTAATCCGTCGGATCGGTGCTGAGGCCCCGCAGGCGGTAGTCGAGTTCTTGCGGCGACCGAACGGCGGTCCCTCGATGGGCGGCCACGCCGCGACCGTGCCGGCCGGGGCCGGCGGCGGCGCCGGGAGGCGGGCGGCGCTCCGGGCGCTGCGGAGGACCGTCGGCCATGACAGCCGGGGAATCGCCGTCGTTGGAGGACGACGGGCTCATCGTGAACCTCTCCTGCTTGATGCGGCCACGAGGAACCGGTGCACCCCTTCGGTCTCGCCGTCGTCTAGCTCCGCGAAGACGACGCCGAAGTGCGTGCCGGCTCTGATGCTGCGACTCCAGCTGATCCAGCTCGCCACGTTAAGGCAGATCCGCGATGTAGTCACCTCGGCTTCGAGCAGGAACGGCCGGCCGAGCGCCGCGCCCGGCGCGAGCATACGGGGCGCCTCGGGCAGCACGCACTGCACCCCGCCCTCGCTCAGATCGACAAGGCCGACGGAAATGGTGGCACGCCCCCAGAGGATGTGTGCCCGGCCGTCGACGGGCACCCGCACATGGCGGCGACGTTCGGTTGCCACCCTCCCGAGGCCGCTCGTCAGGCCGGCCGCCTGGCTGTGGCCGTTGGCGGCCGGTCCATGGACACCCGAGCCGGGGCCTCCTCCTGCGAACGCGCCTACGTAGCCGTTGGCTTGCGCGGCGCCAGGTACCAAGGCTTCGATCTTCGGCTGGGACGATCGGAGACGACGGAGGCGACGAGGCGAGACGCGCTTTCTCCCGACCGACTCGAGGCCATAGGCACGCCGCTCGACGGGCGACAGGTCGGACCAGTTCGCCGGCATCCGCCGGATGAACGACGGTACGCCTTCGGCCGCCTCAGCGCTGAGTTGCCTGCCCCAGCCCGCCGCCACCGAGGCCGCCTGGACGAAGCTCACCTTCACGGCGCTCGGGTGGTAGGGCAGATCGAACAGGCCCGGGTCGTCGAGCCAGTCGGGGCTGCCGACGGTGATCGCCTGGGCGACATCGGGCCAGCGCACTCTCGCGAGGAGGTACGGGGCGGCGCGATCGGTGAGCACGAGGTACGTCATCTCGCCCCGGTCCGGTATCCCTGTGTTGGGTACCCCCGGCTTTGGTCTCACTGAGTCGGGTATCCCCGTGTTTGGTATCCCGGTGTTTGGTATCCCGGTGTTTGGTATCCCCGTGTTTGGTATCACTGCCGCCCTCGGCGAGCCGCGGACACCAGCAAAAGAGCCCGCGGCGGCTTGCGATAGCGGCCCGATGCTCGGGACGCAGGGTCGCGGTGACCGTGCGACGGGTATTCCCGCATAACTACGACAACCATCTGCCCGCCCCCCCACACGCTGCGGCAACTCTCCCCTTGGTGCCTGCTAGCGATGATCAGGTTAGCACGGCGTTGCGGCGAATCGACCCACTCTATGACGCTTCATTGAGCGTTAACCCAAAATTGACATTCGCCCCTATGGCTGGGTATTTAATCCTTTCTGGCTGCGAATTTCATGGCGGGCTGGTCTCGTTTGATGCTCTGGCCAACGCTTAGCGGGCGGCCGGCCGCTTGGACAGGACCTGCGCTCCGGCGGCCTCATAGGGCAAAGTGACAGCCGGGGCTAAACGAAATCAGAGCAATCTAGAGTGTCCGCCGTTCCAGGCGAACCCCGACCGCTTGCGCCTCGTGAGGAGCCGTGAACAGGTATGACACCGACCCCGGACCGTACCAGCCGGCTCCGGCGCCGTCCCGTGCTCCTCGTCGCCGCCCTCACGCTGAGCGCCGCTATCGCGCTGGGCACCGCCTGGCTGCTGACTGGCGGCGCAGCGGACTCCGCCAGCCGGACGGCCTCACCCGGCCAGCCGGATTTCGGACCGAACGTCTACGTTTTCAGCCCGGGCATGCCGCAGAGCCACATCCAGGCCAGGGTCAACTCGATCGCCAACCAGCAGGCCGGCAACCAGTTCGGCACCCAGCGCTACGCGCTGCTGTTCGAACCGGGCACCTACGGCTCGGCCGCGGACCCGCTATACCTCCAGGTTGGCTACTACACCAGCGTGGCCGGCCTCGGGGCCTCCCCGGGCGACGTCGTCATCAACGGCGCCGTCGATTCCTTCAACCAGTGCTCCCCGCCCGCTAGCAGCAACTGCACCGCGCTGGATAATTTCTGGCGCTCGCTGTCTAACCTGACGATCAACTTCCCGACGCCGCCGAGCGGCGCACCGTGCCTACACACGGCTGAATTCTGGGCGACGTCCCAGGCGTCACCCGTGCGACGGGTCGAGTTCAATGGGTTGACCTCGCTGGAGGACTACTGCTCGAAGCCGAGCTACTCCAGCGGCGGCTTCATCGCCGACTCGAAGTTCTCCGGGCACCCCGTGCTCAGCGGCACCCAGCAGCAGTTCCTCGTCAGGAACAGCACTCTCGACGGCTGGAGCAACGGCGTGTGGAATCAGGTCTTCTCCGGCGACGTGGGGGCGCCCGCGCAGAACTTCGGCTCGGGCGGGCAGTACACAACGCTGGCGGCCAGCCCGGTCACCGCAGAGGAGCCGTTCCTGCGGGTGGACTCCGGCGGTAACTACAGCGTGTTCGTTCCGGCGGTGCAACACGGCTCAGCGGGACCGTCCTGGGCCAGCGGCCCGACGCCGGGCACCGCCATCGCAATCCGGCGGTTCTTCATCGCCACCCCCGGCGACCCGGCGCCGGTGATCAACGCGGCGCTAGCCCGGGGGCAGGACCTGATCCTCACTCCAGGCGTCTACCACCTGAACCAGACCCTTGAGGTCACCCGGCCGGACACGGTGGTGCTCGGCCTCGGTTTCCCCACCATGGTGCCGGCGAACGGCATCGTCTCGATGCGGGTAGCCAGTGTTCCTGGCGTGAAGCTGTCTGGGATGATCTTCGACGCCGGGCCGGTGAACTCCCCGATGCTGCTGCAGGTGGGCAGCCAGCCCGGGCCCGGGGACCCGGCGGACCCCACCCTGGTGCAGGACGTGTTCTTCCGCATCGGCGGCGCCACGCCGGGCCAGGCGACCACCAGCCTCGTGGTCAACAGCTCCCAGGTAATCCTCGACGACATCTGGGCCTGGCGGGCCGACCATGGCCAGGGTGTCGGCTGGACCGAGAACGTGGGGGACACCGGCGTCGTCGTCAACGGGGACCACGTGACCGCCTATGGGCTGTTCGTCGAGCACTATGAGAAGTACGAGGTGATCTGGAACGGGGAAAACGGCACGGACATCTTTTTCCAGAACGAGATGCCGTACGACCCCCCGAGCCAGGCCGCCTGGATGGCCAATCCCACCACCGACGGCTACCCCGCGCTCCTGATCACGGTCCGGGCCGCGCGCTTCCAGGGGTACGGGATGGGCAGTTACAGCTACTTCAGCCAGGGCGTGCCGATCTTGGCCAGCAACGCGTTCGAGACCGCTAGCCCCCCCGGAAGCGAGCTCCACGACCTGCTTACGATCTTTCTTAGCACCGCCGGGTCCGGCGGGATTGAACATGTGGTGAACGGCACTGGCAGCTCGTCGACGGCCAAGAACCCCGATACCGCGGTGGATGTGGTCCGCTATCCGTGACGCACTTGGCTCGGCTTGATCGGTCAGGAGCCGGAAACGTCGCTGCCTGGCTCCTGGCCGGTTTCCGGCGGGCGGTCCGACGGTACGCTCGCGTCGAGCAGCGCGGTGGAGCCGGCCGGGCGGGTCACGGCGTCCTCGGTTCGCTGCCGCAGGCGCTCGAGCGCCTCGCCGTCACCGAGCGGGACGGTGGCCTCCAGGCGGGTGCTCGCCTGTACCTCGGGCAGGTCCATGACCGCGTCGACCAGGCTCGCCCGGGTGCCCGGGGGAATGTGCCCGGACGCGGCGTGCAGCGAGGTCCTGGCGGTCCCCTCCGCGCCTTCGGCCGTCGTTACCTCGGCCGCCGCGACCGTCTGGTCGCCATCTTTGACTTCGATGTGCCGTGGCGTATCAGGATTGCTCATCAGATGCCTCCTGGGGAATCGCTTGTCGTGCGAGACCAACCGCACCAGGCCATCTGCCTTTGCCTCAGCGTAGCCTCCTGGCCCACCCGGCATGCGCAGCCGTATTCGTAGTTCAGGTCCGGGCTAGTTCAGGCCTGGTTCTGCCCATGCCCAGGACCGCCTGGATGAAACGGGGTCGCCGTGCCTTAATCCACTGGGGTCATACGGCCGGGGTGACGATCCCGTACTCGTGGATCTTGCGGTAGATCGTCGCCCGCGACATGCCCAGTGATCCGGCTCCCCTGGCTTTGTTGCCCTGGTGGTCCAGCAGGCTCTGCACGATGGCGTCGCGTTCCATCGACTCCAGGGGGCTGAGCAGCCGACGGCTCACGCTCCAGCATTCCGGCGGAAGGTCACCCAGCTGGATCGTGCCGGTGCGCCGGTGCTTGACCACCCGTTTCAGGACGTGCCAGAGCTGCTCGATGTTGCCCGGCCAGTTCGACCGCAGCAGTAGATGCATCGCCTCGGGCGAGCAGACCGGCGGGTCGTGAGGGTTCAGCCTAGCCAGGAAAAACGGCACGAGCTCACGCAGGTCCTCTATGTGGTGGCGGAGCGGGGGAAGCTCCACGGCGCCGGGGAAGAACTTCAGCAGCCCGGCCAGGTCGCCGCTGGCCGGGCCCTGGCTGAGCGTGACCGCAACCCACAGAACCTGCTGCCTGCCCACCGCCAGCGCTTGCTCCAGCGCTATCCACAGCGCCTGAAGCCGCAGCGGGCTGAGCCGGTCGACGTGCCGGATGACCAAGCTCCCCTCGCCCTCAAGCAGTTCGCCCAGCGCCCGGACCATCCAGTCGTGGTCACCGGCTTCGGCGGCATCCAGCACGTGGAACGCGCCGTCCGCGGTGCGGCGCCGGTGAACAGCCCGCAGCAGCGCCAGCTTGCCGGCTCCGGGCTCGCCCTCCAGCGAGAGCCACTCGCCCGAGGCGCAGGCCGCCTCCACCTGACGGCAGCCGCGCAGCCACAGCGGACCTGAGCCCACCAGGGCGGGCCCGAACCTCCGCGCCTGCCAGCCTGCCCCCACATTCACCGCTGCCTCACCGGCCGGCTCGATCAGCTTGACGTGCACCACGCCGCTGACGAGCCGCCGCCCGCCCTTCCCGGGCAGGGGACGGCAGTGCATCCGCGCCCTGGCCCCCGTCGGCAGCTCGACATCCACCTGAGCAGAGTGGCCGCCGACCAGCGCGGCAGCGGCATGGCCGAGGAGCGCGGCCTGGTCGCCAGGGTCGAGCGTGTCCCGCGCCTGGTCGTTCATCAGCACCATGTCATTGGTGAGCGCAAAGACGAATCCGCCCACGTACCGGCAGGTCCGCAGGTACTCCCGCAGCAGCTGGAACTCCTCCGTGCTGCTGTCGTCGAGCAGGCCCTGCGTGACCTGGCGGGCCGTGCTCCGGGCGAGCGCGATCAGCAGCCGGCCGGCGTCCTTGCACCAGCTGGTCAGGTTCACGACGCCGGCGACCTGGCCGGAGATCGGGTGCCGGATCGGCACCGCGGCGCAGGCGAGGTCCTCAAGGTGCTCGGCGTAGTGCTCGTGCCCGAACACGTGCGCCGCCTGGCCACTCTCCAGCGCGGTGCCGATCCCGTTGGTGCCGACGAACTCCTCGGCGTAGCTGAAGCCCGGCGCCAGCTGAACGCGGTCGAGGTGCCGCTCAAGATCGTGGTCGGCGGTCAGCCTGGACAGCGCCACCCCATGCGCATCGGCGAGGATGACGCTGACCGGCTCGCCCTGAAGACTCTCGCCCAGGTTCTGCAGCACCGGCAGGGCGGTGCGGGCCAGCGGGATGTCGAGGTCGGGATCGCGGACGTAGGAGAGGTCAATGCGGTCGGCCACAACATGCCACTCCCGGGAGCGCCGCCAAGACGCCAGGATCGTGTCACGCACCTGGCCAGGCTCGACGGGCTCCGCGGTCAGGAACCGTTCCCTGGCCTGGGCCAGCTGACTGTTATCGGTCACCTCCGGCCGCAAACGGCCGGGACCCTGGCTTGCCCCAAGATATTCATCTGGTCACCGGTTCCACATCGGCAGCCGCCGGGCCAGGGATCTGGCCCAGCGGCTTGCAACGGGCACCGGCAGCCTCAACCGGATGCGCGGCACGGCGAGCGCCATGACCACGGCGATGGCGAAGGCCAGGCCGGCGGGCGTGCGCTCCTGCGGTAGCCCCGGATAGTTAGCCGTCGTTGGCGGCTGAGTTCCGGTGCCTGCCTTGCACGCTACGCTCGCCGGCGATAACTAGCAACTTTTTTCCAGAATTTTTTAACATGCTATTGATCCTGCCGCCCATGGTGCGCAAGGAGACGGAGCTCACCGCATGACGCTTGCTAGCCGTAGCTCCGGATTATCCGTGCTGGTCAGAGGCTAATGCTGCGCCCCCTGGGGTATTTGATACCTCAGGGGGCGATGAGGCATGGGGGAAATGCCGCGGCTGATCACGCCGATGATGGCCAGCCTGCGCCGCGCGCTGCCGCACGATGACGACCGGTACGGGTGGGAGTTCAAATGGGACGGCGTACGCGCGATCGCCTACGTCACCGGCGGGCAGGTCCGGCTGCTCTCCCGCACCGGCCAGGACATGACCGGCAGCTACCCGGAGCTGGCCGTACTGGCCGGGCGTGTGGGCGCCCCTGTCATCGTGGACGGGGAGATCATCGCGATCCACGACGGGCGCCCGGACTTCGGGCTGCTGCAGTCCCGCATGCACGTCCAGGACCCGGCCGCCCGGCTGGTCCGCCAGGTCCCGGTCCAGCTGTACCTGTTCGACCTGCTGCACCACGATGGCCGGTCGCTGCTGCCGGTCCCGTACACCGCGCGGCGTGACCGGCTGGAAGAGCTCGGCCTGGACGCCGACCCGGTCCTGACGACGCCGTGGTTCCCAGGCGGCGCCGCCGACGTCCAGGCCGCCAGCCTGGCCCACGCCCTGGAAGGGGTGATCGGCAAGCCGCTGGCCTCGGCCTACCACCCGGGCCAGCGCCGGGACTGGATCAAGATCAAGAACATCCGGCACGCTGAGGTCATCATCTGCGGCTGGAAACCCGGCCAGGGCCGCCGCGCGGACACCATCGGCTCGCTGCTGGTCGGGGTCCGGGACGGGCCCCGGCTGCGGTACGCCGGGCATGTCGGCACCGGCTTCACCCAAGCCGACCTCGCCGACCTGATGGGTCGGCTGTCGCCGTTGCGCCGCGGCGACAGCCCGTTCGGCACCGCGGTGCCCGCCCCGCACGCCCGCGGCGCGCAATGGGTGCACCCGCGGCTGGTCGGCGAGGTCGCCTTCACCGAATGGACCAGCGACAAGGTCCTGCGCCACCCCACCTGGCGCGGACTCCGCACCGACAAGAACCCCGGCCAGGTGCACCAGGAAAGCTGACCGACGGTAAACCGGACAAGCTGAGTCTCTCCTGTCTTCTTGCTCCCGGACAATCAGGTCGTGACCCTCCCGCGGCTGCGCATCAATGAACTCATAAAGCGTGATCGCGCGGTTCACAAGGTCTGTCTTGGACAGGCTGGTCCTTTCCTTAGCGGCGGTGTAACCGTGGGACTGCTGCCTGGGCGCGGTATTGCGCGACAGCGGTCTCGCAGACAGCCCGCACCGGCCAGCCCAAGGCCCGGGCGGCGGCTTCCGCCTCGGCCAGTTCTGCCGTGACCGTTCCGAAGCCTGCCAGGCCATCTGTGGTGTCGGCTACCTTGACGGTAACGACCTGGCTGCTGCCCGGCGGTCCCACTTCCACCCGCACCGACGTCCGGGAGGCAGTCAGCCGGTTCATCCGGGACCAGCGGACGCCGAGCGTCCCGGTGTGGGCAAAAATCGCGGCGGCCACGGCGCGATAGACCGGTTCAGCGCACAGGGCGGTGAGGACCTGCCCCGGGCGGCCGTGCCGGCCGACGATCGGGGTACACCAGCAGTCCCAGGCGCCGGCCGCCCGCACCTCCTGAAGGACCGAAGGCCACAGCCGGGGGTCGAGGTCATCGACTGTGCTCTCGACGACGGTCACATCGCCCTCGCGGAGGTCCCGCTCCGCGCCGGACGCCCCGATGACCACCCGGGTGATGTTGGGCCGGTCCGGGGTGTCCCGGCCACCGCCGCCGGTACCCACCGCGCGTACCGTCATGGCTGGAAAGCCGCCCGGTGTAGCCGCAGCCGCGAGCAGGGCCGCACCGGTCGGGGTGGTGCGCTCACCGGTCAGGTCGCCGCTGGCCAGGTCCAGGCCGGCCGCGGCGGCGATACGGAGGACGGCGGGAGCCGGCACCGGTAGGCGGCCGTGCTGGCTGGTGACGAATCCGCTTCCGGCGGCCAGGGCCGAGCAGCAAACCACGGCGCCGGGCCGCAGCAGTCCGAGATCCTCCAGTGCGGCCGCCGATCCCACCACGTCGGCCAGTGAGTCGAACGCACCCACCTCGTGGAAGTGCACGTCTTCTGGCGGCTCGCCGTGCACCGCTCCCTCCGCCTCGGCCAGCAGCCGGAAGACCCGTGTCGCGAGATCCTTCCCGGCCGGGCGGAGGTCACTGGCGCCGACGTGCCCGAGCACGTCGGCGAGGTGCCGTGGGCGGTCGGTCGCCGTCGGCGTGGTGATCACGGCCCGTAGGCACGCGAGGCCGCCGCGGCGGGCGGCCTCGGTCCGCAGTCCCAGACCGGGCACGCCGAGTGAGGCAATGGCCGCGCACACCCGCTCCACGTCGGCGCCCGCATCGAGCAGGGCGGCAAGCAGCATGTCGCCGGCCACGCCCGCCGTCGCGTCGATGTAGGCGGCACCCGGCCGGTCCGTCACCGGTGAACCGCGCGGATGATCTTGGCGGCGTGCGCGGCCGCCCCGAACCCGTTGTCGATGTTGACGACGACCAGACCCGGGCTGCACGAGGCGAGCATGCTGGCCGCCGCGGCCAGGCCGCCCGCCGCGACGCCGTAGCCGACACTGGTCGGCACGCCGATCACCGGCGCGCTGACCAGTCCGGCGACCACACTCGGCAGGGCGCCGTCCATCCCGGCCACGACCACCACGCACTCGGCGGCGCGCAGATCGTCTAGCCGGGACAGCAGCCGCCCGAGCCCGGCCACGCCCACGTCGGCGAGGACATCGGCGCGGACGCCCAGCACGGCCAGCGTCGCCGTGCATTCCCTGGCCACTTTCAGGTCCGTGGTGCCGGCCGTTACGACCAGCACGTTGCCGCGCGCGGGCGGCAGGGCCCCGACGGCGACCGTTCCGGCCACGTGATCGGCGGATACGGCATCGCCAGGAAAACAGGTGGCCGCCCCGTCCAGGACGACGGCGGGGCAGCGCGTCGCCAGGGCCGGTGCCTCCGGGTCGCGGGCCCGCAACTCGGCCAGAAGCGCGAAGATCTGCTCGGACGTCTTGCCTTCGCCGAAAACCACTTCCGGGACGCCGGTCCGCCGCCGACGATCTACGTCGAGTATGGCGAACTCGCCCAGCGGCACGCCTGCCGCCCAGGCCTCCGTTCCTGGCGGCACCCCGGGCGCCCCCCCGTTCGGCAGGCCGGCCGCTCCATTCGGCATGCCGGGTGCACCACGCATACCGAGACCCTCAGCCGGCACGGCTGACCGGAGTGATGTCGAGGTTCAGCGAACCGGACCGCAACGGCCGCTCGTCGATCTCCGCGCGCTGATATCCAGCCGCCCGGACGCAGGCCAGCACCGCCGCATGCTCGTCCGGGTCCGCCGCCCGCGGCAGGTCCGCCGCGCCGAGCTGCACCCGGCCGAGGTCACCGAAATGCCGCACCCGCAGTTCGCGGTAGCCACGCTGCTTCAGGCTCAGCTCGGCCCGGTCTACCTGCGACAGCACATCGGCGCTGACCGGGGTGCCGTAAGGCAGCCGCGATGCCAGGCAGGGTGACGCGGGCTTGTCCGCGCTCGGAACCCCCAGGTACTGCGCCAGCGCCCGCACCTGGTCCTTCCCCACGGACGCCTCCAGCAGGGGATGCCGGACACCGTGCTCGGCCGCCGCGCGCAGCCCGGGCCGCCAGTCACCCGTGTCGTCGGCGTTGGCGCCGGACAGCACGGCGGCGAATCCGCGGCGCCGGGCCAGCACGGCCAGCCGCTCGTACAACTCGGATTTGCAGTAGTAGCAGCGGAAGCGGTCGTTGCGCCGGTAGTCCTCGCGCTCAAGCTCGGCCGTGCTGATCAGCTCGTGCCGGACGCCTACGGCCCGGGCCA
>Ga0302314_10012370_pt1 | contig 14782 bp, 7 predicted proteins | sample III_Palsa_N2_3_FD_200533 | JGI IMG/M metagenome (GOLD analysis project Ga0302314, IMG submission 200533) | Peat permafrost microbial communities from Stordalen Mire near Abisko, Sweden - III_Palsa_N2_3 | ecosystem: Environmental > Terrestrial > Soil > Palsa > Peat permafrost | place: Sweden... | reverse complement strand
CTTTAACCTTCGCGCCCTCTGCGTTCAAGGCCGTTGCACTTGCTGTTGCTTTTCCCCGCACCATCGCATCCAATCGCTCTATGGCCGACAGCGAATTCGCCGCAACACAATGGTGGCAAACCGGAGTCATCTACCAGATCTACCCACGCAGCTTTCAGGACACCCCCAGCCCCAGCGGCTTGGCCGACGGCGTCGGCGATCTCCCCGGCATCACCGCCCGTCTCGACTACCTCGTCTCCCTCGGCATCGACGCCATCTGGATCAGCCCGTTCTACCCCTCGCCCATGGCCGACTTCGGCTACGACGTCGCCAACTACACCGGCGTAGACCCACTCTTCGGCACCCTCGCCGACTTCGATACGCTCCTAGCCACCGCGCACGCTAAAGGCCTCCGCGTCATCCTCGACTTCGTCCCCAACCACACCTCCGACCAGCACCCCTGGTTCCTCGAGTCCCGCAGCTCCCGCGACAACGAAAAGCGCGACTGGTACCTCTGGCACGATCCCACCCAACCCGGCGACGACTGGCAACCCGCCAAACAACGCATCCCCAACAACTGGATGTCAAACTTCGGCGGCTCCGCATGGGAGTGGGACCAGCACACCGAGCAGTTCTACCTGCACTCCTTCCTCAAGCAGCAACCCGACCTCAACTGGCGCAATCCAAAGGTCCGTGCCGCCATCTACAGCGCCATGTGCTTCTGGCTCGACCGCGGCGTCGACGGCTTCCGCATGGACGTCCTTTGGCTCCTCGTCAAAGACGAGTTCTACCGCAACAACCCACCCAACCCGCAGGACCTCGCCAGTACGCTCCCCGTCTTCACCGCCGACCAACCCGAAACCCACGTCATCGTAGCCGAGATGCGCACCCTCTTGGACTCCTACGGTGACGCGCTCAGCGAGAACGCGGGTGCCCCGGGTCCGGATTCTCGGACCCGGGCGTCAACGGAGACCACCACCCCAAACTCCCCACACCCTACCCCAGGCCGCGTCCTCATCGGCGAAATCTACCTCCCCCTCCCCGAGCTAGTCCGCTACTACGGCCAGCCCGCCGAAAACACCCCACAACTCCGCGGCGCCAACCTCCCCTTCAACTTCCATCTCATCCAAACCCAGTGGCAAGCCGAAGCCATCGCCCAGATCATCCGCACCTACGAGTCGCTGCTCCCCTCCGGCGCTTGGCCCAACTACGTCCTCGGCAACCACGACCAATCCCGCCTCGCCACCCGCGTGGGCCCGCAGCAAGCCCGCCTCGCGGCGATGCTCCTGCTCACCTTGCGCGGCACGCCCACCCTCTACTACGGCGACGAGCTAGGTATGCAGGACATCCCCATCGCTCCCAACCAGGTCCAGGACCCCGCCGAAAAGAACGACCCAGGCAAGGGAAGAGGCCGCGACCCCGAGCGCTCTCCCATGCTTTGGGTAGACGCTCCCAACGCCGGCTTCACCACCCCCACTGCAACTCCGTGGCTTCCTCTCCAGCAGGACTGGCAAACCATCAACGCTGCCACACAACAGCGCAACCCCAAGTCCATGCTCTCGCTCTACAACAAGCTTCTCGCCCTTCGTCGCCGCCACGACACCCTCCACTCCGGTGGCATCACAGACGTCGTCGCCGAAGGCAACATCCTCCGCTACCGCCGCACCGGCCTGCCCGACGGCCACAGCACCGACTTCCAAATCCTCCTCAACTTCGGCGCTGAAACCGCAACCACCCTCTGCGCTCCCGGCACCGTCATCCTCACCACCATCCTCGACGGCGAAGGCTCCCTAACCGGCAACCCCGACGGCACTTCCTCCACCATCACCATCGAATCCGGCGAAGGCCTCCTAATCGCCCTCGACTAATCCAGCACAATCCGGGTGCCCCGAGTCCGGATTCTCGGACCCGGGCATCGGGCGAACGCCCGACCGCTCCCGCCCATCTCCACGCAAGAGCCGCCGTCCACATCCCACTACGGTTCAACCCACAAATACCGCGTATACCGCCCACTCCCATAACCCTCCGGCTTCCGGCAAGCCTGATAACTCTGCGTCAAACGAAACGCAGCCTTCTCTCGGTCCGCATCACTCCCATCCTGAAACCAAAGCCCTTGGCTCTTTTCAGCCAGCACCACCAAAAAGTCCTTCGCCGTTGCCGACAACTCATACCGCTCCAGCAGATCGCAAACCAGGTTCGCCGTCATCACCGCGAATAGCCGCCGTGTATCAGCGGAGTCCACCGCAGCAAGCAACGCCTCCGCCTCCCGAAAGACCACCCACCCTTCCTCCGCAGACTTCTGCAGCGTGATGGCAGGCACTGCCAGCGTCGTCACATAAAACCGATCAGCCGCTTCAAACGCATCAAGGCTCTGCCCAATATCCACGGCCTTCCGCAAGATAGCTTCCTGCCGATTCAAACGGTGCTTCGCCGCTGCAGAAGCATCGGCATGTTCACTTCCAAGCTGTTGCAAGTACTGCAGCCCCGCAAGCCACTCTCCCATGTGCTCGCCATAAAGATGCGAAGCCAACGCACCTACTTCAATCAGCGCTTCGTCTCCCATGGGCATATTCAATCGATCCACCAGTCGCTCACGAACAGTCTTCGGTTTCTTCGTATGATCCTTCCAGTCCTGTATCAACTGTTCGCGAAGCATGGCATCTTCCGTTATGTGCATCTCTTTTTTAGTAGGGTTCATCTCTACCTCCAGATAAAACCTACTTCCCAACATGTCGTGCGTACAGCGCATCCTTTGCATTGATAAGATGCATCCAGCGCATCTGTAATTCTTCAGCACGGCGGAGCAATCATGAACCAGGTAGACCTCAATCTCTTATCCGCTCTCAAAGCACTCATCGACGAAGAGAGCGTCACTCTGGCCGCCCAAAAACTCCATCTCAGCCCTTCCGCGATGAGCCGCACCCTCGGTCGCGTTCAGGACGCCTTCGGCGACAAAGTCCTCGTCCGCGCAGGCCGGCGTATGGTGCTCACCGCCAAAGCAGAAAGCCTCCGCGAACCCCTCGACCATCTTCTCCGTGACGTAGACGCGCTCATCCATGGTTCACTGCAAACCGCCGACACCGAACGCATCTTCAACATCACCACCAACGACGGCTTCATCAACTCCTTCGCCGCCCTCATCATCCTCGAAGCCAACAAACAGTGGCCTCACCTCAAAATCCGCTTCTCCCCCAAACACGAAAAAGACGTCGCTGCTCTCCGCAGCGGCGACATCGACCTCGAGATCGGCGTCCTCGGCGGCACCGGCCCGGAGGTCATCGTAAAAAAGCTCTTCGACGACCGCATGGTCGGCATCTTCCGCAAAGGTCACCCACTCTCCAAACGCCGCATCACGGTCGACGCCTACACCTCGTTCCCACACATCAGCGTCTCCCGCAAAGGCCTCTTCCATGGCCCCATCGACGACGAGCTCCGCCGCCGCGGCTCAAGCCGTTCCGTCATCGCGGTTGTCCCCAACATCAACTCCGCACTCGAACTCGTCAAAGCCTCTGACTGGATCGCCCACGTCCCTGAAAAGCACACCGTGCAATCGCGGAAAAGCCTCGTCACCTTCAAACTCCCCATCCCCACCCCACCCCTGGCCATCTCGATGATGTGGCACCCCAGGCTAGACCGCGACGCCCTCCACACCAGCCTCCGCAACCTCATCAGCCGCGTCTGCCGCACCCAAACCTCCACCCGCTAACTCGACTCTGAGATCACCCCGCCTTAACTCGAAACTGGCGACTCGAAACTCGAAACTCATAAGCAAACCCGCTCTCCTCCACACCCGCACAACTTCACCCCCCAATCTTCGCGAGACTTGCCTTTCCCTTAGCTCCTTCAGCGTTCAAAGCCGTTGCTCGTTCTCCCCAAACCGACCCCAGAAGCAAAAAAGAAGGTCCGCCAACAAGTCCCATCTTTTGAAAACCTTGCCAAATCGAGATCCACCCCTAAACCCAATGGTGTGAGGATTTTACCCACAAATTGCCGGGGAGGGGGGTATCCCCCATTCACTATCGACCTGTCAGACTGCTACCATCGCTGCCATGCATCGCCGTGATCTCCTCAAGCTCTCGCCCCTCGCTCTCGCCTCCACCGCCATCGGCCACATCGCACTCGCAGAGTCTCCCGCTCCGCTCGCCTCTGAGGCCACCTTCAACGTCCGCACCTACGGCGTCACCGGCGACGGCAAAACCGTCGACACCCCCGCAATCAACAAGGCCATTGAAGCTGTCGCAGCCGCCGGCGGAGGCACCCTGCTCTTCCCGGCAGGCACCTACGTCTGCTTCACCATCCACCTCCGCAGTCACGTCGATCTCTACCTCTCGCCCGGCTGCACCATCCTCGCCGCGGCTTCACCGTTGCCTTCTGAAACCACCGGCTACAACGGCGGCACCTACGACCCCGCCGAACCCAACACCCCTTGGGAAGCCTTCCAGGACTACGGCCACAACCACTGGCATAACTCGCTCTTCGTCGGCGAAAACATCAGCGACTTCGCTATCCTCGGCCCCGGTCTCATCCACGGCAAAGGTCTCTCCCACGGCTCAGGCCACGCAGAGATGCGCGGTGACTACCCGTACTACAAAGCCGAGCAGCCCGGCGTAGGCAACAAGGCCATCGCGCTAAAAAACTGCCACAACGTCCTCCTCCGCGACTTCTCCATCCTCAAAGGCGGCCACTTCGCTCTCCTCGCCACCGGCGTCGATAACCTCACCCTCGACAACCTCCGCATCGACACCGACCGCGACGGCTTCGACATCGACTGCTGCCGCAACGTCCGCGTCTCCAACTGCACCGTCAACTCCCCTTGGGACGACGCCATCTGCCCCAAGTCCAGCTACGCGCTCGGCTACGCTCGCTCCACCGACAACGTCACCATCACCAACTGCTTCGTCACCGGCACCTACGTCCTCGGTACCGTCATCGACGGCACATGGAAGAAGTTCCCCGACGACATGAAGGTTTCCCGCAACGGCCGCATCAAGTGCGGCACCGAGTCCAACGGCGGCTTCCGCAACATCACCATCTCCAACTGCGTCTGCGAAGGCTCCAAGGGCATCTCGCTCGAAACCTCTGACGGCGCACTGCTCGAAGACATCGCCATCTCCAACATCACCCTCCGCGACACCGTAGACGCTCCACTCTTCCTCCGTCTCAACCGCCGCAACCGCAACCCCAAAGAGACCCTCCGCCCCGGCACCCTCCGCCGCGTCCTCATCAACAACATCGTCTCGCACAACTCCATGGCGTCCACGGCGTCCATCATCTCCGGCATCCCCGAAAACCTCATCGAAGACCTCAAGATCTCCAACTGCTTCTTCGGCCACAAGGGTCTGCCCACCGACGCCCTCACCGGCTGGGGCGACACCTCCAAGCCCATGCCCGACTGGCGCACCCTGCAAGTCCCCGAGATCGAAGACCAGTACCCCGAGCTCCTCAAGTTCGGCCCCACTCCCTCCAACGCCTTTTTCATCCGCCACCTCAAAAACCTCGAAATGTCCCACGTCGAAGTAGCCCCACAAAACGCCGACCCCCGCCCTGCCTTCCATCTGGAAGACGTCCACCGCGCCGACTTCTTCGCTATCACCGCACCCCCACAACCCAACTTCTCCCTCCACAACGTCACCGACCTGCGCATACTCTGGTCTCGCGCCGCAAAAGACGCGACGCTGGCAAGCGCCACGAACCAAACCCTCTAGGCTTCCTTCGCGTTTCAACTTTGCGTCAAGGCTTTTGCTGCTGCCTCTAAGCCGCTGCAAAATCCTGACGCATACAAATCACGCTGACCTGCATCTCATCAGGCACAAGGCAATCTCATCCCAGAGCCAGGCAGAGTCAGCATGACCTACCGCATCGCCCGCAACGGCCAAATCTACGGTCCCTACACGCTGCTCGAAACACAGCGTTACATCGCTTCGGGGCAAGTCATCCCCACCGATCTCGCGCAGTCCGACGACATGCAGGAGTGGCTCCCGGTCGAGCAGCTTTTCCCCACCTCACCGGTCTACATCGCTCCACACCCCGGCGGCCTGCCCACACTGTTCCCGGACCCACCCAACCTCCCCTGGTGGGTCGCGCTTCTGCTCGGTATCGTCACGCTGGGCCTGTTCTTACAAATCTGGGACATCGTTGAGACCGCATGGATGCGCCGCATCGACGCCACCAGCATCGCGCTCTTCCTCTACCTCGCAGAAGCCGTCGTCTACCTCGCCAAGCTCCCAACCACCTGGCACAATATCGCCTACAACATCGGCTACGGCCCCCGCGTAGAGGCTGAGCACTCGCTCCTGCTCACGCTCTCCGGCCTCGTCCTTCTTCTCGCCTCGCGCTTCGTCTTCCGCAACGAGCTGCTGCGCCACTTCAATCGCGCAGAACCCATCGGCCTGCGCCTCAACTGGATTCTCACGCTGCTCTTCGGCGGCCTTTACTTCCAGTACCACTTCAACCGCATCAACGAGATGAAGAGAGCTCTGCGTATCAGCGTCCCCAACGCATAACTTCTTCTCCACACGACAAAGCCCCGGCCATAGCCGGGGCTTTGTCGTACTGCAAATTGTTTACGCTTCGGTGGGTGCCGTAGCGGGTTCGGTCTTCGGTGCTGCACCCGGCTTCGTGATGTCGATGCCGCCCTTGAAGAACGCGCCATCCTCAATCGAGATGCGAGCTGCAACCACATCACCCGTCAGCGAACCTTCGCTGCGAATGTCCACGCGATCGGAAGCCTGAATGTTGCCACGAACTTTACCCAGCACGACGACTTCGCGTGCATTGATGTTTGCCGCTACCTGGCCATTACGGCCAACGGTCACGCGGTTGCCAGGAAGATTGATCGCACCCTCGACCTTGCCGTCGATGTACAACGACTCGGAGCCCGAGAGCTCACCCTTGACGACGAGGCTTTTGCCGATCGTCGCCTGATCGCCGCTGGGCGCACCGGGTACGCTGGCCGCTGCCGGCCGTGCTGCTTCAAAAGCCGATCCGCTGCTCACTGGCGACGCTGGCCGTGCTGGTTCCGGGGTTGAAGGCGTGCTGCCAGGCTGATTCGGTTTCCACATAATTCTAGATTTCCTTTCCTCGTACCAGAGGGCAATGTCGCAGGTCGGGAGCCGTTACGCTAGCGTGCATCGCGTATCACAGCTTTCTTCCCGTGCTTTGACCACGATACTACTTTGTCAACAGTGTGACCCTGTGGAGTTCTCCGCAAATTTCCTCAAGGAGGCTCCTTTCCAGTTACCCCCAATGCACGAAATTTATGGGCTAATTACCTATTTTGCCATCCGTGCATCTAAGGTTCGGTCGCTTCGCCTTCTTCGATCAGTGAGCTCATTCCGACCACATCAAACGTCATCGCTTGCCCACCCGTTGGCTGAATCGTCGCTCGCATCGGCGTGCGTTGCCACTTTGAAGCGGCACACACCGGATGCGGCGCATCCGCCTGCGGCCACGGCCCAATCACCTTCTGCACCACAGCCTTTCGCGTACCCAGTTCTGCCACGACAGCGACCAGTCCACCTTTCACCGTAGTCGCAATGCCGCAATACGCCGCGTAATCACGAAACCACACAGCCTCTGACACCGCCGGATCAAACGCCGGCAGATGCAGTGCCGTGATATGGCCAGTACTGCGATCGACCATTAGCCACGGCCCCGGTTGCCACGTCCATCTGGCGACTTCACCCGGCAGGGAATCGTTGATCCGCAGCGCACGCCGTATTACGAACGACCGATCCGTCACATCATGCGCGTCGCCCACCGTCCACTCTTTCTGGACGCTATCCACCAGCAGCGGACGCACACGCAAAGTCGTAGCTTCTTCGCTCTTGTCCTCGGCATTTGCCTCGGGCGGGCTGTACGGCACATGGCGCGACGTCCCAAGCGTCACCGTATGAATCTTCGGTGCCGCTTGCGCGGTTTGTACAAGCAGAAAGCTCAACAGGAGGGGCACAAAAGCCAAACGAAGTATCTGCATTTTCTTGCAGAGTATCAGACTCTTTCTACAGCACTTGTAATCCCGCTAGGCGGTTCGACTTCTAGGATATCTGTCGGACAATATTCGCTTTGGACGCAACGGAAAGACGCACGCCATGTTCCCCAGGCTCCCAAAAAGAATTCCGCAAACAGCTCTCTTTAAAGCAATTATTGCCTCTACTTTCAACGGCATTGCACAAGCGGTTGAATGAAAAATTAGAAAATCTGTCTTACATCTTTGTGGACGAACCACTATTTCCGTGTCTATATTGTTTCGCGGCACGCCGGACAGCTTTGAGCTTCACTGAACCAGCATCCTCTCGAATTGGCTGACGAGGATGTGGGAGCTGTTCGGACACCTCTGTTTTAGGAAAGAAGTTCCGTCCCATGGTCTTAGCGTCCGCACTGCTTGCTCGCCTTCCTCGCTCCAACGTCGCAGATCCCATCCAACTCCGCAACACGCTTAGGCTACCTGTCCGGCGTGTACGGCTCGGAGTCGCCATCGCCCTTGGCGTGATGGCATGCGCTGGTCTCGCAGTGCAACAGGCAGGCGCGCAAGCAAACCCTTCGGCCAACACCTTCAGCACGCTCGCCGGCGGCTACGCCGGCACCTACACGGTAGGCGGCGTCTGCGGCGGCGCAACCAGCGGCAGCAAGTACACAGCGATCGATACCTACGGCAACGGTTGCCCCCTCACGCAGGCCATCCTTGGCCCCAGCCTCTCCGGCATCGGAGTGGATGGCGCAGGCAATATCTTCGTGGAGGACTACAGCAACGGCCAGGTCCGCAAAATCGACGCCAAAAGCGGCATCGTCTCCAAGGTCATCGGCACCAACAACACCGTGTGTTCCACGACCGCCAGTGCAACCGGCACCAAGCAGGACGCCCTCGGTTCCGGCTGCGTCAACACCAGTGCGCTCGGCCCGGCCACAGCTCGCGGCATGAACGTCGATCCTTGGGGCAACGTCATCCTCGCCAGCTACAACTCGAACTCGGTCAACGTAGTCTGCCTCGCAACGTCTCCCCTCTGCCCGAACACCACCGGCCGCAAACAGGTCGGCTCTTTTTACCGCGTCGCCGGTTGCATTGCGACACAAGGCGGCAGTGCAACCGCCGCCACCACAATCACCGCCTACAGCGGCGGTGATAACTCACCCGCCTCGCCTTACCAAAACCTCGCAGGCGACGTTACTGCCTGGGGCCTCACCGGCGCTGCTGCCACCGCAGCCACCGTCGGTACCGCAGGAACCTGCTCCAGCTCTGTCGGCGGCGTAGACAACGCCCGCAACGCCCAGGGCGACAAGTACGGCAACGTATACATCGCCGATACCAGTGCCGACCGCTACCGCGTCGTGCTCGGCCCACCCAGCTTCAACGGCGTCACCAACCCGCTGTTCGCCATCATCAACCTGAACCCGAAGTACACCGCCACCGAAGGCTTCATTTACACCATCCTCGGTAGCTTCACCACGTTCACTTCCGGCAGCATCACGTACAACATCCCCACAGCAGCAGGAGGCGCCTGCACCAGCGCTGCCGGTTCTGCTCTCGCTACGGACACCCTCGGCGACGGCTGTGCTTTCTTCGAAACCGGCAAGCCCGCCGCTGCCACCACCCCCGCCGGTCTCGGCGTCGATAAAGACGGAAACCCCATCTTCAGCGACACCCAGGACAGCGCTGTCCGCGTCATGTATGTCGGCGGCACCACCATGGCCAACATCATCAGCCTCAACAACAGCGGCATCACGCCCGTCGTCGGCACCGTCTACGCCATCGAAGGCACCGGCACCGCCACCAAGAGCGGCACACCCGCGCTCAACGTAGGTTCCAGCAGCATCAGCACTGGCAACACAAAGGTCGCCGTTGACGGCCAAGGCAACATCTACACCTCAGACGGCACCGGCTTCAACATCATCGACAGCGTCACCGGCTACCTCCGCCGGCCTATCTCAAGTGGAGGCACACTCTGCACCGGCGGCGCCAGCAACGGAGACGGCTGCCCCGCAGGCCAGGGTCAAAGCTGGACGTCCCTCAGCAGCGTCGGCACAGCAGTCACCGTCGACAACCTCGGCAACCTGCTCTTCGCCGATAGCACCGGTCGAGTCCGCAAAGTTCTCGCCGGCGCACTCTACCCCACCGCCGTCGGAAGCACCTTCACCCAGACCGTCGTCTTCCACGAGCCCGCAGGCACGACAGGCGTCACAGTAGCCCTGTTGAACGCCTCTCCCGGAATCACCATCCCCGTCACCGCTCCCACATGCACTCTCTACAACACCGCATCGGACAACACCGCAGACTGCAAAGTGTCCGTAACCTTCGCTCCCACGGTCGCCGGTAAAGTCGGCGCCACTTTGGCCGTCACCAACGTAGGCGCCAGCGGCGCAACAACTCTGTACCCCCTCGTCGGAGTAGCCACAGACGCAACTCTCGTGACCGACACCGCCACCCCAACCACTGCAACCTTCAGCGCTTTCGCGACCGGCGCTCTACCCACCTCTCTCGCGGTCGATACCGGCGGCAACTTCTACACCATCGACAACCACACCGCGACGGTGAAGCAGATTTCCTCTGCCGGAACCGTCACCACCGTCGGCACAGCCCCCGCAAACGCCAATCAGGTCGCGGTCGATACCACCGGCAACGTCTACGTCACCGCCGTCGGCGCAACCAGCGTCACCAGGTTCACCCTCGTCAGCGCGGGCAGCTATACCAGCAGCACGATCACAAGCTCCTCTGTTGCCAAGCCACAGGGCATCGCGGTTGATGCACAGGGCAACCTCTACCTCTCCGACGCCACTACCACCTCGGTCTACGAGATTCCGAATAATACCGGCTACGCAGCCCTGCAGGCCCCAACGGTTGTAGCCAGTGGCTTCGCCAATCCCACCCTGCTCACCTTCGACGCCTCCGGCAACCTCCTCGTCGCCGATACCGCCACCGTCTACCGCGTCAACGCTTCCACCGGAGCCTCAGCCGCCATCGCTGCCAGCGCGGCAACCGCCGGTGCGGTCACGCTCTCCGGACTCACTCCTGTTGGTCTCGCGGCAGACGCAGGCAACAACGTCTACATCCAGGACGCCGCCAGCAAGAACGTCTTCGAGATCCCCTACCAGACCTTCGCCCCCGGCTCCGTAGCCGTCCTCTCCGGCGAAACCACACCCAGCGGCATCGCACTCGATGGCCTCGGCAACCTCTACGCCGCAGACTCCGGACTCGCCACTCCCGCCATCGTCAAGGTCTCGCGTGCTGCGGAAACCTACACCTTCCCCACCGCGACCACCACCTACAGCGGCATCTTCACCAACATCGGCAACGCCAACTCCACCGGCTACGCCCAGACCGACAGTGCAGAGTTCCCCTACACCGGCACCGGCTCCGGCGGTTGCGGAACCATCTCCGGTACCAGCGTTCTCACCACCGGCGCCGCCTGCACGTTCACGGTCACACCCAACCTCGGCAATAACGGACAGCTCGTCACCAACACCACAACGTTGCTGCCCACTACGTCCCTCGGCTCACTCGCCCTCACCGCGCAGGAAGCCACCGGCGTCACCTACACCACCACAACCAGCGTCTCTGGCCCCTCAACCGCCGTTTACCTCGCGACAGGCACTGAGGCTACCTTCGCCATCTCAGAAATTGGTTCCGACAGCAGCACACAAACCGGCCTCGTCCAGGTAAGCATCGATTCAGCAGCAGCAACCAACTACAGCCTGACCAACGGTGCAGCGAGCGTCCCGCTAAGCGGCCTCATCGTCGGAAGCCACACCATCGTCGCAACCTACCCCGGCAACGGCACCTACCTTACCTCTACCAGCACCACCACTACCTTCACCATCACGCAGGCTTCTACAACCGTCAGCTGGACACCCACTGTCACCACGCAGCAGTACAGTGCAGCCGTCGGCCTCAGCGTACTCAACGCAACCGCCACCTCTTCAGGCACCACCGTTCCCGGCGCGTTCCTCTACACAGCAACGCCTTCCAGCGGCCCGTCGGTCTTCATCCACTCCGCCAGCTACCTCGCTATCGGCACCTACTCGCTCAGCGTAACGTTCGTTCCCACTGACGCAGTAGATTTCGCCCAGTCCACCGCCAGCGTCGCCAGCTACGCCGTCACCAAGGCCAGCACCTCCGCTCCTGTAGGCACCACGCAGACGCTGGTTGCAGCCGATGGCACAGGTAACTACACGACCGTGCAGGCTGCGGTAAACGCGCTGCCTTCAGGTGGTTCCATCTACATCAAGCCCGGCACTTACACCGGTGATGTCTCCGTCGTGCAACCCAACGTCGCCTTCCGCGGTCTCGGTGGCGATCCCACCAAGGTCATCCTCACCCACGCTGGCGGAGCCTTCGGTGGCAGCGGAGTCTACGCCTACGCCGGCGAGTTCAACGTCTCCATGGAGAACGGCTATCAGCTTCCCACCGGCAGCACGCAGTTCACCGGCGATGAAGGTTCCGCCACGCTCGTCGTTGCCAAGGGCATCAACACAGCGCTCAGCACATCCACCACTATCCCGAACAACTTCTACGGCGAAAACTTCACCCTCCTCAACACCTACGACACCGACACCTCCACCACTACGACCACCTATCTCCCCAGCGCCAACAGCGGTACCTGCACTGCCAATGAAGGCCCCGCGCAGACCTACAACTATCTCTTCAACAACTCGCTGCTCTGCGCTTCGCAGGCCCTCGCTATCTGGACGACGTCAGATCTCTCGGTCATGAACAACGTCTACACCACCAGCTTGCAGGACACGATCTACACCGCCAGCCAGGGCTCCGGCAGCAACGGATACGTCCCCGCCCGCCAATACTGGTTCCGCGGCAAGGTCACCGGCACTGTCGATTACATCTTCGGCGATTCAGCAGCGGTCTTTGACTACTCCAGCATCTACACCGTTCCCCATGGCACCGGGCTCACCGGTACGGCCACCATCGAAGCCCAGAACAAGGCCTCGCAAACCGGCGCCAGCAACGACTACCTCAGTGGCTACGTCATGAACAGCGACGTCTTCACCTCGCAGACCCCCGGCATGACCGGCCTCTACCTGGGCCGTCCCTATGGCACCTACTCCACCTGGATCATGCTCAACGACTCCATCGATCAGGTCGCTCCCGCCGGTTACACCACCGGCCTCGGACCAACCTTCGCGGACGTCACGTACTCCGAGTTCAACGACATCCTCTACACCGATCCCGCAACCAACTCGCCGGATGCAAACGGTGTCACGTACCTCGGCACCGGTGGCAACTCCGGCTCCGGTGTAACCGGCCCACGCGAAGCCCTATCCACTAACCCCGGCACTCCAATGGCCAACAACAACCCGCCCACGTCGATGACCCAGGCGCAGGCTCAGGCCTTCTTCCCCACAAACTTCCTCAGCCAAACCGTCTCCAGCCTGCTCTCCACCACGCAGAACTGGATTCCAACAGCCGCCATCGCCGCTGACGTAAACGCCTTCGTTCCGTCTGGAACCTCGGCCACCGTAGCTTCTGGCGCCAGCGTTACCATCCTCATGCGTCCGCAAACCCCCGGCCTCGGCGCCATCACCAACGGCGTCTATACCATCCCCACCGGAACCTACACGCTCACCGACTCCTACAACAGCGGCGCAAGCTACACCGTCGCCTCCGGCCCGCTCGACGCTTCGGGTGAAGCCTACTTCACCTCCAGCACGCTCAGCGCCGGCACTCACAACCTCACCTGGACCTACAGCGGAGACTCCAACTTCGCCGGTTCCACAACCTCCTCCGCCTACGTTCTCACCATCAGCGGCGGCAGCGCGACCACCACCACAACCACCGTCGCTGTCACTGCCAGCCCCATCGTCTACGGTCAGTCAGCTAGCATCACGGCCAACGTCGCAGCTACCTCCGGAACGGCCACTGGAACCGTCACTCTTACCATCGACGGCACCACCACGCAGACAGCAACGCTCTCGGGCGGTACCGCAACGTTCACGGTATCGGGCCTCACCGCAGCAACTCACTCCGTAACGGCCAGCTACGCCGGAAACGCCAGCTTCGCGGCCTCGTCTTCCACTGCGCCAGCATCCGTCGTCGTTAGCCCCGCACCGCTCACGGTTACGGCAGCCTGCACGGCCCATATCTTCGATCAGGCAATCTCCTGCAGCGCCACGGTAACCGGTAGTTATCAGTACAGCGATACGGTGACGAGCGTCTTCACGGCTATACCCGCTGGAGTCACCGCTGCTCTTCGTTCGTCGCCCTCAGGCCTCTATACCGCAACACCGGTCTATACGTTGACGGCTTTCGGCAGCACGAACTACACGGTCACGGCGGCAAACGGCACCTTCAACATCACCGGCGGCGCACCACAGACCATCATCTTCTCGCCGCTTCCAAACTTCGCCAGCGGAGGCACCTATCAACTCACCGCTCGCTCCACCTCCGGTCTGCCTGTCAGTTACGCCGTCACCGCGGGCAGCGCCAGCGTTAGCGGCACAACGCTAACGGTAAGCGGTCCAGGCCTCGTCACCATTCAGGCCACGCAAGCCACTGACCCAACCGGCGACTACGCAGCAGCCACTCCGGTCTCAAGGAGCTTCACGGCCCAATGACAATCTCTCATCACGCCCTTCAGACCCTCATCAAGACACGCGTCATCGGAAGTTTCTCAGGCAGCAAGCGTCATCTAGCAACGGAGTCGGACATCATGCAACAGCCACAACACCGCAAGACCTCAACCAAACTGACGCTGGCGATACCGGCCTCCGCTCTTTCCATCGCGGCGCTCCTCACCGGATGCGGTACCGGCAGCCTGCCCGGCGGCTCCACGACCAGCAATCCGATTGTGCCCGC
>Ga0302314_10012369_pt1 | contig 14785 bp, 12 predicted proteins | sample III_Palsa_N2_3_FD_200533 | JGI IMG/M metagenome (GOLD analysis project Ga0302314, IMG submission 200533) | Peat permafrost microbial communities from Stordalen Mire near Abisko, Sweden - III_Palsa_N2_3 | ecosystem: Environmental > Terrestrial > Soil > Palsa > Peat permafrost | place: Sweden... | reverse complement strand
GGAAAGCGGGTAGGGCATGCCTTCGTCTAGGGGTGCGGATTTCTCCTCGCAATGGGCTTGCGCTCTCCCGCGACCCCTTCTAGAGACCCCTTCCACAGCGCGCCCGTAGCTCAGCTGGATAGAGCATCAGACTACGAATCTGAGGGTCGGACGTTCGAATCGTTCCGGGCGCACCAAGTGTTTCGGGGGCTTCGGCCCTCCTAAGGCGGATCCTTCGGGGTCCGCCTTTTTGCTGTGCCGCCATGATCCGGTGCTGCCACGATATTGCGGATCGTTTTTCGTCAGGCGAGCGTTTGCGAGCAGAACTCCAACGCTCGAGGATTTTTGCGCCATGCTCAAAAAAATGCTGATGTCGGCAACGCTTGCCGCGATGGTCGCTCCGGTCGCGATTCCAGCACCCGCCGCGGCGGCGAACTATGAGCATCGGTATCGCGGTCGGGACGGCCATTATCATTATCGGTGCAAACGCAGCAACGGCGTAACCGGTGCGCTGATCGGCGCGGGTGGCGGCGGATTGGGTGCTGCGGCACTCGGCGCCGGTCCGGTTGGCCTTGCGGCCGGCGTCATCGGCGGCGGCCTGCTCGGCCGCCATATCGACAAACGCTCGCGTGCGGCCGAGAACCGCCGTCACGGCTGCTAGTCCGCGGGGCCAAGGGCGCGCGGGACGTCGGCCGGCCGGGAGGGCGTTAGTCTCGGCCGGCCAAGGGGGCGCCGATCACCGTGGGCAATTGCCGCCGAGATCGATGCAGCGCCCGTCCACCGTTGGTGTCGCGACCCCGGCGATCGCGGCCAGCGTCGGCGCGATATCGACCGTTTCGATCGGCGTCGCGCGCGTCTTGGGAGCCACGCCCGGCCACCAGAACAGGATCGGCACTTGACGGTCATGGTCCCAGACCGAGCCGTGCCCGGCCACCACGTCGCCCGGCCCGCGCGGGACGCCAAAGCTGGTGCGCGGCCGATAGGCGACCGCGATGTCGCCCGATCGATCTGCGTCATAGCTTTCATGAAAGCGTTGAACGATCGTCAACGTATCCGGCGTGGCACCGGACGCAACGGACGCGGCAGCCACTTCGTCGCGCGTGAACACGTCGCGGACTTCGGGCTGCTGCTTGAGCCAAAGCACCGCCGCATCGCGCACCCTGGCGCGCAGAGCCGCATCGGGGCCGACGTTGATATAGAGTTGCTGGGGGTCGTCGCCGACGATCGGCTCATACGTCAGATCGAGCTGGTGCTCGAGATATGTGTTGAGCCTGCCAACGAGGGCGCCGCTGTCGAGCCGGCTCGCCTCGGGATCGTGCGCATGCTCGCGCTCGGCGGCGTCGGTGGCGCCGTGGTCGGCGGTGAGCACAACCATCACCGGCACGCCCAGTCGCTGGAGCTGATCGACGAAGCCGCCCAGCGTCGCATCGAGCGTCGCCTGCTGCACGCACATTTCTGGCCCGCCATTGCCGTAGCGATGGCCGACATAATCGTTGGCGGAGAGGCTGAGCGCGAGCACGTCGGTCGCCGGGCCATGGCCTAGCCTGTTGTCGGCGATGACCTGCTCGGCGAAGGCGACGGCGAGCTGGTCGAATAGCGGCGAGGCGCGTAGATTGTCCTGGAAGTCGGTGGTCGCGGCGAAATGCGGATTGGCCTCGGCCTGAACCGAGAGATCGGGCGGTACGTGGCCAGACAGCGCGATCTTGCCGAACGTCTCGGGCTTTTCGAGAGCCGCGCAGGCCGCCGAGGGTTGTGCCCAAAGCGTGGGTCTGGCTGCCGCCCAGCTTGCGAAGGTCGCCTTGTCGAAGGCGTCGGCAGGCCGGGTGATCGCTAGCGTCGCCGGCCCGGCGAAGGGCGAGGTCGTGAAGCCCTGTCCATCGACCCACCAATAGACGCCGTCGGCATGCTGCCCCGCCATGGTGATCGCGGCGCGGTCCTTGCCCGAGACCGCGAAGGAGCGCGCGCCGGACTCCGCCGCCTTGACCCAGTCGCCGAGCGTCGTGACATGCATGTTCTGCGGGCCGCGGGCGTTGGGATCGGACGACCCGGGGGCGGCGACGCAATAGACCGTCGATCCCGTCTTCACGTCGAACCAGCTGTTGGCGACGATCCCGGTCGCGGCGGGATGCCGCCCGCTGAGGATCGTCGAATGGCCGGGGCAGGTCTCGGTCGCGGCATGGCTCTGGTAGCCGACCGGAAAGGCGATGCCCTGCGACAGCGTCTTCATGCCGGCGGTATAGGTCGGCAGATAGCGGCGATAGAGTTCCGAGGCATATTGATCGACCGAGATCGCGACGATCAGTTTCGGCTTGACCGGCGGCGGCGCGGCTTGCGCGCCGGGTGCGATGGTCGCGGCAAGCATGACGAAAAGCGGCGCGGCGAGAACGGGAATGCGCATCTGTGAACCTTGGATCGAGGCGCCGGATCGGGCGAAACGGCTCCGACAAGGCGATGGCCGGCTTGCGTTGCAACTTCGTGACGGCGCTGGGCGGGGCGTCCTCGCGGGCCGTCGGCCAAAGCTGACGGGCGTTGGGCAAGCTCCCTTCTGTAGTCGCCATGCGGACGACGGTGGCGCGGGCGATCGGTGACCGGCAGACGGCGCTCGACACAATGCCGCGTGCGGCCCTCAATATCTCGATATGTTTCACGATGGCGCCCGACGGCAGGTTTGAGGCAGTTCGTCCGCTTTCGGCAATCGTTTGAACGCGCGCACTTTTGCGCCGACGCGGAGAGCATCGTCGCTCAAGTGTTTCGAGAATGTCATGTCGAGGACTTCGACCTGTCACACATGATCGGCAATGTCGCGGACAAGGATCGGCGATTACCCTGTTACAGTTCAGGTGCGGGAATACGGCGACGGTGACGTCACGCTATCGATGGGACAGGATGTGAGTGATATTGCGACGCTGCGACGCTCGGCGCGCGCATGGCACGATCTGCAGGATCCGCATGCCGATGCGGCGCTACTCGGTGTTACGATCCTCGATCTCGATCGCACCATCACGCGACGCGGCACCTATTCGCCTTTTCTGATCCATGCGGCGATCCAATGCGCGCCATGGCGGCTGCTGCTGGTACCGGTCGTGCTGGTCTGCATGATCGGCTACAAGCTCGGCCTGATGGAGCGCAAGGCGCTCAAGCAGCGCATGCAGATGCTGTTGATGGGGCGTGCAGTGCCGAGGCCGACTGTCGAACGGCTGGCGGCCAGCTTCGCCGATCGCGTCATGCGCACCAACGTCCATCCCGCGATGCTCGATCTGATCGCACGCGAACGCGCCGAGGGGCGCATCCTCATCCTCGCGACCGCGGCGCATCGTTTCTATGCGGCGGCGATCGCACGCCGGCTTGGGATCGACCGCGTCGTCGCGACGGAATCGGTATGGCGCGACGGCATGCTGCTGCCGGACGTGCAGGGCGATAATTGCTACGGCACGAACAAGGCGATTGCGCTGCATCGCCATCTGCGTGCGACCCAACTGGATCGTGCGGCAATCATGCTGCGCTGCTATTCCGACGACGCCTCGGACCTGCCTTGCTTCGAGGCGAGCGACGAGGCGATCGCGGTCAACCCGTCGAAGAAGCTCGCCCGCGCCAGTCGCGCGCGGGGCTGGCCGGTGATCGACCTGCGATAGCCGCCCGCGCGCACGGCGCTGCCGTTAGGACTGGGGCGAAGAGGGGGGTGCGCTCGGTTGAGCGTCCTGCGGTTCGCCATGTCGACCACGGCCGCCATAGCCATGCGGGCCACCGCGCGTCGCGGTGCGTTCGTCGGGGGTAAGGATACCGTCGCCGTTGGTATCCATCCTCTGGAAGCGTTCGGCGGACATGGCATCGAGTTCGGCCTTGTCGATGAAGCCGTCTCCATTGGTGTCGATCCGCGCGAACGCCCGCATGGGATCATAACCGCCGCCCGGCCCGCCACCGGACCGACCACCCATCATGTGGCTGCCGGAGCCGTTGCGGGCATTCGCCGCGGCGATCCACTCGGCCTGGCTGATACGCCCGTCGCCGTCGGTGTCGGCCGCCATCATCCGTTGCGCCTGCGCCGCCTGGAACTGCGCGAGGGTCATGTCTCCCTCGGCCTTCGCATCCGTGCCGGCGGGCGGCGGGGGAGGGGGCGGGGTCTGCGCGAATGCCGGCCCGGCGAGGGGAAGCAGCAGGGCGAACAGGGCGGTTTGGACGATGATTCTTGTCATGTGCGATGCTCCTGAAACGGGGTGGTACCGGGACTGAACATTGTATCAGAAGAACAGCTTGCGCAGGCTGATGCGCACCGTGCGGCCGAGCGGATCAAGATAATCGGGTTGATAGGCGAGCGGGGTCGCGCCGGTCCCGTCGCGGACGCGTTGCCGCGTATCGAGGATGTTGTTGACCGCGAGTGTCACCCGCATGCCTCGCGCCCATCGGTGACGGATCAGTCCCGGTAGCTGGCCGAGATCGGCGAACAGTCGGAAATTGGCGACGGCGAGGCTCGAGAAATGGAGGTTACTCGTCGCCGCCGTGTCGGTGCCGGCCGTCACCGTCGTGGCGCTCTGCCACGATCCCGTCATCCGCGCGCCGATCCCGCTTTGCGTCAGCCCGATCTGAAGATCCACCTGATGCCGGGGCTGGCCGCCGCCCGTGCCGGTCGCGCCACCGTTCAGCAGGTCGAGCGTCGGCCCGCCCGGCTGGACGAGGATGTCGTCGCGGAAATACCAGGTGTGATAGAGCGAAATCTGCAGCCGTCCGCCCTGCGATCCACGACCGCCGAAGCCACCGCCTCCACCGCCGCCGAAGCCACCTCCGCCGCCGCCACGTCCACCGCCATAGCCACCGCCCGGTCCGCCAGCTCCGCTACCGCCCGAGCCGCCGCTCGCGGTCGCGCCCGGCGTTCCGACCCCACCAGATGCGCCGCCATCAGGCGCGCCGCTGCCGGCGCCACCGCCACCTGCGCCACCGCCGCCGGGGCCTCCGCCACCAAAGCCGCCGAAGCCACCGGGCCGCTGGAACGCGCCCGAGGCCCGCAGCGCGCGATAGGCATCGATCACGGCCTGCGGCGTCTTGAGCTTCTGGGTGAAATTGACCCCCCAGCGCAGCTCCTGTCGCCGTTCGCGCGCGAAGTTGATCGGGCGATCGTCGATGCTCTCGAGATCGCCGTCGGAATCGCGCTCGAAGCGATCCGGGAAGGCAAGCTCGATCGCCGCGGTGGGCGAGGGGAAGGCGGCGATAGCGTTGCGGATCGTGCTGCGGATGTAATTGGCGGACAGGGTGAGGTCGATCGCCTGGACCGGCTTGATCGTCAGCCCGAGCTTGTCGACGCGGCGGGTGTCGGCGCGCAGATCGGGATTGCCGCCCGCGGTCTCGCTGACATCGACGGTCTTGCCGGTGAGATAGTCGAACACCGGCACTGCGGGCGTCACCACCGCCGGCCCGGCGAGCTGCTGGACGGTCGGGATGCCATGATCGCGCGTGGTCGAAGCGATCAGCGTGATGCCGTCGCGCGGCGTCCAGTTGAGGCCGTAGCCGAGCGTCGTCTCGGTGCCGAAGTCGTTATAATGATCGACCGCGATATTGGTGTTGGCGGACAGCGTGCCCAGGAACGGCAGGAAGTGATGCGTGCGGCTGGCAATGGGCAGATCGAGATTGACCTGCGCACTGGCATCGCTGCGCGACAGGCTGGTGCGCTGTTCGGACCCCGAGCGGTCGGAGGTCGTGTCGAAGCCGCTGTCGGTGTAGCCGACCTTCAGGCTGGTGGAGAAGGGGCCGGCCGGCAGATCGAACAGCGGTCCGTTGGCGAGGAACTGGACGTTGCCGGCATCGGACAGAGCACGGGCGCTGGACAAGACCCGGCCGCCGATCAACGAGGCGGGCAGGGTGCCGTAGGGATCGACCGACGGATCACCCGCATCCAGCGCCGCCTGCAGTGCGCTGTCGTCCAGCCGCGTGTCGGTGCGAGTCCGCGTGTCGCTATGGTCGTAGCCCGCGGTGAAGGAGAGCCGCCATTTGGCGATGTCGGCGTTGACCGTCGTGCCGAGATGCGCGCTGAGCGTCCTGACGTCCTGCCGCAGCGGATCTGTGCCGAGGTAGCGCGCCACCGTCGCATCGTTGCCCGTCGTGTTGAACGGATCGTCCGCGGGCACCAGCAGGTTCGCAGACGGCAGGCCGTTGAGCGAACCGCTGTCGCTATAATCGAACGTCCCGTTGAGCGTCGCGTTGACGCGCTTGCCGAATGGGTGCGCAAGCACCGAATTGAGCCCTACCGTCTTCGCTGAGGGCGCGATCGTGCGATAGGGTGCAAGATCGGTGATCGGATCGTCGGGATGGTTGGTGGCGGGTGAGTCGATGTCGCGCTGGCTCTCCCTGAGCTTCGCGGTGTCGGTCGCCTTGATGTCGAAATTGAGCCGGTCGTCGCCGCGGATGCGCAACAGATCGAGATCGCCGGTGCCGCTCTCGGCGCCGCCGTCGGTGGTTGTGAGCCCGTCCCCCTCGCCGGTGATCGCGCGAAAGCGGCGGCGCAGCACGATGTTCACCACCTTCTGATCGGCGGTATAGCCATATTTGAGCGCGACCTCCTCGGGCAGGATATCGACGCGCAGGATCGCCTCGGTCGGGATATCGCGGATTTCGGTGAGGCTCGAGATGCGGCGGCCGTTAAGAAGCACCACCGGCGCCTCGCCGCCTCGCCCGCGATCGGAGCGGATTTCGGGCGCGAGCTCGTTGAGCAGGTCCGAGACCGAACTGACGCCGTAAGCGCGGATATCCGCGGGGCCGTATTGCAGCTCGGGCGGTATGTCGCCGACGACCGCGCCGGGCAGCGGTGGTCGCACGCCGTTGACGACGATGGCCTGGCTATCGTCGTCGTCCGGCGGCGGCGCCTGTCTGGGGGCGATCGGCGCGGGCGTGCCTTGCGCCGCCGCTGGCGCTGCGATCGACGACAGGGCGATCACCGCCAATACGGGCGCATGCCGGCGCTTGGAATCCCACAAATCCGATTTCAACGATAGTCCCCCTTGATCCACGCCCTGATAACCGGGCCATTTCTGCAGCAGATTTCAAAGGTGAAAGGCGGATGCGCAAAAGCACGGATCATTGCCTCGCGCGCGTTATCCCGCCATGCAGAGCGCACGTCCCGCCGGAGCACCCCATGCGCCAGATCGCTCGCCTTCCGTATCTCCTGCTGGCATGGTTCGCCGCGCTGTCACTCTCGGCCGCGGCCAGTGCCAAGCCGCCGTTGGTGCTGGCGGCCGCCAGCCTGCAGGAATCGCTCAATGCCGCGGCCGATGCATGGGCGGCGCGCCACCATGAGCGCCCGATCCTGTCCTTCGCCGCATCCTCGGCGCTTGCCAAGCAGATCGATGCCGGGGCTCCCGCCGATCTCTTCATCTCGGCCGACGAACCCTGGATGGACGATGTCCAGAAGAACGGCTTCGTGGCGCCCGGTACGCGCATATCCTTCCTTGGCAACACGCTCGTGCTGATCGCGCCTGCGGGAAGCCGGGCCGATATCGCGATCCGCCCCGGCTTCCCGCTCGCGCGGGCGCTGGGCGACGGCAAGCTGTCGATGGCGGATCCGGAATCGGTGCCGGCCGGCAAATATGGCAAGGCCGCGCTGACCGCGCTCGGCGTATGGACGAGCGTGCAGGACAAGGTGGTGCGCGGCGACAGCGTCCGCGCGGCGCTTGCCTTCGTCGAACGCGGCGAGGCGCCTTACGGCATCGTCTATGCGACCGATGCGCTGTCGTCGAAGGCGGTGCGGATCGTCGGCGTCTTTCCGTCGTCGAGCCACGCGCCGATCACCTATCCGATCGCACGGCTCTCCGCCTCGACCAACCGCGATGCCGAAAGCTTCCGGCTGTTCCTGATCTCGGGCGCGGGCCGCGCCATCTTCCGCCACTACGGCTTTCTGGCGCACCGTCCGCAGGCGCTTTGAGCCCATGATCCTGTCGCCCGACGAGTGGCAGATCGTGCGGCTGTCGCTCAGGGTGAGCGGCGTTGCGGTGGGGCTGACGCTACCGGTCGCCTTCGGTCTCGCCTATCTGCTCGCGCGCGGGAAATTTCCCGGCAGGATACTGATCGATGCGCTGGTCCATCTGCCGCTGGTGCTGCCGCCGGTGGTGACGGGTTGGTTGCTGCTGATCGGCTTCGGATTGCGCGGGCCGATCGGCAGCCGCCTGCACGACTGGCTCGGACTGACGTTGATCTTCCGATGGACGGGTGCCGCGCTTGCCGCGGGCATCATGGCACTGCCCTTGATGGTGCGCGCGATACGGCTGTCGATCGAGGCGGTCGATCGGCGGCTGGAGGGCGCCGCGCGCACACTCGGCGCGTCGGGCTGGCGCGTATTCTGGACGATCACGGTGCCGCTCGCCCTGCCGGGGATATTGGCGGGCGTAGTGCTCGGCTTCGCGCGCTCCATCGGCGAGTTCGGGGCGACGATCACCTTCGTGTCCAACATCCCCGGCGAGACCGAGACGCTGCCGATCGCTATCTACGCCGCGTTGCAGGTGCCGGGGTCGGACGGGGCGGTAACGCGGCTCGCGCTGATCTCGGTGCTGCTGTCGCTGGGTGCGCTGGTGATCTCGGAACTGCTGTCGCGGCGCGCGGGGGCGGGGCGGGGCGGCCATGTCCTTTGACATCGACGTGCGCCGGCGGATGGGGCCGGATAGCGAGATCGCGCTGCGCGTCGCAGCGGGGCCGGGGCTGACGGCGCTGTTCGGCCGCTCGGGTGTCGGCAAGACGAGCGTGCTCGCCATGGTCGCCGGGCTGCTGCGCCCCGATGCCGGCCATATCCGTGTCGCGGGCGAGACGCTGTTCGATGCGGCGCGGCGCGTCGATATACGGACTGCGCACCGGGCGACCGCCCTCGTCTTCCAGGATGCGCGGCTGTTTCCGCATTACCGGGTACGCGGCAACCTCCGCTACGGGATGCGCCGCGCACGCGGGCCCGGCATGTCGCTCGACGAAATGGCGGCGTTCCTCGGCATCGATCATCTGCTCGATCGCTGGCCGCGTACATTGTCGGGTGGCGAGGCGCAGCGCGTCGCGATCGGGCGCGCACTGCTGTCGGCGCCGCGCGTCCTCCTGATGGACGAACCGCTTGCCGCACTCGATATGCCGCGCCGCGGGGAGGTGATGGGGCTGATCGAGCGCGTGCGCGACGAGTTCGCGCTACCGATCCTCTACGTCAGCCACGATCGGAGCGAAGTCGATCGGTTGGCCGGAACGGTGGTGGAGATGGAGTGACTGCCGAGTCTCCGTTCGTCCCGAGTTGCCATTTCGACTATGCTCAGCCTTCACTCGGGACGGACGGTTTGCCGAGCGGGTTACCGCGCGCCTTGCCCGAACAATATCCTCTTTTCCTCGTCCCCCATTGGCTTGGGATTGGGATTGATCGTCTGCCCTAGCGCATAGGCGCGTTTGGTCGCGGGCCGGTCGGCGATCGCATCGTACCAGCGCTTGAGATGCGGGAAGTCGGCCAGGTCCTGACCCTGCCGCTCGTGCGGCACGATCCACGGATAGCTCGCCATGTCCGCGATCGAATAGCTGTCGCCAGCGAGAAACGGCCGATCGTCAAGCCGCTTGTCCATGACGCCATAGAGGCGTGCGGTCTCGCGGACGTAGCGGTCGATCGCATAGGGTATCTTTTCCGGCGCATAGCCCGAGAAATGATGATTCTGCCCCGCCATAGGGCCGAGCCCGCTCATCTGCCAGAACAGCCATTGCAGCACTTCGGCGCGGCCATGGAGATCGCCCGGAATGAAGCGATCGGTCTTGTCGGCAAGGTAGAGCAGGATCGCGCCGCTCTCGAACAATGCGATCGGCGCACCGCCGCCGACCGGCTGCTGGTCGATGATCGCGGGCATGCGGTTGTTGGGCGCGATCTCGAGATAGGTCGGATCGAATTGCTCGCCCTTGCCGATGTTCACCGGCTTGATCGTGTACGGCAGCCCCGCCTCCTCGACGAACAGGGTGATCTTATGACCGTTGGGGGTGGGCCAGTAATAGAGATCGATCATCATGCGCTCCAGCCAATCTTCGTCGGCGCGCAGATGGGGGCGGAGACGCCGTCGCGCCAGACCGCGCCCGTAATGTTTCGACGACGGGTTCACCGACCCCGACGAGGCGGCTAAGGGGGGCGGATCAGGCAGCGCCGGGGATATGGAATGGACGAGACGTTTCGCCAGTCGGCACTGGACTATCACCGGCTTCCGCGCGCGGGGAAGCTCACCATCGAGCCCACCAAGCGGATGGAGACCCAGCGCGATCTGGCGCTCGCCTATTCGCCCGGTGTCGCCGCCCCCTGCCTCGAGATCGCCGCCGATCCGGACAAGGCGCGAGACTATACCGCGCGCGCCAATCTCGTCGCGGTGATCACCAACGGCACCGCGGTGCTGGGCCTCGGCAATATCGGCGCGCTGGCCTCCAAGCCGGTGATGGAGGGCAAGGCGGTGCTCTTCAAGAAGTTCGCGGGCATCGATGTATTCGACATCGAAGTGGACGCCAGCGACCCCGATCATTTCGTCGAGGTGGTCGCGGCGCTCGAGCCGACCTTCGGTGCGATCAACCTCGAGGACATCAAGGCGCCCGAGTGTTTCGAGATCGAGGAGAAGCTGCGCGCCCGGATGAACATCCCGGTGTTCCACGACGACCAGCATGGCACGGCGATCGTTTGTGCCGCCGCCGTGCGCAACGGCCTGCTGCTGCAGGACAAGAAGCTCACCGAGGTCAAGCTGGTGACATCGGGGGCAGGCGCGGCCGCGATGGCGTGCGTGCGTCTGCTGATCGCGATGGGTCTGCCGCAGGACAATGTCACGCTTACCGACATCAAGGGCGTCGTCCACAGGGGCCGCGAGGGGCTGACCCCCGAACTCGAGCCCTTCGCGCGCGATACCAATGCGCGGACCCTGGGTGACGTGCTCGCCGGTGCCGATGTCTTTCTCGGCCTCTCGGCGCCGCGCGTACTCCGGGAGGAGTGGTTGCCGCTGCTCGCCGACAAGCCGCTGATCCTCGCGCTGGCCAATCCCGAGCCCGAGGTGCTGCCCGAGATCGTCGCGCGTGTCCGCCCCGATGCGATCATCGCCACCGGGCGCTCGGACTATCCCAATCAGGTCAACAACGTGCTTTGCTTTCCGTATATCTTTCGCGGCGCGCTCGATTGCGGCGCGACCGAGATCAACGCGGCGATGGAACTCGCCTGCGTGGAAGCGATCGCCGAGCTCGCGCGCATCGAGCCCGACGAGACCGTCGCGCGCGCCTATGGCGGCGCGCAGCTCCTGTTCGGGCCGGAGCATATCATTCCCAAGCCCTTCGATCCGCGCCTTGCGCTGCTGATCGCGCCGGCCGTTGCCCGCGCGGCGATGGCGACGGGTATCGCCCGCCACCCGATCGACGATTTCCCCGCCTATGAGCAGCAGCTCCAGCGCTTCGCCTATCGCTCGGGGCAGCTGATGCACCCGGTGTTCGAGCAGGCGCGCTCGACGCTGAAGCGCGTCGCCTATGCCGAGGGCGAGGACGAGCGCGTGCTGCGCGCGGCGCAAGTGGTGATCGACGAGCGTCTTGCTCGCCCGGTGCTGATCGCGCGCCGCGACATGGTGTCCGCACGCATCGCCCAATTGGGGCTCAGGATGCGGATCGACGAGGATTTCGAGATCGTCGATCCGCTCGCCGACGAGACAATCCTACCGCGGCTGATGGAGAGCTATGCCGCGCTGGTCGATCGCCGCGGGGTAACGCCCGCGGCGGCGCGGATGCGGGTGCGCAGGCGGCCGGCGATCGCCGCGGCGATGCTGCTTCACGAGGGGCTGGTCGATGCGGCGCTGTGCGGGGGCACGGCCGACTGGTGGCAGCAGACCGGCGACATCCTGCCGATCATCCCGCGCCTGCCAGGGCTTCAGCGCGTCTATGCTCTGTCCGTGCTGATCGTCGGCGAGCAGACACTCTTCTTCTGCGACACGCATATGAACGTCGATCCGACCGCGGAGGAGGTTGCCGAGATGACGCTGCTTGCGGCCGATGCGGTGCGGCGTTTCGGCATCGTGCCGCGCGCAGCGCTGCTCAGCCACAGCAATTTCGGCGCGTCCAATTCCCCCTCGGCCAAGAAGATGCGCCATGCGCTGCGTCTCGTCCGCTCGGATGCGCCCGAACTCGAGATCGACGGCGAGATGCACGCGGACGCGGCACTGGTGCCGGCGCTGCGCGAACTGATGGTGACTTCGAGCCGGCTCGAAGGGGCGGCCAATCTGCTGGTGATGCCGACGCTCGATGCCGCCAACATCGCGTTCACCTTACTGGCGGCGGCAACCAACGCGCTGGCGGTGGGACCGATGTTGCTCGGCATGAGCAAGCCGATCCACGTCCTCACCGCCAGCGCGACCGCACGCGGTATCGTCAATATGACCGCGCTTGCGGCATCCGGGGATGCATCGGGCGGCTGAGATCTCCCTCCGCCCGTCAAGATGCGACGCCGGCGGATTTAAGGGGTGCGGCATGAGCCGCGATGTCATTCGGGCCGGATGGACGAGAAGGATCGCATCGTCCTGAAGGCGCGCATCTCATCGACATTTTGGCGGACGACTTCCAGAGGGTCGATATCGCGATGAAACCGCAGACCGGCGAAGCCGCTATTGGTCCACGCGACCGTGGCGACGACTTCCAGCAATCGAGCCTTGAGGACGACTTCCTCTCCGACCGACGGAAGCTCGCTCGCCGCCAACAATGCGCCGGAACGCGAGATGTCCGTTATCATGACAGGCAGATGCTTACGCCAGACGGTCAATTTTCCGGGGAAACTCGTGGGATAACGCTGTGAACGACGTTCGTCATGCTTCGTCTTGATGTTTGAAAGAGACATGGCGGCCACCCTTTGAAGACTATCTCCGTTAAATAGACCGTCTTCAAATCAACCGGTCGCGACTTGGTTCCAATGGCTTTTCGATTATATATAGCCAATATACTTAATGGATTTTTAGTTTTAATTAAATTAGATTGTTGTTGCTTGAGGCAAATGAAGTGCCGGTCAGATGCTACATTGGCAGCGGCGAGGTCCGCCTATATTCCGAGCCCCAATTGCATCACGGACGTCTCTTCGTGCTGGAGCGCCGAGAGCGTCAACCCGAGCAGGCGCACCGGACGCTCGACCGGGCATAGGGCAAGCATCAACGCCTTGCCCGCCTCCGCGAATTGCGCGCGGTTGGCGACGGGCTCGGCGAAGCTGCGTGCGCGGGTGATCTGGCGGAAATCGTCATATTTGACCTTGAGCGTCACCGTGCGCCCTTGCGACCGCGATGCCTCGATCCGCGGCCAGACCGTCTCGACGATGCCGTCGAGCGCTTCCATCAGTTCGGTCGGGCTGCGCAGATCGGTGAAGAAGGTGTTCTCGGCGCCCACCGATTTGCGGATGCGATCGGGGCGCACCGGCCGGTCGTCCAGCCCGCGGGCGGCGTCGTACAGATAGCCGCCCCAACTGCCGAACGCAGCGAGCAGCCAGTCACGCGACTTGGCGCGCAGATCGGCACCCGTTGCGATCCCGAACCGCGCCATCTTCTCGGCGGTCTTCGGCCCGACGCCGTGAAACCGCTTGACGGGAAGCGCGGCGACGAACGCCGGCCCCCTTGCGGGTGTGATGACGCACTGCCCGTCGGGCTTGTTCTGGTCCGAGGCGATCTTGGCGATGAACTTGTTATAGGAAATGCCGGCCGACGCGGTGAGCCCCGTCTCTGCCTTGATCGCGGCACGGATCGCAAGCGCGGTCGCGGTCGCGCTGCCTAGGCCTGCGATGTCCTCGGTGACGTCGAGATAGGCCTCGTCGAGCGACAGCGGTTCGATCAGCGCGGTATAGCGCGCGAAGATCGCGCGGATCTGCCGCGACACGTCTCGATAGATATCGAAGCGCGGGCGCACGAAGACCAGATCGGGGCAGAGCCGCCGCGCAGTGACCGAAGGCATTGCGGACCTAACCCCGAAGGTCCGCGCCTCGTAGCTCGCGGCGGCCACCACGCCACGCTCACGCGACCCGCCGACTGCGACGGGCAGCCCGCGCAACGCGGGATCGTCGCGCTGCTCGACCGAGGCGTAGAAGGCATCCATATCGACATGGATGATCCGGCGCCCCAGTGGATCCAAAGCGGGTGGCGGGTCGGTCACGGCCTTTGCATCTCAGAGATGCAGGTCGCTCGGCCCCTCCAGATGGAGATAGGTCGCGTCGAACTCGCCGATCGCGACCAGCGCCTTCCAGTCGAAGATCGTCACCGAGCGGCCGCCGAAGGCGATCAGCCCGTCATTACGAAACTTGGCCATGACGCGGTTGGTGTGGATCGGCGTAATGCCAAGCGCGTCGGCAATGTCGGTCTGCGTCAGCGGCAACTCGAAGCTGCCACCATCGACCAGCCCGACACGCTTGAGCCGTACCGCCAGCTCGCAAAACAAATGGGCGGTGCGCGCGCGGGCATCGCGGCGGCCGTTGTTGAGCAGCGCCTCGCGCTGGATCGAGGCATCGAGCAGCGTGTCGTACCAGAAGGCACGCGCGAGCGCAGGATACTCTTCGGCGGTCTTGAGGATCGCAATATGCGGAATCAGCACCACGGCGCTGTTGCGCACGGTCTCGATCGTATGATCGGCGATCTTGAAGAGCACGGTGTGCAGATCGACCATGTCGCCGGGGACGTGGAAGGAGATGATCTGCCGCCGCCCGCTCGCCGCGAGTTTGGACCGGTAGACTATGCCTTCGACCACGGTGCAGCAATGCGTCGGCTTCTCGCCCTCCTCGACGATACGCGCGCGGGCGGCGGTCTGGACCAGCTTCTGGGGCAGACCAGTCAGCGCGGTGCGCTCG
>Ga0302314_10012368_pt1 | contig 14785 bp, 21 predicted proteins | sample III_Palsa_N2_3_FD_200533 | JGI IMG/M metagenome (GOLD analysis project Ga0302314, IMG submission 200533) | Peat permafrost microbial communities from Stordalen Mire near Abisko, Sweden - III_Palsa_N2_3 | ecosystem: Environmental > Terrestrial > Soil > Palsa > Peat permafrost | place: Sweden... | reverse complement strand
GCCGAGCTCCTCGACGCCCGAATTTCCGGCATCAGCCCAGGCAGGAACCAGCCACCGCAAAACGGCACCGGCACTCCGGCCTGCGACGCTACCGCCGCCTAACTCGGAAACACGAGTACGGGGAAAATCTCCGGCAAATACTATTGACCACAACAGCCGATATTTCCTATCGTCTAAGTATGGATCAGGGCCGCTCACTGACGACGCGACTGCACGTCGACCTGTGCAGGCAGTCAAGCGCGCTATGTCGGCCGCCTCGCGAAGATCATCTTACTTAAGCCAGCAAAGCGCTTATTTCGGCATGTCCATTTTCCAGTGCCTGGGTCCTTATATGGGTCGACCAGGCAATAGGGAGCCAGCATCACATGTCACACACGATCGCCCGACTGCTCCGCACCCTGACGCTGGCAAGCGCCTTCGCGCTGCTGGCGACGGCGTGCTCGAGCGGCGGATCGACGGCCACGGACGCGTCCGTGCAAGGCGCCGGCTCGTCCACGGTGACCATCAACTTCGGCGACCAGGAACAGGAATTCGAGACCCTGCTCACGGACTCCGGCGTGCTCAAGGGCGCCGATTACAAGGTCAACTTCGTCGAGTTCGACAGCGGACCGCTTGTCGACGCCGGCTTCGCCGCCCACCGCATCGTCACCGACTACTACGTCGATGTCGAGCACCAGACGCCAGCGGTCGCCAAGATCATCCTCGCCGCGGGCGGCATCACCAACTACGTGCCGATCAGCAGCGCGGTAAAGGCCGCGCTGCAGCAGGTCGTCGCGCTGATGGCCAGCGCGGGTGCGGGCACTGACTACAGCGTCGCCCCGCTTTACAGCACGGCGGCGGAAGCCCGTTTCGCCGCCATACTCAAGGAGGTACCGCAAAATGGCTGACATCACCGTCAACCCCGTCGCCGGACGCATCGGCGCGGAAATCGAGGGCGTCGACATCTCCCGCCCGCTCGACTCCGACACCGTCCTCGCCATCAAGCAGGCGCTCGATGAGTGGAAGGTCGTGTTCTTCCGCAACCAGCGGCTCGACCACGCGACGCAGATCGAGTTCGGCCGCCACTTCGGTGACCTCACCTACGCGCACCCGCACGATGACACGCCGCCCGAGGACGCGCCGGAGATCTACACGGTGGACCCCCGCCGCTTCGAGCAGCGGTTCGGCAGCGACGCCGTGCGGCAACAGCGCAAGTACTCGTATACCAGCGGCTGGCACACCGACGTCACCCCGGCGATCAACCCGCCGGCCGGGTCGATCCTCCGCGCCGAGGTGATACCGAACTACGGCGGCGACACCTCGTTCACCAACCTGGTCGCCGCCTACGAGGGCCTGTCCGAGCCGTTCAAGGGATTCGTCGACACGCTGCGCGCGGAGCACAGGTACGGCGCGAACTGGTCCGGGCTGCCGCGGCCCGGCCAGACCGCCTACTCGGAGCGCTTCTCGAAGAACTCCCTCGTCTCCCACCACCCGGTCGTCCGGGTGCACCCAAGGACCGGCGAGAAGGCGCTGTTCGTGAACCCGGTCTTCACCGACCACATCCTCGACGTCTCGCCCATCGAGAGCCGTCTCATCCTCGGCTACCTCTTCGACGAGATCACCAGGCCCGAGTACACGGTGCGGTTCCGCTGGGCACCGGGAAGCGTCGCCTTCTGGGACAACCGGGCGACCTCTCACCTCGGCCCGCAGGACATCGGCCATCTCGACGTGGAGCGCGTGCTGCACCGGGTCACGCTGATCGGCGAGGTGCCTGAACACGTTCGCCGCGATCCGCGGCGTGGACGTGAAGCTGGTGGAGGCGGGGCAGACGTTCGGGCTCACCCGCCTTGGCCTGGTGCGACGAGTGATCCTCCCCGGCTCGCTGCCGGGCTTCCTCGTCGGCCTGCGCTTCGCGCTGGTCGCCGTCTGGGTCGTTGACGTGGTGGCGGAGGAGATCAACGCGCAGAGCGGCCTCGGGTACCTCATCAACCAGGCGCAGACCACGGACCGCACCGACATCATGTTCCTCTGCCTCGCGATCTACGCGATCCTCGGCCTGATCGCCGACGCGATCGTCCGGACGCTGGAACGGTACCTGCTGGTCTGGCGCCGCGGATTCCAGGGAGCTTGACATGAGCTCTCCTATTCAGGCAACCGTGGCACCGGCCAACACCGCGGTCTTCGCCAGCGGCATCACCAGGACCTTCGGCGACCGTGACATCCTCCGCGGCCTCGACATCTCGATCGCTCCTGGCGAGTTCGCCGCGCTCCTCGGCCGCAGCGGCACCGGCAAGAGCACGCTGCTGCGCATCCTCGGCGGCCTCGACCCTGACTACGGCGGCGAGGCGCTGGTACCGGAGCGCCGCGCGGTGGTCTTCCAGGAGCCACGGCTCCTGCCGTGGCAACGCGTGCTGCCGAACGTCGCGCTCGGTCTCAAACCCACTGGCCCGAACGAACGCGGGCGACTCCGCGAGCGAAGCATTTCCGCCCTCGGCGAGGTCGGCCTGGCCGCCCATGCCAGGGCCTGGCCGGTGACCCTGTCCGGCGGCGAGGCGCAGCGCGTGGCGCTCGCCCGTGCGCTGGTCCGCGAGCCGCAACTGATGCTGCTCGACGAGCCGTTCGGCGCGCTTGACGCGCTGACGCGTGCCCGCATGCACGGGCTCCTTCAGGATCTGTGCGCGCGCCACCGTCCCGCGGTGCTGCTCGTCACGCACGACGTCGACGAGGCCATCCTGCTCGCCGACCGCGTGCTCGTCCTCACCGACGGTGCGATCACCGTCGACCTCCCCGTCCGCCTTGACCGCCCGCGGGACCGCGGCCACCACGAGTTCACCGCGCTGCGGACGCGGCTGCTCGGAGAGCTTGGCGTCTCAGGCGGGTAGGTCCGCAGGCCAGGCGGCCGCGGCAGCCAGCACTTGGAAACCGAACAAAACAGGCGCGCGCGGCTCCTCAACTGCCCTACGGCGCGGGCCGGGGTCCGGTGCGCGGCTGCCTGGTGCGGGAGCGACTGGTCCCAGCGCTGCCGCCGACGGGGCCGGTCATGTCCTGAGTGCCTTCGACGAAGGCGCGGGCCAGATCGGACAGGCGCTGATTGCGGTTGCGCGCCTGGTCGCGCAGCAAAGTGAACGCCTGGTTGACGTCGATGCCCAGCCGCTCGGCGAGCTTGCCCTTGGCCTGCTCAATGACGACCCGGCTGTTCAGCGCGGTCTGCAGCTGCTCGTTAAGGGTATCGGTGCGACGCATGCTGCGATCGTGCAGCAGGCTGATGGTTGCCACGTCGGCCAGCGCCTGGCCGACGTGCTCGACCTCGGTGTCGAAGGGGCCGACCGTGTCGCGGAAGAGGTTGAGGGCGCCGATGACCTGGTCGCGCAGCCGCATCGGCAGGGCCTGCACCGCGAAGAAGCCGGCCTGCCCGGCGGCGGCGGCGAACTGGGACCAGCGCGGGTCGGCGCTCAGGTCGGTGGCTGCCACCGGCCGTCCGGACCGGAAGCAGTCCAGGCAGGGTCCCTGATCGCTTTGCAGCTGGAACAGCTCGAGCAGCCTGGCGGCCTCGCTTGAGGCGGCCACCACGCGCAGTTCCCCGCGCGGATCGGCCAGCAGCAGCCCGGCGGCGGAAACGTTCAGCAGCTCGACGCTGCGGCTCGTCAGGACATGCAGGAAGTCGATGATGTCGAAATCGGCGACCATCGTGTCGGTCAGCTCGACGAAGGTAGCCGACAGCAGGTGTCCGTTCATCCGCTCACTCTCTCCACGAAATCAGCGTTGCCCGCTGTGCGGACCGCAGCGGTGCCGTGCACGTCAGCGAATGCCTCATGCCTCGTCCCCCAGGGACAGGTCAGGATCGGGAACCAGCCGCAGGCGGCGCGCTACGATGTCGCCGGCGACATCGGACAGCTGAAGGTCGTTGACATAAGCATAGGCCCGCAGCCGCACAAATGCGTTGGTGATACTGACGCCGAGCTGCTCGGTGAGCATCCCGGTGGCCTGGTCGATCTCCGCCCGGCGCGAAGCCAGGCCCGCGGGCTGGCCGCCCGGGCCGTCCCCCGGCCCGGCGCCCGCCGCGGCCCGGTCCTGGGCGTCGAGCAGCAGCATGGTGGCGGTATCGGCGAAGACAAGCGCGTCCCCGAGCTGGAAGTCGCTCAGCGGGCCCGGACGGTCCCGGTACAGCCCGAGTACCCCGGCCCGGATCGCCCCCACCACCAGCGGGAACGCAAAAACCGCCGCCGCCCCGGCCCGGCACGCCGCCGGCGCGAACGCCGGCCAGCGGGCCCCGGAGTCCCCGTCGGCCAGGTCCGAGGCCAGCACCGGGCCGCCGGACGCGGACGCATCAAGCAGGGGTCCTTCCCCGAAAGTCAGCTGCAGATCGGCGAGCCGCCTGCCAACCTCGTCGGTCACCTGCATCAGGTGACCCGCCTGCCCGTCAAACGCGGCGCTCAGCCAGGCGCCGGTGACCGCAGCCCCGGGAACCACCGCCGCGCACACGTCCGCGGCCGACACCCGGCCGCCCCGCACGGCCGCCTGCTCCGCAACCAGCCCCCACACCCTGCCACGCCGCCGGATATGCGTCACCCGCGCCGCCACCCGCACGACGGCACCAAGCCCACACGCGACCGCGCTGCCGCGCCGAGGTAGGCGCTCACCATGGCTCCGCCTTCCTCAGCAGCAAGACGCGGCCCGGACCAGCGGCTAATTCCCCGGCTCCTGCCCTGAACACTACGCTGAAGGAGGACCACGTCCTGCCGCGGCATCTCGATCTCATCCGCACAGAGACGAGCCGGATTTCGCGCGCTCAGGGCCGTCATCACTGAACCGTGCTGCCGTCCCGCCCGGCCTCTAGCCCGTAACCGGCCCCGCTCAGCATCCGGCGCAGGTTGACAACTGCCTGGGTGTCGATGTCCTTATGTACCGGGGGGTCGAAGTACTCGGTCTCCGAGCCGACGACGACGGCGACCTTGCCGTGGGGCTGCTCTGTGACCGAGCCGATCGCCTCAAGCAGCGAGACCACAGCTTTCCATTCGATGTTATGGCTCACGGGATGCTGAAAGAGCCGGTGCAGTGTGCTGCGGTGATGGTTGTTAAGGTGCTCAGACTCTGGCGTCAATGACATTCGTGCTCCCCTCTGAAGGCGGGCCCGCTGGCTCCGGGCCCGCGGGTTTGATGTGCCTGTGCACCGCTCACGCTTCAGGGTCTCCCGGTGGAGGGCCTGCTGCTTGGCGGGAAGAGGCGGAAGGTCGCCGGGCTTGGCCAGCGCCTCTTGCGAGGCCGTTGCGACGTCGGCATGGCCGCTTCCTTGAAGCGTCCCACCTCGCCGACCGCCTCTTCCACGGTGGCATAGACGGCCAAGGCTTCGGTCAGGCGGGTGATGGCAAGAATCCGCATCACTTTCTGCCGCGATGCGGCGAGCACAAGGTCACCCCCGGCCCGCCGGGCCTGCCTCCGGCCGCGCGCTAGCGCTGCCACGCCGCTGGAGTCGATGAACTCCAGACCCGCCAGGTCCATGATGATCCGCGGTTCGCGGGCCGAGAGCGCCGTGAGCGCGGCCGCCACATCCGCGGCGTCGGCCAGGTCAAGTTCTCCGCACAACGTGACCACGGCGTGGCCGTCGCAGCTGCGGGTACTCAGCTCCGTGCTGAACACAGGTATGCCCTTTCTTGCTTCGGCAGCAAGGCAGGGGTCTTGACCCAGCAGCTAACTGAGGTGGTCCTGCTACAAACCATACGCCTTTGAGGTCTCCTGTCGATGCCCGCCGCTCCGCTGTTGCTCAGCGGGCCGACCGGCGGCGCCGCGTAGGGAATGCCGAGGAACTCATCCATCGCCTGGGCCGCCTTGCCGCGGACGGCCCCGCCGGCCGTCGCCGCGACCAGGCCGACGCGCGCGCCCGTCAGCGCTGACGGGGCGGTGCCGGCATCAGCGCCGGCACCGGCCACGGTCGCGCCGGCCGCCAGGGCACCGAGCGCGATGAGCAACGCGCCGGTCCTGGCGCCAGCGCGCCAGGTAATGCCGTTCTTTGTCACGTCTTCTTTTTCTCGTTTCCTGTTCGCACCCAAGCCGCTTAATAGCAAGCTCTGGGAAATTAAGGGCCGTTGCCGCAGGTCCCTGAAAATCCTGCAACCCCGCAGGTGGATCGGCCAATGACGGATGGAAGGGTTCGCGCCGGAATTCGGAAAGTGTAGTAACGTGAGAGGAGAAGGTAGCTCCGGACCCCGGCAAACCGCACCCATGCAATATTCGCGGCAAGACCGGAACCAGGGAGCAGCTGATGCCAGGACAAGAAGACCACACAGGACCCCGCATCGTAGCGGGGGTCGACGGCTCGTTCTCGTCCCTGAACGCCCTGCGCTGGGCCATCCGGCAGGCCGCGCTCACCGGCGCGGCGGTGGACGCCGTGATCGCGTGGCAGTACCCGGCCGCCGCCGGCGGCTACGGATGGGCACCGACGGGCATGGAAGGAACCTTCGACTTCAGGGACAACGCGGAGAAGACCATCGCCGACGCGATCAGCAGCGCCGTCGCCCCAGGCACCGACGTCCCCGTGCGCGCCCGCGTCGTCGAGGGCATTCCCGCGCAGGTGCTGCTCGATGCCGCCGACGGCGCCGATCTGCTGGTGGTGGGCAGCCGCGGGCATGGCGGATTCACCGAGGCGCTGCTCGGCTCGGTCAGCCAGCACTGCGTGCATCACGCGCACTGCCCCGTTGTCGTGATCCGCGGCAAGGAACAGGCCTGACCGGTCAAGCGACGGGGTCGACGATCACGCGGCTTACCTTGCCGACTGCCCGTCGCTGCAGGACGCGCCGGGCCCAGGCCGGCCGAGGTCGCAACTGCTCCCTGGCGGGCATCCCCTCGGCCGCGGTGAGCCGGGCGAAGATCGACAGCATCGACGCCAGGTCGGGATCAGACCGGCGGAGCGCATGATCAGCACGCCGCAGAAGCCGTTCCTGGCGGTAGGGAAGCGTCATCGGACTACGCTCATCAGATTGTTCCTCGCGTGACTCGACTGCGTCACCAAGGTCCGGAGCGACATTTCTCAGGATCACCCTGAATAACCGTTCCAAGCGATCAGGACGGTTCCTTCTTCAGACCGTACGCTCAACGGGCAGCTAGCGGTAGGGGCCAGTTTCCTGTCGTCCCGCTTCCGCACCGGAATAACCGCCGTCAGCAGTCAGCCAGCGGAAACCACCCCGCCGGCCCGGTCCCTGCGCGTTTGAGTACCGGATTCGGCGAAGCGGCAGTGCAGCGCGATCGCGGCGCTGGAAACGGCCGCCCACCCACACCACACAGACGCGAACCCGGAGATAGTGAGCCGGGCTATGACGATGACGGCAACGAGGTTGACGGCGCCGAATATCACCACGCTGCGGTACCCCGATGTCAGCAGTGGCCCGCACACGGCGACGACATAGAGAGCGACGATCAGGAAGCCGTCAGGTACCCGGATGTCGTAGGAAAGGTGGTAAGGGGCAAGCCTCACGCCGACCGGGCCGCGGACCATGGCCGCGAGCAGGATCACGGCGATCACGGTTCCGGTCAGCGCGAAGGGCACCATCATCCACTTCCGGTGCCTCGTCGGCTCGACCGCGATGACAGCCAACGGGACGAACACGGGCAGCACCACAAAGGCGATCAGCAGGTAAGCCCACAGCGCGACATGGCCGATCCCACGCGGTACATGGCCCTGGAGCCACAGCCAGACCAGCGCCTCGATGAACTGATGGGCACCGAGTAGCAAGGGAATCCACGCCAGCGCGAGGAACTCGCGGCGCTGACGGACATGGCGGACGGCATCGATCCCGATCGCGCAGATCGCCAGGCCCCCCACTACGTCAGCCTGCGGCGAGAAACACACACACGGTCCTCTCCGCCGACATGACCATGACGGCCAGGCGGGTCACTTGACAACCCACTGCTCATTCAAGCCGCGCGAAGAAGGGACGGAAACCAGCGATACGAGCACGGTCCATCACCAGGACAGATCACCAGCAGGTCAGCCTACGACAGCTTGGCAGAAAGGGCAGGCGGGCATTGCCGTTGTCGTGACGGTGCCCTAATCTGATGGTTACAGGGTAAAAACGTCTTCTTCTGCCCACGTGCAAGGACGCGTACCTGCTGCCCCGGACCCCGGCGGTTCCTATCCGCTTAGGTGAGCCGAGGTTGACATGAAAGCACTTTCGTCAGGAACAGTACCGGCCAGGAGTCCCGTTCCGGTTCCGTCCGCCGCGCCTGGCCGGGTGGTCAAAGAGGACCTGGCCGGGCTTGATGACCAGGCACTGCTGGCCCTGGTCCAGTCGCTGCCGCGGGCCACCCAGCGGTATGCGGCAGCATGCGAGCTGCTCGTCACCCGTTACGAGGGCCTGGTCCGATCCTGCGTGCGACCCTACCTCCGCAGCCCGGTATCGGCCAAGGAACTGATGCAGGTGGGGTATGTCGGCCTGCTGAAGGCGATCAGCAACTTCGATCCGGCCGCCGGCGCCGGCCTGGCCGCCTATGCGCGGCCGTGCATCAGCGGCGAGCTCAAGCGGTACTTCCGCGACACGCGCTGGCCGCTGCACGTCGGGCGCCCGGTGCAGGAGTTGGTCCTCCAGGTCCGCGACGCGACCGGGCCGCTGACCCAGCAGCTTGGCCGCACCCCGGCCGACTCCGACCTGGCCCTGCACCTGGGAGTCAGCGGGGATGACGTGCGGCAGGCCCGGCAGGCGCAGCTGGCCTTCCAGCCGTCCTCGCTTGACGCGCCGCTGGCCGGCCTTGAGGCCATTAGCACCCTGGCCGACGCGCTCGGGAAGGAGGATCCGCGGCTGGAGCACATGCTCGCCATGCACGCCGTCGCCGCGCACTGGGGCGAGCTGCCACCGCGCGAGCAGCAGATCCTGATCATGGACTTTCAAGGCAACATGACCCAGGCGCAGATCGGCCTGCGGCTCCGCATCTCCCAGATGCACGTCTCCCGGCTCCGCACCCACGCACTCGGCCACCTCCGCGCCCGGCTCTTCGGCCCGGAACCGCGCCCGGTCCAAGGTCGCCGCGTGGCCTTATTTAGGTGCTCGCCCGCACCGTTATGGGCGCGGTTTGGTGGCCTCTCGGGGAGTCAATGAAATGCCGGCCGAACCGGGACTTTCGCCTCTGACGCGCGAATTCCGCGGCACGAATTGTCGTTGATGAATCCCAAAGAATCGGAGATGGCGATGCGAGCGGGCGAGCCTGCCACCCTGCACCTCGAGGACCAGTGGACCAGGAACATCACCATCACTACCGGCCTGGTCGACGCGTACTCCACGCCGACCCTGCTGCGCCTGCTGGCCAGCCACCAGATCGACGCCGGCCGGTTCGTCACCCACCATTTCACATTGGATGAATTCGACCGCGCCTACGACGTGTTCGCCCGGCCAGCCGAGACCGGCGCGCTCAAGGTCGTGCTGAGCCGTACCGCCTAGGCTCTGTCCCGGTGCTGGGTCATGCGTTCTTCTGGTCGCGACGGCAGAGCAGGATGCCGCCGAGGACGGCTCCTAGGATCCCGAGGCCGGTGATGACCGCCATGCTCGACCAGTCGGGACTCGTGGCGGGGGCGGGAACCATGTGGAAGAAGACGGATGTGTCCAGGAGCCAGTGGCTGGTGTGAACCACGCCGCCCGCGAACTCGATGAGAAACGACCAGGCCAGGTATCCGTAGACAACCGTCGAGGTCCGCCGCGGCCACGCGCCGAGCACCAGTGCGCCGAGGCCGAGGAGGAAGAGCCCCGGCGGGACGACGTTCAGGCCGGCCGTCAGCAGCGACCAGAAACGGACCCCGCTGTGCTGGCTGGCGGCGCCCGCCCAGGCCCCGATCCCGGCCAGCAGGCCAGCCGTGATGAGGAGAAGACAGGAGAGTCCCAGCCGCCCGGCGAACCACGACGTACAGCGAAGACAGCGACTGCGAACAGCCAGCCGAGTGCGACCGGCCGCATCAGGCGCACGGCCAAGCCCGCGGAGCCGCCGAGCAGGGCCAGATGCGGTTGTGACGAGTCGCGTCCGGGCCACGAGGCTGCCCCGGCGTCGCGGGTGCCGGCCAGCTGGCTGGCCAGCGCGCCGATGGCGAGGAACATGGCGGCCGCCCGTACTGGGCCAGGAACAGTTCCTCGAGCGAGGGCTCACGGCTGAGCAATCCGCGCACGCCGGCGCGGGCTAGGGCCTCGACCTCACTCAGGATGTGCGACGACAGGAACACTGTCTGCCCCGCATCGCGCGCCTCGGCCACGCTGTGGCGGAACGCCTGTTCCATGAGCGGGTCGAGCCCGCTGGTGGGCTCGTCGAGCACGAGCAGGTCAGGACGCGTCATCAGGGCGGCGATGAGCAGTATCTTCTGCTTGTTGCCCTTGGAGTAAGCCCGCACTTTCTTGGACGGGTCGAGATCGAAGCGCCCGATCAGCTCGTCGCGGTACGCGGTGTCGACCCGGCCCTGGACCCGCCCCAGGAGATGAATTGTCTCGGACCCGGTGAGCTTCCCGCCGGCACCGATCCAGCCGAGCTGGTCAGAACCCTTCTCGCACCGATCTACCTGCGGCTCCTGGTCACCGCCGAGCCAATCGACAGAACCACCGCCGACAACGCCGCCAAGGTGGCGCTCGCCGCCGCCCGCGCCGGCGCACTCAGGTCAGACCCGGCATAAGGTTCACCGATGGAACGGCCACGGGCGATAGCGCGCTGACTTCCGCCGAGTTACCGCCCACCATCGTTCGGATGTGGGTCGCTTTACCTAGGTCCGCCTGGTGCAGCAGCGTCGGGTCCTGGATGAGTAGCGCGTCCGGCTCCGTGACCGGGATAACCCCCGGGTGGCGCCTTGAGCCGACGCCAACCGGGGGTCTTTCCGTGCTCTCTTCTGTGTGGGTTTCTGTTATCGGTCACATGCTGCTTAGGCGGTCGTGGTCGGGATGATTTCCTCGTGACCACTCGGCTGCGCCACCCGACCGGCGCGCCTGGGCCGACGGCCGAAGGCGAACAGGTAGGCGGCACCGAGGCCGGCCACCGTGCCGAGGCCGAACAGGACCAGCGAGACGATGTAGACGATCTGGGAGACCTTCCACCAGCCGTAAGCGTTCAGCAGCATGCTGCGCAGCGTCTCGCCCTTGAAGACGGTGCTCACCGTGGTGGCCAGCGCGGTGTTAGTCGGCTGGGCGATGGACTCGGCCGACAGCTGGGAGTAGGTCTTGCCGGCCCCCATTTCCTGGATGTGCACGGCGATGAAGTGGTCGGCGTAGGCCTCGGCCTGCTGGCCGGTAAGCATCTGCTGGCCCGCGTACTGGCTGACGGACGGGATCATCGACGGGGTGATCTCGGTGCCGACCTTGGCGTGCGCGAACGCGCTAGCCGGGGGGAAGAAGATCTGCTGGGAGGCGAGCTGGCCCTGCACGGTGTTGTGCACGTAGGCCGAGCCCCACAGTGCCAGGCCGGCGGCGGTCAGCAGCACCGCTGCTAGGGCGGCGCTCGCGGCGGCGAGCAGGGTACGGGTTGAGAAGCGGCGCATCGTAATGCCTCCTGGTGAGGCGGGTCGCTTTCTGCGGGCCCCGCTCGGGCTGAACTGTCAAACACGAGTGTTCCGCCACACTGGCATGCGGCGTCACGGCCGGACGTCACCGCCCGGCAGGCCCTTTGGCCCTAAGCATGATCGCCAGCTGGCGTTCAGAAACGATGCGCACTGGTGCCTCCTGCCAGCGGCACAACCAGCTGAACCCGTCGCGGTGGATAACGGCCCGGCGAGCCGGGCTGTTAGGAGGCATATGTCGTCTTGCCTCGCGGTACCGACCAGGGGGTCGGCAACCGGGTCGCCCTCGCTTAGTGACGTGGGCGGGCGGTCCAGGTCAGTTGGGTGCCTCCGCCGGCGGGGGTGGTGGTCTGCAGGGTTCCGCCGTTGTTTTCCGCGCGGCGGCGCATGCTGGCCAGGCCGCTGGACCTGGTTGGGGTGCCGAGGCCGCGGCCGTTGTCGGTGATGTCGAGGGTGATCAGCTCGTCTTGCTGGGCCAGGGAGATGGTGACGGCGGTGGCGCGGGCATGGCGGGCGCAGTTGGACAGGGCCTCGCGGGTGACGGCCAGGATGTCGTGGGCGAGGGTCTCGCCCGGGTCCAGGGTGCCGGTGAAGCTGGCGCTGGCGGTGAAGCCGAGCTGCGGGGCGTGCTCGTCGATGATCTCCATGATCCGGGCGTGCAGGCCGACGCGGGCCCGGCGGGGCTGCTGGAGCCCGAAGATGCTGGTGCGGATCTTCCTGATGACGTTGTCGAGGGTGTCGGCGTAGCCGTTGACCCGCTCGGCGGTGGCCGGATCGCTGCGAGCGGCCTGGCCCTGGAGCTTCATGCCGAGGGCGAACAGTTCCTGGATAACGTGGTCGTGCAGGTCGCCCGCGATGCGGTCGTGGTCTTCCGCCTGGGCCAGCAGGATCTGGCCGGCGCGGGCCCCGGCGAGCTCCATGGTCACGGCGGCGTGGCCGGCGAAGGAGGCGGCCATGTCCAGGTCGGTCTCGGTGAACCCGGGGCGTGCGGCCAGCCGGCCCAGCAGCAGTACGCCGAGGACCCGCTCGCCGGCTGCCAGCGGGGCGGCGATCAGCGGGCCTATCCCGGTGCCGAGTGCGGCGGCTGCCGTCTCCAGGCGGTCGCCGGTGATCAGGCCTGGCTTGCCGCTGGAGATGGCCTGCCCGGCCAGCGAGCCGGCCAGCGGCGCCGTGCGGTTCATCAGTCCTCCGGCCAGCGTGCCGGTGACACCTGTCACGATCACCTGGCCCGGGTCACAGGGCACGGCCAGGACGGCGAAGTCCGCGTCCGCGGCGGCCGCCGCGTGCCCGGTGATCAGCGCGTGCGGCTGTTCCCGGCCCTCGGCCAGCAGCAGCGGCGTGAGCTGGGCGGAGGCGTCGAGCCAGCGGCGGCGCTGCTCGGATTCGGCGTACCGCCGCGCGTTCGCGACCGCCGCGCCGGCGGCAGCGGCGAGCGCGACCGCCAGTTTCCCGTCGTCTGCGGTGAACTCGCCGCCCGCGGTGCGCTCGGTGAGGTACAGGTTACCGAAGATCTCCTCCCCGATGCGGACCGGGACGCCGACGAAGCTCCGCATCGGCGGGTGTCCCGCCGGGAAGCCCACGGCCGCGGGGTGAGCGCTGAGGTCGGCGAGGCTGATGGGGGCCGGCTCGCTGGTCAGCAGGCCCAGGATCCCGTGGCCGGAGGGCAGGTCGCCGATCTCCGCCACTAGGTCATCGTCCATGCCGGCGTGCACGAACTGCTCCAGCCGTCCGTCGGGGCCGAGCACGCCGAGTGCCGCGTACCGGGCGCCGAGAAGGTCCCGGGCGGCGCTGACGATCTGCCGCAGGACCACCGGGAGGCTGAGGTCGCCGGCTACCAGGGCATTGGCGCGAAGCAGCCCGCGCAGCCGCCCCTGCGTGGCCAGCACGTCGCCGGCCCGGTCCACCAGCTGCACCAGCAGCTGCTCCAGCTCCAGCCGCGGCATGTCAGGAAAGGCCAGGCCGCCGACCGCGTCCGCGGCGCCCGCCCCGCCCGCCACCTCACCGTGCTCGCCCACCATGGCGCTCATCGCCGCTCACTCTCGGGGGCGGCCATGCTCAGCGGCAGCGCCCAGCGCAGGCAGCCTTCCCAGGGCGGAAACACCAGGTCGGCCCTGTACCCGCGACGAAAATTGATGTGCTCGCTCATAAGCTCTCCGGCCGTCGTTGGGACAAACGGCGGGTGAGCGCGGGGTTCGGGCCAACCAGGCCGTACGGCCAGTGAACGCCTATTACCGCCCCGGCGCAAGGTCACGGACCCCGAGACCGGAAGCTGGCCCCTACCGCTAGCTGCCCGTTGAGCGTACGGTCAAAAGAAGAACCGTTCTTGATCGCTTGAACGGTCATTTCAGGGTGAGCCCTGAGAAACGTCGCCCCGGACCTTGGTGACCCAGTCGAGTCACGCGAGGACCAATCTCATGAGTCTCTTCCAGAGAGCCCACGACATCGTCTCAGCCAAGGCGAACAAGGCGCTCGACTCCGCCGAGAACCCGAACGAGATGCTCGATTACTCCTACGAGCAGATGCTTGACCACCTCACCAGGGTCCGCCAGCCGCTGGTCGACATCGCCACCGCGCGGAAGCGGATCGAGCTGCAGGAACAGCAGCTGCAGCACACGGTCGCCCACCTGCAGGACCAGGCTCAGGGCGCGCTCGCCACCGCACCAGCCGCACCCGAGCTTGCCCCGGGCAGCTCGTGAAGGCGCCTGCGGCATCGGCCGTTACGAAAATGTATGTCGATTTTGGGTTGCCGATTCCGGCCGTGCTTCAAGTATTCACATCAGGATTACGGGAAAATATGGCGCTCAAATCTGTTACACCAGAACCGGACGCATCGGCCGACGGACAGGCCGTGCCGGCTGCGCATTCGGTCGACCTGCGCAAGACGTACGGGACGGGGCAGGCAGCGGTGCACGCCCTGGCCGGTGTCAGCGTGGCCTTCGAGCGCGGCCGGTTCACGGCCGTCATGGGCGCGTCCGGTTCGGGGAAGTCGACGCTGATGCAGTGCATGGCGGGCCTGGACCGGCCGACGTCGGGACAGGCGTTCGTGGGCGGCCTGGACATCGGGAGCCTGGATGACGCCGAGCTGACCCAGCTGCGCCGGGACCGGATCGGGTTCGTGTTCCAGTACTTCAACTTGATCCCGACGCTGACCGCCGCCGAGAACATCACCCTGCCCGCCGCCCTGGCGGGGGCCAAGGTCGACCGGGAGTGGCTCGGTTACCTGGTGGGACAGCTGGGTATCGCCGACCGGCTGACGCACCGTCCCGGTGAGCTGTCCGGCGGCCAGCAGCAGCGGGT
>Ga0302314_10012367_pt1 | contig 14785 bp, 10 predicted proteins | sample III_Palsa_N2_3_FD_200533 | JGI IMG/M metagenome (GOLD analysis project Ga0302314, IMG submission 200533) | Peat permafrost microbial communities from Stordalen Mire near Abisko, Sweden - III_Palsa_N2_3 | ecosystem: Environmental > Terrestrial > Soil > Palsa > Peat permafrost | place: Sweden... | reverse complement strand
GTGTCGAAGGGGGGAAGTGGTATCCGTGCGTGCCGTCAAGAAGCCATGGTGGCAACAGGCAACGGCGCTTGTGACCGTGAGCACCGGCGGCGTGATAACCGGGTTGAACTTCGTTCCAGGGGCGGCCGCGACGATCACCTCGCCGAGCAGCATGCCACTGCACCTGCTCGCCCTTGAGCAGGCGGCACGGCCGGGTGCGCCCGGCGACCTGGCGGCCGGCGGCAGCGCCAGCGGTGTCACCAGCGACGCGCAGCTCCGCTCGGCGATCGTCAACGTCGCCGGGTACTACCTGCGGCTCGCCGCCAGCCGGACACCGGCCCAGATGGAGGCGCTGATCTGGGACAACACCAGCAGCAACAGTGCCGACCACGGTCCCTCGTGTGCCGCGTTCGCCAGCCTCACCCTGGAGCTCGCCGCCCAGGCGGTCGGGCAGCAGAGCTGGGTCACCGGCGGGACGAGCTACCCGTGGCCACTGCCCGAGTGGGCCGACGTGCGGGTCGACACCAACCCGGCCTCGCCGAACGTCGAGTCCCTGGTCGCGGACGCCGAAGCGCACGGCCGCTGGCATGCCGTCAGTGACGGCTACCAGCCGCAACCCGGCGACTGGGTGGTATTCGACGGCCACGTCGAGGTCGTCACCAGTTACACCGACGGGGCGCTGCACACCATCGGCGCCGACTCACTGCCCGATCTGACGGTCAACGCGCACTCGTTCAGCGCCCCGCTGGCGGAGCAGGGCGTCGTCGGCTTCGTCGACAACGGACAGCTGAAGGCGGCGGCCACCTCCAGCGCGCCCGCCAGCGGCACCGCGGGCGGTTCAGGCAGTGCGAGCGGCAGCGGAACGGCCACCGGGAAGGCGCGCGGGGCGGGCGGTGCCTCGGCCAGCAGTGGCACTGCGGCCGGATCGGCCGCACCGGGCCGCGCCTCGACCAGCAGCGGGTCGTCCAGCAGTGGCGGCGCCGCGAAGTCCGGCTCGAGCGCGGCCGTGCCTGGCCTTGTTACCGCCGGAGATCTCCTCGGCCAGGCCGCCGCGGGGACACGAACCGGGCCGGGGACCGGCTCCGGGGCCGCAACCAGCTCCGGGGCGAAGCACAGTCCGTCAGCCGCTGCGGGTTCGGCCGCCGCCGTTCCCGGTCTGCCGGCCGCCACCGAGTCGGCGGCCGCAGCCACGGCAACGGCGACCGGAACGGCCGCAGTCCCAGGGACGACCCCGGCCGCTTCGGCCGCACCCGCCGCGACCGCCGGCCATAAGCCGGTTTCGGCCGCCAAGCAGGCGCCGGGCGCGAAGCCGAGCGGCACCTCGGCCACCCCGGCAAGCACGCCGTCGGCCTCCGCCGCTAAGCCCGCGTCGTCCCCCAGCTCGTCCAGCCGGTCGTACGCGACTCCCGGCACCCGGAACCAGCAGTCGTTCATCAGCCTGGTCGCACCAGGGGCCATCGCCGCGCAGCAGCGCTACGGCGTGCCCGCCGCGGTGACGATCGCGCAGGCGATCGAGGAGTCCGCCTGGGGGCAGAGCGGACTGGCGGCGCAGTACCACAACCTGTTCGGCATCAAAGGGACCGGTCCGGCGGGCAGCGTGTCCCTGCCGACGTCGGAATACCTCAATGGCTCGTGGGTGACCATCGACGCGGCCTTCCGGGCGTACCACAACGACGCCGAGTCCATCGCCGATCACGCCGAGCTGCTGGCCACCAGCGGCTATTACACGCGGGCGATGGCCGACCGCGGGGTGCCAGACGCCTTTGCCAACGACCTGACCGGCGTCTACGCGACGGACCCGGATTACGGTGCGAACCTCATCGCGCTGATGAAGCTATACAACCTGTACCAGTTCGACAGCGCCACCCCGGCCGCGGCGACTCCGGCGTCGACACCGACGCCAGCCGCGACTTCCGCACCGGCCGCGACGCCCGCCTCCACGCCGACCGCAGCGCCCGCCGCACCGTCAGCCACGCCGGCGACCGCCACGCCAACCGCCGCCGCGCCTGCCACCAGCCAGCCGACCGCGGCAGTCAGCAGTCCGGGGACGACGCCAGGCAGCAGTCAGCCGTCTGCGTCCGCGAGCACTCCTACGACCGCGCCCGCGAGCGGGGCCCCAGGCGCGGCGCACGGCGGCTCGTCGGGCGGCGCGACCGACCGGGCCAGCGTGCCCGGCGTGGCCACACCGGCGCTCGCCCCGTCGCAGCCCTCGGTGACCCGCGCCACCGGCGCGGCGGTATCCGGCGCGACGGCAACCTCGCGGACCGAAGCCGCGGGAATCCCCGGCCTGGTCACCCCGGGCCCGATCTCGCCCAGCTCGTCCGCCGCCCGCAGCGGCAGCACGTCAGCCGTGGCCGCTTCCCCGTCGACCGCCGCTTCTCCATCGACCGCCGAGGTCAACCGGGGCACCGGGGTGCCCGGTGTCACCGCGGCACCCGGCACCCGGGTCCGGGGCACTTCCCGGACTTCGGGCGCCAGCCAGGGGTCGCCCGGCCCGGCCACGACCGGCATCGTCACCACGGCGCTGGTCAGCCCCGTACCCGGCACCCGGGCACCGCTCGCCCGGTCCGCTGCCACCCGCCCTGCTGCCGCCCCAGCGGCGGATTCCCGGGCGAGCGATCCCAGGACCGCTACCCGTGGCGCCGCTGCGCCCAGGGCCGCTGCTGGCAGCAGTGGCGCCTCCAGGACGGCTGCTCCCGGGGTGGCCGGCACCCGGGCAGCTGTGTCTCGCAGTGCTGCTCCCGGGATGGCCCCCGCCCGGACTGTCCTCCGCCCGGCTGGCAGCCGGGCGCCCGCCGGCCGGAGTGCGCCGCGCTACGAGCCGGAACTCCCGTCGGCGATGACGACGGCGTTCTTCGCCAGCGCCAAGGCGCCGCTGGCCCGCGGCCAGCACCTGTACCGGGACGTGGCCGAGTGCGCCGGGATGAGCTGGCAGCTGCTGGCCACGGTGGACTGGATGGAGTGCAAGGCCGATCCGCGCTACTCCCCCGTGCACGGCGAGAAGCTCGGATCGGTCAATCCGGACGGTACGGCATACTCGACCAAGTCGCGGGCACTCGCTCAGTGCGCCTGCGACCTGATTGAGCTCGCCGCCGCGGTCTACGGCATCGACCTGCTCGCGCGCCGGCCACTGTCAGTGCGGGCGCTCGCCGCCGCGTTCGCCGCGTTCCGGTGGGGCGCGATCCTGCGAGAGCACGGCGTGTCGCCGATGGAGTTCCCCTACTCCGTCGCCGGACTGACCGCTCACCACCTGAAGATGCACTGGCCGGGCATCGACGAGCCCGCTGCCCCCGACCGGCCTGGCGGCAAGTTCCGCGACCCGTTCGGAGCAGTCCCGGTGCTGCTCAGCCTCGGCTACCCGGCGACCGAATGAACGAAGAAAGCGCAGGTATCCCGTGTTCAGCTTGTTGATCCGGTTCGCCCGCCGGGTCGGGTCCGGCCAGTCAGCGCCCGGTCACGATCCGGCCGACCAGTACGTCACCGTGCGGCTGCCCGACGCCAGCGTCGCTGCCAGCGGGCAGGCGGCTGGCAGCGGCACGACCGGGGGAACGCAGAACCCGACCGTCATCCTGGTGCCGTCGCCCGGCGGGCCGCAGGGCCACCGGCGGCGCTGGTATTCCCGGATCCCGCGCTGGCTGCGCTGGAGTGTGCTGGCCGTCGTGCTGCTGGCGGTGTTCCGCCGGATCATCGGCTGGGCGGTACTGGCCGTGCTGTCGGGGGCGCTGCACCTGTTCGGCGTGAGTGCTCACCTGCCGCACATCAGCTTTGGCTGGCCCTGGTCGTCGGCCGGCACCACGACCTCCACCACGCTGGTGGGGCCACTGGTGCTGCAGAAGATCGAGGGCATCGACAAGCCCGCGCTCGGCACCAGCACCTTCGACTTCATGTTCAGCCACACGGTGTCCAAGCCGATCGGCATCCTGCCGTGCTGGTATTCCGCCACTTTCTCCGCTGTCGGCCACGCTTCGGCGACCGTCGACCTGAACCCGGGCCCGTCATGGTGGAAGCCGTCGACCGGGCATTACCAGCTGCGCGTGCTGAGCAAGCCGTCCGGCACCGCGCCGGGACAGGTCGCCGTGACAATGGCGCTGCCGCTGCCCCAGCTGCCGCAGTCGGTGCACGACGTGTCGGTCGACAACACGCTGTCCAAGCCGGTGTCCTCGGACCACTCCTGGACCTATCCCGGGCTGGCCTGCGGCGCGATCATCAAGCCGCAGTTCGCACAGGCGGTCCTCTACGCGCAAGCGCAGCAAGAGGCGTTCACCCAGTCGACCACGGTCAAGAGCGTGACCCAGCCGCTGATCGCCGCGGCCGAGAAGGAGGCCGCCACGATCATCGGTGACAACTTCGTCACCCCCACCCTCAACGCTGTCGACTACAAGGTGGCCCGGTTCAGCATCCGGTGGGTGGCACCGAGCCGCCCCGCCGGGTAAAGCCAGGTAAAACTAAGCGGTTCCGCCGGGTAACCGGCCGATATGCGGGGAGCAACCCTCGGCAAGGTAAATTGACTGTTATGGAAGTCGTGGTGAACCGGATGGATTCTTCGTCAGCGGTCGGGTCGGCGGCATGACAGCCGGGGTGTTCCCGGGGACCGGCCTGTTCCAGCGGGCGGCCGGGGCGTTCGCCGCCTGCATACCCGACGATCCCGCCGATGACGGCTTCTTCGGCCCCGCGAGCGTCACCTGGCGGCTGCACATCGACCTGTCCGCACCGGTCTCCGGGCTGCGGTCGCTACTGCTGCAGGCGCTGCACCCGTTGGCGATGGCCGGCGTCGACCAGCACAGCCAGTGGCGCGACGATCCGGGCGCCCGGTTCGCGTCCACCTCCGCCTACGTGCTGACCACCACCTACGGGGACCGGGCGGCGGCCCGCGCGGCCGGCGACCGGGTGCGCAAGATCCACGAGTGGGTCCGCGGGACCGACACGGTGACGGGCAAGCCGTACGCGGCCGGCGACCCGGCCTTGCTGCTGTGGGTGCACGCGGCGCTGGTCGAATCGGGCCTGGCGGCCGCCGGCCGCTATGGCGTCGCCCTCACCCCGGCCGAGCAGGACCAGTACGTTGGCGAGATGACGGCCGCGGCCGAGCTGGTTGGTATGCCCGCGGGCCTGGCCCCGGCGTCGGTGGCCGAGCTTGACCGGTATTTCGAGTCCGTCCGGCCGGAGCTCACCGCCAGCAAGTCGACCGAAGACACGGCGACGTACCTGCTCGCCATGCCCGACGTGGAGCCGGAACTAGCCGATGTCTGGCAGGTTGTCGCGGCCGCCGCGGTTACCTCGCTGCCCGACTGGGCGCAGGCCCTCTACCGGTCCGGCGAGCCGGGTGCACAGCCCGCGGCCCTCTCCGGCTCGGTGCCGCCGGACCGGGCCGAGGTCCGCCAGGTGCTCGGCGTGCTGGACGCGATCTACCTCGGTGAGCCCGGGGTGCTCGAGGCACGGCAGCGGCTCACGCTGCGAATGCGCGCGGCCGCCGATCAGCCGCCGCGGCAGGCGCCGCACCAGTGAGTGAGCCCAAACTGCGGGTCAGCCGGGGGCTGACCGCGATGCGGCTGGCTGCCCGGGGCGGGGCCAGGTACGCGGTCAACGCGCCCCGGCTGTTCGCGGCGGCGGGCGAGCACCGCCAGCAGCTGCGCGACGACTTGGCGCTGCGCACCGCGCAGGACGTGGCCGACACGCTCGGCACCATGAAGGGCGTGCTGATGAAGATCGGCCAGCTCGCCAGCTACGTCGACGACGGCATCGCGCCGCCGGCCCGCCGGGTACTCGGTCGGCTGCAGGACAGCGTCCCGCCGATGTCGGCCGAGCTCGCCGCGGGCGTCATCGAGGCTGAACTCGGTGACACCCCTGAGCGGGTATTCCGCGAGTGGGACCCGCTGCCTATCGCCGCCGCGTCGATCGGCCAGGTGCACCGGGCGATCACCGCCGACGGGCGGGCCGTCGCGGTCAAGGTGCAGTACCCGGGCATCGCCGAGACGATCGCGGCCGACCTTGGCAACGTCACGCTCATCCGGTCGCTGCTGAAGATAGCAGCGCCGAGCCAGGACGTGACCGCCCTCATCGAGGAGCTGCGGGAGCGGATCGGCGAGGAACTCGACTACCGGCGCGAGGCGGACAACCAGCGGATGTTCGCCGCCTACTTCGACGGCCACCCGACCGCACGAGTCCCCAAGATCGTCGACGAGCTGTCCACCGGCCGCGTCCTCACCAGCGAGCTGGCCGCCGGGGCCCGGTTCGGCGAGATGCTGTCCTGGTCGCAGCAGGAGCGCGACCTGGCGGCGGAGACGATCTACCGGTTCACCTTCCGCTCGCTGTACGAGCTGCACGCCTTCAACGGAGACCCGCACCCGGGCAACTACCTGTTCGACCCGGGCGGGCAGGTCACCTTCCTCGACTTCGGCCTGGTCAAGCACTTCACCGACGACGAGCTCAGCCCGCTGGTGGCGATGATCGAGGCGCTGTGCGCGCGCAACGACCCCGAGGGGTTCCGGACGGCGATGGAGGGTGCCGGTTTCCTCACCCCGGGCGCGCCGATCAGCACCGACGACGTGGTGGCGCACATGTCACTGTTCTACGACACCGTCCGCGAGCCGGGGCGGCGCACCATGACCAGCGAGTACGCCTCGTCCGTGGCTCGCCGGTTCTTCGACTTCAAGAGCCCGCTGGCCGCCTACGCCGCCATCCCGCGCTCCTACGTGATCGTGCAGCGGATCAACCTGGGGCTGTTCTCCATCCTGGGCGAGATGAACGCGACCGCCGACTGGCGGCGGATTTCCGAGGAGATCTGGCCGTTCGCCCAGGTTCCGCCGTCCACGCCGCTGGGCGAGGCGGAAGTGCCCTGGCTGGCCCGGGTACGGCCAACGGCGTCCCCGGTGCCCGGTGCGGCGGGCTGATCCTGCGCCCGCCAGCACCGCTGATCCGGGCCCCGGCGGATCGCGGCTGCGTCTCGTCAGCTTGTCCCACGGCGCTGAGCAGGGTGACCGCAGCCGGCGTAGCCGGCACGCACGGCTGGCTGGGCCCGCGGCTGGCCGGGCTGGACGCCCGGCTGGCGCTGCCGCTTAGCTGGCGCTGCGGCGGGACCGGTACGCAGCCACGTTGACCCGGTTCGCGCAGGTCAGGCCGCAGAACCGGCGGGAGCGGTTTTTCGACAGGTCGACCAGCACGTCGTCGCAGTCGGCGGCGGCGCAAAAGCGCAGCCGGCCGAGCTCGCCGGCCCGGATGACGTCCGCGATGCCCATCGCGAAGTCCGCGGCCATCCGGTCGGCCAGCGGTGCCTCGGGCAGGGTCGTGTGGATGTGGTACTCCCAGCCGTCATGCTTCACCAGCTGCGGCAGCGCGTTCGCGTCCCGTAGCAGGTCATTGACCAGGACCACGGCTTGGTCCTCGGTCATCTCCCAGAGCTGGGCGAACCGCGGCCGCAGCGCGCGCACGGCATCGAGCTCAGCCTGATCATGGGTGCGGCTGCCGGTCCACCGCCAGTGCGCCACGAAGTCTTCCAGAGCCGCCAGGTCCGGCAGTTCCTCGGCGCCGCCGCGGGCGGTATTCACCAGGGCGGCGGTCGCGTTCAGCGACATCTCCGTGTCATGGGTAAAAAGCATTTGACCTCTTTCACCGCCCTTCGTTATGGTAATAAGTGTAGCGCGGCATTACCACTTACAGGTTCGGTTGCGATGCGGCAGGGACGAGGAGCGAGCGATGGCAACGGTACGGACACCGGCTGACCGGATGGTACCCGGGACCGACGCCGGCACGCCCGCGCATCCAGTCGGCGAAGCGGGCGCGGGCGCGCGCCGCAGGCAGGGCCCGGGGCTGGCGCTCGGCGTCCTTTCGGCGATGTGCTTCGGGACGTCGGGAACGTTCGGGTCGGCCCTGATCGGGGCGGGCTGGTCGCCGGCCGGCGCGGTGCTCGCCCGGGTATCCGTCGCGGCGCTCGCGCTGACCGTGCCCGCGGTGCTCACGCTGCGCGGCCGGTGGGGGCTGCTGCGCCGCTCGGCACGCCTGGTCGTGCTCTACGGCCTGATCGGGGTGGCCGCCTGCCAGGTCTGCTACTTCAACGCCCTCGCCCGGATGGACGTCGGAATCTCGATCCTGCTCGAGTACCTCGGCATCGTCTTTATCGTCGGCTGGCTGTGGCTGCGGCACGGGCAGCGGCCCCGGCTGCTGACGGTGCTCGGCGGGGTGGCCGCGCTCGGCGGGCTCGGCCTGATGCTCGACCTGTCTGGTTCGGGCGGCGTCAGCCTCATCGGCGTGCTGTGGGCCCTCGCCGCGGCGGTAGCGATGGCGGTGTACTTCTTCCAGTCGGCCCAGACGTCGGGCGGCGACGGCGGGGACGCACTGCCGCCGGTGGCGCTGACCTGGGCGGGCATGGTGACCGGGGCGGTTGCCCTGGCGGTTGTCGGGGCCACTGGCCTGATGCCGCTGCGGTTCTCCTCAGCTGACGTCTCGCTGCTCAACACCCAGGTGAGCTGGCTGGTGCCGGTACTCGGGGTCGGTGTGCTCGCGGCGGCGGTCGCCTACGTCACCGGGATCGGGGCGGCCCGGCGGCTCGGGGCGAAGCTTGGCTCCTTCGTGGCAATGGCGGAGGTGCTGTTCGCGGCTGGGTTCGCCTGGGTGCTGCTGCACCAGGTGCCGACGGGCATGCAGTTCCTCGGCGGGGCGCTGATCCTGGCCGGGGTGGTGGCGGTGCGGCTCGACGAGTCGAGCTAGGGACCGGTGGTTACCGGCGCGGCCAGATGCCGCCGGAAGTGATGCCGACCACGGCGTCCAGCAGCGGACCGTAGATCAGCATCCCCGCGACCGTGAAGAACGCCGTCCAGCCAAGGATGACCGGGCCGCTCGCGGGCTGGGTGATCAGGCCGAGCCCGGTGCCCGGCCACGCCAGCAGGGCGAACAGGGCAACACCGATCGCCAGGAAGATCGCCTCGGCCGGCTCGTAGTGCAGCCGCAGCCCGTACGCGCCCAATGCCTCGGCGAGGAACGTGCCGGGAAGGAACGCCGCGCCGAGCCCGTGCACCCGGGGGGTGCCGCGACGCCAGGCCCAGCCGGCCAGCCCGGCGGCCGGGCCGCCGGTGACCGCGCAGATCGTCCAGAACGAGCCGTAAGCGTTGGGCACCAGGACGTGCCGCGCGTCCCAGGTGAGGAAGTAGGCGCCCACCTCGACCAGGCAGGTGGCCAGGCCCGCGACGGCCGCCGGGGCGGGCCGGGCGCGCAGCGCGCCGGCCACGAACGCCGCCAGCAGCCACGGGCTGGCCGAGTTGACCAGGGCGGACCACGGCCGCTGTGCGTGCGGCTGGGCGAGGGCGGTCGCCACCCCCATCGCCGCGCCGATAAGTGTGCCGAGCGCCGCGCTCAGCATGGCCCGGCGCGCGCGCACGCTGAGCCCGCGGCGTGGCCCCGGATCCCGCGCGTCGGCCAGCATGGCCCGGCCGTGCGCCCAGCCGAGGATACGGACCGTGCTCTTCACCTCACGCACGGTACCAGGGTGCATCCGGCCGGACCGCAGAAGGCGAGCGCGGCGCGGACTCAGGGAAGCGTGCTCACTTCCGGCCCCGCGGCGCTGGTCGGTCCCGGGGTGACCCCTACCGCGCAGCTCGCGCTCTGCGGCTCGAGCAGAGCACTGCCGCCGGTGACCGCGAGCGGCGCGTTGACCGTGGCGGTGTATGGCAGCAGGCTGGTCGCCGCGGTGGCGCCGGTGGCCGCATTCAGGGCGAGCAGCCGCGACGGCTTGCTCGCCGACGCGCCGGGGAAGGCGACCAGGACGTTAGGCCCGGCCGGCTTGGCGAGGTATCGCCCGTACACGTCGGTGATCGGGGCCTTCCACGTCACCGCGCCGGTCCGCGCGCTGTGGCCGGTGACCGTGCCGGTCGCGGGTGTGGTCGCTACGGAGATCACCCCGGCCGGGGTGATCACCGGGGTAGCCTCCGGGTCGGTGTGCCCCGGCGCCGACCAGCGGATCTTGCCCGTCGTCAGGCTGGTCAGGTAGAGCCGGGCCGTCGGGTCCTGCACGTAGACCTCGCCCGCCAGGCCGGTGGCGATGGCGACCCCGGCCGTCGTCGGCCAGATCGCGGTGACCTGCCGCGCTGTCTTGACCTGCCACAGGGTCTTGCCGGTGGCCGCCGACAGCGCGATCACCGGGTAGACGGCCGGCTTCTTGGGCGGCAGCGGCGGAAGCACGTTGATCCCGTCGACCAGCACGCGGCCGCCGGGCGCGGACAGGATGCTGACCCAGCTCGGGAATCCGGTCCGTGACCAGAATGCGGCCCCGCTGCTCCCGCGCACGCCGGTCAGCGTCACCGGCGATTGCGCTGACGTCTTCGAGCTGACGACCACGGCCGGGCCTGCCGTCTGCACGAAGGGGGTCTTGGCGTAGCCGCGGGACCACAGTTGCTTGCCGGTGGTCAAGTCGATCGCGGTGAGCCTGGTGCCCTGGGTGCCGGTGTTGAACACCGCGACACCGTCGCTGGTGACGGGCATGGCGTTGTCAAACTCCAGCTGCACGCTGCCGAGCCGCGCCGTCCAGCGGACCGCTCCGGTGCTCCCGTCAAGGGATACCAGCTCGGGGGTGGTCCCGTCCGCGCCGAGCAGCGCGATCACCGACCCGTGCCAGACCCGCAGGCCGTCGACGGCGCTGAGGTTGGGGTTCTTAGCCGTCCCGAAGTCCCGGTGCCATACCTCGCGCCCGTCACTGGTACGCAGCGCGTAGACCGCGTCCCCGTCGGGGAAGACGCTGACGCCGCCCATGGCCAGTGGCGCGGCCGGGTTGCCGTCACCCAGGCCGGCGTTGACGGGCAGGCTCACCTGCCAGGCCAGCCGCCCGGCGTCGGTGAACTTGTCGGCCCAGACGCCGACATGGCAGTTCGGGATGGTGGCGGACGGCGAGGCAGCGGTGCGGGCGGTTGTCGTGGTCCCCTGCCCGGCGACGGCGGTCGTGGTAGCGGCCTGGCTGGCTGAGCAGGCGGTGACGCCGAAGACGGCAGCGACGGCGGCGGCAAGGATGGCGGCTCGGCCGGCCGGGAGCGGGGACTTGTGCACACTTCTTAGACGCGGCTGGTGCCGAAGAGGTTGCGCCGCGGCTCGGCAATCCGGCCGTGGCGATCACCGTTTCCGCGGCCGGGTAAGCCGAATCCGTGCCTGCTGATCGCCAGAGCGGCGGGTGACTGTCGGCACGGGCCCGTAGGATTTTCCCGTGTCCTCCCCCCGTGACCCCAGTGAAACCGGCGAACCAAGCGAAGCCGGCGAGCCGGCGGTCCCGGGCGCGCCGGTGACCCTGAACGCCCCCGGCGTGCCGGACGGAGCGAACCGCGCGGCGACCGTGCTGCACCGGGTGTTCGGCTTCGAGAAGTTCCGCGGCCGCCAGGAGGAGATCATCTCGCACGTCGTCGGCGGCGGTGACGCACTGGTGCTGATGCCGACCGGCGGCGGTAAGTCGCTCTGCTACCAGATCCCGGCGCTGGTGCGACCGGGCACCGGGGTGGTGATCTCGCCGCTGATCGCGCTGATGCAGGATCAGGTGCAGGCGCTGCGGCAGCTGGGCATCCGGGCTGACTTCCTCAACTCGACCCAGGACCCGGGCACCCGGCACGTCGTCGAGCAGCAGTTCAAGGCGGGCGAGCTTGACGTGCTCTACCTCGCACCGGAGCGGCTGCGCTCGCCGGGCACGATCGAGCTGCTGGCCGCGTCGCGGATCTCGGTGTTCGCGATCGACGAGGCGCACTGCGTGTCCCAGTGGGGCCACGACTTCCGACCCGACTACCTGGAACTCCAGGTGCTGCACGAGCGCTGGCCGGACGTGCCGCGGATCGCGCTGACGGCGACGGCGACCCAGGCGACCCGCGAAGAGATCGCGATCCGGCTGAAGCTGGCCGGCGCCAAACTGTTTGTCGCGTCGTTCGACCGGCCGAACATCCAGTACCGCATCGTCACCAAGAACGAGTCGAAGAAGCAGCTGCTCAGCTTCCTGCGCACCGAGCACGCCGGGGACGCCGGGATCGTGTACTGCCTGTCCCGGGATTCGACGGAGAAGATCGCGGCGTTCCTCAGCGATAACGGGATCCCGGCGCTGCCCTATCACGCGGGCCTCGACGCCGCGGTCCGGGCCGAGAACCAGGCGCGGTTCCTGCGCGAGGACGGCCTGGTAATGGTCGCGACGATCGCGTTCGGCATGGGAATCGACAAGCCGGACGTCCGCTTCGTCGCCCACCTGGACATGCCGCGGTCGGTGGAAGGCTACTACCAGGAAACCGGGCGGGCGGGCCGCGACGGGCAGCCCGCGACCGCCTGGCTCACCTACGGGCTGGCCGATGTGGTGCAGCAGCGGCGGCTGATCGACTCCTCGGACGGAAACCTCGCGCACCGGCGGTTGCTCGCGTCGCACCTGGACTCGATGCTGGCACTGTGCGAGACGACCGACTGCCGCCGCTCGCAGCTGCTGGCGTACTTCTCCGAGCGGGCGGTGGCCTGCGGCAACTGCGACACCTGCCTGTCGCCGCCGGAGACCTGGGACGGGACGGTCCCGGCGCAGAAGCTACTGTCCACCATCGTGCGGCTGGACCGGGAACGCGACCAGCGGTACGGCGCCGGCCAGGTCATCGACATCCTGCTCGGCAAGAAAACGGCCAAGATATCGGAGAACACGCACCACGAACTGAAGACCTTCGGCATCGGCATCGAGCTGAACGAGTCGCAGTGGCGCGGCGTCGTCCGCCAGTTGCTCGCCCAGGGGCTGCTCGCCGTGCAGGGCGAGTACCAGACGCTGGCGATCACCGAGGCGTCCGGGGAAGTCCTGCGCGGCCAGCGGGTGGTGACGCTGCGGCGGGACATGCCGCAGCCGCGCGGCGCGCGCGGCGCCGCAGCCCGGGCGGCCGGCGCCAGCGCGGCGGGCGCGGCCAAGGTGGACGTCGTCGAGTTGTCACCCGATCAGGAGGCCGTGTTCGAGAAGCTCCGCGGCTGGCGCGGCGCGACCGCCAAGGAGCAGAGCGTCCCCGCCTACGTGGTCTTCCACGACGCCACGCTGCGGGCGATCGCGGCCGCCGCCCCCGCCTCACTGGCCGAGCTGGCCGCGATCAACGGCGTCGGCGAATCGAAGCTGGCCAAGTACGGCGAGTCGATCCTGGCGATGCTCGGGGAGTGAATGAGCGATGACGTACGCACTGGTGAACGGGCAGCAGCTGTACTACGAAACCCGCGGCAGCGGACGTCCGCTGGTGCTGCTGCACGGTGGTCTGCTGACCATCGACCTGAGCTTCGGGTCAGTGCTCGGTCCGCTCGCGGCCACCAGGCAGGTCGTCGCGGTGGAGCTGCAAGGCCACGGGCATACCGCTGACACCGACCGTCCGATGACGATCGACGCGCTGGCCGGTGATGTCATCGGCTTGCTCGACCACCTTGGCATCGCCGAGGCCGACCTGTTCGGTTTCAGCCTCGGCGGCCTGGTCGGGTATGCGGTCGCCCTGGCCGCGCCCGAGAGGATCGGCCGGCTGATCGTCGCCTCGGCTGACGCGCACCGGCCGCCGGGCCGGGAGAGCGCACCGCTCGGGGAGGACCGGCTGCCGACGCAGGCCGACTTTGAGGCGATGCGCGCCGCCTACGAAGCCGTTGCCGCCGATCCCGCGCAGTTCGAGAAGTCCGCAGCCAAGACGGGGGCCATGGTGCACGAGGTCCCCGCGCGGACCGCCGAAGAGCTGCTGGCCCTGCGTGCACCGACCCTGCTGATCTTTGGTGACCGTGACTTCTCGCCGCTGACGGACGTGGCTGAACTGCTCGGGATGCTGCCTGATGCGCAGCTGGCGGTGCTGCCGGGGGCCACCCACATGAACGTGATGCAGCGAACGGATCAGCTGCTCGCGCTGATCACGCCGTTCCTGGGAGCTTAGCGGGCGGGCGGTACGGCTCCTCAGCCGATCTGGGGCGGGAGCGCAAAGCGCGCAGGCCGCTTGGCGCCCCGACTCCTGCGCTGCCCGGGGGCACTCCGCTGACCCGGGATCGGTGAGGTATGCGGCAGCACCTTAGCTGCGCCCTCACGTTACGGTTGTCCGCCACAGAACTACCGCATCCTTAAGCCAGACCGCGCTTCCTGGCGTAGCTCGTGGACCTGCGCAACCTTGACCACGAGAGCAGCTCAGAGAATCATTGAGTCCGTGAACGATAAGAGGGTAGGGGGGAACTCAACACGTGGAACTAACCTGTTCCAGTGCCCCTACCCTGGATGCAAGTTCCGTAGACGTTCAGGAAAAGACTCACTAAGCTGTCCTGAGCACGGGCCAATTAAAAAGGAAGAATCGAAGAAAAAGCCCGAGAATCCATAACGAGGTGACAGACTCCACCGGATTCCCGGGATTCTTGTCCATCTCTTTGAGCGCCGCACAGTAGCCGCCAGCGCTCGCGATCGCCGCCCCGTAACTGGCAACGCTGAGCGCGACAAAGATTCCGCAGATCATCACTACAGCGAGAGCCCTGACGCCGGAATCGACCAATAGGAGAGGCGTCAACAGAGCAAGCGCTCCACTGACGAAGACCATGATGCAGTACATATCAAGCCGGTTTCGGAATTCGTCATGCTGAAGCTGTACCGGCCGCGGCGCAGCGGCATATCGTCGGAGCACGAAGCCCTGTACGTCATCCTCGGCGTACTTGAGTCGGTCTTCAGTCGCTCGCATCACGTTCCCCAGCCTGGTCGGCAGTATGCGATCGTCCTTAGGATAGAGGCTCGCGCCTTCTAGCAGCTGCTCTATTTTTACGACATGCCACGGGCGACAGTACTGTTGCCACTTATCATTCAATTCATCGAGTTCGGCATCTTCGAGTACGGCATCCA
>Ga0302314_10012363_pt1 | contig 14788 bp, 13 predicted proteins | sample III_Palsa_N2_3_FD_200533 | JGI IMG/M metagenome (GOLD analysis project Ga0302314, IMG submission 200533) | Peat permafrost microbial communities from Stordalen Mire near Abisko, Sweden - III_Palsa_N2_3 | ecosystem: Environmental > Terrestrial > Soil > Palsa > Peat permafrost | place: Sweden... | reverse complement strand
GAATGAGTCAGTCCCCGCCAGACGAGCCAGGCGCCGGCGATCACCATCGGCGCCGACAGCATCATGCCGACGGTCAGGCCGAACGGCAGGTTCTGCAGGCCCGCGTCGGGCATGCGGACGTTTTCGAGGCTGATGCGGAACAGCCCATAGCCGGCGAGGAACAGCCCGGTCACCGCGCCGCGGCGCGCCAGCCAGCCGCCACCGTGGGTGGCGAGTCGCAGGACAAGAAAGAGCACGATCCCCTCCAGCCCCGCTTCATAAAGCTGGCTCGGGTGTCGCGCCACATGGCCGGCGACACAACTCCCGTTTTCGGCCGTGGCGATATGGGGCGAGCAGAAGATCATGCCCCAAGGCAGGTTCGTCGGCCGGCCCCACAGCTCGCCGTTGATGAAGTTTGCGATGCGCCCGAAGAACAGGCCAATGGGCACGGCGGGGGCGACGATATCGGCCAGGCCCAGGAGCGGCAGGCGCTGGCGAACCGCGAAGCCGACGATGGCCAAGGCCACGCCGATCATGCCGCCGTGAAAGCTCATGCCGCCCTGCCAGACCTTGAAGATCGTCAGCGGATCGGCGGCCAACTGTGTGCGACCGTCGGCCAGCGGGAGCATGTAGAAGCAGATGTAGCCCAGGCGTCCGCCGGCGATGACCCCCAGCGTCAGCCACAGGATCAGATCGTCGAGTTGCGCGGCCGTGGCCGTCGGCGTCCCGCCGCGCCACAGCTTGGCGTTGGCCACGATCGAGAGGGCGTAGCGCCAGCCGGCGAGGATGCCGGCGATATACGCCAGTGCATACCAGCGTAGGGGGAAGGGCCCGAGGCTCAGGCTCCCTATATGAATCTGCGGCAGGGTGAAGATGTCCGGCCGGATGTTCGGGAACGAGAGCGCCATCGGGGCGTCTTAATGCCATCCCGCAGCCGGGTGTAGGGTGTTCGCAATCGTCCGCGCCATGCGTTAAGGAGTTTCCATGCAGTCGCAAAACCCGTTCCTCGACGAAATGGCCAAGCTCACGCAGGCCGCCATGGGACTTGCCCAGGCCGCCGGCGAAGAAGCGAAAAGCGCCTTTCGCGCTCAGTCCGATAAGTGGGCGGGGGATCTCGACCTCATTCGCCGTGAGGAATTCGAGGCGCTGAAGGCCAGGATCGACGCCCTGGAAGCCAAGATCGACGCCCTGTCGAAGTCGAACCAAGCCTGAAGGCTTCGCGCGAGACGACGGGCGCGAAGCACACTAGCCTTCCGTTGTGTTTGCGATTCCCTCCCACCCCCCAAGGACGCCGCACGCCCCATGGACAACCTGAGACCGGACGAAGACGACGCCCTCATCGCCCTGGATCCGCTGGACGTTGTCGAACACGTGCTGTCGGCCGAGAATCTCACGTTCGATCGCACCGAGGATGGCGACCTCGCCTTTTCCCTGACCGGCGACTGGCGGGACTATGAGTTGTGGTTCGCCTGGCGGCCGGAAGCCGACTGCCTGCAGCTCTGTCTGTCCGTCGACCGCAAGGCGGATGAAGGGCAGCGCGCCGCGGCGCACGAGCTGATCAACCTCGTCAACCAGCGCGTGTGGCTCGGGCACTTCGAAGTGTGGGCCGACGACGGCGAGGTGATCTTCCGCCACGCCATGTGCCTGCCGGACGGCGAGCGGCCGACGCTCGCCCAGACCGCCTCGATGATCGACGCGGCGATGGAGGCGGCCGACCGGTTCTATCCGGCGTTCGACTTTCTCTTCGCCGGCGCCAAGTCGCCCAAGGAGGCCATGGCGGCATGCATGTTCGAGACGGTGGGCAACGCCTGAGGTAAAACGTGGGGATGAACGCCTCGCGTGTCCCCATCCTCGTCGCCGGCGCCGGCGCCATGGGCGGGGCGCTGATCGCCGGCTGGCGGCGCGCGGGCGTCCTGGCGGCAGGCGACATGCTCATCCGCGATCCCCATCCCGGCGCCGATGCGCTCGCCGCGGTGGAAGCCGGCGCGGCCCTCAACCCGCCGGACCTCGCCCGAGCCCGCACGGTGATCTTCGCCGTCAAGCCGCAGATGTGGCGGGCGGCGGCGGCCGAACTCGCGCCGCTCATCGCCCCGCAGGCGGCCATCGTCTCGGTGATCGCCGGGGTTTGCGCGCGCGATCTTGGCGAGATTTTCGCCGGTCGTCCGGTCGCCCGCGTCATGCCGACACTCGCCGCCGCCATCGGCCAGGGCTCCATCGCCCTCTGGTCCGCTGACGCGGCGCTGAGCGAAGACGTCGCCGCCCTGTTCGCGCCGCTAGGGGCGGTGACGCGCCTCGCCGACGAAGAGCTGATGCACGTCGCCACGGCCGCCTCCGGCTCGGCGCCGGCCTATCTCTACGCTTTCATTGAAGCCCTTGAGGCCGCTGCGGCCGAGGCCGGCCTGCCCCCCGAAGACGCCGCGCGAATGGTCCAAGCCACCCTCTGCGGCGCGGCGACCCTGCTTTCGGCCAGCGGCGACGACCCGGCCGAGCTGCGTCGTCGGGTGACGTCGCCCGGCGGCACGACCCAGGCCGCGCTCGAGGTCCTGCTGCCCGCTCTGCCGCCGCTGATGGCCCAGGCGGTGGCGGCGGCGGTCGCCAGGTCCCGGGAGCTGGGCGGATGAGCGATGGCGCCGACATCCTGGAGCGCGCGCTCGCCGCGCTCAATGCGCTCTGCGCCGAGCGGCCGTGGCGCGTGGTCACTTTGCGCGACGTGGCCGAAAAGGCCGGCCTGCCGCTGGCCGATCTTTACCGCGAGGCCAATTCCAAGACGGCCCTGATCGATCATCTGGGCGAGCGCCTCGATGCCGCCGCCCTGACGACGGCCGCGACAGCCTCCGACGATCCCCACGACCGCCTGTTTGACGCCGCGATGGCGAGGATAGAGGCCATGGAGCCCTGGCGCGCGGTTCTGGCAGGGGTCGACGGTTCGGCCGTCGTGCCGCTTTTGCCGCATCTGCCCAAGGCGGCCCGCGCTATTCTGGAAGCCGCCGGTGTTGAGGCGACTCCGCCGCGCCTCGCCGCCATGACTCTCGTCTGGGCCCGCATCGTCCAGGTCTGGCGCGCCGACGAGGGCGCCCTCAACCGCACCATGGCCGAGATCGACAAACGCCTGAAACAGCTGCGCACGCGCCTGAGCGCCATCGGTCAGGGGTTCTAGACCGACAAGGCGATCCACAGATGACGCAGATTACGCAGATCTATCCGGGTGGCGGCGCCGAAGGCGTGTCATTCGGTCGCTTGATTTAGGGCGCTGCGCGCGGAGGCGTTCGCGCCGTCCCCGCTCATCTGCGCAATCTGTGGATAAACCCCTTACTTCCCCAGCGCCGCGTAGACCTGTTTCTGGAAGATCGGTAGGGCCAGCCGCGCGCCCATGCGCTCGGATGTGGCGATCTGGGTGACCGCCTCGGGTCCGAGCGGCATGGAATTTTGGATCAGATAGATGAGGATCATGTCCTCCTCTGGATCGGCCTGCCACCAGGTGCCGAACGCCCCAGGCCAGCCGAACGAACCGTTCGATCCGGCCCCCATCCAGGCGTGCTTCTCCGCATCCATGATCATCGAGACGCCGAGACCGAAACCCTGGCCAGCCCAGAACGGCATGCCGAGGAAATCGATCTGACGCTGGGCGTCGGTGAGGCGGTTGGCGCGCATCAGATCGACGGCTTCCGCCTTGAGCAGCCGCACGCCGTCGACCTCGCCGCGGCCGAGCATCATGCGCGCGAACTTGAGGTAATCATCGGCGGTCGAGATCAGGCCGCCACCGCCGCCGCAATAGATGGGCGCCGTATCGTGCCGGCGGAAGACCACCGGCTCCAGCGCGCCGGTCTTATCGTCCTGTCGGTAGACCACCGCCGCGCGCTCGCGCTTTTCCGGCGGGATATAGAAGTCGGTGTCGGCCATGCCGAGCGGGCCGAAGATCCGCTCCATCAGCACTTCGCGGAAGCCCTTGCCGGCGATCCGACCGACGATGAAGCCCAGCACGTCGGTGGCGTGGCTGTAGTGGAAGCGCTCGCCGGGGGCGAAGGACAGCGGCAGGCCGCCCAGGGCCGCCATCCACGCGTCTGGCGTCATGTCGCTGTTGAGCACGTCGCCCAGCGCCTTCTGGTGGGCGTAAGCGATCGGGCCTACCGAGGTGAAGCCGTAGGCGAGGCCGGCGCGGTGGGTGAACAGGTCGTCGAAGGTGATCTCGCGCGGCGCCGGATAGGTCTCGTCCAGCGGGCCGGAGGGCGACTTCAGCACCTTCATGCCGGCGAACTCGGGGGCCCACTTCACGATCGGGTCGGAGAGCTGGAAGGCGCCTTCCTCCATCAGCATCAGCGCCGCCACGGAGGTGACCGGTTTGGTCATGGAGGCGATGCGGAAGAGGGTGTCGCGCCGCATGGGCCGGTGCGCCTCGAGGTCTGCCTGGCCGACGGTGTCGACCCGAACGATCTCGCCCTTCCGCCAGATCAGCGTCACCGCGCCGGAGAGATCGCCGTTGTCGACCACGCCCTGCAGCGCCGAGGGCGTCTGGGCCAGGATGCTGGCGTCGAGCGGGCGCGTCTGATGCGGCGTATCCATGGTCGTCTCCTCGCTGTGTTGGGGAAGGAGATAGCATCGGTGAGCGCGCACATTAACCCCTCTCCCACAAGGGAGAGGTGATCAGGGCGTCGCCGCGCCGGGCGCTCTAGCTAGACCTTATGACCAAGAGTAGATGTGCCGCTTGGGCAAATTGAACAGGGGCGGGTGAAATGCTTCGTAACGTCTGGCTGCGTACGGGCGCCGTCACCGCACTCGCGCTCGCGGCGGCGAATTGCTCGCCGCCGTCGAAAACACCTCCGGCGACAGGCGCGCCTCCACCCACGGCCGCAACGCCCGCTTCGCCCACGCCCTCAGCGACAGCCGCCGCCCCGGCTGTCGTCACCACGCCAGCGACGATGCCTGGGCCAGGCGCGTCAGGTGATTGCCCGTTCGTCGGACCCTTGCAGAACTTCACGGCCCAAGGAGGCCTCGAAGTTCGCACCTATGACTCGTGGGACTTCAAAATCGTCGAGGCCGGCAAACCCAAATCCGCCACCAAGACGGGTCAGTTCTGCGAGCAGATCTACCGCCTGAAACCAGGGACCCCTGCTCCGAGCGGCCTCGAGATAATGTCGAACTATGAACAGTCCCTCCCGGCCGCGGGCGCCCAGATTACCAACACCGGGCGCAGCGGCGGTGATGACCTCTACGCGAAACTCGTGAAAGGCGGCGCCGAGTACTGGATCGAGGTCTCCCAGAACGGCGACAGCATCACCGTGCATGAGATCGGCCTCGTTCCCTTCCAGCGGACGCTGCTGCCGGCGAGCGGCGACGATTTTCACCTTCTTGGCCATCTGTCGCAGACAACGCCGCGAGCGCCGGTCAAGACCAATTACGACGAGGTCTCGTTCGATGTCGCCAATGGGGCCGGAACCAAGCCGATCAAGGTGCGCGGCTATCACTACAAGATGATCTACGACCTGCCCTCCGACCGCCATATCAGCGGCCTCGAGAGCCAGCTGAACTATCGCGCCGCCCTGAAGGATCTCGGGGCCCAGATTCTCTATGCCGATCCCAGCGAGAGCCCGGGCGAGACCACGGCGCGGATCAACGACGGCGGCAAGACGGTCTGGATCAGTGTCACCAGCAACGCCGCGATCACCGTCGACACCCTCGAGGAGAAGCCGTTCCAGCTGACCGTGAAGGCGCCGCAGGCGTCCGACATGAAGACCGCGCTCGATCGCGACGGCCATGTCACGCTCTACATCAACTTCGATTTCAACAAAGCGACCTTGAAGCCGGATGCTGCCCCGATCATCGCCCAGATCGTGGCCTTGCTGAAGGCCAACCCGAATCTCAATCTCTCGGTCGATGGCTACACGGACGATGTCGGTCTGCACGACTATAATGTGAAGTTGTCGCAGGCGCGGGCGGCGGCGGTCGTCGCCGCGTTGGAAGCGCAGTCGATCGCGGCCGGTCGCCTGACCTCGACGGGCTACGGCCCCGACAAGCCCATCGCCCCCAACGACACCGACGCCGGCCGCGCCCAGAACCGCCGCGTCGAGCTGGTCAAGAAGTAGGAATCGGATCGGCAAGAGATCAGGTTCACCTCCCCCATTGAGGGGAAGGAGGTCGACGGGATCACGGCGCGCTCGCCAGCCCCACCACCTCGCCCGACGCAATGACGTGACCGCGCAGGGCGGCGGCGAAGGCGGTGTAGTCGGCGCCGGGGGCGAGCGCCAGCGGCGCGTCCAGAGCGACCACCCGCAGGTGATAGTGGTGCGTCCCGGAAGGCGGCCGGGGTCCGCCGTAGCCGACACGGCCAAAGTCGTTGCGCCCCTGCCGGGCGCCGACGGGCGCCGCGCCCTCGGCGAGGCGGGTTACGGCCGCCGGAATGTTCCACACCAACCAGTGGACGAAAGGCCGCCCGCCCGGCGCATCGGGATCCTCCAGGATCAGCGCAAAGGCGCGCGCGCCCGGAACGGCCGTCCAGCTCACCTCCGGCGAGAGGTCGGCGCCGAAGCCGGTGTTGCGGCCCGCAATGCGCCCGTCCGCTCCGATCGCGGTGGAGCGCACAGCGATGGGCCGCGCGCCGGCGGCCTCCGCGAAGGCGGACAAGACCACGAGGGTCAGGGCGAAATGAAACCGGGCGCCAGCGCGCATGATTGCTCCCTCAGACCGCCTTGCCGTAGACGATGAACCCTGAATATGCGGCGACCTTGTCGTAGAGCGTCCGCGCTACGCCGTTGGTTTCATGAGTCTGCCAATAGACCCGGCTAGAGCCTGCGGCGCTTGCCGCCGCATAGACCGCCTCGATCAGGGCGCGGCCCACGCCCCGTCCGCGCGCCGCTTCGCTGGTGAACAGGTCCTGGAGATAGCAGGTCGTCGCCAGCGCCGCCGTGCTGCGATGGAAGAGATAGTGGGTGAGGCCGACGAGCTCACCGCCGTCCTCGGCGACGAGCGCGTGAACCGGCTCCGCGGGATCGAAGAAACGATTCCAGGTGACGTCTGTGATCTCGGGCGCCAGGGCGGTGAGCCCCCCCGCGGCCGTAAAAGGCGTTGTAGCCGTCCCACAGCCGGGCCCAGGCCGCGCGGTCGCCCAGGGTCGGCGGGCGGATGAGGATGGGCGCGGTCATCGGCATTCCTCATCTACGGCGGCCAGAACACGCTGGCGGATAAGATCGGCCTGCCGATTGCCTACCGCCAGACCCTGATATAAGGCGAGCTTTATATCCCAAAACGTGAGATCCCGCATCCATGACGACCGCGCGCGCCAGCTATCTGTTCACCAGCGAAAGCGTCTCCGAAGGTCACCCCGACAAGGTGGCCGACCGCATCTCCGACACCGTGGTCGACGCCTTCCTGGCCGCCGATCCCGAGGCGCGCGTGGCCTGCGAGACTCTGGTCACCACCAACCGCATCGTCCTGGCCGGCGAGGTGAGAGGCCCGGCCGGCGTCGTCGAGAGCCTGGAGGACAAGGTCCGCGCGGCGGTGAAGGACATCGGCTATGAGCAGGCCGGCTTTCACTGGAAGACCGCCGACTACGCCTGTCACCTGCACAGCCAGTCGGCCGACATCGCCATGGGCGTGGATGCGGCCGGCAATAAGGACGAAGGCGCTGGCGACCAGGGCATCATGTTCGGCTACGCCACCAACGAGACGCCCGAGCTCATGCCGGCGACACTGCAGTATTCGCATAATATCCTGAGTGTCCTGGCCAAGGCGCGCCACGCCGACCGCGCGCTGGGCCTCGAGCCCGACGCCAAGAGCCAGGTGACGCTGGAGTATATGAACGGCAAACCGGTGCGCGCCGCCTCGATCGTGCTCTCGACCCAGCACCGAGAGGGCCTGACGCCCGCCGACGTGGCCGAGATCGTCAAGCCCTACATCCTGAAGGTCCTGCCCGAGAGCTTCGTCGACGAGGCCACCCACTGGCATATCAACCCGACCGGCAACTTCGTCATCGGCGGCCCGGACGGCGACTGCGGTCTCACGGGGCGCAAGATCATCGTCGACACCTACGGCGGGGCCGCACCGCACGGCGGGGGCGCCTTCTCAGGGAAAGATCCGACCAAGGTCGATCGCTCGGCCGCCTACGCTTGCCGGTATCTCGCCAAGAACGTTGTCGCCGCCGGCCTCGCCGACCGCTGCACGATCCAGATTGGCTACGCCATCGGCGTCTCCCACCCCTTGAGCTTCTACGTCGACCTGCACGGAGCCAATACGGTCGACCCGGCGAAGCTGGAGACCCTGCTGCCGGAGATGATCGGCGGCGCGACGCCTCGCGCCATCCGTCAGCATCTGGGCCTCAACCGGCCGATCTACGCCCGCACCGCCGCCTACGGCCACTTCGGCCGCACCCCCGACGCCGATGGCGGTTTTTCCTGGGAGCGCACCGACCTGGCCGACCAGATCCGGAGCGCGGTCTAAATCACCTCTCCCTAAACCCCTTTGCGTCATCCCGGCCGGAGCGCGGTAGCGCGGAGGGCCGGGACCCAGGAGCCGGCTCTTAGCCCTCTGGGTCCCGGATAGCCGGCTGCGCCGTCTTCCGGGATGACGCAACATTGGGAATGCGGCTGGACTGCTCAAAAGGATAGAGGGTGGCATAACCCGTCGCCCTTTGTGCCCCACCATCGAAATGTTATGCGGCGCACAATGCCTAGCCTAAATGACATCCGCGCGCAGTTCATCGACTATTTCGCCAGGTCGCAACACCGCGTCACGCCCTCGGCGCCGCTGGTGCCGCGCAGCGACCCGACGCTGCTGTTCGTCAACGCCGGCATGGTGCCGTTCAAGAATATCTTCACCGGCGCCGAGACCCCGCCCGCGCCGCGCGCGGTCTCCTCGCAGAAGTGCGTCCGCGCCGGCGGCAAGCACAACGACCTCGACAACGTCGGCTACACCGCCCGGCACCACACCTTCTTCGAAATGCTGGGGAACTTCTCCTTCGGCGACTATTTCAAGGCCGGGGCGATCGAGTTCGCCTGGGAGCTGATCACCCGCGACTTCGCCCTCGACAAGGACCGGCTGCTGGTCACCGTCTATGGCGAGGACGAGGATGCCGCGGCCCTGTGGCGCAAGATCGCCGGTCTCTCCGACCATCGCATCATCCGCATCAATGGCGCCGACAATTTCTGGTCGATGGGCGACACTGGCCCGTGCGGGCCGTGCTCGGAGATCTTCTACGACCACGGACCAGAGGTGGCCGGCGGGCCGCCGGGCTCGCCCGACGAGGACGGTGACCGCTTCGTCGAGATCTGGAACCTGGTGTTCATGCAATATGAGCAGGTGACGCCGGACGAGCGTCGCGACCTGCCCAAGCCCTCGATCGACACCGGCATGGGGCTGGAGCGCCTCACCGCCGCGCTGCAGGGCGTGCACGACAACTATGACATCGATCTCTTCCGTACACTGATCGCCGCCAGCGTCCAGCTGACCGGGGTGAAGGCGCAGGGCGAATTCGCCGCCTCGCACCGGGTGATCGCCGACCATCTGCGCTCCACGAGCTTTCTCATCGCCGATGGGGTGACGCCGTCCAACGAGGGCCGGGGCTATGTGTTGCGCCGGATCATGCGCCGGGCCATGCGCCACGCCTTCCTGCTGGGGGCCAAGGAGCCGCTGATGCACCGGCTGGTGCCGACCCTGGTCGCCGAGATGGGCGGCGCCTATCCCGAGCTGCGCCGCGCCGAGCCGGTGGTCGCCGAGACTCTGCGACAGGAGGAGGAGCGCTTTCACCGCACGCTCGGCCGCGGCATGGCCCTGCTGGAAGAGGCGAGCGCGCACTTGAAGGAGGGCGACACCCTTTCCGGCGAGACGGCGTTCAAGCTCTACGACACCTACGGCTTCCCGGTGGACCTCACCGAAGATGCGGTGCGCGCGCGCGGCGTTCGTGTCGACATGGCCGGCTTCGAGACCGCCATGGACGCCCAGCGGGCGCTGGCTCGCGAGAGCTGGGCGGGCTCTGGCCAGCAGGCGCAAGGCGCGGTGTGGCTGGCCCTGCGCGAGCGCCTGGGCGCGACGGCCTTCGACGGCTATGCCGAGACGCGGGGCGAAGGGCGGCTGTTGGCTCTGGTCAAGGACGGCGAGGAGGTCGGCACGGCCGGCGCCGGCGAAACGGTGTGGGCGCTGTTCGACCGCACGCCGTTCTACGCCGAGAGCGGCGGGCAGGCCGGCGATCGCGGCGAGGCCTCCTGGGCCGGCGGCGCGGCGCGGGTCACCGACACGCAGAAGGAGGTCGGCGATCTCCACGGCCACCTCCTCGAAATTACCACGGGCGAGCTCGCGGTGGGCGAGATAGTGACCCTGGCCGTCGATCCGGAACGGCGCGCGCGCACGCGCCTCAACCACTCCGCCGCGCACCTCGTCCACGCCGCGCTACGCCATGTGCTGGGCCCGCACGTCGCCCAGAAGGGCCAGCTGGTCGACGGCGATCGCATGCGCTTCGATTTCAGCCATGGCGGACCGCTCAGCCCCGGCGAGATCGAGGCCATCGAGGCCGAGGTCAACGCCGTCATCCGCCAGAACCTGCCGGCCGACACTAAGCTGATGAACCCCGAGGCGGCCATCGAGGCCGGCGCCATCGCCCTCTTCGGCGAGAAGTACGGCCATGAAGTGCGCGTGCTCACCCTCGGCCGCGCCCTGGACGGCGACGGCGCCTATTCGGTGGAGCTGTGCGGCGGCACCCATGTGGCGCGCACCGGCGACATCGCCCTTTTCAAGATCGTCTCCGAGCAGGGGATCGCCGCCGGCATACGCCGCATCGAGGCCCTGACCGGCGAGCCGGCCCGGCGCTGGCTGCTTGAGCGGGCGGGGGTGGCGGCGCGCCTGGCGGACCAGTTCAAGGCCCCGGTCGCCGAGGTGGCCGCCCGCATCGAGGCCCTGGAAGCCCAGCGGCGCAAGCTCGAGAAGGAGCTGGCTGACGCCCGTCGCCAGCTCGCCATGGGCGGGGGCGGCGGGGCCGGACTCGACACCGGGCCGGAGGATGTCGGCGGGGTCAAGTTCATCGGCCGGGTGCTGCAGGGCGTCGGCGGCAAGGACCTGCGCCCGATCGCCGAGACCTACCGCAAACAGATCGGCGACGGCGTAGTGGCCCTCAACGGCGTGGTCGACGGCAAGGTCGCCAACACCGTGGTGGTCACCGGCTCGGCCCAGGGCCGCTTCAACGCCGTCGAGCTAGCCCGCGCGGCCGTGGCGGCCATGGGCGGGCAGGGGGCCGGCGGCAAGGCCGACTTCGCCCAGGGCGGCGCCCCCGACGGCGCCCGCGCCGAAGCTGGCATCGCGGCGGTCAGGGCCCTGCTGGCGGAGGCCTGACCTGCGCTGATCCTTTGGGTCAGTTCTTCGCCGCCGTCGCGCCGAAAAAGGCGGTGCGCTCAGCCGGAGTGCAGGTGATCTTGGCGCACACCTCCTCGCCCATGTCGTGGCGTACCCCCGGCATAAGCGCGACCAATTCGCCCGTCACGCTCCGCATCAGTTGCGGCGTCTTGGCCACCATCGATCGCCCGGTCGGGCTCCGGTAGAAGGCGAGCAGGTCGGAAAGTTCCCGCGCCGTAAAATTGCGAGCGTAGGCATCGACCATGATGTCGATGAGCTTCGGGACCATCCTGGCCGTGGCGTCCGCCTGCGCATCGGCGAACACCTTGCGCCGCGCCTCAGCCTCCGCCGAGCCGGCGGGTGCGAGAGAGGCGTAGGTCTGACTAATCACGCTTTGCATCGTGCCGGACAGCGAGGTGCGGACGCCGGTCGCATCCACAACCTGACGCGCCAGCTCAAGCGTACGGCCGTCTGGCGGCGCGGCGTCAGCCATTGCGGACGCCGACTGGGCCGTCGCCGAATAGGCCGATGTGGCCAAGAGTATCGCCAAGATTCCGCCGACCATCGCCCGTTTCATGACGCCGCCTCCTGTTCGCGTCAGATTGCCAAAGTGACAACGCGCGGACAAGCGCCGCCGATCTGACCACAGCCTGTCCCAGCGTCTGGGCGTTGGCCACGATTACCGCCCCGACCACGCGTCTGCACGCTACCAACGCCAGGCGGCTGATTGGCAAGTGCGAGCTTCTGCGCTCTGGGCAATTCCGATCTTGGGTTATAACATCCTTGCTCGGACGAAACACCTACCGCGCATCCTGGAGGCGACCGCGCCACCGCTTGGCGCTCGCCGCCTGACCGTCTATCAAGCCTGCACAAACCTTTCCGATTCCAGGGAGCTCAAATGGCCATCACCCGCCAGGTTATCACTTCGCTGCAACGCGACGGCTCCGACATGCTGGGGACGAAGAGTCTGGCGGTGAAGATCTTCGACGAAAGCATCGTCTCCGGCTCGCTGCTGACTGTCGAAAGCAATCATTTCTGTGTACTGAAGTCGCGCGGGGCGGTGCTCAATGTCTATGAGACCGGCCAGTACGCCCTGCAGACCCCGGACAAGCCGCTGGTGGGCTCCATCGCCCAGGGCTTCTTCGGCGGAGCTTCACCCTGGGTTTTCGAGGTGATCTACATCAACCGCTCCAAGCTCTTGATCCGCAACCGGGGCGTGGCGACCAGCGCCGAGATGGCCGAGATGGCGTATCAAGTGGACTACTACATCCACGTCGACACCAAGGAAGCGGCGCTCGACCTGATCAGCCACCTGCCGTTCAACGGCATGGAGATCAACACCGAGGAGGTCGCTGACTACGCCGGTCCGGCCATCGAGCAGGCGATCAACCAGGTCGTCCAGGTGACCAAGATGGAGAACATCAATGAGCACATCGCCGAAATCCGCGAACTGGTGAAGGGCCACCTGGCCGATTTCCTGCGCACCTATGGGATCATGCTCAACGACCTGAAGGTGCTGATCATGCCCAAGGACGAGCGCATGCGCGAACTGATCTCGCTGCAGGCCATCGGCCTCACCCCGATCGAGGCGGTGCGCTACTATCTGGCTCTGCGCATGGCCGAGAAGGGCCTGGTCTCGGCGCCCAACGCCGCTGCTGGCCTGCCCTACTTCATCGGCGGCCAGACGCTCTATCCGATCGGGCAGGGCGGCGGGGAGACCGGGGCCCCGTAGATGGCGCGTTCGCCCTTTTACGATGTCGGGCCGGTGGAGCAGGTGGCGATCAACCTGTTCCACGGTTGGGGCTACAACTTCTATCGTAAGGAAAATCAGCTTCGCGCCGACGATCAGCTGGTGCGGACCAAGGCCGCGTGGCTACTGGGGCTGGCTCACAAGAGCGTCGACGTCGCCGAGGGCGCCTTCCGGCGGGAAAAGATCCCCGCGCCTAGCCGCGCCCACCCCTATCCCGACCCCGAGGCCGTGCGCGACGTTCAGGCCCTGGAGACGCTCGGCCGGGCGATCGCCGCCGTGATCTCGCGCCTGCACGCCCTGCCCACGCCCGAAAACGATCGCATGACCGAGCGCTATCGCAACGAAGCCGAGACCCTGCGCCGGCTGGGCGCCTGCGATGGGCAGCTGATCGGCAAGTGCGAGCTTCTGCGCGCGCTGGTCGAATCCCGCGGCTACGACCAGCTGCTGGGCGATCGGGATCAGCTGGCCGAGGGCCTGGCCGCCATCGAAGAGACCCTGCGCGAGCGTCAGGCCCTCCTGGTCTGATCTAGGCCGCCAGCGCCTGGTCGAGGTTCTCGGCCACCTTGTCGAGGAAGCCCTCGGTGGTCAGCCAGCCCTGGAAGTCGCCGACCAGCAGCGCCAGGTCCTTGGTCATCGCGCCGGCCTCCACCGTGTCGACGCAGACCTTTTCCAGGGTGTGGGCGAAACGGTCGAGTTCGGCGTTTCCGTCCAGCTTGGCGCGGTGCTGCAGCCCGCGCGTCCAGGCGAAGATCGAGGCGATGGAGTTGGTCGAGGTGCTCTCGCCGCGCTGATACTGGCGGAAGTGGCGGGTGACCGTGCCGTGCGCGGCCTCGGCCTCGACGACCTTGCCGTCGGGCGTCATCAGCACCGAGGTCATCAGGCCGAGCGAGCCGAAGCCCTGGGCCACCTGGTCGGACTGGACGTCGCCGTCGTAGTTCTTGCACGCCCACACGAAGCCGCCGGACCACTTGAGCGCCGAGGCGACCATGTCGTCGATCAGGCGGTGCTCGTAGGTTATGCCCTCTTTCTTGTAGGCCTCGGCGAACTCCTCCTCGAAGACCCGCTGGGTGATGTCCTTGAAGCGTCCGTCATAGGCCTTGAGGATGGTGTTCTTGGTCGAGAGATACACCGGGTACTTGCGCGCCAGGCCATAGCGCAGGCTGGCGCGCGCGAACTCTTCGATCGAGGAGTCGAGGTTGTACATGGCCATGGCGACGCCGCCGCCCGGATAGTCGTACACCTCGTGTTCGATCGTCTCGCCGTTCTCGCCTTCCCACTTGATCGTCAGCTTGCCCTTGCCCGGGACCACAAAGTCGGTCGCCCGGTACTGATCGCCGAAGGCGTGGCGGCCGATGATGATCGGCTGGGTCCAACCCGGGATGAGGCGCGGCACGTTTCGGCACAGGATCGGCTCGCGGAACACCACCCCGCCCAGGATGTTGCGGATGGTGCCGTTGGGCGATTTCCACATGCGCTTGAGGCCGAATTCCTCCACCCGCGCCTCGTCGGGCGTGATGGTGGCGCATTTGACGCCGACGCCGTGGCGTTGGATGGCGTGGGCCGCCTCGACGGTGACCTTGTCGTCGGTGGCGTCGCGGTGCTCGATGCCGAGGTCGTAATAGTCGAGGTCGATATCGAGGAAGGGCAGGATCAGCTTGTCCTTGATCATCTGCCAGATGATCCGGGTCATCTCGTCGCCGTCGAGCTCGACGACCGGATGGGCGACCTTGATCTTGGCCATGGGCTTGA
>Ga0302314_10012362_pt1 | contig 14788 bp, 13 predicted proteins | sample III_Palsa_N2_3_FD_200533 | JGI IMG/M metagenome (GOLD analysis project Ga0302314, IMG submission 200533) | Peat permafrost microbial communities from Stordalen Mire near Abisko, Sweden - III_Palsa_N2_3 | ecosystem: Environmental > Terrestrial > Soil > Palsa > Peat permafrost | place: Sweden... | reverse complement strand
GGGGCCGTGCACGGTAACGCCAGGGCCGAACACCACATGGGGAGCGACAACCGTGTCGGGGCCGAGTTTCGTGTCGTGCGTGAAAAACACCGTTTCGGGAGCGGTGAGCGTGGCGCCGGCGTCCATCGCGGCGCGGCGCAGGCGGTGCTGCACCACGGCTTCGGCATCCGCCAGTTCGGCGCGGGAATTGATGCCGCGCAATTCGTCCTCGGGGGCTTCCACGGCTTGCACGGTCGCACCCTCCCCAACCGCGAGCGCCACGAGATCCGTGAGGTAGAACTCGCCTTTGGTGTTGTTGTTGCGGATCGATTGTAACCAGGGCAGCACGCGCGCGGCCGGGCCGCACAGGGCGCCGGCGTTGCAGAGCGGAATGTTGCGTTCCTCGGCCGTGGCGTCGGCCCATTCCACGATGCGGGAGACGCTGCCGTTTTCGGTGACGAGGCGGCCGTAGCGGGCCGGGTCAGCGGGGCGCATGGCCATCAAGGCGAGGCCCGCTTCGGCGCTGGCGCGGCGATCGAGCAAGGCGCGCAGGGTCGCGGGTTCGATCAGCGGATTGTCGGCGAACAGGATGGCCACCTCGCCGGAGCCGAAGGCGGCGGCGGCTTGCAAGGCGGCATGGGCGGTGCCGAGACGATCGTGCTGGATGAACACCTCATGCGGGGCGGCGAGATCTTCCAGCACGGCCATGCCGGGGCCCACCACCACGGCGATGCGGCCGAATACCTGTTCGCAGGCGGCGATCAGGTGGCGCAGCATCGGGCGGCCGGCGACCGGATGGGCCGCCTTCGGCAGCGCCGATTTCATACGGGTGCCTAGACCAGCGGCCAGAATGATGGCGGTGGCTTGGGGGTGCGATGTCGTGTCCATATACGCCCGGTTCTAGCGATTGGGCGGGCGGCGGGGCAAGGAAAGCGTCGCGCAACTTTGATTTCTGGGGGTTTCTTGGAAAAGGAAGACTGGGTGGAGCGAAGCCGCTTCCCCCAGTCCCCCTGCTTCTGTTCGAAGCTTCAGCGCCTAGGAAATGTGATCGGCTATGGCCTTGGACATCTCGGGGGGCGTGGCGTCGGCGCGGATCGGGGTGATGAAGCTGCCGTTGGGGGCCATCAGGTAGATCACCGCGCTGTGGTCCAACGCGTAATCGGCGGCGTTGGGTGAGTCGCGGTGCAGGATGGAGCTGACACTGTATTCGGCGGCTACGCGGCGCAGTTCGGCGGGCTGGCCGCTGAGGCCGATCAGGCGGGGGGAGAAGCCGCTTGCGTAGTGCTCCACGACGGCGGGGGTGTCGCGCAGCGGGTCTATGGTGATGAACAGGGGCTGTAGCTGGTTGGCGCGGGGGCCTAGCTGGTCGATGGCGGCCGCCAGCGTGTTCAGGGTGGCCGGACAGGTGTCGCGGCAGGCGGTGTAGCCGAAATAGACGAGCAGGTATTTGCCCGGGAAATCGCGTTCGGTGACGGTTTTTCCGTCGCCGCGGATCAGCGTGAAGGGGCCGCCAATGCCAGGTTCGCGCCCGGTTGGCCGGGGGGTGAGCACGGCCAGGCACAACAACGCGGCCAGCAACACGCCCCCGGCGGCCAAGAGGGCGGCAAGCGGTGCGGCGGTGAGCGGGCGGCGTGGCGGGCTTGGTGGGACGGAAGATCGGCGCATAGTCATTCCCTACATCGGCATCTCCATGCCGTGCATCTTCATGTGATGGCCCATGGGCCCAGGCATCGGCATTGGCATGCTCATGTCCATGTCCATGTCCATGTGGTCCATGGCATCGGCGGCAGACACGGGATGTGCTTGCAGCGCGCTGATTTCGGCGGCCAGCTGGGCGGGGTCATTCCAGCTTGGGGTGGCACCGGGGCGTTGGGCGGCCCGCAGCCAGCCGGCATCGTCGATGAGGAATTGCGTGCCCGGCAAGTCGGCTGGGGCCACGCCGGCCAGCACGGCATAGGCCACGGGGGCTGCTTCATCGGTGCTGGTGCATACCGCGCCGCCGTTGGCCGGCATGCGTGTGATGGCGATGGGAGTGGGCCTGCCGGGCGCGGCTGGGGTGCCGATCACGAGAAGAAGGTAAGCACCGCGTAGGTCGCGCAGCGCCATGGTCTGGCCGTTGCACTGCACGTCCATGGATGGCGCTTTCAGCGGAAGCGGCCAGGTGCCCTTGGCTTGGTAGGTGACGCCGGCATTATGGGCGCGAATGAAGTCGATCAGGTGCCAGCGCTGGTCTTGAGTGAGTTTGCCGGCAAAACCCGGCATGGAAGGCGCGCCGTCAGGGGCTGGAATGCCGCTGGTGAGCCACCAGAACAGCTCGCCGTCGCTATGCATCCAGAGGTGGCTGGCGGTGAGGTCCGCGGGGGGCACGGGCAGCGATTTGGCCATGGGGCCGTCGCCCTGGCCAAAGGCGCCGTGGCAGATGGCGCAGTTTTCCGGATACAGGCGGGCGCCGTCGTCGATGGAGCTGGCGGCGAAGTTGGTGGGGGAGTGGAAGAAGCTGGTGGGATAGGCCGGCACCAGGAGCGGCTGGAAATGCGGCAGCGTGAACCACACCGCCACCACGAACGCGGCCGCCGCTGGAAGGCGCCAGCGCCGGACGAAAAGCGCGATGCCGAGCAACGTGCTGGCAGCGAGCAGCGCCGCAGTGGCCAGCGCTACCTCCAACTTGATGTCGGGATCTTCCTGTACGGCGTCCAGCGACACCCACCAGCCGAACGGCCATTGCGGCTGCAAATGCATGGCCGGTGGCAGGCTGGTGAGGAAGCCAGCGGCCAGCACAACCAGCAGGCCAATGCCGGTTTCCGCGCCGATGCTGAGGCGCAGCGTGGCGGCGGCATCGCGCTGGCGGCCGCCGCGCAAGGCCGGGGTGAAGCGATTGCGATTGGCGGCAGCACAGCCCATCAACATGCAAAACAGCACGATCTTGATGCAGGCGATCCAGCCATTCGCGGTGCCGAGCAGCCCCGGAATGCTGCCGATCAGCACCCAGGCCTGAAACAATGCGCTGATGGCGATGATGGCCACGCAGGCGATGCCAATCGGCGAGAACCGGCGCGACGCGATGAGTGCCGCTTCCGGCTCCAACCGGCGCACCAGCAGCATCAGCGCGAACAGGCCGCCGATCCAGGCGCCGCCCGCCATGATGTGAAGCCAATCGAACAGCAGCAGCCAGCTTGCCACGCCATACATGGCGGCCGCGTGGCTATGGCCAGCTTGCAGCGACAGCGCGGCGCCGGCGAAGGCGGCGGCAAGCCAAAGTCGCCGTGGCATTACGGACAGGCTGATCGCCGCCGCGCATAAAGCCGCCAGGCGCCCCGCCACCAATTTGCCGAATAATGTATGCGCCAGCACGGTGGGCAGGGCGCGGGCGGTATCGCCCGCCGTGTCCGCATCCGCGATGGAGCCGGTTTCCACCCACAGCCAGCCCAGCGCGCCCACCATCGCGGCGGCGAGCGCGCACCAGGTGAGCACCTCCAATTGCTGCCGCACGCGGGCCGCCGTTCGCGGCGCCATGGCGGCCAGCACCGCCGGCGCGAGCCATGCCCGGATCAGCAGCGTGCCAAACACCAGGAACAGCCCCGCGACAGACAGGCCACGCGACAGCGCCATCGGCACGCCGCCATCCAGGTCGAACGGTGGGGTCAACGGCCAGGGCATCGCACTACTGGGTGACGGTGAAGGTGAAGGTGCCGCTGGTCTTGTGCGTGTCCACCGACACCGCGTGCCAGATCACCTTGTAGGTGCCGGCGCCGACCTTCTTCAGTGGCGCGGCCAGCTGGTACGTGTCCGTGCCGACGCGGTGGATGGGGCCGGCATTCACGCTGGCGCCGCTGGCATCCTGCACCACGAGCTTGCTGAAGGCGGGCTCCACGCCCTCTGTGAAGGTGATGGTGACCTGGGTGGGGGCGGCGGAGACGGTGCTGCCGACGGCGGGGGTGGAGGTTTTCAGGAAGGCGTGCGCCCAGGCGGGGCTGGCGAGGAGGGTGGCGGTTAGGGCCAGGATTACTCGGGTCATGATGATGAGTCCTCTCAAGAAATAAGGAAGGCTGAGGGGGATGAAGCCATCCCCCCAGACCCCCCTGCGATTGTTAAGACGAGGCTGTCGTGTGGGCCTCGTCTCAGATTCGCAGGGGGGCCCGCTTGGACAAAGAAAGGGGGGAGCGGCTTCGCTCCACCCGGCCTTTTCTGCTTAACGAAACAAAGGCGCCCCCAGCGAATGCGGAAACAAATCATCCAGAAACAAATGAAACTGCACGATGCCGCCCACATTGGTGCCGGCCGCCTTATTGGCCGGGATCAGCGCCTCGATGCCAACCTGGTACCAATGCGTCAGATAGATAACGCCCGGCGCGATGGTCCATGTCGTGGGCGTGTTGCCGGGTGATGTGGTGGGTGAGGTGTAGGTGATTTCCACCAGCGGAATCAGGTGCTTGAACAGGCTCGGCAGGCCGTGATCCTTCACCTGCGATTCCAGATAGGGGATGCTGTACTGGATTGACATGCCGCCAACCCATTGATTCGGATTGCCGTTATTGAACTGGGTAGAGATTAGCCCGGTCGTGGCGTCGGGTACTTGGGTGGCCTTCACGTTACGGTCCGCGAAAGAGTAGCTCAGCTCGCCGGTGACGCCGAAGGGGCGTAGGGCGGGTACGCCGATTTCTCCCAGCCCCTTGCCGAAATACAGCGTGGGTTCGGTGTTGCCGAAATCGTCGGCGCCGATGTGTTGCGTGCCGGTGCGGCCGAATTCGCGGATCACGCCCAGGCCGACGATGAACTCGCCGTCGGGGTCAATGCAGTTGGCGTATTTGGCCGTCAGCACGATGTCGTCGAAGCCGGTTTGGGTCTTGGCGCCGTTGGTTTGGTTGACGTTCCAGTTGTTGTTCAGGGCAAAGCCGAAAGTGTCGGTGATGCGCTTGTCGTATTCGAACTGTACGTTGGTGTCGTGGCCTGGGCCGGTGCCGCCATCGGCGCCGGTGCGCTGGTAGTTGACCTGGGGGAGCGTTGCTTCGTCGGCGACGCCCGGATCGTCCAAAGTGAGGGTGACGGGAAACACGCGGCTGCCGCAGACGGCATGGGCCGTGGCGGGGCGCGCGTGCAGAAGTAAAACGCTGGCAAGCGCCAGCGGGGCCAGAATGGCGTGCCGCTTCATGATGTAGACTATGTCCGGATCTGGCGTGGGCGGGCCGCCGCTTGGCGCGCGGCGGAATGCGCAAATGGGCTCAGACGCGGACGGGGGGCCCTCGCGGTAGGGAGGCGCCGGTGATGATGGCGGGCGGATTCGGGGGGCCACGCGCAGGCGGGGGGGCGGACGCGAACGCGAGCGCCGGCCTGGGCAGTACAGGTGCGGACGCTAGCATGACAGCGGCAGCGCCACCCATGGCGGGCAGCGGGCATTGCATGGACGCCGTGCTGGGCGCCGGCGGGGGTGTGTGATGCGCCGGGTGCTGGACACCGGCCTGGCAGAAGATGGCGGCGGCGTTCACAGCCGCGATTTGCGCCTGGGCGGCGGTTCCGGCGGGCGTGGCCACGGCTGAGGTGATCTGGCCAAACAGCGCCAGCACCACGATCAACACCTTGATCGCGCGAGCAAAAAGCGGAGTTCCGCGCGTTACCGGAGCGTGCATTGGGGCGGACCGTATCAGAGGTGGGACCGATCGCAAGTCGCAACCGCGCGACGAGCCGCAATGGCCGCAAATCGCGCGTGCGCAGGAGGTGTGCGCGTCCTTGCCTTAATTTCCCGTAGCTTATGGCGCTTTCACCCCCATATCGCTTGACTTCTGCTATGAGAGCGCATGGCCGCGGCGCAAAGCCGGCGGGCACGGAGGTATTTACATCATGAGCATGGCGCGTTCGGGGCCGGAGGCGACTGGCCCACGCACCGCACGGCCGTCATTGCCGCAGTTTGCCGGCGTGGCGCCCGCTGACGCTATACGAGAGGCGGCCGCACTGTTGCGGCAGCCGGATATGCACGCACTTTCCGCCCAACCCGTGCGCACCACCGCCGCCGACGCGATGGTACGCTATGGCAACCGCCAGAAAACAACGCTGCTGACCGGGCTGCTCATCCCCGGCCTGGTGGAATTGCTGGCTGCCCTGGCCGCGGTGCCGGCGGATGCGCAAGTGGAAATCACCCACATGACCAGCCGTGCCGGTTACGTGAGCATGTTTGTGGTGGGCAACGGCGCGCCGCTTGGCCTGATCGTGCTGCCTCCCGCACCGAACTAGCCACCACGGACTGAGCACAATGAGCACACTCGAAGGCCTGACCCAGCTGGGTCAGGCCGCCCGCTTGCCCGCCAACCCGGACGAAGCCGTGCTGGAACGGGTGGCCGCACCGGCGGAGGGCAAACACTATCTTGTGCGCTTCACCGCGCCCGAATTCACATCGCTCTGCCCGATCACCGGCCAGCCGGATTTCGCGCATATCGTGATCGATTACGTGCCGGGCGAATGGATCGTGGAGAGCAAGTCGCTGAAGCTGTATCTTGGCAGCTTCCGCAATCATGGCGCCTTCCATGAAGCCTGCACCTTGCAGATCGCCGGCAGGCTGGTGGATCTGCTGGCACCCGTGTGGCTGCGCATCGGCGCCTACTTCTACCCGCGCGGCGGCATGCCGATTGACGTGTTTTGGCAAACCGGGGCGCCACCCGCTGGCGTTTGGGTGCCAGACCAGGGGGTTCCGCCGTATCGTGGCAGGGGGTAAATCGGGCGCATGAGCATTATCGGCCGTATCCGCGCCCTGCGACGCCCGCGCACCACCACGGAAGAGCCGGCGGCGGCGCCCTCCCCCGTCTACGCCGGCTACGTCGATGAGCTGAGCCCGCACCATGTGGCGGGCTGGCTGACCGGCCCGGGCCTGCCGGCGATCGAGGCTATGCTGCCCAGTGGCGAAATTGTCGCCCGCGGCACGGCCGACCAGTTCAAGTTCGGGCCTTCGCATGGCGGCCAGGGCCGGCACGGTTTCTTCGAACGCTTCAGCCGCACGCTATCCGCCGAGGAACAGCAGGCGCTGATCGTGCGCGATCCCGGCGGAAACGCCGTGGCGCGCGCGGAGCATGTGAACCCCGAATACCGGCCGCTGATGCTGAATGCCATGGACATCGTGGATAATTGCAATCTGCGCTGCCCGTTCTGCCTCTATGATTACAGCAAGACGTTCGCCACGAATTTGATGGACGACGCCACCATGGAAGCCGCCTTGCGCTTCCTGCCCTACACGCTGGATTCGAATTTCTGGTTCTCCTGCCTGCACGAACCGGCTTTGCATCCGAAATTCACCGACTATCTGGATCGCGTGCCGCAGGATTTGCGGCGCAAGGTGTTCTTCACCACTAATCTCGCCAAGCGCATGCCGCCGGAATACTTCATGTTCCTGGCCAATGGCGGCTTTCACACGCTGAACATCTCCATCGAATCGCTCGATCCCGCGATTTACGAGCGGCTGCGCAAAGGAGCGCGCCACCGCATCTTCACGGCCAACTGGGACGCGCTGATGGCGGCCTTCGGCGCCGGCACGGCACCGCCGTTCCTGCGCTATATCGTGATGGTGTATAAATCCAACCTGGCGGAAATCCCGTCGCTGGTGGAGCATTTGCTGAACGAACGCCGCGGCGATGAAATACAGCTTCGGTTCACGTTCGAAGTGCCGCACATCACCGACGAATTCCGCCAGGCGGAATATATCAGCGACGCCGACTGGGATTGGCTGGCAGCGCAGGTGGCGCACCACCCCGCACACAAGGTGCAGGTCATCCGCCCGCCCGCGGTAACCGCCGCCACCGCCAGCGAACCCGAAGCCGCCGACCATGGTGCCGTGTTCCTGCCAGGCCGCTTTGAATTCAAGCTGTCCTGGGACGGCACCTTGGAAGTGAAACGCTTCTGGGCCATCCCCTACGACACCAGCGGCGAGCCTCCGCTAACGGTGGTGAACGTACGCGACGTGAAGGACCCCCTACAATTCTTCGCAGACCTGTCCAATCAAGCTCCCCCCGAACGCGCCTAAAACGACACCCAAAATGAAAAAAGTTTTTTGTTTCTTTTTTTCAAAAAAGAAAGATTCTTTCTTTTTTGAAAAAAAGAAACAAAAAACTTTTGATCATTGCTTGTGTCTTCTGCTGACGCTGTTTTGCTCTGCCGCTTATGCTGATAGCCCGGTTATTGCGGCGCTGAAGGCACAGGATTGGACGGCGGCGGAGACATTGGCGGCCGCGGAGAGCGATCCGGTCGCGAAGGATTTGGTGCGTTTTGCGCGACTATTGACGCCGGGCCAGGCCACGGCACCGGAAATTGGCGCGTTTGCGGCGGCGCATCCGAAATGGCCGGATCAGGGTTTGCTGCGGCGCCGGCTCTCGGATGCCGTGGTGGACGAATCCGATCCGGGGGTGGTGCTGGAGGTTTGCCGGCAGTTCAAGCCGGGCGGCGATGCCGTGCGGCGCTGCGCAGAGGCCGAGCGCGATGCCGGGCAAAAAAACCAGGCGGCATTGCTGGCGCGGCAGGCCTGGATCGATGGCATTACCGACCCGGACGCTGAAATATCGTTCCTGGCCGATTGGGCACAGGTCATTCGCGCCGAGGACCAATGGCGGCGCTTCGATGCGCTGGATTGGGCGGCCAATCCGGCGGCGGACCGGCAAGCGGCGCGTTTGGACGCATCGCATCACGCTTTGGCCGCGGCGCGGCTGGCGCTGCGGCATAACGATCCGCGCGCGCTGGATTTCCTGCCCTCCATTCCGGAGTCGTTGCGCGCTGATCCGGTTTTGATCCTGGCGCAGGCGCGCTGGCTGCGGGGCAACGATGCGCACCCGGCGGCCTTGGCATTGTGGCGTGCGGCTGGCGCCAGGGCTGAAGCGAGTATGGGCGCCGATCGCCGGCCGGCATTCTGGAATGAACGGGATCGGCTGGCCCGCTTGTTACTGATCGATGGCAACGCCGAGGGCGCGTATTTCTTGGCCGATGACGCGGCCGTGGGTTCCGACCAGGCACCGGAGGCATTGTCGCTGGCGGGGTGGATCGCGTTGCGGCGGTTGCATGATCCCGTGCGGGCGGCGGCAAAGTTTCAGGCGCTGGCGGCACAGTCCCAAGCGGTGATCACGCAGGGGCGGGCTTGGTATTGGCTGGGGCGGGCCGCGGCGGATCCGGTGTTAGCGAAACAGGATTTTGCGCGCGCGGCGGCCTACCCCACCAGCTATTACGGGCAGCTCGCCGCGCTTCAGCTTGGCCCCGCGGCTGCGCTGAATACCCGGATCGTGGCACTGCATGACCCCGTACCGAATGATGCTGCGGCAAAAACATTCGTGGCCAATGATTTGACCCATGCCGCCGACATGCTGGCGAAATGGGACGATCGTGATCGTGCGCGCGCGTTCTTGTTGCGCGAGGCGCAGACATCGCCGGATCCCGGCACGCTGGAGTTGGCGGCCCGGCATGCGCTGGCCATGAACCTGCCGGATGTCGCAGTGGCGGCGGCGCGGCTGGCCGGGCGGCAAGGCGTGATGCTGAAACAGATTGGCTGGCCTAAACCGTTCCAGCCGCCGGCGGATGCGGACAATGTGGACCCGGCGCTGGTGCTGGGGCTGGCGCGCCAGGAAAGCAGCTTTGACGCGGGTGTGGTGAGCCACGCGGGTGCGATCGGGCTGATGCAATTGATGCCGGATACGGCGCGCCAGGCGGGCGGCACCGGCGCGGGGCTCACCGATCCCACCGTGAATTTACGGCTTGGCGAGGCTTACCTGCGCAATCTGCTCGAACAATTCGGTGGCGTCGTTCCGTATGCATTGGCCGCCTATAACGCCGGGCCGCATCGTGCGCGCACCTGGATCGCGGCGAATGGAGACGCGGCCGCAACCGGGCAGGCCGATAACATGCTGGATTGGATTGAAATGATTCCGTTTACCGAAACGCGCAATTACGTGCAGCGTGTTTCTGAAAATCGTGTGATTTACGCGGCAACACCATGATTCGCGGTGTGCGTTGGGGCAGGGTTGTGGCCAGCGGCTTCGGGGCGGGATTTTCGCCCAAGGCGCCGGGCACCGCCGGGTCGCTGGTGGGGGCCGCGATCGGGGCGGCGCTGCTGGCGGTATCACCCTGGTGGCTGCTGGGCGGCGCCGTGGTGGCCACTGGCGTGGGAGTGGTGGCGACGCGCGCCGCAACTGGGATGCGGTTATTCAGCACCACGCACGGCGAAGGCGATGATCCCGGCTGGATCGTTATTGATGAAATTGCCGGACAGATGCTGGCCATGCTGGCGCTGCCACGGCCCACATGGGCCGGCGTTGCGTTGGCGTTCGTGTTGTTTCGGGTGCTGGATATCAGCAAGCCGGGGCCGGTTGGCTGGGCGGACCGCAAAGGCGGGGCGGCCGGCGTGATGGGTGATGACGTGATCGCCGGCTTAAGCGCGGCACTGCTGCTATGGGCGTTTGTGGTTACGTTTCCCGCCCTGGGATAAGCAAGAAAGCACTTCTTTTTGAAAAAAGAAGCAAAAACTTTTGCTCATTGCGGTGCGCGTTGAATTCAACGCGCACCTTAAGGAGCAAAAGTTTTTTGGTTCTTTTTTTAAAAAAGAACTGCTTGCCTAGTAGTTGATCAGCAGGTTCGTAGCGTTAATCGAACCCAGACCGGTCGCCAGGCTGTAACCGGGATGAGCCGGGAACGCGTTGACTTCCGGGAGGGTGGTGCTGGCGGAAAGCACACCAATACCTTCCGTGGACTTCTTGTTCACGAAGCAGTTCGGCGTACCCGACACGCAAGGCTCGGCAATGTCGCCGGCCGTGACGTTGTTAAACACGCAGCCCGGCGAGATCGCGTTGCCGAGCGTGGAATTGCAGCGGGTAAGCCCAAGCGCGCTGCCGTACTGCGTTGCCGCCAGTTGGTACAGGCGTGGCGCCACGTTGCCCAGGCGGCGATCGTTATTGCCCGAGCTGATCACGGCCATCACGCCGGCGAAGGCGGGTGCCGCGAAGGAGGTGCCACCGGCTGCCTGGAACAGCGCGTTCGGCACGCCTTCCGTGGTGCCCGTGTATTTGCACGGCGCGCCACCCTCGTTCGCATCGGACATGCAGTACAGGTAGAAGTGGTTCCAGATACCGTTGGCGGCGAACAACGACACGTCCGGCAGGTCGCGGACGCCGTCATTCGGCACGCCAGGGATGCTCGTCAGCTGCCAATCGGGCTTGGCGTAATAAATGCTCTGCCCGCCGCTGCCGCCAATGCCGTTCTGAATGGCGCCGGTGGCCGCTTCGTTACAATAGGCAATGCCTGTTGTATTGGCTTCGAATTTGGCGACGATCACGTTCGCGCAGGAATTGTCCCAGGGGATTTCCGGCACGTAGGACTTTACCGAGGCGAAGCCGGGCGCATTGTTGCCCTTCTTCCAATACGTGGACGTCTTGCCGAGCGCGTAGTCGTAGAAATCGGTGCCGCCAACAGCGGTATCGTATTCGTTCGAGGCGAGCCCGTTCACGGCCAGGCCGTTCACGTTGACGCTTTCATCAGCGCCGGCGCCGCTATCGCCCGTCGATACCATGATGGAAATGCCTTCCGAGGCGCCTTCCTCGATCAGGTTTTCCCAGCCGGTCAGGAACGTGAGGCCGTTGCTGGCCTCAGAACCGCCATAGCTGATGCTGTAGATGGTGGCGGGCGTTTCCGCGAGTTCCACCAGATTCTGCAGACTCGTTTCAACGCCAAACGTCGTGCCGGTGTCCGGGCATGAGGCTTCGATCACGTTGGCGTTGGGAGCCGCCGCACCCGACCATTCGCCATCAAGCGCCGCTTCGCCTTCATCGCCGGTGAAGCCAGGATCGCCGCACCCGCCAGGGTGAGCCACTGTCAGCGTGCCGTTGTAACCGCTAAGGCCGAAGTAATCGCGGAAATGCTTAATGTCGCCCGGCTTGATGTCGGTCCGTTCCACCACGGCGATGGTGATGCCGGCACCGGTGACCGGCTGGCCGCTGGGCGAACCCGAGCCAGTATACAGCGGATTGAGGTTATAGATCGTCGCGAAATCCGCAGGCGCCACCGCATAGAAAGTGGGGAACGTGCCGGTGGCCGGCACGGTGAACAGCGGACGGCTGGGGATCAGGTTCGGCTTGGGAAAGAAGTTCGACAGCGTGACGCCGTGCACCACGGGCGCGAGCGCCGCCGGAATGGCGGGATCGGCCATGTTGGCAATATGCGCCTCGCCCTTCAGCGAAACATTGTGCAGCGAGGTATGGAAGGCGGTTGCGAAATCCTCTACCCGGCCGGCGGCGTCGATCGACATGCCGCTGGGCGAGACACGGTTGACGGTGAGGTTATGGCTTTGCAGCCAGGCGACCACGCGGTTGATGTCGGATTGCGCAGGGCCGAAACGGCGCAGGTCGGAAGCAGTGAGCCAATTGCGGTAATTGGCCGAGCCGGGGCGCGTTTGTTCGGAGACAAGCTTGTCGAACGCCGCCTGCAGCGCGGCCGGGCGCTTCAGGCCAATCGTGACATGCGGCAGCACGCGGGCGCCATCAAGCGCACCGTTATCCTGCACGCGGGCGATGGCGGCAGGGTGGTCGCCAATGAGGGTGGCGAGCTGCGCCTCATCGATGGCGCCGGTGATCAGCGGCAGGGTTGCCGGCAGCGCCGGGACGGCGGCGCGGGCGGGTGCGGCGAACATGGACGCGGACGCGCCCAATACCGTTGCGCAGAGCAGCGCGGTTTTCAATCTTGCAAGCAAAACGAAGCCTCCACAGGTCAATATGATGACAGGAAGGCATGTGCGGCCCTCCCCCCGATTTTATTCACTACCCGGTTAAACCCCGGCCGCCCGAAGGCTGGGTTTGGTTGCGGACGTTTGCCGCGCGCGCGCCAAATGCGCGTGCGTTGCGGATCCGGCAGCCGCACCGAGAGTGATCACAAGATCATGCTAGCAGCCATGCGCGATCCGGCAAGCGGCATTCTTTGCTATGGTGGTCGAAATATACAAAAGCGCTGGAGGGGACGAGCCGCCCCCCCAGACCCACCGGCTGCTGTTTGTATCTGGATTTTATCGAAACCAGTACAGAATGATCTCGTGGTGCGGCTCGCGCTAAAGGCTGCGCGCCGCCAGGATGAGATCACGCATGTGTGTAATGGCGCCAGCGAGGCCGGTGAATATTGCCTCGCCGATCAAGTAATGGCCGATGTTGAGTTCGCGGACCTCCGGCAAGGCGGCGACCGGGATCACGTTGGCGAAATTCAGCCCGTGGCCGGCATGGCATTCCAGCCCCAGCGCACCCGTGAGGGCCGCGGCTTCCTCCAGGCGGATCAATTCGGCGGTGCCGCCTTCGGCATAGGCGCCGGTGTGCAATTCGACCACCGCAGCCCCTAGCGACGCGGCGGCGTTGAGCTGAACCGGATCCGGGTCGATGAACAGCGAAACGCGAATGCCGGCATCGGTGAGGCGGCGCACCACCGGCAGCAGCGCATCGAATTGGCCGGCGGCGTCCAGGCCGCCTTCGGTGGTAACCTCGGCGCGCCGCTCCGGAACGATGCAGGCGGCGTGCGGGGCGGTACGGCAGGCGATTTCCACCATCTCCGCGGTGGCGGCCATTTCCATGTTGATGGGCGCGGTGATGGCGGCGCGGATGCGCGCCAGATCGTCATCGCGAATGTGGCGGCGGTCTTCGCGCAAATGCAGCGTGATGCCGTCCGCACCGGCGGCGATGGCGGCCTCGGCGGCGGCTAGCGGATCGGGGAAATTGCCGCCCCGCGCGTTGCGTAACGTGGCGACGTGATCGATGTTTACACCCAGGCGCGGCACCGGCAATTGCAGTAACGTCGTCATGATGGTGCTCCCCCCGCGGCGCGGTAGCGCGCCATTGTTTCGGCCAGGCGCAAGGCGGCGATCAGGCTTTCCGGGTTGGCCACGCCCTGGCCGGCGATGCCGAACGCGGTGCCGTGGTCGGGCGAGGTGCGCACGATCGGCAAGCCCAGCGTAATGTTCACGCCGCCCCACATGTCCAGCGTCTTCAACGGGATCAATGCCTGGTCGTGATAATGGCAGATGGCCACATCATAAGTGGTGCGGGCGGTGGCCGTGAACATGGTGTCCGGCGCGTAGGGGCCGGTGGCGTTGATGCCTTCGGTGCGCAGGGCGCTTATGGCGGGTTCGATCAGCGTGCGTTCCTCGTCACCCATATGGCCCGCCTCGCCGGCATGCGGGTTCAGGCCGGCAATGGCCAGGCGGGGTTGGGCGATGCCGAAATCGCGTATCAGGGCGCGATGCGTAATGCGCGCAGTGTGCACGATCGCCGCGGTGCTCAACATGTCCAGCGCGCGGCGGAGGGAGACGTGGATCGTAACGGGCACGACGCGCAGGCCGGGGGCGGCCAGCATCATCACCTGCTCGCCAGTTACACCCGTAAGTGCGGCCAGAAATTCGGTGTGGCCGGGATGGGCGAAGCCGGCATCCATCAGCACGGCCTTGCTGATTGGATTGGTGACCACGCCCGTTACCTCGCCTGACTGTGCCAAGCGCACCGCGGTTTCGATGCTGGCGATGATCGCTTGGGCATTGGCACCGTTTGGGACGCCTGGGGTGGCTGGATGCGCCAACGCGATGGGCACGATGGGTAACGCATCGGCGAAGCCGGCGGCTTGTGGGGCGGTAACGACCTGCACGGGAACGCGGCCATGAAATAAAGTTGGATCGGCCAATACAACGAAGGCCGGACCGCTGTGGCGAAGGGCTGACCAGGCGGCAGCGGTGATTTCGGGGGCGATGCCGGCGGGGTCGCCCATGGTTAGGGCTAGCATTAAGTAGAAAGGTTGGGTGGGGCGAAGCCGCCCCCCCCAAACCCCCCGGCGA